>WPCK01348059.1_pt1 | contig 11269 bp, 9 predicted proteins | sample 5399851 | NCBI WGS metagenome assembly WPCK01 (sample SAMN12869471, study PRJNA574797) | sludge metagenome | isolation source: wastewater treatment of pH11 | place: China:Beijing | collected 2019-05-20
GCCGCCTGTTGAACCGCTTCTGCGCCGGACAAGCGCCGCCAGATGTCCCCCACAGTCCGATTGAGGGTCGGGCAATTATCGACCGAGGGAACCGTGGTTGTGGTCAAAAACTCGGCGTTCACGTTGAACAGCGCCGACGTCGAACCCGCCAGTGTCCGCAATCGCGCAAGGATTGTATCGCGCGTGTTTGCCGTGAAGCTGCGAAGTGTTCCCAGCATCTCGACGCGTGTGGGAATCACGTTCGCCGAGTTGCCGCCATGGATCCTGCAAATTGACAAGACGGAGTCATCGCGGGCATCGACGATTCGCGGCACAAGGCTGTGCGCCGAGTGAATCAGGTGCGCGGCGGCCAGAATCGTATCACTGGTCTCGTGTGGCCGGGCGCCATGACCACCGGTTCCTTCAATGACAAACCGCAATTCGTCGCAGCATGCGGTCTGCACTCCGTCGCGCAGGGCAATCGTGCCGACTTCACGTGTCGGATCGACGTGCATCGCCAGAATCGCATCGACTCCGTCAATCATTCCCGATGCAATCGACTCGTGGGCTCCCTGGCCCGTTTCCTCGGCAGGCTGAAAGATCACCCGGATCGACACGGGCCGGGAAATCAGGCCTTCATCGCGAATACGTTTCAATGTCTCCGCCACGGAAAGCATCACCACACAATGCACGTCGTGTCCGCATGCGTGCATCACACCTGGAACCCGGCTGCAATACGATGAATCGCTTGCCTCCATCACCGGAATGGCGTCAATATCGCCGCGAACTCCGATTCGTTTCCGGACTCCCGGCTCGCCAAAATCGATATCGACGAAGCCACCGAGCCCCCTTGGGCCCGCCGTCAGGGAAAGTCCCGACTCCCCTAATTGTTCTCGAATGAACCGGGTCGTGGCGACTTCCTGCCAGGACAACTCTGGACTGGCATGAAGCTCGCGCCGCCACTGACACCATTTCGCGTGCCGGGTGCTGATGAACGGGTGGACGAATTCGTCAATCGTTGTACCGATAGCTGCTTGCATTCAGCCATTCTACCCACACGCCCGGTTTTCGTCATGGGCAGACCCGTCGCAGATCACGGCGTCACCCATGGGCAACGACAAATGCAATGGCAAATTCCTCGCAATGCGAAATGGAAACGTGCAGCATCAGAATCCCGAGTTCCGCGGCCCGGGCAGCGGCTTGGCTATGCAATTGGATAACCGGTGCACCTCCCGGAAGATTGGTGACCTCAATATCTGTCCACTGAATGCCGCGAGCCCAGCCGGTACCAATTGCCTTGAGGGCCGCTTCCTTGGCTGCCCAGCGGCCGGCGAAGTGTTGGGCAGAAGCCTTGTGCTGTCCGCAATACTCGGATTCCGAACGGGTAAAGACCCGGTCGAGAAAGTCCTGATCGTGTTTCTCGAGCATTCTTGCGACGCGGGAAACGGCAACAATATCGGTCCCGACTCCGATGACGCGCCCCGTCGGCAGCTTCGACTCCCCGTCCATGTTTATTTCACTCCGCAAGCCTGTTGAGCCCGCTTGAGAACGTCTCCTGCCTGCCTCCGCGCCTTTGCGGCGCCGTCGGCCAGAACTTGCTGCACATAGTCGGGGCGCGCGGCAAGTTCCTTGCGCTTTTCCAGCGGCTCGCGAAAAAAGTCCTCTGCAGCATCGGCAAGCGCTTTTTTGACTTCGCCATATCCGAACCCGCCCCGGCGATACAAGGCCGCCATTTCGTCCCGCTCACTGGCGCTGGCGAACAGCGAAAAGAGCTGGAACAAATGATCGGAATCCGGGTCCTTCGGCTGGTCCATCGGGCGGCTGTCGGTGGCGATTCGCATGACTTTCTTGCGCATCGCCTTTGGATCCTCGAAAATTTCTACGGCGTTTCCGTAGCTCTTGGACATTTTTTCACCGTCCAGGCCAGGGACCCGCGCCGAACTGTCCAGCAGTCGGGGTTTCGGAAGAACAAATACGTCGCCGAACTGGTGATTGAATCTCTGAGCCAGGTCGCGGCATACTTCGATGTGCTGAACCTGATCCTCGCCGACGGGAACAATTTCCGCATCGTAGGCCAGGATGTCGGCTGCCTGAAGGACCGGATACGTGAACAGCCCGACATTGGCCGGCAAACCTCGGGAGACCTTGTCCTTGTAGGAGACACAGCGTTCGAGCAAACCCATCGGCGCATCAGACATCAACAACCAGCACAGTTCGGAAACTTCCGGCACGTCGGATTGAACAAACAGGATTGCCCGCTCCGGATCCAGCCCTAGGGCCAGCAGATCCAGCGCGGCATCCAGCGACAACTGCCTCAACAACGCCGCGTCGCGAATCGAGGTCAGGGCATGAAGATTGGCGATGAAGTAATACGCCCGATCTTCATTCTGCAGCTGGATGTATTGCCGGATTGCTCCGAAGTAATTGCCCCAATGGGGGCGGCCGGTCGGCTGGATTCCCGATAAAACTCGCATTCGTGGCGGGTTCCAAATAGGTTGAGTTCAAAAAGAAAAAGCGTTTTCTGGTCTCTCAGGTCATTCGTGAGAGTTTTGTGATGCGACCGGTGGCGACCCATTCGGCGACGAATATGTTGCCGCTTTGGTCGAAACAGGCGTCGTGCGGATGGACAAATTCGCCATCGCGCCATTGATCGGGCTTTCCGCGCAAGTCCTTGATCTCTTCCAGCCGCTGCGGGGCCGCGCCGAGCAACGCCACGCGCTGGTTGTCTTTCCCCAGCAAGCTGACGCCCGATTTGAGTTCCGGAACGAGCAGCCAATCGCCGAAAGAATCGATGTTTGCCGGCAAGTGAAATCCTTCCAGCGTTTCCTGGTATTCGCCGGAAAGCGAAAAAAACTGCAACGTATCATGGGCCCGGTCTGTCACAACCAAACGGGGCTCCCCGGGAACCCGCCTGTCAATCCATAGTCCATGCGAAGTATCGAATTTCCCGGCACCGTCTCCCGGACCGCCGAAACTCGATTGCCAGTTGGCATTGGCGTCATATCGATGAATCGCATAGGAACCGTAACCGTCGGCCAGCCAGAACCCGCCATCATCGCCAAAGGCAAAGTTGGTCGGCAAGAATCCATTGCGGGCCCATGTCGGCTCGGTGGAAATCTCTTCTCCCGGTGCGTAAATCCCCGACTCCATGGGCGCTTTCCGGTACCAGACGATATCACCATTGAGCGTCAGCTTGGCAAAGGCTTTTACGTTTTGATACGCCGCAATGTACAGGAATTCGTTCGAGCCCTCCTTGCGAACTTCAATGCCATGCCCGCCCCCCTGAAACTCGCTGCCGAAAGCACGCAGGAACTTGCCGTCCGGGCCAAAGACAAAGATCGAAGGATGGTCCTTGAGTTCGCGCCGCCCTTCATGAATCACATACAAATTGTTCGCCGAATCGACAGCGACCCCATGCGTGGTTTGCCAGCGATACGGATCGGGGAGTTGGCACCACCGATGGTCGACCCGGTATTGAAAGTCACCTTCGCCGATGACTATTTCGTTGCTGGTTAACCCAGAATGATTGCCGGCTTTTGACGTGCCCAAAGTGAATCCGGCAATCGCGGCTCCAGCGAGCCCTGAATGCAGAAAGCTCCGTCTAGTGACGTTTTTTTTCATCTGTTTGCCCTATCGCGGTGACTGCCCTGAAGCCGTTGTTTGTTGCGGGCCACTCGACTCCTCACAGCGACCCTGCCAAAATGGGATTTGTTCCGGGAGTACAGCATAACGTTTTTAGGGGAGCGGCAAACATCCATGGACGCTATCGACATTTTGGGCGAACTGCTTGGGCGAAAGAAACCGACCTCTTCCGGGAGCAGGCCCTCAGGTGGAGGCGGCGACGAGAGCATCGGAGATATTCTGTTTGGGCGAAAACGGCAGCAGGCGCCAGATTCCAGCCCCATGGGCAAGAACGAAATCCGCGATATGGCCCGCGAGCTTGAAGACCTCCTGCAAGTCGGCAAGAACCGCAATTCCGGCGGTCAATCGGCCGGCAATGCAGGTTCGATAACCGGCCAGACGACCCGGCGCCCTCCCTCGGGACGCGATAGCGGTACCCTGAACTGGAATCCGGGATCGAAAACCCCTGCGCCTGCGTTTCAACCGGATGAGAAAGCGGTCCTGATGATCCGGGCAATTCTGAATGCCGCCAAGTCGGATGGCGAAATCTCAAGCGATGAACAACAGCAAATTCTCAAGACCGTGGGCGATCGCTCTCCGGAAGCCATCGATTTTCTTAACCGTGAAATCGCCGAACCTCTCAACGTGCGCGAATTTGCCTGGTCAGTTCCCATCGGCATGGAAGAACAAATCTACACCTTGTCGGCTGTTTCGATCCGCTTCGATACGGAAAACGAGGCCGATTACCTCACTCAACTCGCCCACGGCCTGCGAATCCCGCGCAAAGCCCTGAATGAGATACATGACCAGTATCGAATCCCGCGACTGCCCGGCTAGAAGCGAACGTGGATTCCCGCCGTCGGCCCGCAATGCCGGTAATGTCGCGGATGGCACCAGAACGGACCGGGATACCAGGCGGGTTCCACCCAATGTTCCTGGACAATCACGGGTGGTCTGGCAGGAGGAACAACCATGGTTGCCGGCACGGCAGATTGTTCCTGCCATGCGGCCAACACATTATCGCTGACGCCATTTTCTTTCAGAAGGATCAGTTCGCTTGTTCCCAATGGAGAAATGACTCCCTGGGTCCTGATCTGGTTGGCAATCACCTGATCTCCCAATCCGGACCGGGACATGTTGATCACCTGGTCGAGTGTGATCGCCCGCGCACGGATTTCTTCTTCGTAAGCGGCCTGCCGCGCGGCTTGTTGGTCCCGATCCTCATCGACAGCGTTTCCCAATGCGCCGCCAACTGCCGACCCCGCCAATCCTCCGATTGCCGCACCTTCCAGAGCCTTTCCGGTATTCATCCCGGCAGCGGCACCGAGGAGCGCGCCGCTAAGTCCGCCCAGAGCGGTCCCGGTCCGCGCAGCGGGGCCTGAAACACACCCCGTCAAACAAGGCAAGACGATCAGCAACGGCAGGATCTTCCTTGCAACCAGATTCATGGCAAAACAACTCCGAGAACCCACAAGGTTTTGGCTTTCGAACTCTCCGACGCCCGGCAGCCCTTTTCGCGGGCAGATAATTTCAGGTCGGGTCGTCTGCGTCAAGCAAGGATTCAGAGAACTCTGGAATCTCATGTCGGCTGGATTCCCGGGAATTCAGCTACCTTGTGCTGCCGTTCCAGCCGGTTCAGAATCCGGTTAATCTGATTCGCTATCGCGCCGGTTGCTGGTATACTTCTGGACCCCGTTTCCAACAGTTTTCTTCAGAAAATCATTGCTCGCCTGGCCCCAGGGTGGCGTCTACATGAAAGTTGTTCAGGAAACGGCGAAGACGATCATTCGAAACGTGGAGAACGTGATCGTCGGCAAGCGCCAGCAGATTGTCTATTCGCTCGTTTCCTGGTTTTGCGAGGGGCACATTCTCCTGGAAGACGTGCCGGGGGTGGCGAAAACCATGCTGGCCCGCGCATTGGCAAAGAGCGTCGGCTGTGAGTTCCGACGCATTCAATGCACGCCTGACTTGCTCCCGTCGGACGTAACCGGCGCTTCGATATTCAATCAGAAATCGGTCGAGTTCGAGTTTCGTCGCGGGCCGCTTTTTTCCAACATTCTGCTGGCCGACGAAATCAACCGGACCACGCCCAGAACCCAGGCCGCGTTGCTGGAAGCGATGGCAGAGGGTTCGGTGACGGTCGATGGTTGCACGTATCAGCTGGAGAAGCCGTTTCTGGTGATCGCCACGCAAAACCCGATTGACCACGAGGGGACTTTTCCCTTGCCAGAGGCCCAGCTCGACCGATTCCTCATGAAATTCCAGCTCGGCTATCCGGCAATGGCGGATGAACTGGCGATGCTCGGAAAACTGCAACTCCAACACCCGATTGAAACACTGGCAGCGGTGGTGGAAGCGGCCGACATCCTGCGTTGCCAACAAGCCGTCCGCGAAGTCCGTGTCGATCCAAAGATCAGCCAGTACATCCTGCAACTCGTCACACAGACTCGCGATCATGAACACCTTGCCCTTGGCGGAAGCCCGCGGGCGTCGATAGCCCTCTTTCGGGCAAGTCAGGGGCTGGCGGCGATGCGCGGCAGGGACTTCGTGATTCCCGACGATGTCAAGGCGATTGCCGCTCCGGTATTGACCCACCGTGTCATCCTCAAGCCGGAAAGCCGGCTCAGGAAATTCTCAGCGATGCAGATCGTCGGGGAATTGCTCAACCAGATCGCCGTTCCTGTCCTCGAGAACATGCCGGCGCAATGACTCTCGTCGTCGCACTGATTCTGCTTGTCCTTGCCTGGCTGCTCAACCTCGGCATGCTGGTCTACGGCTTCTACATCCTGCTGGCCGTTTTTTTCATCAGCCACGCCTTCACTGCCGGCTGGATCAATTCCATCGTCGCCTCACGGCAGGTTTCGACAGCAGTGGCTTCGATCGGCGATGTGGTTTCGGTCGTGGTGAAACTCGGGAATGAGGGAAAACTCCCTGTCTCATGGGTGATGGTCGAGGATATGCTTCCGGATGCCCGGGGAGAGGTCAACCGGATGCGACTGGAAGTCATTGGTACTCCGGTGGATGTTACCGATTTTCCCCGCGGGAAACACCAATTGCTTTATCAGCTTCGTTGCCTTCGGCGAGGCTATTATCAAATCGGGCCGCTGGTCGCAGAAACCGGTGATCTGTTTGGTTTGAACCGGCGGTACCGCGTCCTTGTACAGCCCGACTATCTCCTGGTGAATCCGGAGGTCGTGGAACTGGAAGGATATGACCTGGCCTCTCGCAGACCGGTAGGCGAGATCGTCATGACCCACAGGCTGTACGAGGACCCCACACGAGTGGCGGGGATTCGCGCCTATCAGCCCGGCGATTCCCTGTCCCGCGTCCATTGGAGGGCGACGGCGCGGACCGGAAACCTGCAAAGCAAGATCTACGAGTCATCGTGGGTGGCGGGGTCTTCGATTCTTGTCGATTTTCACAAGGATTCGTTCGACGACTTCGCTCGCGCCGAGCTTTCCATCTCCTGCGCCGCAAGTATCGCCAATGCCGTGCATCAAATGAGGCAACAGACCGGACTTTTCTCGAACGGCCGCGACGCGGCAGACCGGATTCGCGAGGAGGGCTGGCAAGGTGATCGCCGGACGCGTCGCGAAGCCCGTGAATCGGCGGTGATGGCGGAAAAAAGCGACCGATTGCGGCCGGTGATCGTGCCGACGAGACTTGTCGATCATCAGTTTCAGGACATCCTGCAGGTTCTCGCCCGACTTGAATTGACCGACGGTCTCACATTTTCCGGACTGGTCGAACAATCAAGAGAACGACTCCCCCGCGATGCGACCGTTATCGCCATACTTTCACGGGTGGATCTGGAAAGCGGTTCGCTACTTGGACAACTTCGTCGTCAGGGGTACGCGGTTTCAGCCATCATCAACTGCCTGGAGAACGAGGACTTCGCCCGCATGGCCGGGCCGCTCGTTGCCCAGGGAATTGAGGCCCGGCACCTGAAAGACCAGGAGTCGATTCGCGCAATATGCCAGCGGCAGGTCATGGCAGGCCTTGCCTGAAATCCCCGAGGACGCCGGTTCAGGAACTTTCGCAGCCCGAAACCCCTCCGCCCAATTTGGACGATTACCGAAATTGATTAATCGATGAAAACGTACGACTGTCTGGTCATTGGTGCAGGTGCGATGGGGAGCGCAGCAATGTATTTTGCGGCGCGGCGCGGCTGGTCTGTTGCCGGTATCGACCGATTCGGGGTCGCTCACGCTCACGGAAGCAGCCATGGCAAAACCCGAATAATTCGCCATGCCTATTTTGAACATCCCGACTATGTTCCACTGGCAAGGCAAGCCAGCCGGCTCTGGTCAGAAATCGAGGGGGCATCCGGCATCCGGCTGTTTGTGCGTACCGGATTGCTGCAGGTTGGCCCGCCCGACGGACCGGTCATTCAGGGCACGCTGAAGAGTTCTGCCAGCCACGGCCTGGAAATCGAACCATTGAACCGGAAACAACTGGAAACACGTTTTCCCATGTTTCGCTGCGATCCCGGCATGGAAGGGCTGTATGAGCCCGTTGCCGGCATGTTGTTCGTGGAAAAATGCGTCGCGGCGATGATTGATCTTGCAGTTTCGGCCGGAGCGGAATTTGCCGGCCAGACGGTTGTCAGGTCGTTTGCCGGAGGCGCAGGAAAACCCTGGGAAGTGCAAACGGACAGGGGGAACTTTTTCGGCGATCGATTGATCATCACCTCGGGGGCATGGACCGGTCAGCTCTTGCGACCTTTACATCCCCAATTGCGGGTGACCGTTCGGCATCAACACTGGTTCGTCGACGAGACGTCATCGATGTCTCTCGACAGGGATTGCCCCGCTTATCTTTTTGAGACCGGGCAGGGCTGCTTTTACGGTTTCCCCCAATACGACGAAGGGGGCTTCAAGGTTGCAGAACATTCCGGAAACGGCGGGGCCGACGACCCGGACGCTATTGACCGGAATATCAATCCCGTCGACCTCGGTCGCGTTATTGAGTTCGTTTCCCGGCATCTGGCCGTTGGCAATCCGCGTCATTGTGCACACAGTGTCTGCATGTACACGATGTCTCCAGACGGTCACTTTCTGGTGGACCTGCTGGACGAGGAGAAGAGTGCGGCGGCAGCATGTGGTTTTTCCGGGCACGGGTTCAAATTCGCGCCGGTGATCGGAAAAGCCCTCGTCGAGCTCGTCGCAAGCGGGACGCGGCCTCCGGAATTCGACTTCTTACGGTTTCGCCGATCAGGTATTGCACCTGCTTTTGCGGAATCCATGAATTTCTTTGAAAAAGGGACCTGAATGACTTCGAAATCGGGCCATGCGATCGTGATCGGATCCGGGCCGGCAGGAGAGGGAGCGGCCATGCACCTCGCAAAATCAGGCTGGCGAGTCAGTATTTGCGAACGGCATGCGAAAGTCGGCGGCGGATGCACGCACTGGGGAACCATTCCGAGCAAGGCACTGCGCTTTGCCATCTGGCAACTGACCGATGCCTTGCGACATCCGCTGCTCAGAAACCTGGGCATCAACGTCGATTTTACCGTCGCCGACCTGACCGCGAGAACCCGTTCCATCATTGCGGAACAAGTGGCCTTGCACCGTCGAAATTTCGAGAAAAACCGGGTAGAAGTGATCCATGGCCCGGCTCGCTTGCTGGACCGGAATACCGTTCTGGTCGGGCAGGACCGCCGGCTGCAAGGGGATGCAATCGTTCTGGCTCCCGGATCGCGACCCTATCGCCCCGCCGAGATTGATTTCACACATCCGCGGATCTTTGACAGCGATACGATACTCGGACTGTCGTTCAAGCCCTCATCGATGGCCGTGTATGGGGCAGGGGTGATCGGCTGTGAATACGCCAGCATGTTCCGCTTTCTCGACATCAAGATAGACCTGATCAACAACCGCGAGCGATTGCTCGATTTTCTCGACGACGAGATTTCCGATGCCTTGAGTTATCACATGCGGGAAAATGGCATTGTCATCCGGCACAATGAAGCAATCGAAAAAGCTGTCCCCGGCGAGGGCCATGTCGAACTGCATTTGAAAAGCGGAAAACGCATCCGCAGCGATATCCTGTTGTGGGCCGCAGGGAGAACCGGGAATACCGATGGACTGGGCATCGAATCAGTCGGCATTGTCGCCGACAGTCGCGGCAACATTGCCGTCGACGAAAATTACCAGACCGCCGTCAACGGAATTTATGCCGCGGGCGACGTTGTCGGTTTTCCTTCGCTGGCAAGCTCCGCGTACACGCAGGGTCGAATCGCAGCGATGCATATCGTTGGAGACGCCAGCCAGATCGGCGGGATGGGGAGGGTTCCCTCGGGAATCTATACGAACCCGGAAATCAGCTCGATCGGACAAACGGAGCGGGAGCTGACCTCGGCAAAAATTCCCTACGAGGTCGGGGCAGCCCGTTTCAGAAATGTTGCGAAAGCCCAGATAACCGGGCAGGAGACGGGAATGCTGAAAATTCTTTTTCACCGGGAGACGCTGGAGATTCTTGGGATCCACTGCTTTGGCGCAAATGCGTCGGAAATCGTACATATTGGCCAGGCGGTAATGGAAAACGGGCGGGAAGCCAATTCGTTGATGTACTTTCTGCGTACGACGTTTAACTATCCGACCATGGCAGAGGCCTACCGGATTGCGGCCCTGAATGGATTCAATCGGGTCCTCCGCGGGACCCCGGCCGAGTCTGGCCAGCGGTTTTGACGGTTCTTCGTTCTGGGAAAGATCCCCGCGAAAACCGATTGGCGAAAGCCTTTTTGATTTAACGAGAGAAGCACAATATTACCCGAATTCCCCCAATTTGTTGCCGATTTCGGTTGCCGGTATTGGCCGACACCAATTAAGATAGTTTGGGAAAGGTAACGGCCAGCGTCCCGGATCGAGTCCGGGCAGCGGAAATCGGGTGCCGCATTCGGGACCTGTCTCCGCATTTTGTCACGTGCGGCCGACCTTGGGGGAAGGAATCCAAAATCCGGAATTTTCGGCAATTCCCGCTATTTCGAGTACATGAAGAGCGACTCGACGTTAATAAGCTGGTTCAATAGCTGATCCGGAAGCGGCTTTTTTTGAATCCTCGTTGACGAACGAGAAACAGAAACCTGTTTAGAGGCAACGGCAAATGGCGGCACCTATAGTCACCACACAAGACACGACAATTTTGTTGGGTACAACCGTCCCGTTAACGGACTTGTTCACGTTCTCCGATGCCGATGGCGATCCGCCCACCAGGATTCGCTTCCGCGACAACAATAACAATACGGAGTCGGGATACCTGACATTCAATGGTGTTGTGCAGCCTCCCAATACGGTCTTGACCTACCAGTGGGCTGATCGCCACCTGCTCGTCTATCGATCGGGAACGGCCATCTCGCTCGAGCTTCTGGAAATCTCGGTGGAAGCGGGCGGACAATGGAGCCCGTTCTCGAATTTCCTGATGTACACCGTCAAGGAAAACCTGAACGTGCCCCTGGTGACCGCAGCTTCGCGAACCGTTGTCCAGAGCGAGATCATCAATATTGCCCAGAGCATCAGTTTCTCTGATTCGGACGGGTACCCGGTTGCTCTTTGGCAAGTTCGCGACAACAACACTGGTTCGTTTTCCGGATCAATGCTGTTGAATGGAAGCACTTTGGCTGCCGGTGTCTGGCATACGGTTTCCGTTGCGGATTTTCCCAATCTGAGTT
>WPCK01059086.1_pt1 | contig 11242 bp, 9 predicted proteins | sample 5399851 | NCBI WGS metagenome assembly WPCK01 (sample SAMN12869471, study PRJNA574797) | sludge metagenome | isolation source: wastewater treatment of pH11 | place: China:Beijing | collected 2019-05-20
CACCGGTTGCTCTGGCCGCCGTGACCGCGGTCGCGCCGAAGGCGCCGCGCGCGAAGTCCCCCGCCGTGGCCAAGGCGAAGCCGGCAAGGGCGGCGGCCGCGAAATCGAAGCCGGCACCTCTGGCCGTCGCCAAACCCGCGGCCAAGGGTGCGCCAGCGTCGAGGACACCGGTGAAAGCCACGGCGAAGCCCGACGACCTGACGCTGATCGCCGGTATCGGTCCGCAGACGGCCAGGACGCTTGCCGGCCTCGGCATCACCACCTACGCCCAGGTCGCGGCCTGGACGAAGAAGGACATCGCCGACATCGGCGCCAGGCTGCGTTTCCCCGATCGCATCGTTCGCGAGGACTGGGTGAAGCAGGCCAAGGCTCTCGCCAGGGGTGGCGAGGCCGAATATGTCAGGGTGTTCGGCAAGACGCCGCGCTGATCGGACATCGCAATGAATTCAAAGGCTTGGGAGCGAAAGCGCGCATCGTGATTCCGCACGTTGACGTCATTGTTCAAGCGGTGGATGCGAAGCTTCGATCCATTCTTTGACCGATTGATAAAAAATCAAAGCTGCGCTAGCGTCGTCCCACTTGCTTCGAGCGAAGGAGGAGCGCCGATGGCAAAAGCCCGCAAGGATGGGATCGCGGCCGGGCGTCTGGACGCGGCCGACTATGCGATCAATTTCTCGGACCTGCACCCCGCGCTCGACGCGCACGAGGCGCGGGTCGAGGCGGACCGCTGCTACTTCTGCCACGACGCGCCGTGCATGACGGCCTGCCCGACGGCAATCGACATCCCCATGTTCATCCGCCAGATCTCCACCGGCAATCCGTTGCCGGCGGCGCGCACCATCTTTTCGCAGAACATCCTTGGCGGCATGTGCGCGCGCGTCTGCCCGACGGAGACGCTGTGCGAGGAAGCCTGCGTACGCGAGACCGCGGAAGGCAATCCGGTGAAAATCGGCGAGTTGCAGCGCTACGCCACCGATGCGGCGATGGCGGCGGGCCGGCAGTTCTTCAAGCGGGCGCGGTCGACCGGCCGGAAGGTGGCCGTTGTCGGCGCCGGACCGGCGGGGCTGGCCTGCGCGCACCGGCTGGCCATGCACGGCCATGCCGTCACGATCTTCGAAGCGAAGAAGAAGGCCGGCGGCCTCAACGAGTACGGCATTGCCGCCTACAAGGCCACGGACGGCATCGCGCAGGCGGAAGTCGACTATGTGCTGAAGATCGGCGGCATCACGGTGGTGCATGGCAAGGCACTCGGGCGCAACCTGTCGCTCGACACGCTGCTTGCCGGGCATGACGCGGTGTTTCTCGGCATCGGCCTTGGCGGCGTCAACGCGCTCGGCGCCAAGGGCGAGGAGGCATCGGAGGCGGCGGTCGATTTCATCGAGACGCTGCGCCAGGCCAAGGATGTCGCCAGGGTGCCGGTCGGCCGCCGCGTGGTGGTCATCGGCGGCGGCATGACCGCCATCGACGCCGCCGTGCAGGCCAGGCTTCTCGGCGCCGAGGAGGTGACGATCGCCTATCGGCGCGGGCCGGGCGAGATGGGTGCGTCGGGCTTCGAGCAGCAGCTTGCCACCGCCAACGGCGTGACCATTCGCCATTGGGTGCGGCCGGAAAAGGTCGTCGCCAAGGCCGGCAAGGTCACCGGCATCGTGCTCGAGGGTACCGCGATGAAGCGCGGCAAGCTCGAGGGCACCGGCGAGAAGCTGACGCTGGAGGCCGACCAGGTGTTCCGCGCCATTGGCCAGACACTGGTGGCCGACAGCGCGGCCGGCGTGACCATCGCCGATGGCCGCATCGCGGTCGACGCCGAATTCCGCACCTCGAACCCGAAGGTCTGGGCCGGGGGCGACTGCGTGCGCGCGGGCGAGGACCTGACGGTCACGTCGGTCGCGCAGGGCCGCGACGCGGCGGAAAGCATTCACCGGGCGCTTGGCCGCTGAAGGAGGAGAAACCCATGGCTGATCTCCGCTCCGATTTCGTCGGCATCAAGTCACCCAATCCGTTCTGGCTCGCCTCCGCGCCGCCCACCGACAAGGCCTACAATGTCGAGCGTGCCTTCAAGGCGGGCTGGGGCGGCGTGGTGTGGAAGACGCTCGGCGAGGACGGTCCGCCGATCGTCAATGTCAACGGTCCGCGCTACGGCGCGATCTGGGGCGCCGACCGGCGCCTGCTCGGGCTCAACAACATCGAGCTCATCACCGACCGGCCGCTGCAGCTCAACCTGCAGGAAATCAAGCAGGTCAAGAAGAACTGGCCGGACAGGGCGGTGGTCGTGTCGCTGATGGTGCCGTGCGTGGAGGAATCGTGGAAGGCGATCCTGCCGCTGGTGGAGGAAACCGGCGCCGACGGCATCGAGCTCAATTTCGGCTGCCCGCACGGCATGAGCGAGCGCGGCATGGGCTCGGCCGTCGGCCAGGTGCCGGAATACATCGAGATGGTGACGCGCTGGTGCAAGGCGAATTCGCGCATGCCGGTGCTGGTCAAGCTGACGCCGAACATCACCGACATCCGTTATCCGGCGCGCGCGGCGAAGAAGGGCGGGGCGGACGCGGTGTCGCTCATCAACACCATCTCGTCGATCACCTCGGTCAACCTCGACAACTTCTCGCCGGAGCCGTCCATCGACGGCAAGGGCAGCCATGGCGGCTATTGCGGTCCGGCGGTCAAGCCGATCGCGCTCAACATGGTGGCCGAGATCGCGCGCGACGCCGAAACGCGCGGCCTGCCGATTTCCGGCATCGGCGGCATCTCCACCTGGCGCGACGCGGCCGAGTTCCTGGCGCTCGGCGCCGGTACGGTGCAGGTGTGCACGGCGGCCATGACCTATGGCTTCCGCATCGTTGAAGAGATGATCACCGGCCTGGAAGGCTGGATGGATGAAAAACGCCACAAGTCGCTCGACGCCGTCATCGGCCGGGCGGTGCCGAATGTCACCGACTGGCAGTTCCTCAATCTCAACTATGTCACCAAGGCGCACATCGACCAGGATGCCTGCATCAAGTGCGGCCGCTGCCACATCGCCTGCGAGGACACCTCGCACCAGGCGATCACGGCGGAGAAGGACGGCGAGCGGCATTTCGAGGTGATCGATGCCGAATGCGTCGGCTGCAATCTCTGCGTCAATGTCTGCCCGGTCGACAATTGCATCACCATGGTGCCGATGAAGGCCGGACGGGTCGATCCGCGCACCGGTTCGAAGGTCCGCAAGGACTATGCCAACTGGACGCAGCACCCCAACAACCCCGGCGCATCGTGCGCCGTGAAGTGAGCTCCTCCCCGGAGAAGGCGGGCACGCGGTCTCAAAGAACCGCGGTCCGCCTTCGACGGGGCCGGCCGCCCGCGGCGCCATGATCCGGAACGCACCGGGCGAGGCGGCGAAGGGCCATCTGGCGATGATCCTGTTCGCCACGCTCATCGCCGGATCGTTTTCGCTCGGCGCGCGCGCCGCGCCGCATGTCGGTCCCGCAGCACTCAACACGGTGCGTTTCGCCATTGCCGTGGCGGTGATGGGCGCTGTTGCCACGATCGTCACCGGCCGGCGCCCGGGCCTGCCCGCCGCGCCCTGGCGCTTCCTCGTCCTCGGCGCCTGCATGGGCGTCTATTTCGTCACCATGTTCATGGCGCTGCGCATCACCGACCCGGTGTCGACCGGTGCGGTGTTCACGCTCATTCCGCTGATGAGCGCGCTGTTCGGCATCGTGCTCCTGAAGGAGTGGCCGCGCCCGCTGGTCTGGGTATCGCTGTTCATTGCCGCCGCCGGAGCGGTCTGGGTGATCTTCCGCGGCGATCCCGCGGCACTGCTTTCGTTCCGGATCGGGCGCGGCGAGGCGATCTTCTTCGTCGGCTGCGTCGGGCATGCGCTCTATGCGCCGCTCTACCGCACCTTCAGCCGCGGCGAACCGCTGGCGCACACCACCTTCCACGTCCTGTTGGCGACGTTGGCCTGGATCGGGCTCTACGGGGCGCGCGAGACCGCGGCAACCGACTGGACCGGACTTCCAACGATCGTCTGGATCGCCATCTTCTACCTTGCGATCTTCACCACGGCGGGCACGTTCTTCCTCCTGCAATATGCCACGTTGCGACTGCCCGCCGCCAAGGTTCTGGCGTATGGCTATCTCACGCCGACGCTGATCATCCTGTGGGAAACCGCCGGCGGTGGCGGCCTGCCGGCGCCGTCCATCGCGGCCGGGGCGCTGATGACAGTGGGCGGGCTTGCCGTGATGGCACTGGAGGGAAGGGGACGCGGATGAGCGACACGATGCTGGAGTTGGGCCGCGCGGTGCTGGCCGCGCAACCGTTCAGCCGGCTGCTCGGTGCCGAGCTCGTGGCGTGGTCGGCGGCGGGCACGGAACTCGCGCTCGACCTTGGGCCCGATCACCTGCAGCAGCACGGGGCGGCGCATGGCGGCGTGGTGTCCTATCTCGCCGACAATGCGCTCACCTATGCCGGCGGCTCCGTGCTCGGCGACTGCATGACGCTGGAGTTCAAGATCAACTATCTCAGGCCGGCGCGCGGCGAACGGCTGGTGGCGCGGGCCAGCGTGGCGGGATCCGGGCGCACGCAGGCGGTATGCCGTTGCGACATCTTCGCGGTGGAAGGCGGCGAGGAGCGGCTGTGCGCCGTGGCGCAGGGCACCATCCACAAGGTCGAGCGCAAGGGCTGAACGCTCAGGCGGAGACCGGCTCCGGCAGGCGTGCGAAGCGGATCGCCGCGGCAAGCCCGATCAGTCCTGGCACCACCGTCGGCAGGAAGATGGCCAGCGTGGCGTGGCGCGCCGCCTCCGCGCCCATGCCGACGCCGAGACCCGCCTTGTTGGCCAGGATGCCGATTGCGGCGGCGCCGAGCGCATAGCCGAACCGCTGCACCGTGTTGATGGCGGCCGAAACGCGGTCGCCGTCCTCGGGACCGACCAGGGCGGTGGCACGGCGCAGGATGAAGGTCCACGACAGGCCGAAGCCCGAGCCCTGCACCGTGGCAAACAGCGGCACCAGCCAGATCGGGCCGAAGGCGATGGTCAGCGCCAGGCCGACAACGCCGATCAGCACGATCGCCGCACCGGCGATGATCAGCCCCGGTTCGGCGTTGCGCGGCGCGCCGGCGACGAAAAGCGCCGCCAGCGACCAGCCAACGGACTCCAGCACCAGGATGAAGCCGATCCACAGCGGTGACAGGCCGTGGATGGCGCTGATGAGCACCGGCCCGTAGACGAGCAGCGCGATGGCGCCGGACGACAGGCCGAAGACCAGCGCGATCGTCACGCCGGCCGGTGACATCAGTCGGGTGGCGCCGGCGGGAAGGAGCCGCATGTCGCCGGCGCGGGCATCCAGGACGACAAAGAGCGCGACGAGGCCGAGGCCGGCTGCGCCGCACAACAGCGCGATTTCGGTCCGCGCCACGACGCCGGCGGTCGCCACGGCGACGACGCCCGCCGCCAGGATGGCCATGCGCCCGATCGGGAAGGGCGCAGGGCCGGTCTCGATCGTGTCTTCGGATGGCCCGCGCGCCCAGGCGGCGACCGCGTAGATCAGCGCCTGCGCGGCGAAGAACAGGAAGGCGCCGCGCCAGTTGCCCCATTCGACGAAGAGCGCGCCGACCATCGGGCCGGCGAAGGCGGCCACGCCCCAGACCAGCGAAATGGCGGCGACGGCCCGCGGCAGCAACCGGCCGGGAAACATGCGCCAGGCGGCGACCAGCGTCACGGCGACGATGGCGCCGCCGCCGAGTCCCTGGACAAGGCGTCCAAGCAGCATCGCCGGCATCTGCGGCGCCAGCGCGCTGATCAGGCAGCCGGCCAGATAGACCAGGGCGGCAATGACCAGCGATCGCTTCAGTCCGATCTGGCGGGCAAACCAGGCGCCGAGCGCGCTGGCAGTGATCGAGCCGACCTCGTAGAGCGCTGTCGTCCAGCTGATGTAGGCATCGCCGCCAATGTCGCCGACCATTGCGGGGATGACCGTGGCCACCATCAACTCGTCGCCGGCATGCAGCCAGATGCCGGCGCACAGAAGCACCAGCGCGCCGGCATAGTCGGAGCGCAGCAGTTCGCTCCAACTCGCCGAGTCAGCGGCTTCCGGGGGCGAGGCCATTCAGGAACAGGCTTTCCAGGAATCGCGCGGCATCTTCGAAGCGGCCGTCCCCCCCCTTGAGCGGCCCGAGCACGACGCGCACCTGGGCGTCGAAATCGGCATAGTGCTGGGTCGTTGCCCAGATGGCGAAGATGAGATGGTGCGGATCGGCCGGCCGGATCTTGCCGGCGCGGATCCAGCCCCGGATCGTTTCGGCCTTCTCGTCCACAAGCGGCTTCAGTTCGGCTTCCAGCATGGACCGGATGTGCGGCGCGCCCTGCAGGATCTCGTTGGCAAACAGCCGGCTCTCGCGCGGATAGTCGCGCGCCATCTCGAGCTTGCGGCGGATGTAGGCCGACAGTTCCTGCAACGGATCGCCAATGTCGTCGAGATCGCGCAGTGGCCTCAGCCAGACATCGAGCAGGCCGTGGATGAGCGCCTCGTAGATGGCGTCCTTGGAGCGGAAATAATAGAGCAGGTTCGGCTTCGACATGCCCGCCACGTCGGCGATCTCGTCGATGGTCGCGCCCCGGAACCCTGACCGCGAAAACACGTCCAGCGCCGCCTCCAGGATGAGGTCGCGCTTCTCCCGCTGGATCCGCGTCCTGGGCGCCCGCGCGGCTTCCGCCATCGTCCTGTTCTCCGCCATGTTGCCGCAGCCATTGTGGAAACGACGCGGCAGGTCGAAACTTGGCTTGACCGCGGCCATGGCGGTGTTACCGTTTGTCCAATCGGTCAAAAAAACGCGTAGCATCAAAGGCGTCGGTTTCCAAGCGCCCGCAACGCGGGCCGGCCAGGGGCCGGTTGCAAAACAAGGAGGAGCTTCCATGTCCAGCCGGCATAAGGCCATGCCGAACGACCTGCGTGCGTTCTGGATGCCGTTCACCGCGAACCGCCAGTTCAAGCAGGCGCCACGCATGTTCGTCGGTGCCTCCGACATGCACTACGTCACGGCCGACGGGCGCAAGGTGCTCGACGGCACGGCGGGCCTGTGGTGCTGCAACGCCGGCCATTGCCGTCCGAAGATCACCAAGGCGATCCAGGACCAGGCGGCCGAACTCGACTACGCGCCGGCGTTCCAGATGGGCCATCCGGCGGCGTTCGAGGCAGCCAACCGGCTCATCGACATCGCGCCCGCCGGCATGGACCATGTGTTCTTCACCAACTCCGGTTCGGAATCGGTGGAGACGGCGCTGAAGATGGCGATTGCCTATCACCGCGCCCGCGGCGAGGGCGCGCGCACCCGGCTGATCGGGCGCGAACGCGGCTATCACGGCGTCAATTTCGGCGGCATTTCGGTCGGCGGCATCGTCACCAACCGCAAGATGTTCGGCACGCTGCTCGGCGGCGTCGACCATCTGCCGCATACGCATCTTCCCGAGCAGAATGCCTATACGCGCGGCGAGCCCGAGCATGGCGCCAATCTCGCCGACGAGCTCGAGCGCATCGTCACGCTGCATGACGCCTCGACCATCGCCGCCGTCATCGTCGAACCGGTGGCCGGCTCGACCGGCGTGCTGATCCCGCCGAAGGGCTATCTGCAGAAGCTGTGCGCCATCTGCGACAAGCACGGCATCCTGTTGATCTTCGACGAGGTCATCACCGGGTTCGGCCGCCTCGGCACGCCGTTCGCGGCTGATTATTTCGGCGTTACGCCCGACATCATCACCACGGCCAAGGGCGTGACCAACGGCGTCATCCCGATGGGCGCGGTGTTCGTGAAGGGCATGATCCACGACGCGTTCATGAACGGCCCCGAGCACGTCATCGAGTTCTTCCACGGCTACACCTATTCGGCCAATCCGATCGCGTCGGCCGCCTGCATCGGCACGCTCGACACCTATCGCGATGAGGGGCTGCTCACGCGCGGCGCCGAACTGGCGCCCTACTGGGAAGACGCGCTGCATTCGCTGCGCGGCGAGCCGCACGTGAAGGACATCCGCAACATCGGCCTGATCGGCGCCATCGAGCTGGAGCCGATCGCCGGCCAGCCGACCAAGCGCGCCTTCTCCGCCTTCATCAAGGCCTATGAGCGCGGCGCGCTGATCCGCACCACCGGCGACATCATCGCGCTGTCGCCGCCGCTGATCATCACCAAGGGCCAGATCAACGAGCTGATCGACCACATCCGCGAAGTGCTCAGGATGATCGACTGATCGGGAATGGAGTAACGACATGGCAGCCCCCGGCGAGAACCTCAGGATCAATCCCGACCGGCTCTGGGACACGCTGATGGAGATGGCGAAGATCGGCCCCGGAATCGCCGGCGGCAACAACCGCCAGACGCTCACCGACTTCGACAATGAGGGCCGCCATCTGTTCAAGCGCTGGTGCGATGCCGCCGGGCTTTCCATGGGCGTCGACAGGGCGGGCAACATGTTCGCGCGGCGCGAGGGCACCGATCCGGATGCGCTGCCGGTCTATGTCGGCAGCCACCTCGACACGCAGCCGACCGGTGGCAAGTTCGACGGCGTGCTCGGCGTGCTTGGCGGCCTCGAAGTCATCCGCACGCTCAACGATCTCGGCATCAAGACGAAGCACCCGATCGTCGTCGTCAACTGGACCAACGAGGAGGGCACGCGTTTCGCCCCCGCCATGCTCGCCTCGGGCGTGTTCGCCGGGGTGCATACGCTCGATTTCGCCTATGACCGCACCGACGCCAAGGGCGCGAAGTTCGGCGACGAGCTGAAGCGCATCGGCTGGGTCGGCGACGAGGAGGTCGGCGCGCGCAAGATGCACGCCTATTTCGAGCTGCACATCGAGCAGGGGCCGATCCTCGAAGCCGAAGGCAAGGACATCGGCGTGGTCACGCACGGGCAGGGCCTGTCGTGGACGCAGGTGACGCTGACCGGCAAGGAGGCGCACACCGGATCCACGCCGATGCCGATGCGCCGGAACGCCGGCCTCGGCATGGCGCGGATCCTCGAACTGGTCGACGAGATCGCCTGGAGCCACAAGCCGCATGCGGTCGGCGCGGCGGGCCACATCGACGTGTTGCCGAACTCGCGCAACGTCATCCCCGGCAAGGTGGTGTTCACCGTCGATTTCCGCTCGCCGGACCTTGCCGTCATCACCGACATGGAGCAGCGGCTGAAGATCGGCGCGACGAAGATCGCCGACGAGATGGGGCTCGGCATCGAGTTCCAGAAGGTCGGCGGCTTCGATCCGGTGACCTTCGACGAGGCTTGCGTGTCTGCCGTGCGCCGCGCTGCCGAGCGTCTTGGCTATTCGCACCGCAACATCATCTCCGGCGCCGGCCACGATGCCTGCTGGATCAACCGCGTGGCGCCGTCGTCGATGATCATGTGCCCCTGCGTCGACGGCTTGTCGCACAACGAGGCGGAGGACATCTCGAAGGACTGGGCCAAGGCCGGCACCGACGTGCTGTTCCACGCGGTTGTCGAAACGGCGGAGATCGTGGGGTGAGGGGTTTCATGGATCGGTCGGATGGCTGAAGGTGTTCGCGACGCTGGTGGGTCTTTGCCTCTCCCCCCCGGGGAGAGGCCGGCCGCCCGGCGGCCGGGTGAGGGGCAACGAGTTACCCCCACCCCTGACCCCTCCCCACAAGGTGGAGGGGAGTCGGCGGCCATTCCCCTCCCCCTTGTGGGGAGGGGTTAGGGGTGGGGGTTCACTTCGCCATGCCGACCGGTATCCAGCCGAAGACAATTCGCCGAGCGCGGTCGCTGCGCCGGAACATGACCGACGGCGAAACGAAGCTGTGGTCCGAACTGCGCGAGTTCCGCCGCCTTTATGGCGTGCATGTCCGCAAGCAGGCTCCTGTCGGTCCATTCATTGCCGACTTTGCGATCCATGAGCGAAAGCTCATCATCGAAGTCGATGGCCAATTCCACTTTGAGCCGGAAGGCATGGCGCGGGACAGTGCGCGCGACGCGTGGTTTGCCGGCCAAGGCTACAGGGTCATCCGTTTGAATACGGGAGAGCTCGAAACATCATTCGACGGCTGCATAGAGGAAATTCTGCGAGCGCTGGAGTTGATGAAATGATCGGCGTCTTTACCCCCACCCCTTACCCCTCCCCACAAGGGGGAGGGGAACTTCGGTGCCTGGGACTGCGACGTCAAATGCGTGGCATCGGCCTGAACCGTAAAAGTCCCCCTCCCCCTTGTGGGGAGGGGCTAGGGGTGGGGGTGCCTTAGGTGTTCGGCATTTTCAATATATTCAAAGACGCAAACAAAGCTCACGGATTTCTAGCGAATTTCGTCGGATACGCGCGGGATACACTGTCGATTTTTGGATTCTCTCGTGGCGCGGAACTTATCACCGCCTCGGAGTGGGCGGCTGGGACCACTTGCTCGACCGAGCGTGGTGTAACGTACATTCGGTTTCGTCTGGCAGTTCCGTTTTCGAGTTTTCACGCAGCGCTCGACAACGACGCTCTTGCCGGCCAGCCCTCTGAAAAGGAATCAAATATTAGGATCGAAGGCACCGAAGATTTCCAGGGCTTCGGCCTCAACGCCTACACAGAACGGGATATCATCCAGGTCTCCGCGATGAATCGACCGGGTTTCCGTGCCACTGCTCGCGCTTCCATGCTGATGGCTAGATTCAAGTCGAAGGGCGCCACAGACATTACGAATATCCTGAGAGGAAAGTACTAACCCATGTCCAAGGTCATCAAGAACGGAACCATCGTCACCGCCGACCGCACCTTCAAGGCCGACGTGAAGATCCGCCACGACAAGATCATCGCCATCGGGCCGGACCTGCACGCCGACCACGAGTATGACGCCACGGGCTGCTATGTCATGCCCGGCGGCATCGACCCGCACACCCATCTCGAAATGCCGTTCATGGGCACCTATTCGGCCGACGATTTCGAAAGCGGCACGCGCGCGGCGATTTCCGGCGGCACCACGATGGTCGTCGATTTCTGCCTGCCGTCGCCGGGCCAGTCGCTGCTGGACGCGCTTTCCATGTGGCACAACAAGACCTCCAAGGCGTGCGGGGACTTCTCCTTCCACATGGCGATCACCTGGTGGGGCGAGCAGGTGTTCAACGAGATGAAGGAGGTCGTGGATCGCGGCATCACCTCGTTCAAGCACTTCATGGCCTACAAGGGCGCGCTGATGGTCAACGACGACGAGATGCTCGCCTCGTTCCAGCGCTGCGCGGAGCTCGGCGCGCTGCCGCTCGTCCATGCCGAGAATGGCGACGTGG
>WPCK01356035.1_pt1 | contig 11234 bp, 11 predicted proteins | sample 5399851 | NCBI WGS metagenome assembly WPCK01 (sample SAMN12869471, study PRJNA574797) | sludge metagenome | isolation source: wastewater treatment of pH11 | place: China:Beijing | collected 2019-05-20
GATCCGGCAAGTTGGCCAACTTGCGGTCGTCCATAATCGCTCGCTGATCCTCTTCGGTGATTCCGAGTCGGGTGGCGTCTTCGACAAGTTCTTGACGAGTTTGATCGATTTGTGATTCGAGTCGCTGCTGGGCCTTTTGAAGCGATGCAATCCACGGACCCTGTTCGGCGGCAGCTTCAATCTTGGCAGCTAGCTCCGTGATGCCGGCCCGCAGCGGCAACCGCTGGGCCTGGTCGCGGAGCTCGGTTCGCCGCCGCTTGATTCCGACCAGCGTTTGTTCGTGAGATTTGATCTTCTGGTCGAGTTCGGAGAGTTTGTCCGGAATCGTGTCGGGCAGGTCGAGTCGGGCGTGAAGGCTGTGCATCCGACTGGCAACTTCCGACTTCTTGACCCAGGCTGGGCGAACGCTCTTGGCCAAATCGTAAGCTTTGGCTTCCAGAGCCCATTGTTCGATTCGCTGTTTGAGTTCGTCCAGCTCGCTGGCCTGCGAAGAGCGAAGCGAGGCCAACTCGGTCCAGCGGCGACCGTATCCGGAAAGCTGTTCGATTTCATCTTTCAGGCTTTCTCGCTGGATCATCAAACGCTGCAATTGTCCGTCGCCTTCCGTCTGGCCAGCGATTTCAGATCTCGCCAATCGCAGTTGCCGAATCACGTCGACCAGCGATACGCGGTCCAAGCCGCTGGAGAGTTTGTAAAGCTCGTCGGCAGCCGCCGTATCGTCGAGCGTGCTCAGCTCCTGCAACTCGCGCAGCCCAATGGCAAAGACGTTGGTAAAAATGGATTCGTCGACTTGGCCAAGCAGCATCGCCAACCGATGCGGGCCTTGAGCCAATCCGTCGTTGCCGGTTACCGACAGAGCTCCCATCGATCCGTGTTGATCGAGTTGAGCTCGCCGGCAAATTTCATATCCACCGCCGGGACCGGTCACGCGAATTGAGCCACCGGGTTTGCCGCCATGAACGGGAGGCAAATAACGCGTGCGACGTTCGGGCGTGAAGCCGTAGAACATCGTCCGCAGGAATTGCATGAGGGTCGTCTTGCCCGCTTCGTTTGGCCCATAGAATACGGTCATCGCGTCGGTCATCGAATGGACCGATAATCCCGACCACACGCCAAATCCGTCTACTTGAACATCCTTGATTTTCACTTGACACTCCCTCCAAATCGGCGAGTCGGGGCCAGCAGGTCGACTTGATGACCTCGCAACAGATCGACTCCTAACAACGTACTATTTTCCAGCCTGACGAGCTGTGCCGCAGTCCCGTCTGGCGTGAGCGTCGACTGCCACAAGTTCGTCGGCGGAACTTCGGCATCGATGATCGGCTTGAGACTCAGGTTACGGCCTTGCTCTTTCTTGTGATTGGCAGCCGTGCGAAGGAAGTCGCCAAGAATCGTGTCTTCATCTTTCCACTTGGCAGGCAATTCTTTGGGCGGCAAAATTTCGATGTCTGTCGACCAGCTACTCGGCGAACCATTGCCGAACTCGCGTCGCAGCCAACTCAGCAATTCTTCTAGCGCGCTCGGCCCGACGACGGCCGCGTTTTCGAGGTCCATGTTGATTCGCCACTTGATCAGCAGATGCCGTCCGGCAGCTTCACTTTGCAGCCGCGCAACACGCTTGGCAAACAGATGCCGCAAATCTTTCCCCATGGCGACGTCGTCCGCATCGATATCCTGTTCGGAGTAGCGTACTAGGTCGACATCGATTGAATGAATCTGCACTTGCCGCTGAGAATCCACATCGACCAGTACGAATCCATGCGGACCTTCCTCTTGCAAGCAACGGGCTTGAGGTGAGCCGCAATAGCGTATGGCTGGTTCTTCCGTTTGGACGATACTGGCCTGATGCCGACCGCCCAAAGCCCAGTAGTGGACGTTCTCGGTCGCCAAAGACTGCGCATCGGCTTTGCCGTGAGCCACAGCGATGACAAATGTATCGTCCGGATCGTGAGCGTATTCGGCAGCTCGCACAATTTCATTTCCATCGACGCTGCGACCGATCACCGTCGCTAAGGTCGATTGATTGCGGCGAAAGACGAAGTTCTCCGCATTCTTGTTCGAGAAAATTTTGACGTTGGGTGGTAAGGCGATTGAGGCGGGCCAACGGTCGACGTCATCGACCACGCCACCTGCCCAGAAAACCTCGATGCCCTTTGAACGAAGCGTTTCGAAATGGTCTAACAGAAAGGCCACGCCCTGAGCGCCGGTTGTCGTCGGATTGAGGATATCGCCGGCCAGAACCACAAAATCCACGTTCTCGATGATCGCATGTTCGAAGACGGCTTCAGCAGCTTTCCAAGGTGCTTCGACGAGCGTCTTTTTGAGATGTTCCGGCAGGTCGAGTACGTCCTGAAACGGACGCTCGAGATGAAAGTCACTCGCGTGAATAAATCGGAATGATTCTTTGGCCATGCTACGACCTTCCTTGGTAGTTGGTCCATCGTTTGTTTCGGCTCGGCATGGGGTCGATTAATTCGATCCCAGACTTCGGCGGTGGCGAGTTTAACGAATTCATGCAGTTTTTGCCAACATCGTTTCCTACCGAATCCGCCAAATTGTGAAGCTAATACTTTGCTAGCAAAATCGCCCGACGCCAATTTCGCTTGCAATGACACGTTGTAAAATGACTAGCATTCTTAGTCACCGGCCGATCGATCGATTCAAGTCACTTTCCACCATGACGCTTCCCTACCGCGCCTACCCATTTTTTCGAAACGGCCACGTCCAGACATTTTTTGCGGGAATGGATGGCAAGGATGATGGCGACGTGCCAATGCGGGCGATCCTGATCGCGCTTGAGGAGAATGAACAAATCGTCGTGCATGAAGAGCTTGAGCCGGCGGTTGCCGACGATACCGCCCGCCTGGTCCTGTTGATTCACGGCTTGGGCGGGGATCACACAAGTCCCTACATGCGGCGAATCGCCGAGAAGCTTCGAGCGCAAAGGCTGCGCATTTGGCGAATGGACATGCGCGGCTCGGGCGATGGAGCCGCGCTCGCTTGGCGTCCGGCGCATGCAGGTCGGAGCGATGACCTGGCAGCCGTGGTTGCCAAGGCGCGTGAACTTTACCCGCAAGCTCGGGTTTCCATCGTGGGCATTTCGCTCGGAGCAAACGTCCTGCTCAAGTTCTTGGGCGAGTTGTCGGCCGGCAAACACTCGTTGAGCCTTGAAGCTTCAGGAGTTCAGCAGGCAATTGCGGTTGTCCCGCCGCTGGACCTGCATGAATGTGTCGACAATATGGATCGACTCCGGCGTCGCATTTACAACATCTACTACGTCAATGCTCTGATGCAGCAAGCCATTGAGAAACGCAGATTGTGGCCTCAGTGGAAGGCAATATCAACGCAGCCTAGGATCAAGACGATTCGGCAGTACGACGCCCGATACACCGCGCCGCTGAGCGGATTTCGAGACGAGAACGATTACTACACTCAGGCCAGCAGCCTGCCTTGGTTACCGGAAATCAAGGTACCGACGGAGATCATCCTCGATCGCCACGATCCAATCGTAACGTGGCATAGCTGCCAGAAGGCCCAGTTCGATCCGAAGTGGGTTGGCTTTACGCACACCGACTACGGTGGGCACGTGGGCTTCATCGGTACCGACCAGCGCGGCAAGCCGTTTCGCTGGCTCAACTACTACGTAGCGGAGAAGATCAAAACTTTCTAGATTCAGCCCGCGTGAGTTGCTTGTTGGCTGGTGGACTGCCAAAGGGCAAGAGTCCCAAGTATGGCAACTCTGCTGAAATGTTTCGCGGCCCTCTGCTAGCTATTCAAATCGACGTTGTTCCGCGCACCGGATTTGATGTATAACTCGTCCAAACTGCAGCGCACTAGTTACGCGATAGCAAGCACCCGCCGTCAAGGAATCGCGTCAAATCGCCGAAGTGATCAATCTGAATTGGTTCAGGAGGAACCCGACCATGCAATGCAAAATGACATTTTCGTTTTCCAGGTATCTCTTGCCTTGCGCGTTTACTGTGTTGCTATCGGCGACGGTTTTCTCGCAGCAGCCACAGGTTCCGCCACTTCAAAACCAACCTGCTGCGAAACTAGCCATCCATGAATTCGAAAAGATCCCAAAGGTCGTGGCCGTTGTCAACGGCCAGACCATCGCACGAGATCGGATTGCCCAAGCTTGCGTACAGCGTTACGGGTCGATCGTCCTGGACAATCTGCAGAACAAACATCTGATTCTGCAGGCTTGCCAGGCCAAGGGCATCCAGATTACGCAGGCCGATGTCAATCAGGAAATCGATCGCGTTGCCGCAAAATTTGGACTGACTACAAAACTCTTTTTGCAAACGATCAACGACGAGCGCGACGTGACTCCGGCGCAGTACGCCAGCGAGATCGTATGGCCGATGCTGGCCTTACGCGCGCTGGCGGCCGACAAGATCGCGGTTTCTCAGCAGGAAATCGACAAGGTGATCGAAAGCGAATATGGCCCCAAGGTTTCTGTCCGCATGATCGCCGTTTCGCAAGCCGACAAGGCGGCTCAATTGCATCAGCAAGTCACTGCAAAACCTGAAATGTTCCGGCGATTGGCTAAGGAACATTCGGAAGACGCGCCCAGCGCCAGCGTCGAAGGTTTGCTTCCACCCATCCGTCGCAACAGCGGCGATGATGTGTTGGAGCGAGTCGCATTCCAGCTCAAGGAAGGTGAGATTTCGCCGGTTTTTCAAATCGGTGAAATGCAACTTTTCTTGCAATGCGTGCGACATCTGCCAGCCGCACCTCCTGACCCACAGCTTTTGCCTGCGATCCAAGAGCGAATTGTCGATCACTTGCGGGACCGTCGATTGCAGTCCGCAGCCGAAGAGCTGTTCACGTCGCTCCAGCAGAACAGCAAGATCGTAACTGTCGTGGGAAACCCTCAATTGGAGCAACAATATCCCGGCGTGGCGGGATTTATCAACAACGAGCCCATGCCGCTTGATCAACTCTCGCTCGAATGCATCAATCGCCATGGTCGCGGAGTCTTGCGCGGCGAGATCAATCGCGTGCTCTTGCAGCAAGCCCTTAAAGCTGCCAACATGACAATCACCGATGCCGACATCCAGGCCGAGCAGGCTGCCACGGCTGAGGCGATGGGATATTTCAACGCAGACGGGACTCCCAACGTTCAAGAGTGGACCAAGACAGTTCTTGAAGAGGAGAAGGTCAGCTATGAGCTTTATGTGAGCGACGCAGTCTGGCCCAACGCGGCACTCAGGAAGCTGGTCGAGAGCGAGATCCAAGTTACCGAGGATGACTTGCAGAAAGGCTACGCTGCGAACTTCGGTCCGCGAGCGGAAGTCTTGCTGATTGTCCTTTCCAACCAGAGGACGGCCGAAGATGTCTTTCGGCAAGTTCGTCAAGCTCCGACCGAACAGAATTTCGGAGAGCTTGCAGCCAAGTTTTCGGTTGAACCGGTTTCGCGCAGCAACTTTGGTAAAGTGCAACCGATTCGTCGCCACGGCGGTATGCCAACCATCGAACAGGAAGCCTTTGCACTCGAACCCGGCAAGCATTCCGGCGTGATTGCGCTGAGCAACGATCAATACTGCATCGTTTACAAACAAGGCGAGACCCAGCCGGTAGTTCAAGATTTCGCAGTGGTCAAAGATGAGATTGCCAAGGAGATCGGTGAGAAGAAACGCCGCGCCGCCATGCAGCAGAAGCTCGACTCCCTGCTCAAAGCCGGGCAAATCGAAAACTTCCTGGATGTGCTAGTCCAAACGAATCAACAGCCCAAAGGTTCGCCCCCAGCCCTCGGTCCAAGCACCAGCCCTCCACAAAAGGCCGCCGGTTCCGCAAAGCCTCGCCGATGATAATTCGCTGAGGCATCACACGAACGAGTATCGCAGCAGGACTGATCCGTGTTTGTCACGGATTGGATTATCCTTTGGAGTCTTGGTTGGTTGTCACTTGTTCTTCGATGATCCATCTCGGCACGGGATTGCCGGCATCGGCGCAACGAGAAGAAGCACTCCCGCGATAATGACCAGAATCGGAACTTCGATATCCAAGTGAAGACGGCCTGATTGTCGAAGTACCGACAGGCAGCTTGCAAGGATGAAGAAGGGTACGATCACAACGGTGACTTTGTCGAAGCCACTCACAACAAAGGTCAACAATCCGATCACCGCCAGCCCAAGAGTCCAAACCCAATCGATGCCTGGCGCAATGCCAAGTGTACTGAGCAACCATCCAACCCCAACGGTGATTAGAAGGATCGGAAACAGCAGCGTTTTCTTGTCGGACTTCATGGGCTCGCTTGCACGTGGAAAGGAAACCTTGGCCAAGAGGCTTCAATTTTAAGCCCTCCGCAAGGGAATTCCAACCAGGGGAAGTCGATTAGGACGCCGACCACGGAACACAGCAATCGGCGACAATCGATCACTGCCCAATCGCTTGTACGATCTCCGCAGGGTTCCGTAGCGTGAGTACTCCTGGGTGTCCGAAAAAAGTTTGACCCGTAGGTTGACTTTTCACTACAATGCAATCTGACCCGATTCGCAACGGATCACTTGAATATAGATGCTGCCGACAGTCTGCTTCATGGCTCTGGGCCGTTTGGCAAAGTCGCAATCAATATGGGCGTTCGTGCAGGAGAATTTGATGAGGCTATTTACCGCAGTGATCGAGCGATGTGCTGATACCGGGCTTTACGTCGGGTTTGTCCCGGGTATCCCTGGGGTGCATTCACAAGCGCCTACGCTCGATGAACTCCGTGACAACTTGCATGAAGTTATCCGAATGTTGATGGAGGACGGGGAACCAGTTCTCGAGTCCGAGTTCGTTGGTACGCATACGCTTCTAGTGTCGTTGCAATGACGAAACTTCCGGTTCTCAAGCCGCGAAGTCGTCGCTCGGCTCGAAAAGCTAGGATTCCGCGAGATTCGGCGGCGGGGAACCCACAAACAGTTCGCCATGCGGATGGGCGCGGGACAACGGTTCCTTTTCATCAGGGCCGGGACATCTCTCCAATTCTGCTGCGGCAGATCGCACGCGACATTGGAATGGCGGCGGAAACTTTTATTGCCCTCGAATTATGACGAATCTCCAAGTTTCTATGCGGCCAATTAGGCCAGCTAGACTTTCCCAACTGACGACGGAGCATTTCGCAGGCACATTCAATTGCCAATCCAACCTTTGCTGTCCTCTCTTGCTCGGGCTGTTCCCGCTTGTTCGCGCCGTTTGCCATTCGTTCGTTCTGCTCTGGCGGGGCCGGCAGCCCAATTGCAGGAAAAATTGACACAAGGTCTCGCAGTGTTATGATTTGATTTGGAGAAACTCATGACCCTAGAGCAAGTGATCAGCGAAATTTCCGCGTTATCGCCGGATGATCAACTTCGGCTAGCGCAAGAAATCTGGGATAGATTACCCAAGGACTTTGGCACTAAGCTTTCCACAGAGCAACAGGCGGAATTGGATCGTCGCTGGGCTGGATATTTGGCAGATCGGTCTTCTGCATTAACTGAAGATGAATTTCGTCGGCAAGTGCAGATGGCACGCGATCGATGAAAGTCAAGCTCACGGTTGAAACGGTAGCCGATCTTCTACGCGGAATGAATTGGTTTGACCGAATTTCGCTTGGACTCGGTAACCAATTTGAATTGGAGTTCTACAATGCTCTCGACCGCATCAAACATTCTCCAAACTTTTTCGCACCGAACCATACTGGATACCGTGCGTGCCGACTAAAGCGATTTACCGCCGTCCTTTATTTTCGAGTTGACGGAGATTGGATTGTCGTAGTTGGGCTATTTACAAGCGGCCAAGATGAGACCGTTCTTGAGAACCGCGGGTAACATAGCAATCCCACGAGCACCCGATGCCGCGTTATGGCTCTGTTCTTTTCGCGTTTTTGTCGCTCGGCGGTTCGTCGACGGGTGGAGCGGGCCAGGGGGAAATTGAATTGCCATCGTGGCCTTTGCCCGCAATGTTCTTGCCTCGCAGCGAAATGACATAGCTGGAGACCAACACGAGTTCATTGGGATGCAAGCGAGTACCCCAAGCCGGCATCGCGCCTTTGCCGGCCCCTTGTGAAACGATCGTGTAGACATCTTCCGGTTGCCGAACATATTTATAGAATTCGTCGGTCAAGTTGGGTCCAACGCTACCTTCGCCGTCGCGACCGTGGCAAGAAACGCAATGCGTCTTGAAGACTCCCGCCCCGACCCGCAACCATTCTTTCTTGTTGGCATACCGCATCAGCGTCGCATCATCGCCGATTAAGTCGCCAATCTTACCGAATTGTAGCCGCGTATTCTCGTTCAGCTCGGCATCATAATACCCGGCCAACGTGCGATCCACATTGCCGGCCGGATGGTACCACATCCAGTAAAAAAACGAAAATACCATCATCGCGATGAAGGTTTTCGACCACCAACCCGGAAGTGGATTGTCGTACTCTTGGATGCCGTCGTAGCTGTGTTCAAGCAACCTATTCTTTTCCATATCGAGGAGCCTCATCATCAACATCTCGCAACGGAATCGACGCAAACCGATCAGTAGCCCCAGGGCTCAAGTGAAAAACACAATACAGAATTATGGTGAACGCGCAGACGAACAACACTAAAGCGGCTACTTCCACGTTGGAAATGTCGAGTCGACTCAAAGCTTCTTTCATGGTTCTTCATTTCCTTGGGTTGAGGGTTCAACCGATCCAACTCCGTCAGTTGCGACTGGCTGAGGGTTGCCTGTTGTTGCTGGCTCGGCCGCTCGATTCAGATCGGTTCCCAGCCGCTGGAGATATGCGATCAATGCAATCGCCTGTTTGTTGAATACGCTGGCCGGTCCACCTTGGCTGACGATGTCCGCGTTGATCTTGAGTGCCTGGTCGCGCGCCAGTTGTTCGCCGTTTTCAAGTACGTCATCCGGATAGTTCGCACCCAAGCGATGAGCGGTGCGGAGGATTGCGGGAAGATTTGCATAGTTCAAATCGTCGTCCAGCAAATGGGTGTACTTGGGCATGACTGAACCGGTCACGACCTGTTGTGGGTCTTCGAAGTGAGTCCAATGCCAGAAGCTGCTCTGCCGCCCGCCTTCTCGAGCCAGATCGGGACCGATGCGGCGGCTTCCCCACTGGAACGGATGGTCGTAAACGAATTCGCCGGCTTTGCTAAATTCACCGTAGCGTTTCGTTTCAGCGACTATCGGACGAATTTGTTGCGAATGGCAGTTGTAACAACCTTCCGAAATGAAGATTTCTCGCCCGGCAAGCTCAAGCGGCGTGTAAGGTTGCACGGTCGCAATTGCCGGAACATTGCTTCGAATCAGGAACGTCGGGATGACTTCACAGACTGTTGCGACGACGAGCACCAAGGCGATCATGCTCGTGAACTTGAGAGGCAAACGTTCCCAGGTGCGATGCCAAGCCAAGTTGCACCACCGATCCAAGGCGACCGCCCAACCGAGAACCGGCGCACCTTCTAAATTGCTTGCTGGTGTCGGCGGGTCGTCGCACTGCGGCACGAGCCTAGGTGCCGAAACGATCGGTATGTCATATTGAGCGGGCCGCGCAAGCCAAGTTCTGATCGCGTTGTAGGCCAACAGGAAAGTGCCCAGCATGTACAGCGATCCGCCGACGAGCCTCATCCACCAAAACGGCTTGATCCGCTGGATTGTCTCCATGAATTCTGGATACATCAATTGTCCCGTCTCCGGGTCGATGGCTCGCCACATTAAGCCTTGAATGAGGCCGGCAGCGTAGATGGGAATCACGTATAGCAAAATGCCAGTGATGGCCACCCAAAAATGAAGTGCCATTAGCCTTGGGCTATAAAGCTTGGTCTGGAATATTCTCGGAAGCAGCCAATAGATCATTCCGAAGGTCATGAAGCCATTCCAACCCAACGTGCCAGTGTGGACGTGGGCGATCGTCCAATCCGTATAGTGGCTGAGCGCATTGACGCTTTTGATCGACAGCAACGGTCCTTCAAGAGTCACGATGCCGTAAAACACGGGCCCCACCGCAAAGAACTTGAGAATTGGATCGGCTTGAATCGTTTGCGCGGTACCACGCAGCGTCAACAATCCGTTGACCAATCCAGCCCAGCTCGGCATCCATAGCATCAAACCGAACAACATGCCCAGCGTGCTGGCCCACTCGGGGACCGACGTGTAATGCAAGTGGTGAGGCCCCGCCCAAACGTAAATCAGGAGTAACGACCAGAAATGAACGATACTCAACCTGTAGCTATACACGGGTCGCCCTGCCGCCTTCGGCAGAAAGTAATACATCAAACCCAGAAACGGCATCGTGAGTAGGAATGCCACGGCATTGTGGCCATACCACCACTGCATGAGCGCGTCTTGGACACCCGCGTAGATCGAGTAACTGTCGAGCCGTCCGAACGGCAAGGCCAGACTATTGATCGTGTGCAATAGAGCGACGGAGATGATGGTCGCGATGTAGAACCACAAAGACACGTACAGGTGACGCTCGCGGCGGCGAATCAGGGTCATGAAAAAATTGCCACCAAAGATCGGCAACCAAACGACCCAAATCGCAATGTCGATCGGCCATTCCAACTCCGCGTATTCCTTGCCCTGAGTGTATCCGAGCGGCAGCGTAATGGCAGAGGCCACAATGATCAGTTGCCAGCCCAAGAAGTGAAACCGGCTGAGCCAATCGCTCCACATGCGAGCCTTACACAAACGCTGGGTACTGTAGTAGACGGCTGCGAAGATCGCGTTGCCCGCAAACGCAAAAATCGCCACGTTCGTATGCACGGGCCTCAGCCGTCCAAATTTGAGCCATGGCAGACCTTCGGATAGCCCCGGCAATACCAAAAGTGTTGCCACCGCAAGTCCGGCCAGGGTCGCGACGATCGCCCAAAAGATGGTGGCTACCACGAACATCCTCACGATTCGGTCATCGTAGGAATACGTATCCAACGTTTCCGTTGTCGGTGAGGCCGTGAGGTTTTCCATCAATTCAAATTCCTGAGCGAAATTCAACATGCTAAGCAAATGCAAACGGTAGCGGATTTGCCAGAATATTCCAGCCAAAAGAGTCGATCTTGAGCGGATTCGCGTCAACCCGCCGCATGGACGAGTCCTACTCGATTCATTCGCACGCTGCGAGAATCAAATTCTCAAAAACCTGCCTTGAACCACTTAAAGACGCACAGGATGAGCATGCAACTGTTCACGACCGGATCAATATATCCTTTGCAACCCGACGCGTTAGCGAGGGATTAAAATCAAAGTCCCTCGCTAACGCGTCGGGTTTCCGTTGGTTT
>WPCK01012952.1_pt1 | contig 11229 bp, 10 predicted proteins | sample 5399851 | NCBI WGS metagenome assembly WPCK01 (sample SAMN12869471, study PRJNA574797) | sludge metagenome | isolation source: wastewater treatment of pH11 | place: China:Beijing | collected 2019-05-20
CGTGTTCCAGGGCCCGGTCGTGCGCCTCGCCGGCGCCGCGCCGGACGGCACCGAGGTGGTGGCCCACATCGGCGCCGACCAGCAGCTGCCCCTCCTCCGCCCGGGCGACGAGGTGTGGGCCAGCTGGGAACCGGCGGCGGCGTCGGTCCTCCCCGGCGTCCCCGACCTCGCCCCCCAACGATCCCCCGACGACATCGAAAGGGTCTTCTCATGACCACCCCCGACCAGCAGCGCCTCGCCCGCCTCCTCGCGTCCGCACCGCGCCGCGGTTGGGCGTCGACGCGTGCATCGGCGGCGCCATCGGGCGCGCCCGGGTCCATGAGTCGCCGCCGGTTCCTCGGCACCGCCGGCGTGGGCGTCGGTGCCCTGATGGTCGGACCCAGCTTCCTGGCGGCCTGCGGCGGCGGGGACAGCGAGTCGAGCAGCGACACCACGTTCGTGCCCACCACCAACGACCAGTTGCGCATCTCCAACTGGCCCTTCTACATCGACGAGGAGACCGTCGGTCAGTTCGAGGACGCCAGCGGGCTGCGGGTGAAGTACACCGAGGACGTCAACGACAACGAGGAGTACTTCGCCCGGATCCGCGAGCCCCTCAGCCGCGGCCAAGACATCGGCGCCGACCTCTTCATCGTCACCGACTTCATGGTGAACCGCCTGATCCAGCTCGGCTGGCTGGCTCCCATCGACGCCGCCAACGTGCCCAACAAGGCCAACCTGGTCGAGTCCCTCCAGGGCATCGCCTTCGACCCCGACCGCGCCTACAGCCTCCCGTGGGCCTCGGGCTTCACCTCGATCGCCTACAACCCGCAGCTCACGGGCCGGGCGATCACCAGTCTGAACGACCTCTTCGACCCCGAGTTCGCAGGCAAGGTCACCCTGATGAGCGACCTGCGCGACGGCGGCGGCCAGATCATGCTCTCCGACGGCAACTCACCGGCCGAGGCCACCTTGGAGATGGTCCAGCAGGCCGCCGACAAGGTCCAGGAGGCCAAGGACCAGGGCCAGATCCGACGCTTCACCGGCAACGACTACGGCGACGACCTCGTGGCCGGCAACGTGGCCATCGCCCAGGCCTATTCGGGCGATGTCGCCCAGCTGAAGCTCGACAACCCCGACCTCGAGTTCGTGATCCCCGAGGAGGGGATGATCTCGTGGTCGGACAACATGGTCATGCCCATCAGCACCAGGAACAGCACCGGTGCCGAGCAGTGGATGGACTACGTCTACGACCCTGAGCACATGGCCCAGATCACCGCCTACGTGCAGTACATCCCGCCCGTCGAGGGCACTGGTGAGGCGCTGGCGGCGCTGCCCGACGGCGCCGAGCTCGCCGACAACGAGCTCATCAACCCGCCCGCCGCGGTCCGCGACAAGGCCATCGCCTGGCGCGGCCTCACCGACGAGGAGGACCAGGAGTTCTCGTCGGTGTGGAACGCCGTGGCGCGGGGCTGAGCCGGCGGGGACGGGGCGACGTGGCTGGGAGTGCGAGCGGAGGAAACCGCCACTCGCGCGCCACGCCGTACCTGCTCAGCCTGCCGGCGCTGGCCTACCTCGCCGTCTTCTTCGTCATCCCGCTGTGGGCGCTGCTGCGCACCTCGCTGTCCACCAACACCGGTTCGGTGTTCGACCCGACCCTGAGCTTCAGCTGGGCCTTCTCCAACTACGGCGACGCGTTCAGCCGCTACGACGAGCAGATCATCCGGTCGTTCGAGTACGCGCTGACGGCCACCCTGCTCGCCCTCGCCCTCGCCTACCCGTTGGCCTACGTGATCGCGTTCAAGGCCGGCAAGTGGAAGAACCTGCTCCTCGGCCTCGTCATCGTGCCGTTCTTCATCACCTTCATCGTGCGGACGCTGGCCTGGAAGACCATCTTCGGCGACGACACCATCCTCGTGGGGATCCTCGACTCGCTGGGGCTGACCGAGAACGGGCGCATCCTCTCGACCCAGTGGGCGGTGATCGGCGGGCTCACCTACAACTTCCTGCCCTTCATGATCCTGCCCATCTACGTGAGCATCGAGAAGATCGACCCCCGCTTGCTCGAAGCGGCCAGGGACCTCTACGCCGGCGGCTTCCGGACGTTCCGCAAGGTGCTGCTTCCGTTGTCGTTGCCGGGCGTGTTGGCCGGCAGCCTGCTCACCTTCATCCCTGCGGCGGGCGACTTCGTCAACGCCCAGTACCTCGGCGGGGTGAACCAGTCCATGGTGGGCACCGTCATCCAGAGCCAGTTCCTCGTGACCAAGGACTACCCGCTGGCCGCGGCGCTGTCGTTCGTGCTGATGCTGATCATCCTGGTGTCGGTGCTCATCTACACCCGCAGCCTCGGCACCGAGGACCTCGTGGCATGACCGCCGCCACGACCGCCGGCTCCGCTCCCGTCGACCCGCCAGCGCTGAGCGCCCACCCGGAGGAGGGCGCCGGCCCCATCCGCAAGGGCTTCAAGCCACCGCCGTGGCTGCGTCGCCTCGGCGGCTGGTTCGTCAACGCCTACGCCGGGTTCGTCATCTTCTACCTGCTGTTGCCGGTCGCGGTCATCGTCGCCTTCTCGTTCAACAACCCGGTGGGCAAGTTCAACTTCGTCTGGAAGGGCTTCTCGCTCGAGGCCTGGCAGGACCCGTGGAAGTACCCCGCCCTCGTCGACGCCCTCGTCATGAGCCTCAAGGTGGCGGCGCTGTCGACCGCCGTGGCCCTCGTGTTGGGGACGATGGTCGCCATCGCCCTGGTGCGCCACCGCTTCCGGGGCTCGGGCGGGATCGACCTCTTCCTGGTCATCCCCCTCACGACGCCCGAGATCGTGCTCGGCTCGTCGCTGCTCACCCTGTTCCTCGACTTCGGGTGGAACCTCGGCTTCGGCACCATCGTCCTGGCCCACATCATGTTCGAGGTCAGCTTCATCGCCCTCACGGTGAAGGCGCGCATCCGGGGCTTCGACTGGAGCCTCGAGGACGCCGCCATGGATCTCGGCGCCAACCCGACCCGCACCTTCTTCAAGGTGACCCTGCCCCTCATCGTTCCGGGCATCGTCGCCGCCATGATGTTGTCATTCGCGCTCTCGCTCGACGATTTCATCATCACCTTGTTCAACGCCGGGTCGACCTCGACCTACCCGCTGTACGTCAACAACGCCGCGAAGACCGCCCTGCCACCGCAGATCAACGTGCTGGCCACCATGATCCTGCTGGGCAGCCTGGCCCTGATCGGCCTGTCCGTGCTGTGGCAGCGCTGGCGCACGCGCGGCGACCTCCTCTGACCCCAAAGGGACGAACCCCGTGAACGAGCACGCCGAGCTCCTCGCCCGCCACAACGCGGTGCTGCCCTCCTGGCTGGCCCTCTACTACGACGAGCCCATCGAGATCGTGTCTGGCGAAGGCCGTCACGTCGTCGACGGCGAGGGCACCCGCTACCTCGACCTCTTCGGCGGGATCCTCACCACCATGACGGGCCACAACGTGCCCGAGGTGACCCAGGCCATCCAGACGCAGGCCGAGCGCATGCTGCACACGTCGACCCTCTACCTCATCCGCCCCATGATCGAGCTGGCCGAGCTGATCGCCGACCTGTCCGGCATCCCCGATGCCCGGGTCTTCTTCACCACCTCCGGGACGGAAGCCAACGAGGCAGCGCTGCTGGCGGCGTCGTCGTACCGGAAGTCGAGCCAGATCATCGCCGTGCGCAACAGCTACCACGGCCGCTCCTTCGCCACCATCGGCATCACCGGCAACCGCGGCTGGTCCCCCACCTCGCTCACGCCCTTCCAGGTCTCCTACATGGCCTCTGGCTACAAGTTCCGCAGCCCGTTCCGCCACCTCGACGACGCCGCCTTCGTGAATGCCTGCGCCGAGGACCTGCGCGACCTCGTGGCCACCACCACCTCCGGCGACGTCGCCGCCCTCATCGCCGAACCCATCCAGGGCGTGGGCGGCTTCGCCATCCCGCCCACCGGCTTCTTCTCCCCCGTCGAGAAGGTCTGCCGTGAGAACGACATCCTCTTCATCAGCGACGAGGTGCAGACCGGCTGGGGCCGCACCGGCGAGCACTTCTGGGGCTACCAGGCCCACGGCATCACCCCCGACCTGCTCACCTTCGCCAAGGGCCTGGGCAACGGCCTCACCATCGCCGGCGTCGTCGGGCGCGCCGAGGTGATGGACGCCGTGCCGGCCAACTCCATCTCCACCTTCGGCGGCAACCCCCTCTCGTCGGCCGGCGCGCTGGCCAACCTGCACTACCTGCTCGACCACGGCCTCCAGGCCAACGCCGCCGAGATGGGCGCTCGCCTCCTGTCCGGGCTCGAGCCCCTCGTCGAACGCCACCCCGCCATCGGCGAGATCCGCGGCAGGGGCCTCATGATCGGCCTCGAGCTCGTCGCCGCCGACGGCTTCACCCCCGACGCCGACGCCGCGGCGCGGGTCCTCGAGGCCACCAAGGCAAGGGGCCTGCTCATCGGCAAAGGCGGCCTCTACGGCAACTGCCTGCGCATCGCTCCCCCGCTCTCCATCACCGCGGACGAGTGCGAGGAGGCCGTTGCGCTCTTCACGGCGGCCGTCGACGAGGCGCTGAGTTGAGGTGGCGGCGGCTCCAAGACGGGCAGCCCCGCAGCGTAGGACCACCTCATCCGAACGGCGGAGCCTGGAACTGGGTCCGTAGGAGTGCGGCCTCGCCCATCTCGTCGGCCGAGCCGTACCCATGCTCGACCAACCAAGGGATCGCCTCCAGACATCTGAACGACCACCAGCCGCGGACTGTGTCGAGATCGAACCCATCGCCGTACCCAGCAGCGATGTCGTCGAGGTGTTCCGGGTGCCCATAGGTGAGGACGGCGAGGTCGAACATCGGGTCGCCCTGGCCTGCCCCTGACCAGTCGATGACTCCGGTGACCTCGTCGCCGTCGACGAAGATGTGGCAGACCTGCAGGTCGCCGTGCATGAAGACGGGAGCCCGGGGTTGGAGCACTGCTTCGGCGAGGCGACGGTTGTGGTTGATCAGGTCGGCGGGGAGGGCGTCGTGGGCGAGCAGCCAGTCGCAACTCCTGGCGAGCTGTTCTGCTCGCGTGTCGAGACTGGGCCCGGCCCTCGGAGGGAGCGGCGCGTCATGGAGCACCCGGATGGCAGCACCCGCGGCGACCCATGCCGAGCTCGGATGGGGCGATGGTTCACCGAGCCGGCCGAGCGCGGTGCCGGGAACGGCGGAAATGGCGAGCACGGGCGGCTGCCGCCACAGGACCTTCGGTGTCGGAAGCGGCGCCAGCGCCAGTGCCTCGACCTCAGCGTCGATGCCCTCCTCGTCGGGGTCGACCTTCAGGAACACGTCACCGACACGCAGCGTGGCACGTGCTTGGTGGGCGACGATGATCTCGACCTCGTCCATGGCGCACATCGTTGTGGGCTGTTCAGGGCGCCGCTAGGACTTTCGAGCGGTCGAGCCGCGGGCTGACCTGCTCCGAGGTCCACTTCAACGATCCGGCGTCGACCCTTGATGTCGAACGTAGGTTCGACTAGGTTGAGGGTCAACAGATCGCAGCCCTGTTGAGCAGGCCGGCTGTCGCTTCCCCAAAGCCAATCTGATCGTTCGTGTCTGCGCCCCCTGTCGTGGGGTGCGGGTTGGGAGTGGAAGCGCGTGTCTGTTGTCCTCGATGACCTCGTGGGTGCCCCGAGGTTCGAAGCGGTCTCCGAGCTCGACCGGCTCGAGGCGATCGCCGCGGGGGTGGCCCGAACTGCGTGGGCGGACCGGGCCAAGACCGGCCTCGGCGACGACCTGGTGCAGCTCTCGCGCATCGAGCGCATGGTCGGCGCCGCCAAGCTCGGTGCGCTCGCCGCGTTCGACGCGTCGGGGCAGTACCGCTTCGATGCCCAGCCGTCGGCGGCGACGTGGATGGCGGCGAAGACCAAGGCGGACCGCCGGCGGGTCCGCCACCAGATCGGCGTGGCCCGCAAGGCCCGCACGATGCCGCTCACCGAGGACGCCTACCGCAACGGTTGGATCGCCTTCGAGCACGTCGCCACCTTGAGCCGGGCCGTCAATGCCAACACCGAGGTCTTCTTCGCGGAGGCCGAAGCAGAGCTCGTCGCCGCGGCGCGCACGCTGGACTTCGACCTGTTCGTTCGGGCGGTCAGAGCGTGGATGGACTTCGTGGACCCCGACGGCGCCGAGGAACGCGCCCGCAAGGCCGACGAACGCCGCCGCACCCACGCCTCGCGGACGTTCGACGGGATGGTCCGCATCGACGCCTGGCTCGACGCCATCGGCGGCACCGAGTTCCTCGCCGAGCTCCGCCGCCTCGAGAAGGAGATGTTCGATGCGGACTGGGCCGAGGCCCGCGCCCGCCTCGGCGACCTGGCCAAGGCGTCGGACCTGGCCCGCACCGCCGAGCAGCGCCGCGCCGACGCCCTCGTGGAGATGGCCCGACGCTCCGCGAACTGCGACACCCCCGGCCAGCCCCCCAAGTGGGTCCTCAACGTCATGGTCGGCTACGCCACCTTCTGGAACGAGCTCGCCGCCCTCACCGGCGACACCGGCCCGGGCCACTGCCCCTGCTGCGCCAACCACCCCGGCACCTCCACAGAACCCGCAACGGACGGACCCGACGGCGACCCCGGCGACCCCGATCACGACGACCTCGATCACGACGACCTCGACGGCATCAACGACGACGAGCGACAGCAGGAGCCCGACACCGACGAGACGGTCGCCGACCCCGACGACGAGACCGACAGGAACGAACCCGCCGCCCCGCGGCCGCTGCCGGACTGGTGGAAGTCCATCGACCTGCGCCCCGGCGCCGGCCTCGCCGACACCCGCTTCTACGACTCCATGAGCGAGCTCGAAGACACCACCCCCATCGCACCCCGCGTGGCCATCAGCCTCGGCCTCGCCGGCACCATCCGCCGCGTCGTCTTCGGCCCCGACAGCCAGATCCTCGACTTCGGCGACGACGTCGACTACTTCCACGGCCCCCTACGAGAAGCCGTCATCATCCGCGACCGCTTCTGCCGCGACGAAGGCTGCGGCCTCCCTGGACGCGACTGCCAGATCGACCACGTCATCCCCCGCAGCAAAGGCGGACCCACCGCTGAAACCAACGCCCAATGCATGTGCGGCACCTCCAACCGCCTCAAAGGCGACCGAATGCCTTAGCGGGCACCGCCCGCCGTCGTCGCCGCAAACCCGCAACTCGTCACCCGTCAGGGCCTGCGCCTGTTGACGCGCGCACCTCGGAAGGTGGGCCGACGGAGGTGATCATCGGCGCATCGAGCACGGGTTGATCCTCGGGTCAACAGACGGGCCGAGCGGACCGAGGTCCAGCCGCCGGCATCGGCTGATCCTCGGTTTGGGCCGTCCAGTCTGGCGCTGCTTCGAGCGAGTGAAGGCGCCGGGCCCGGACGCCGGCAGGTACTCACTCCTCGTCGGCGGGGACCACCAGTACCGGCACCGTCGAGCGGTGCAGCAGCTTGTAGGCGGTCGAGCCCAGGATGGCGCCGACCACGGGGCTCTCGCCACGGGTGCCGATGACGATCATCGAGGCGCCACGCTGCTCGGCCACGTCGATGAGGGCGTCGGCGGGGAGCTCCTCGATCTCGACGGACGTCGCCGTGACCCCGGTGCCCTCCAGGGTGGCCATGGCCTCGGCGATGCGCTCCCGGCCCATCTCCTCGATCAGGTCGCGCTGGTAGCCCACGGGGCCGCCGGCCCGCATCGACGGCGGCTCGTAGCCGAAGACCACGGCGATGGTGTCACCGGTGGCCTTGGCCAGCTCGATGGCCTTGGCCAACGCCGCCCGGGCACACGACGAGCCGTCATAACCCACGATCATCTCGGCCATGTCAGTCCTCCTCCACGATCAACGAGCCTTCGGCGATGGCCTCGCCCCGGGCGACCTCGTCCGTGGGCGTCTCGGCCTTGCGGGCGAAGAACTCGGGTTCCTTGATGCGCTGGGCGATCATCAGCCCCACCCCGACCAGCATGAACACCAGCGCGATCACCACGGGCAGGCCCACGCCGAACAACGAATCACCCGAGTCCGAATTGGCCGGGTCCCAGTAGTCGATGATCGACTTCACCAGCACCCAGGTGAGCATGAGGCCGCCCAGCAACGGGAAGAGCCCGATGTACACGAGGTTCTTCGCACTGGTGAAGAGGTGCTTGCGGTAGTACACGACGCAGGCGAATGCGGTGAGCCCGTAGTAGAACGCGATCATCAGGCCGAGCGACAGCAGCGAGTCGTTGAGCACGTCCTCGGACACGATGGTGAGCCCGACGTACCAGACGACCGACAGGATGCCCATCCAGACCGTCGACGTGGTGGGCGTGTAGAAGCGGGGGTGGATGCGGGCGAAGTACTTCGGAGCCGCCCCCTTGGCCGCCATGGACAGCGACGTCCGGGTGGTGGGCAGGATGGTGGTCTGGCAGGACGCCGCCGCAGACGTGAGCACGGCGATGATGAGCAACTTGCCCAGCGTCGAACCCATGACCTCGTTGGCCAGCACGGCGAGCACGTCGTCCTGGTCGGCGAGGCTGTCGACCCCGCCGAAGGCCATGGCGGCGATGGTGACCAGGATGTAGATGCCGACGAGCACGAGGGTGCTGATGATCGCGGCCTTGCCCGGCGTCTTGGCGGCGTCCTCGGATTCCTCGTTGACGGTGACCGCCGAGTCCCAGCCCCAGTAGATGAACACCGCCAGCAGCACGCCGGTGACGAGTGCGCTCGTGCTCTGGATCTCGAAGGGGTTCAGCCAGCTCAGCGACGGATCGACCGAACCCTGCACGTCGCCGAAGTACACCCGCACGAGCGCGATCAGCGTGAACAGGCCGAGGGCGACGAGCTCCATGCCCAGCAGGAAGTACTGCGTCTTGGCCGAGACCTCGATGCCGATGTAGCAGATCCAGGTGACGACGGCGATGAAGATCACGCCGAGTGTCGTGACCCAGAACGTGTCGGTGGCCAACCCGTCGGCGCCGAAGAGCAGGAAGGTGTAGATGCCGGCGATCTGGGCCAGCGCCGCCATGACGATCACGTCGGCGACGATGATGGCCCACCCACCGAACCATCCAGCGGTCGGACCCATCGCTCGCGTGACCCACGAGAACGTGGTGCCACAGTCGGGGTCGGCCCGGTTCAGGTAGTAGTAGGACGCGGCGGTGAAGGCCATGGGGACGAAGGCCACCCACATGATCGCCGCCGACTGGAAGCCGACGGCGGTGATCACGAAGCCCAACGTCGCCGCGAGGCTGTAGCCCGGGGCCGTGGAGGCCACCCCGATCACGACGGTGGACAACAGCCCGAGGGCGCCGCCCTTCAGGCCCTTCTCTCCCGAGCCGGCGCCACTGCCGGGCTCGGCCATCGTCGCTTCGGCCATGGGCCGCCCTCCCTCTCCCCGAAACACGTTGTCGTTGCAGATCTTCACCGAGAAACCGGTGCTACGCAAACGATCCTGTTGCCTTCTGTCAGATTGGCGACGGATTCAATCGTCAGCCGGTGGCCTTGGCCGCCAGCTCACGGACGATGTCCGCGAACCGGCCGCCCTCGATGTAGATCGTGCGCTCCACCCGCTTGGTGAAGCGCCACGAGTCGCCCACCCGGGCGTACTCGTCCTCGTAGAAGCCGCCGATGTCGAGGATCTCGGCCTCCCCCTCCCAGTCCACGCCGTTGCGGTTGAACAGGTGGACCCGGCCGGTGGCCCGGTCCGGCCCGGCGAAGTGGATCTCGTGGGTGAAGATCGAGTGCATCGTCCAGGTGAAGACCGACATGGCGCCGGGCATCCAGGCCGCCACCTCCGCTGAGGAGCCGACGATGCCTCCGGAGGACACGTAGTCGACGACGGCGTCGGGGGTGAAGAGGGCCTCCCAGCGCACCCAGTCCGCGTCGTCGACGGCGCCGGCGTAGGCGATGGCGAGGCCCTGGATGGCGAGCACGTCGGCCATCCGGTCGGCGTCGGGCACCTGGCCGTCGCCGAGGTCGTCGGTACGGTCGGTGGTGGCGTCGGTCATCAATACCCTCCCAGGGCGGTGGTGTCGAAGAGTCGCTTGGGGTTGGCGACCAGCATCTGGTCGATCTGGTCGTCGCTGACCCCCCGCGCGCGCAGGGCCGGCAGGACGTCGTCGGAGATGTGGGTGTAGTGCCAGTTGGGCAACACCACCTCTTTCAGGTCCTGGTCGATCCAGTCCATGTAGCAGGCGGCGTCGTGGGCCAGGACCATGCGGTCGGCGTAGCCCTGCTCGCAGAGGTCCGCCACCACCTGCACCCGCTGGTCGAAGGGCGCGTAGGCGTCGACCCCGAAGCGGTCCATGCCGATGATCGAGCCCTTGTCCATGAGCTCGCGCAGGTAGTCGAGGTCGGCGGAGTCGCCGCAGTGGCCGATGACGACCCGACTGAGGTCGACACCCTCCTCCTCGAAGACCCGCTGCTGGTCCCGACCCCGGAAGCTGGCGGCCTCGGTGTGCGTGGTGATGGGCACACCGGTCTCGCGGTGGGTGCGGGCGCAGGCTCGCAGCACGCGCTCGACGCCAGGGGTGAGCCCGAGCTCGTCGGTGGCGCACTTGAGGATGGCCGCCTTCACGCCGGTGTCGGCGATGCCCTCGGTGATGTCGCGTACGAACATGTCGATCATCGGCTCGGGGCCCTCGACCAGCGCGCCAGGCCCCGGCTTGAGCCGGAAGAAGAAGGGCAGGTCGTTGTAGGTGTAGAGCCCGGTGGCGGCGACGATGTTGAGGTCGATCTGGGCGGCGATCTCCTGGACCCTCGGCAGGTAGCGGCCGAGCCCGAGGACGGTCGGGTCGACGATGGTGTCGATGCCGGCGTCCTTCAGCTGGCGCAGCTTCGCCACGGCGTCGGTGACCCGCTCCTGCTCGTCCCAGTACTCCGGGTGGTTCTGCAGGATCTCCGGGCTGAGCACGAAGACGTGCTCGTGCATCAGGGTGCGACCGAGCTTGCTCGTCTCGATGGGTCCCTCGACCGTCTCCACGGTTGGCATCGCTCAGTGCTCCTTCATCGGTTCGGGGTCTCGGGGGAGGCCGAGCAGCCGCTCGGCGATGACGTTGCGCTGCACCTCGCTGGTGCCGCCGGCGATGGTGAGGCAGCGGTTTCCGAGGAAGCCGGCGATCCACAGCCCGGCTTCACCGTCGGCGACCGCGCCCTGCCCGCCCAGCAGCGACAGACCGGCCTCCTGCACCCGCTGCTCGTGCTCCACCCCGAGCAGCTTGCGCACGCTGGACTCAGGGCCCGGCTCGGCGCCG
>WPCK01264287.1_pt1 | contig 11229 bp, 9 predicted proteins | sample 5399851 | NCBI WGS metagenome assembly WPCK01 (sample SAMN12869471, study PRJNA574797) | sludge metagenome | isolation source: wastewater treatment of pH11 | place: China:Beijing | collected 2019-05-20
TCCCGGACTCCGCCCCGGGTGTTGGCCTGCACCACCCGGGGTGCCATCTGCTATGGGGACCTGGTCTTTCAACCCGGTGACGCCTTGCTGTTCGGCCCCGAAACGCGGGGGCTGCCTCAGGCCCTGATCGAGGCCCTGCCACCGGACCAACGCCTTTTTATTCCCATGCATCCCGGAAATCGCAGTCTGAATCTGTCGAATGCCGTCGCCGTCATCCTCTACGAGGCCTGGCGGCAACAGGGTTTCACCGGGGCACGGCGTACCTGAGGAAAGCCACTGCGAGGACGCGAAACCCATCAGCGGTCATCAGTCATCGTTCAGCGAAAAACCAAGGGCCAGCGGTTTCCGGAGTGGTCAGATGTCATGTGGCCCTGTGGACGTTGTAGCACGGCGGCCAACTGGAAGGGTTCGTTGCTTGCGCACATAAACATCCACATCCCCACCGGTTGCCTGGACTGGCTCTGTTATTCAAGCCATTGTTTCTAATTATAATATTTACAGGCGAGGGATGGTGCGAGGAGGCTGAACGTTTACGCGCGCGCCCGTCTCAATCCAACTCCGACTTGCCTTCCCGCATCAGGAGATTGAGCGCCGCCTCCGCTGGCGTGGTCCCGGCGTAGAGAACGCCATAGACTTCGGCGCTGATGGGCATCTCGATGCCATGGCGCTGGGCCAGACCATGAACCGCGCGGCTGGTCAGGACACCCTCCACCTCCTGGCCGATGTCGTGACGTGCCTGAGCGAGGCTGGACCCGCGGGCCAGGGCCAGGCCCAGGCGACGGTTACGGGATTGGTCATCGGTACAGGTCAGGACCAGATCCCCCAATCCGGCCAAGCCGGTGAAGGTCTCCGGTCGTCCGCCGAGGGCCGTACCCAGGCGCGTCAATTCCGCCAGGCCCCGGGTGATGAGAGCGGCGCGGGTATTGGCGCCAAAGCCCAGGCCGTCGGCGATACCGGTGGCGATGGCCAGAACATTCTTGGCCGCTCCGCCTACCTGAACGCCCACGAGATCCTGGCTGGTGTAAGCACGAAAGCGCTCGCCATGCAGGTAAGCGGCCACCCGGCAGGCCTGAATGAGTGCGGGGGAGGCCACGGTCACGGCCGTGGGTAGGCCCTTGGCTACCTCGGTGGCAAAACTGGGCCCGGAAACCACGGCGAAATCACGTTCCCCCAGGATGTCACGGGCCACCTCGTGTAGCAGGCGGTTGGTCCCCGGCTCCAGGCCCTTGGTTGCCCATGCCAGGCCCACCTCCGGGCCCAAGGTGGGCAAGGCGCGGAGCAAGCTCGCGAAGCCATGGCTGGGGACGACAATCAGGACTTCCTGCACCCCGGCCAGGGCCTGGCCCAGGTCTTGGGTCGGTTCGATCAGGTCAGGGAGGGGAAAGCCGGGCAGATATCGGCGGTTTTCCCGGTCATTTATCAGCGCCTCGACCTGTTCGAACCATAGATCCCAAAGCTTGACCCGGCGACCATGGCGGGCGATCACCAGTGCCAGGGCCGTGCCCCAGGAGCCGGCGCCGAGGACCGCGACCGGTGCGAGGACGCTGCTCATGGGTGGCAAGGCGGGGGCCAGGCGTCAGGGGAGCGGGATCAGTTGATGGTCGGGCTTGGACCGGCGCCCGCCTGTTTTTGCATCTCGTCCATCATCTGCCGCTGGCGCTGGGCGTAAAGGACCTCGAAATTGACCGGTTGCAGGACAAATTGAGGAAAACTGCCCTTGGCGACCAAGTCGGAGATGGCTTCGCGGGCGTAGGGAAAGAGGAGATTGGGGCAGTAGGCACCGAGCAGGGGGCCGAGTTCAGGTTCGGCAAAGCCCTTGACGCCCACCAGGCCCGCTTGCTGGACCTCGACGATGAAGGCCGTCTGTTCACCAATGTGGGTGGTGACGGTGACCGTCAGGATCACCTCGAAGGTCAATTCGTCGATACGGTTGACTTGGGTGTTGAGGCTGAGCTCATGCTTTGGCTGCCATTCTCCCAGAAAGATGTGGGGTGACTTGGGGGATTCGAAGGACAGGTCCTTGATATAGATACGGTGCAGTTGGAACATCCGCTCCTCCTGAGCTTGAGTTTGAGCCTGGGGTTGTGGCTGGTCCTGGGTGGTGTCGGTCATGATGGCGGTATCCTGGGAAGGCGGAAGGGAAATGAGGAAGGGGCGGTCAGTTGCTTGGCGTGAAAGTCACGGGGATGTCTTTCATTATCAGGGGCGTGGCTCGCCGCTTCATGCCAGTTAGCGTCGCTTGCGGGTGATGGGGAGGTTGGCGCTCTGCCAGGCCATGATCCCACCCCGCAGGTTATACACCTCCTCAAAGCCCTCCTTGCGGAGCTGTTTGCAGGCCATGGCGGACTGAGAACCCGAGCGGCAGTTGACAATGATGGGCTTGCCCTTGTGTTTGTGCAGACTGCTGATCTGGTTTTTGAACCCGTTCATGGGAAGGTTGATGGCGTTGAGAATGTGTCCCTGGGCGAAATCCGCCAAGGGACGCACGTCGATGACCACCGCATCGCGCCGGTTCATGAGATCGGTCGCCCCCAAGGGATCCACCGTGCCCTTGTTGCCCTGGATGAGGTTGTGGGCCAACAACCCCAGGGTCGTGACCAGAGCCAGGAAGAGGAACCAGTGGTTGAAGATGAATTCGGGAATGTTCTGCAGGGCCATGGTGATCGCAACGCTATCAGGCTAAGCCTGGGAAAAAGCTGGCCAGAGGTCAGGAAGGCTGGATCTGGCTTAATCGGCCAAGTATAGCCCGCAGGGGTCGGAAGCGTCATCCTCGCCCGTGAGGGCGTGAGGGCGTGAGGGAGCGCCAGAGCGCGGGGGCTAGAATGGTATCTAGGGTTGGGGGCCTTAGTGGCCTTGTTGACAAAAAACCTGGCGCATCATGCTGATAAGCTGAAGTGTGCGGATGTCCCCTACCCGGTAATAGACGCGATTGGCGTCCTTGCGGGTGGCAAGAATGCCCTTGTCGCGGAGGATGGCGAGGTGCTGAGAGATGTTACTCTGAGAAGTCCCAACATCGTCCACGATGTCTTGGACGCTGACTTCGCGGTCCCCCAGGGTGCAGAGTATCTTGAGTCGCAAGGGGTGAGACATCGCCTTCAGCGAACGCGAGGCACGATCAATGTCCCCATCGTCGGCAAAGAGTTCGAGGGCGGGATCGGTGTCGGATCTGACGGTGTAATCTGGGGTGTCGACGCGGCCTACCATGAGAGGTGACTCGATTCAGGCTATAACAATTTAATAATAAGCTTTTTTGCCAGTTATTGCTAAGGGCTGGGTCAGGATTCCAGGCTAGCCTGCGCGGCCTGCTAGGCTGCCCGGGCCAAACGCTAATCGCCGTATAATCCCTAAACCGTCCTGAAAAGACCCCCGTTTACCCAGACCCACCCTCATGTTCCTCCCCAATTATCCTGCTATTAATGGCCCTCCAGACACCGGCCTTCGGGAGTGCTGTTCTTGAGGTCGGCTCAAACAATCCCGCCGCACCGGATGGGTGTTCTGGCCATTATCTCGGGCATTTTTGGCATGACGCTTCGGGCACTGCTTGGCGGCCTGCTGCTTGCCCAGGCGCAGGGGGTGCTTGGCGCTGACCCGGAGCCGGATCCTCTCGCCCCTCAGCGGCGGGCCCTGACGCAGATGGAGTCCGAACTCACCGATCTGGAACGGGGTCTGGAGGCCCGGCGCCGTGGTCGGGAGGCCCTTTTGGCGGAATTGGAGACTTACGAACGCGACATCGCCCAGTTGGCCAATGGCAGCCGGCAACTTGAGAGCTTGATCAAGGAACAGGTCAAGGTCCAGGCACGCTTGCAGCAGGACCTGGAGGCGGAACGGGCCGCCCTGGAGCGGGAACGCCGCTCCCTGGCCGCCCTGATTCGCTCCGCCCATACCCTGGGCAATCACGAAAACCTCCGCCTGCTCCTCGATCAGCAGGATATCGCCCGGCTGGGTCGGCTGATGTCCTATTACGGCTACCTGAACCGTTACCGGCTGGGGCGTCTCGACAGCTTCACCGCCCGGGCGGAAAATTTCGAGCGCCTTCGCGCCGAGGCCGCCGAGGAGACCCAGCGCCTGGCCATGTTGGCGGGGCGGCAACAGGAGATGCGGGAGCGGTTGGCGCAAACCCAGTCCCAGCGTTCCGCCTTGTTGACCGAACTGGAACAGCAGATTGCCGGAGGCGCGGAGCAGGCGGATATCTTACGGGAGGACACGGAGCATCTGCGCGCCCTGGTCACCCAACTCGAGCGCCAGGGCATGATCATGCCGGAGGTCAATCTCGACCCCCAGCCCATCGCCAGTCGCCGTGGTCGACTGCCCTGGCCCGTGGCGAACGGCGGTATGTTACTTAGCCGGTTCGGGGAACGGGCTGATGGGAGCAAGATTCAGGATGGCGTCCTGATCGGCGTCCGGGAGGGTTCCGAGGTCCGGGCCATCCACCATGGGCGGGTGGTCTATGCCGATTGGTTGCGCGGTTTTGGTCAGTTGATCATCATCGACCATGACGAGGGCTACATGAGCCTCTATGGCCACAATCAGGGCCTGCTCAAGGAGGCCGGGGAATGGGTGGGCGTGGGGGAGGTGATCGCCCTCAGCGGGGCGAGTGGCGGTCGCAAGACGGCGGCGCTCTATTTCGCCATCCGCCATGACGGCCAGCCGGAGAATCCGGAAGCCTGGTGCGGACCCCTGGCCACCGCCAGTCGCTCCTGAACCAAGCCAGCGGATTGAGCGCATAATTTCGCGAGAGCAACCCATACTTGGATCAGAGCATGAATCACGGGCTGGAAAGTACATCGATGTCTTTAACGGTTCGGAAACGACTGGGCCTGGGCCTGACCTTGGCCCTGGCCCTCTCGGGTCTCAGTTGGGCCGGAGACTCCCGATTGGCCGCTAGGGCTGATGTGGCCAAGCCGCCCCTTCGTCTATCGGCTGAGCAGGCGGCACCCGTGACGCCGACCCCGATCGAAGGAAACCAGCCCTCGTCAGCGCCGAGCACGATTCAAGGGGGCCCCCCGTCCTCAACGCCAGGCTCGATGCAGGCGGATCAGCCAACCTTGACACCGGTCCAGAGCCCCAGCCAACCTGTGCCAGGACCTGGCCACGAATCAGGGGCTTCCCCAGCAGCGTCCGAGGCTCATCCCCCGTCCGATTCACAACCATTGAAGGATCAGCCCACTACCGAGGGCGGTGACACGGGACAAGATCGGCAGGTTCCGGCAGCCCCTGCCACGGCCCTAGAGACCGCCACCGAGGGTCTGCCCCTGGATGAGCTCTATACCTTCGCCGAGGTCTTTGGCCGCATCAAAAGCGACTACGTGGATGCGGTCGAGGACCGGGCCCTGCTTAAGGGGGCCATCCGGGGCATGCTCTCCTGGCTGGATCCCCACTCCGCCTATCTGGACGGGGAGGAATATCTGGACCTGCAGGTGGGCACCAGTGGCGAGTTCGGTGGGCTGGGGATCGAGGTGGGCCTGGAGGATGGCCTGATCAAGATCATCGCGCCCATCGACGATACCCCCGCCCAGCAGGCCGGGCTGCAGGCGGGTGACCTGATCGTGCGGATCGACAACCGCCCGGTGAAGGGCATGGGCCTGGAGGAGGCGGTCAAGCTCATGCGTGGCAAGGTCGGCACCCCGATCGAGTTGAGCATTCTGCGTGCTGGAACGGATCAGCCCTTCAAGGTCGAACTGGTGCGCGACGTCATCCACGTCCAGAGCGTCAAAAGTCGCCTGCTGGCCCCTGGTTTCGGCTACGTGCGCATCTCCAACTTCCAGTCCCGGACCACCGAGGACCTGCTGGATGCCCTTGCCAGTCTCAAGGCCGAGAATGACGGCGACCTCAAGGGGCTGGTGCTGGATCTGCGCAACAATCCGGGCGGCGTGCTCAACAGCGCCGTCGCCATCAGCGACGCCTTCCTCGCCGAGGGACTGATCGTCTACACCAAGGGGCGGGTCGCCGATTCGGCCCTGGAATTCAAGGCGGGCCCCGATGACGTGCTCGGCGGCGCCCCCCTGGTGATACTGGTCAACGGCGGCTCCGCCTCGGCGTCCGAGATCGTCGCCGGCGCCTTGCAGGACCACCGGCGGGCCATCATCATGGGTTCCCAGACCTTCGGCAAGGGTTCGGTCCAGACCATCATCCCCATCGACGACGCCAGCGCCCTGAAGCTGACCACGGCGCTCTACTACACCCCGGCTGGTCGCTCCATCCAGGCGGAGGGCATCATTCCGGATATCCCCCTGGAGCGCGGTCGTCTGGAGCTGAGCGAGCCGCCCGCCCTGGGAAGCGTCAAGGAGGCCGATCTGGCGCGTCACCTGACCAATGGCGAGGACAAGGAAGTGCCCCGGGAGGAGGGCCAGGAGTCGCCTGAGGCGCCCAAGGGCCCAGGCACGACCGTGCCGGAAACGCCGCCCAAGGACGGCCTGAGTCAGGAAGACCACGGGGCTGACCCGGAAGCCAATGATGCCGGTAGCTCCGCCGCGGGCAAAAAGCCGCCTCTCGCAGTGACGGATTATCAACTCTACGAGGCCCTCAATGTCCTGCGGGCCCTGACCCTTTACTCGGCCCCCCGCGCCAACCCGGCGGCCTCCGGGGAGCCCCCGCAACCCTAGGAAGTGAGAAATGACCATGACCCGCGTACTGATCCCCCTGGCCCCTGGCTTCGAGGAGCTTGAGGCCATCACCCTGATCGACCTCCTGCGCCGTGCCGGTATCGAGGTCATCACCGCCGGTCTCGACGCTGGCGTCATCCAGGCCAGCCACGGTACACGTGTGATGCCCGATCAGCCGCTGGACCAGGTCATGGACGACGATTTTGACATGATCATCCTCCCCGGTGGTCTGCCAGGCTCGACCAACTTGGACAGGGATCCCCGGATCCATCAACTCCTGTCGCGCCACCAGGCGGAGGATCGCTTCATCGCCGCCATCTGCGCCGCTCCCCGGGTCCTGGCCAATGCCGGCCTGCTCAAAGGTAAATCCGCCACCGCGTATCCGGGTGCCGTGGCGATCGGGGAATATCCGGAACTGGACCTGCTCACCGCGCCGGTGGTGGTGGATGGCCGGATCATTACCTCCCGTGGGCCAGGTACCGCCATGGACTTCGCCTTGCAGCTTATCGAGTGCCTGGAGGGCAAGGCCAAACGGGACGAGGTCGAGCTGGCCCTGGTGAGGGAACTCTGATCACCCCCAGCCTGCTGATCCCGCCCGTGCTGGCTTTCGCCCTGACGGCGGTGGTCAGTCAGTTGCTGGCCCGCTATCCCGGTTGGTTAGACACCATGCTGGACCGGCCGAACGCCCGCTCCCTGCATGCCGGGGCCATACCCCGCACCGGTGGCCTGGCCCTGCTTCTTGGGATCCTGGTCGCGCTGGCACTCGTCATGGTGCCGGGAACCTGGCCCACGGGAGCGGTGGAGCCAGGCGCGGGTGCCGAAACCGGGGCTTGGTCCTGGGTCCTGGCCGCCCTGCTGCCGGTAGCGGTGGTCTCCCTGCTCGATGACCGGGGCGAGGTGCGGCCGCGCTATCGGCTGGTAGCCCATCTCGCGGCCGGCACCCTTATGTTCGCCGGGGGACTGGGCTGGGCGCGCCTGGACCTGCCGGGTCTGACCCTGGCGCTGGAACCGATGCTCGCCCTGCCCTTGACGCTGCTGCTGGTGGTCTGGATGACCAACCTCTACAACTTCATGGACGGCATGGACGGCCTGGCCGGAGGCATGGCGGTGTTCGGCTTTGGCGCTTTGGCCGTTCTGGGCTGGCGAGGAGGTGATGCGGACTTCGGCCTGGCCTGCGCCACCATCGCCGCGGCTGCGGCCGGTTTTCTGACCGCCAATATCCCGCCAGCGCGGCTGTTTCTCGGTGATCTGGGCTCTACCAGCCTGGGCTTGCTGGCGGTGGGGCTCGCGCTGCTCGGCAACGCCCGGGGGCTCTTTCCCCTCTGGGTCGCTGGCCTGGCCTTCTCCCCATTTATCCTGGATGCCACCGCCACCCTGATCCGTCGCGCCTTCCAGGGCGAACGCCTCTGGGAGGCCCATCGTTCCCATCATTATCAGCGCCTGGTTCTGGCGGGTTGGAGTCAGCAGCGCGTCCTGATCCGGGCCTGGATCCTGATGGCCGCCTGCGCCGTCTGCGCCGTTCTTGCCCCTAGTTTGCCCACCGCCGATCAGTGGCTGCTAATCGCCGCCTGGGGGGCCATTTACGCGGCGACCGCTTATCGTGTCCGACTGGCGGAACGGCTGGCCCCAGCGCCGGAGGGGCGGCGCGGGTTATGACCCCCGGGCATAAGCGGGCAGGGGGGCCCTTTGGTCTTGACGCAACGGATGTCGCTGGCGGTGCGGGGAGCTTCGGCTCTATCCTGTGGCGATGGGCCTCATCCACTTCTCAGGGCATCAGGGCTTAGCGCCATCGGAGATTTTCGATCATGTCTGGGCTTTCACTTCTCACCACGCTCCGCAAGCTTACCCCCTGGCGGGAAACCGGTATCGCAGGTAGGACCTACGTCGGGAACGCGGTGCACAAGGGTGAGCCCCAAGGCCCCTTGCAAGGACAAGATGCGCTACCTCCTGAGCGGGATGAGCGAGAACCCGTCCTGAACCTGGAATCTCCTGTGCGTGGCACCGCCGCCATGATGGGGGAGGGGCTGATCATGGATGAGGTCCCAGGCGGCGGAAATCATGGATCACCTGAGGGCATGGGTAGCCCCCTCCTGGAGGTGGCTACCCCGGCTGGCTCGGTAGCGGTCGAGGAGGCTGTCGCGCCAGTGGAGGAAGCGGATGGGGCGGCGGTGCCAATCACGGGCCCAGTCCCTCCTCCCCCGCCGACGGCCGCGGATCGGGTGATCGCTCACCTCCAGGACAGTGGGCGCTTGAACCACAACGACTTCCAGCGTGCCCGGCGCCTGGCGGAGGAGGGGAGCGATTCCCTGATCCGCATGCTGGTTCGGCTTGGTCTGGTCTCGGAACGTGACATGGCCGACGCCATGGCGGAGGTTCTGGAACTGGAGGTGGTGGAACCAGAAGCCTTTCCCAGCGAGTCCGTGGCCAGCGAGACCTTGAGTTCGCGCTTCCTCAAGGACAGCAAGGTCCTCCCGCTGAGAGAAGACGAGGGGCAACTGGAGGTGGCCTTCGCCGATCCCACCGACCGGTTCGTCGTCGAGGTGGTGGCCTTGGCCGCCGGCAAGCCGGTGCTTCAGCGGGTGGGGCTGCCGACCGAGATCGAGACGGCCCTGGAGCGGTTGAGCGCGCCCAAGGCGGGGGATCAGGGCGATGATCTCACCGCTGATCTGGGCGAGGTCTCCGAGGACGATATCGAACACCTCAAGGATCTGGCCAGCGAGGCGCCGGTCATCCGCCTGGTCAATCAATTGATTCAAAAGGCCGTGGAGTCACGCGCCTCCGATATCCACATCGAGCCCTTCGCCGACGAGCTCAAGGTCCGTTACCGGGTGGACGGCATCCTCCACGAGGTGCCCTCCCCTCCGGTTCGTTCCACCGCGGCCATCATCTCGCGCGTCAAGATCATGGCCAAGCTTAATATCGCCGAGCGCCGTCTGCCTCAGGATGGCCGCATCCCCCTGCGGGTGCAGGGCAAGGAGCTGGACCTGCGCGTGTCCACCGTGCCGACCATGTTTGGCGAGAGCGTGGTCATGCGCCTGCTGGACAAGGAGAGCGTCCGTTTCGACCTGGATGCCCTGGGCTTCGACGGCGGACCTAGGGCGCGCCTCGACGTCATCATGGAGATTCCCTACGGTATCCTCCTGGTCACCGGCCCGACGGGTAGCGGTAAAAGTACCACCCTCTATACCATCCTCAGCCGGCTCAATACCCAGGAGCGCAAGATCATCACCGTCGAGGATCCGGTGGAGTACCAGATCCCCGGCATCAACCAGATCCAGGTCAAGCCAGCCATCGGCATGACCTTTTCCGGGGCCCTGAGGTCCATCGTCCGCCAGGACCCGGATATCATCATGGTGGGTGAGATGCGCGATCTGGAGACGGCCAGTATTGCCGTTCAGTCCGCCCTTACCGGTCACCTGGTCCTCTCGACCCTCCATACCAATGACGCCGCCAGTGGCGTCACCCGCCTGCTCGACATGGGCGTGGAAGATTATCTACTGACCTCCACCATCAACGGCATCCTCGCCCAGCGCCTGGTGCGGCGCCTCTGCCCCGCGTGTAGAGAGCCCTATCAACCCCTCCCCGAGGTGAGCGCCAAGATTCGCAAGGCCCTGGGGGGGGACGTGGATGCCACCCAACTCTATCGGGCACCCGGTTGCGAGCGCTGTAACGCCACCGGCTATCATGGTCGTTTGGTCATCACCGAGGTGCTGCGCATGTCGGATGCCATTCGCCGGGCGGTACTGGACCATGCCACCGCCACCGAGATCCTCCGCATCGCCATCGAGGAAGGCATGGACACCATGTATCAGGATGGGCTCAGGAAATGCCTGGATGGGCGCACGACGCTGGAAGAGGTCCTGCGCGTGGCCGAGGAGCACTAGGGTGAACCTGACGAGATCGCTGGCGTTTTGCCTCACTTGGCTGGGAGGAGGAACCCAAGTCCAGGACAGGCATCCCGTTCCGTCCCTAGCCCGCCTGCCCGGTACCCATTTGTTCTGCTTGGATACCTAAATCTCATGGCCAGTTTCTTCTACAAGGCCGTGCGCATGGATGGCGAGGCGTTGGAAGGGCAAATGGAGGCCCTCGATGAGGCCGCGGTTATCCGCCATCTCCAACAGGAGGGCCTCATTCCCCTCTCCACCCGCCGTGCTGGTGGGGTCCGTGACCAGATCTTTACCCGTCGCCGGCGTCAGAATCTGACCCCCAAGGAGATCGGCACCCTGACCCGGGAACTGTCGACGCTGCTAGAGGCGGGGCTAACGCTGGATCGCTCCCTGCAAATTTTGATCGAATTGGGCGACGAAGAGCGTGTTACCCGGGTATTGGAGGACCTGCAGGGCCGGGTCCGAGGCGGGGCGACTTTTTCCGCTGCCCTGGAGCAGCAGGGAGGGAATTTTCCGCGTCTCTATATCAATATGGTGCGGGCGGGGGAGTCGAGTGGTGCACTGGATGCGGTGCTGGGGCGCTTGGCGGAGTATCTGGAGAAGACGGCCGACCTGCGGGATACGGTCATCTCCGCGCTGGTCTATCCCTTGATCCTGCTGGTTGTCGCCGGCTTGTCGGTGATCCTGTTGCTGGTGTTTGTCGTGCCGCAGTTTGCGGTCCTCTTCCAGGACATGGGCGC
>WPCK01072571.1_pt1 | contig 11227 bp, 11 predicted proteins | sample 5399851 | NCBI WGS metagenome assembly WPCK01 (sample SAMN12869471, study PRJNA574797) | sludge metagenome | isolation source: wastewater treatment of pH11 | place: China:Beijing | collected 2019-05-20
CCCGAATTCGCGGATGTCGGCGCCGGCGACGAACCCGCGTCCGGCACAGGCCAGCACCACTGCCCTGGTCGCGTCATCGGCCGCGCAGGCCGTGACCGCCGCCGCCAGCCCGGCGCGGACCGCATGCGAGGCGGCATTGACCGGCGGATTGTCGATGGTGACGATCGCCACCGCACCGGCATGCGTCACCGACACGCTCATGCGCGAGACCGGCGCCAGCCGCCCGCGGCGGCGATCGGGGGGAAGGAAACGGGCCGGAGCAACACCATGAACGCCCTTTCGCATTTCGCCCGTCGGGGTAACATTTCAAGCTTGAAATATCAACATTGAATAGTGCCGCGTTGCGGTCCATCATGCCGCCGCACGAGGGTTGGCCGGTGCCGGGGCGCGGCCATGACGGGGGATTGCAGTCATGACGAGAGGTGCCGCTCGCCGGGTCTATGTCTGCGACTATGCCCGCACGCCGATCGGCCGTTACGGCGGTGTCCTGGCCGGCGTGCGCGCCGACGACCTGGCTGCCGTGCCGGTCCGCGCGATCCTGGCCCGCCATCCCGGTCTTGATCCCGCGGCGGTCGATCAGGTCGTCCTCGGTGCGGCCAACCAGGCCGGCGAGGACAACCGCAACCTGGCGCGCATGGTGGTGCTTCTGTCCGGCCTGCCGGAGACCGTGCCCGCCTTCACGGTCAATCGCCTGTGCGCTTCCGGCATGGATGCCGTCATCGCCGGCGCGCGCCAGATCCACGCCGGCGAGGGCGACCTCGTGATCGCCGGCGGCTCGGAGAGCATGAGCCGCGCCCCCTTTGTCATGGCCAAGGCCGGCGAGGCCTTCTCGCGCCGCGCCGAGATCCACGACACCACCATCGGCTGGCGCTTCGTCAATGAGCGGATCGCCGCCGGCTACGGCACCGACAGCATGCCGGAAACCGCCGAGAATGTCGCCGAGGCCTTCGCGGTCTCTCGCGCCGACCAGGACCGGTTCGCGCTCGGGAGCCAGGAGAAGGCGGCGCGCGCCATCGCCTCCGGGCGCCTGGCAGCAGAGATCGTGCCGGTGCCGGTGCGTGGGTCGCGGGGCGAAGCGGGCGAAGTGGCCGCCGACGAGCATCCGCGCGCCACCTCGCTCGAACGGCTCGCTGCGCTGCCCACGCCATTTCGCAAGGGCGGCACGGTGACGGCCGGCAATGCGGCGGGCATCAATGATGGCGCCGCCGCGCTGCTCCTGGCCTCGGCCGATGCGGTGGCCCGTCACGGGCTGCGCCCGATGGCGGAATATCTCGGCGCGGCGAGCGCCGGCGTCGCGCCGCGCCTCATGGGCATCGGCCCGGTGCCCGCCACGCGCCGCCTGTGCGCGTTTCTCGCGCAAAAGCCGGGGGACTTCGACCTGATCGAACTGAACGAGGCGTTCGCCGCGCAGGCCATCGCTGTCTGCCGCGAACTGGGCCTGGATGCCGACGCCGCGCATCTCAATCCGAATGGCGGCGCCATCGCGCTTGGCCATCCGCTCGGCATGACCGGGGCGCGCCTGGTCGGCACCGCCGCGCTCGCCATCGCAAGGGGGGAGGCGACCCGCGCGCTGGCCACCCTGTGCGTGGGGGTCGGCCAGGGCGTGGCACTTGCGCTGGCAAGGCCCTAGAGCACCGGGCCGGGGATCAGGCGATCGGGGAAACTGGTGGAGCCAAGGGGAGTCGAACCCCTGACCTCTTGAATGCCATTCAAGCGCTCTCCCAACTGAGCTATGGCCCCACATGCAGGTCCGGCATTCCGCCGGGCGTGCGTGGCGCGGCATGGGAGGCCGCGCCGGAAAGTCTGGCGCGGCTCATAGCTTCGAGCCGCGCGGGAATCAAGCCGTCAATTGCGGCCGGGCGGGCAACGGTTCAGATTTCCTCCTCGCCGTCGCCGTCCACGTCGATGATGCCCGAAACATCGTCTTCCTCGTCCTCTTCCGCGGCCAGGAAGGTGTCGTCATCGTCGTCGCCGAGATCGACGTCGTCGTCGTCGCCGAGATCGACATCGCTCCCCGCCTTCTCGTCGCCGTCGGCCTCCTCGAGGCTGACGAACTCGACGGCGGCTTCCTCATTGTCGACCGCCTTGTCCTCCGCCTCGTCCTCCTCGACGATCGAGGAGACCGTTCCGGCGTCGAAATAGGAGCGCGGATAGGTGGCGCCGGTATAGGGCGACACGATCGGATCGCGATTGAGATCGTAGAACTTCCTGCCGGTCTCCGGGCAGGTTCTCTTGGTTCCCAGTTCGGGTTTCGCCATGGGGATATCTCGCGGGATGCGCGCCGGACGCGCGGTTCGCCTTGTCTTTCGGGCCGGTCCGCTTAACGGTAACCGCGCCCCTTGTCAAAGCCAAAGCGGGACGCCCTCCAGGGATGACCGCGCCGTCCCGTCATGCTAGGGGCGTGCCGCCCGCATGCATCGCCCGGAGTTCGAAGACGTGACCGCGACTGCCTCCAAGAAACCCGCCACCGCGCGGTCCGGCCAGCGCCTGGGCGGACAGGTCCGCGTTCCCGGCGACAAGTCGATCTCGCACCGCGCCATGATGTTCGGGGGCCTGGCCTCGGGCCTGACGCGCGTCGAGGGCCTGCTGGAGGGCGAGGACGTGCTGCGCACCCGCGATGCCATGGTCGCCATGGGCGCGCGCATCGACAAGGCCGACGGGGTCTGGATCGTCCACGGCGTCGGCAATGGCTGCCTGCTGGAACCGGAAGGACCGCTCGATTTCGGCAATGCCGGCACCGGATCGCGCCTGACCATGGGGCTTGCCGGCGTCTATGACATGGCGACCACCTTCATCGGCGATGCCTCGCTGCAATCGCGGCCGATGAAGCGGGTGCTCGATCCGCTCCGGCTCATGGGCGTCGGGGTCGAGGCGTCGCCCGGCGACCGCATGCCGCTGACCCTGCGCGGGCCGCGTCGCGCCACGCCGATCGAGTACCGCGTGCCGATGGCGTCCGCGCAGGTGAAGTCCGCCGTGCTGCTCGCCGGCCTGAACACGCCGGGCGTGACCACGGTGATCGAGCCGGTGATGACGCGCGACCACACCGAAAGGATGCTGGCCGGCTTCGGCGCCCGCCTGGAGATCGACATCGATGCCGCCGGCGCCCGCCACATCCGCCTTCACGGCGAGGGCGCGCTCACCGGCCGCGACATCCTGGTTCCCGGCGATCCCTCCTCGGCCGCGTTTCCGCTGGTCGCGGCGCTGATCGTGCCCGGGTCCGACGTCACGATCGAGAACGTGCTGATGAACCCGACGCGCACCGGGCTGATCCGCACGCTCGTCGAAATGGGCGCCGGGATCACGGTGATGAACAGTCGCGATGCCGGCGGCGAGGAAGTCGCCGATCTGCGCGTGCGCCATTCGGCGCTGAAGGGCATCACCGTGCCGCCCGACCGCGCGCCATCGATGATCGACGAGTATCCGGTGCTTGCCGTCGCCGCCGCCTTCGCCGAGGGCGAGACGATGATGCCCGGCCTCGACGAGCTGCGCGTCAAGGAGTCCGACCGGCTGGCCGCCGTGGCGCGCGGGCTTGAGGCGAACGGCGTCGACTGCACCGAAGGCCCGGACTGGCTTTCGGTCCGCGGCCGTCCCGACGGCTCGCGGCTCGGCGGCGGCACGGTTATGACCCACCTCGACCACCGCATCGCCATGAGCTTCCTGGTCATGGGCCTGGCGTCGGACAAGCCGGTGACGGTCGACGATTCCACCATGATCGCCACGTCCTTCCCGGAATTCATGCGGCTGATGCAGGGGCTTGGCGCGCGGATCGAGGAAGCGCCGCAAGGCTAGCCATGTACATCCCGCCCCATTTCGCCGAAACCGACCCGTCCGTCCTTCATGCGCTGATCAGGGCGCACCCCCTCGGACTGTTGATCACGGCATCGGACGCTGGGCTTGTCGCCAATCCGGTGCCCTTTCTTCTGGACACGAGCGCGGAGAAGGTCGTCCTTCGCGCCCACCTGGCTCGGCCGAACCCGCAATGGACCCATATCCGCGATGGCGCGTCGGTGCTGGTCGTCTTCCAGGGCGAAGAGGCCTATGTGACGCCTTCCTGGTATGCCTCCAAACAGGCGCACGGCAAGGTGGTCCCGACCTGGAACTATGCGATCGTGCAGGTCCGCGGTTCGGCAACCGTGCATGAGGATGCCGCCTGGCTGGGCGCCCAGATCGCGGCCCTGACAGGGTCCCGGGAAGGCGCGCGCGCGGCGCCGTGGGCCGTCGAGGACGCGCCGTCGCGGTTCATCGAGGCGCAGATGCGCGGGATCGTCGGGATCGAGATCGAAGTGAGCGAAATGAACGGCAAGTGGAAGGTCAGCCAGAACCGCGACGACGCCGACCGGAAGGGCGTTGTCGCCGGGCTGTCGTCGGAAGGGCAGCCGGCAATGGCGGCGCTGGTGGCGGGGGCGCGCGACGGGTGAGAAAGCCGCTCCTCATCGCCATCGACGGACCGGCCGCATCCGGCAAGGGCACGCTCGCCCGCCGGCTGGCGACACATTACCGCCTGCCGCATCTCGACACCGGCCTGACCTATCGCGCCGTGGCGAAGGCGATGCTCGACGCCGGCCTTGATCTCGGCGATGCCGGCGCGGCGATCCGTGAAGCCGGCTCGGTCGATCTGTCGCGGCTCGACCGGTCGGCGCTGTCGGCCCACGCTGTCGGCGAGGCGGCCTCGCGCATTGCCGTCATTCCCGAGCTCCGGCGCATCCTCGTCGCCAAGCAGCGCGCATTCGCCGGTCAGCCCGGCGGCGCCGTGCTCGACGGCCGCGACATCGGCACCGTGGTCTGCCCGGATGCGACGGTGAAGCTCTATGTCACCGCCACGCCGGAGGTGCGCGCGCGCCGGCGTCACGATGAAATCCTGCACAATGGCGGGACCGCGGGATACGAGGCGATCCTCGCCGACGTGAGGCGCCGCGACGAGCGCGACGCCGGCCGCGCCGATTCGCCGCTCAGGCCGGCCGGCGACGCCCACTTGCTCGATACCTCCGACATGGATATAGAGGCCGCGTTCCGCGCCGCGCTCGCCATCGTCGAACGCGCGTGGAGGAACTGAACCGCATTTCCGCCGGTCAAGTCCCGCGCCGGACGCCCTCCTCGCCGAGGGTTCGGCCCCGACAGGGTTCGGGGTCCGGATGGACGGAAATGCCGAACGCAACGCGAACCCAGGCGCATCCGGTCCGAGGCATGCAAGGCAGCCGGACCGTCCCAGGAGAACCAATGTCCAATCTCAATCCGTCGCGCGACGATTTCGCCGCGCTGCTCGACGAGAGCTTTTCCGCGTCCCAGCCGGCCGAAGGGTCGGTGGTCAAGGGCCGCATCACCGCCATCGAAAAAGACATGGCGACCATCGATGTCGGCCTGAAGGTCGAAGGCCGGGTGCCGCTGAAGGAATTCGGCGTCAAGGGCCGCGATGGCGGCCTGAAGGTCGGCGACATCGTCGAAATCTATGTCGAGCGCATCGAGAATGCGCTGGGCGAGGCGATGCTGAGCCGCGACAAGGCCCGCCGCGAGGAAAGCTGGGTGCGCCTGGAAGAGAAGTTCAACAAGGGCGAGCGCGTCGAAGGCGTCATCTTCAACCAGGTCAAGGGCGGCTTCACCGTCGATCTCGATGGTGCCGTGGCGTTCCTGCCGCGCAGCCAGGTCGACATCCGCCCGATCCGCGACGTTTCCCCGCTCATGCACACGCCGCAGCCCTTCGAGATCCTCAAGATGGATCGCCGCCGCGGCAACATCGTCGTGTCGCGCCGCACCGTGCTTGAGGAAAGCCGCGCCGAGCAGCGCTCCGAACTCGTCCAGAACCTGGCCGAGGGCGACGTGATCGAAGGCATGGTCAAGAACATCACCGACTACGGTGCGTTCGTCGACCTCGGCGGCATCGACGGCCTGCTGCATGTCACCGACATGGCGTGGCGCCGCGTCAACCATCCGACCGAGATCCTGTCGATCGGCCAGTCGGTCAAGGTGCAGATCATCCGAATCAACCAGGAAACGCATCGCATCTCGCTCGGTATGAAGCAGCTCGAGAGCGATCCGTGGACCGAGATCGGCGTGCGCTTCCCGCTCGGCAAGAAGGTGTCCGGCACGGTGACCAACATCACCGACTACGGCGCGTTCGTCGAGCTGGAGCCGGGCATCGAGGGGCTGATCCACGTCTCCGAGATGAGCTGGACCAAGAAGAACGTCCATCCGGGCAAGATCCTGTCGACGTCGCAGGCTGTCGACGTCGTGGTGCTCGAGGTCGATCCGTCGAAGCGCCGCATCTCGCTCGGCCTCAAGCAGACGCTGGAGAACCCGTGGCAGGCGTTTGCGCGCAACCATCCGGTCGGTGCCGTGGTCGAGGGCGAGGTCAAGTCCAAGACCGAGTTCGGCATGTTCATCGGCCTCGATGGCGACGTCGACGGCATGGTCCACATCTCCGACCTCGACTGGAACCGTCCGGGCGAGCAGGTGATCGAGGAGTACCAGAAGGGCCAGATGGTCCAGGCACAGGTGCTCGACGTCGACATCGAGAAGGAGCGCATCTCGCTCGGCATCAAGCAGCTCGGCCGCGATGCGGTCGGCGAGGCGGCGACGTCCGGCGACCTGCGCAAGAACGCCGTGGTCACCTGCGAAGTGACCGCGATCAAGGACGGTGGCATCGAGGTGCGGCTGGTCGACCACGATCTCGACACCTTCATCAAGCGCTCGGATCTGTCGCGCGACCGCGACGAGCAGCGTCCGGAACGCTTTGCCGTCGGCCAGAAGGTGGACGCCCGCGTCATCGCCTTCGACAAGAAGACCCGCAAGCTGCAGGTCTCCATCAAGGCGCTGGAAATCGCCGAGGAGAAGGAAGCCGTGGCCCAGTATGGCTCGACCGACAGCGGCGCTTCGCTCGGCGACATTCTCGGCGCCGCGCTGCGCAAGCAGAAGGGCGAGTGATCGCGGCGCGGTTCGCCGCGCCCTGAACAGGATGAACCCGCCGGCGGCGACGCCGGCGGGTTTTTCGTTTGCGCCCGGTCAAGGCGGACTTGGCCGCGATGAGGTGTCCTGCCGCGCAGGAGATCGCCCATGATCCTGTTCAGCGATCGTGCCGAAGCCGGGCGCCGGCTGGCCGCGAGGCTCGCCGGCCTCGATCCGGCCGCCAGTGTCGTCCTTGCCCTGCCGCGCGGCGGCGTGCCGGTGGCTGCCGAGATCTGCGCGGCGACGGGCGCGCCGCTGGACCTTGTTCTGGTCCGCAAGATCGGCGCGCCCGGCCAGCCGGAACTTGCCGTTGGCGCCGTCACCGATGGTGCCGAGCCGCATTATGCCATCGTCCGCGAGGTTGCTGACGCCTTCGGTCTTTCGGACGAGGAGGTGAAGCGGCGCGGCGCAGGCGAACTTGCCGAGATCGAGCGGCGCCGGGCCTTGTGGCTCGGTTCGCGGCCTCGTGTCCCGCTGAAGGGAAAGACGGTTGTCGTGGTCGATGACGGCGTGGCGACCGGCGCGACCATGCGCGCCGCGCTCGCCGCCGTGCGCGCAACGGGCGTTGCCCGCATCGTGCTCGCGCTGCCGGTTGCCCCGGACGACACGCTGGCCGAACTCGCCGCGCTTGCCGACGAGACCGTATGCCTGGCGACACCAAGGCCTTTCCATGCCGTCGGCGCCCACTATGCCTCGTTTCCGCAGCTTGGCGACGCGGATGTCATGGCGATACTCGCCCGCTGTCCGGCCGGCCGCGAAAAACAGTGACCGCCAGGACGGAACTGCCTTTGCCGGGGCCGCAAAACGCACTATGACGCGGCTGACAGCGCAGGCGACGGAACGCGGAGCAACCGACATGAACGACAGGGCCAAACTCGTCACCATCTTCGGCGGCTCCGGCTTCCTCGGCCGCCATGTCGTGCGCGCGCTCGCCCGGCGCGGCTACCGGGTGCGCGTGGCCTGCCGCCGCCCCGACCTTGCCTTCCACCTGCAGCCGCTCGGCGGCGTCGGCCAGGTGATGGCGGTGCAGGCGAACCTGCGCAACCGCGCCTCCGTCGATCGCGCCGTCGCCGGTGCCGATCATGTCGTCAATCTCGTCGGCATCCTCTACGAGACCGGAAGGCAGCGCTTCCCCGCCATCCAGGGCTTTGGCGCCCGCGCCGTCGCCGAGGCCGCCCGCGCCGCCGGCGCCACGCTCGTGCACGTCTCGGCCATCGGCGCCGATGCCGATTCGCCCTCGTCCTATGCGCGCTCCAAGGCCGAGGGCGAGCGGGCGGTGCGCGAAACCGTGCCGGGCGCCGTCATCCTGCGCCCGTCGATCCTGTTCGGTCCCGGCGACGGCTTTTTCGAGAAGTTCGCCGGACTGTCGACGATCACGCCCGTCCTGCCGCTGATCGGCGGCGGCCATACGCGGTTCCAGCCCGCCTATGTCGGCGACGTGGCGGAGGCCGTGGCGCGCGCCGTCGAGGGCCGGGCCATCGCCGGCGCCACCTACGAACTCGGCGGGCCGGAGGTGATGAGCTTCCGCCAGTGCATGGAGACGATGCTCGCCGTCATCCACCGTCGCAAGCTGCTCGTCCCGGTGCCGTTCTTCCTGGCGCGCTGGAAGGCAGCCTTCCTCGGCCTGCTGCCGAAACCGCTGGTGACGGTCGATCAGGTTCGCCTGCTCGAGCGCGACAATGTCGTGTCCGGCGAGGCGATGGCGGCGGGACACACGCTCGCCGGGCTCGGCATCGAGCCGACCGCGGCGGCGGCCATCCTGCCGACCTATTTGTGGCGCTTCCGCAAGGAAGGCCAGTTCGAAATGCCCGGCTCCATGGCCTGACCCGGCCGTGGAGGGGCTTGCCGGCCTGCTGCCGCCCGGCGTCGAGGCCTGGGCCGCAGCACTGCTTGTCGCCGCCGCGTTCCTCACCTCATCGCTGACCGCCGCCTTCGGCGTCGGCGGTGGCGTGGCGATGCTGGCGCTCCTCGGCCTGTTCGCGCCTGTCGCCGCGCTGATCCCCGTCCACGGCCTGGTGCAGCTCGGCTCCAACACCGGCCGCGCCTTCGTCCAGCGTGCCCATGTGCGCCGCGACATCGCCTGGCCGTTCTTTGCCGGCAGTCTGGCCGGGGCCGCGGCCGGCGCGGCGCTGGTCGTCCAGATACCCGATGCGCCGCTGAAACTCGTGCTCGGCCTGTTCGTCATCGCCGTCACCTGGGTGACGATCCCGGGCTTCGACCGGCTGTCGGCCGCCGGACTGCTGACCGGTTCGGCGGTCGTCGCCTTCCTGACCATGTTCCTCGGCGCCACCGGTCCGCTGCTGTCGGCATTCTTCGCCCAGCTGATGCCTGGCGACCGCAAGGCACTGGTGGCCACCCATGCCGCCGGCATGACGCTGCAGCACGGGCTGAAGGTACTGGCGTTCGCCATCGCCGGGTTCTCGTTTGCCGGATGGGCGCCGCTGGTCGGCGCGATGATCGCTTCGGGCTATCTGGGAACCGTCTACGGCTCGAAGCTCCTGGAGTGCCTGCCGGAGCGGCAGTTTCGGCTGTGGTTCCGCATCGGCCTGACGCTGCTGGCGCTCGACCTCGTCCGCCGCGGCCTTGCCGGCCTGTCCTGACGCTCAGCCCACAAGGTAGAGGCCAAGGAACCCTGCGAGCCCGACCACGATGCGCCACCAGGCAAAGAACGAGAAGCCGCGCCGCGACACGAAGTCGAGCAGCCCGCGCACCACGAACACCGCGGCGACGAAGGCAAACAGGAACCCGGTGACGATGATCGGCAGGTCCGCGGCCGTCAGCGCGTCGCGGTTCTTGAAGAGATCGTAGGCGAATGCGCCGGCCATCGTCGGCATGGCGAGGAAGAACGAGAATTCCGCCGCCGAGCGCTTGTCGGCCCCCATCAGCAGCGCGCCGGCGATCGTGGAGCCCGAGCGCGACACGCCCGGGATCATCGCCAGGCACTGGAACAGGCCGATCCTGAACGCCAGTCCGACCGGGTAGTCATAGACCGACACATGCCGCGGCGTGAGCGGCAGCCGATCGATCCACAAAAGGACCAAGCCGCCGAGCACCAGCGTCGTGCAGATCAGCCACGGGGTCTCGAACAGCACCGTCTTGATGAAGCCGTGCGCCAGCACGCCGATGACGGCGGCAGGCAGGAAGGCCACGAGGATGCCGAGCACGAAGCGCCGCGTCTGCGCGCTCGTCGTGAGTGTCGTCAGGATGGCCCAGATCTTCGCCGCATACACCGACAGGATGGCTAGGATCGCGCCGAGCTGGATCAGCACCTCGAACGCCTTGCCGGTGGACTTGAAGCCGAGGAAATGGCCGGCGAGCAGGATGTGGCCGGTCGACGACACCGGGATGAACTCGGTCAGGCCTTCCAGCGTTCCCAGGATCGCGGCATCCAGCATCGTCTGGTCGGCCATTGCCCACCCTTTCTTGTCACGTCCCGCCGGCGTGCCTATACAAGGGCCGGGCCGGAATCACCGGCCGAAGCAATACTCGCCGCGCCCTCCAATTGCGAGCGCCATCGCGCCGGTTTCGATGCTGACCCTGTTCCATCATCCCATGCTTGCCTCCAGCCGCTTCGTCCGGCTCGTCTTTGCCGAATATGGCGAGGATCTGAACCTCATCGAGGAAAAGCCCTGGGCGCGGCGCAAGGAGTTTCTGGCGCTCAATCCGGCCGGCACGCTTCCCGTGCTCCTGGCCGAAAACGAGCAGCCCGTGGTCGGCGCGACGGTGATCGCCGAATTCGTCGACGAAACGCGCGGCGCGCTGAAGCGCGAACGTCGCCTGTTCGCCGAGGATGTATTCGAGCGCGCCGAGATCCGCCGCCTGGTCTCCTGGTTCCTCGACAAGACCGAGAACGAGGTCACCCGCCATCTGGTTCGAGAGCGCGTGTTCAAGCCGTTCATGCCGGGATCGGCCGGGGGCGGCGCCCCGGACCCGGCGGCGATCCGCGCCGCGCGCGCCAATGTGCGCGTCCACATGCGCTACCTCAACTATCTTGCCGGCACGCGCGACTGGCTGGCTGGACCGAAGCTGACCTGCGCTGATCTTGCCGCCGCCGCCGCGCTCTCGGTGCTCGACTATCTGGGCGAGACCGATTTCACCGAGGCGCCGGCAGCGCGCGAATGGTATTCGCGGCTGAAGTCCCGGCCCTCCTTCCGTCCGCTGCTGGCCGATCGCGTGCGCGGACTGGCGCCGGCGGCCAGCTATGCCGACCTCGACTTCTGACAATCCGGCGCGGCTGCGCGCCTTTGTCCTGGAGGCGGCGCGCGCCGCCGGCTTCGACATCGCCGGC
>WPCK01217001.1_pt1 | contig 11227 bp, 12 predicted proteins | sample 5399851 | NCBI WGS metagenome assembly WPCK01 (sample SAMN12869471, study PRJNA574797) | sludge metagenome | isolation source: wastewater treatment of pH11 | place: China:Beijing | collected 2019-05-20
CCGACGACCTCGGCTTCGCCGGCCACTTCCCGGAGTCCCCCATCTATCCGGGCATGTTGACCGTCGAGGCCATGGGACAGCTTGGACTCACCCTGTTGCACTTCGTGGCGGCAGGCCGCGTGGAAGTACCGGAAGGGACGATGCCGCGTGACGTGCGCGCAATTCACGTGCACCACGCGTCGTTCCTGGAACCCTTCCAGCCCGGCGACACCATGACGCTCCACGCCAAGGTCGCTCATCACGACTACACGATGGTCGCCCTGGGTCAGGCCTGGAAGGGCGACACACTGGCGGCCTTCGCCATCTCCGAGGTGTTCGTCGATGGCTAAGCGCGTGGTCGTGACGGGCATGAGCGTGAACACGGCCATCGGCGACACGCTCGATGGCTTTCGTGACGCCCTCATGGCCGGTCGCTCGGCGATCTCGCAGTGGAAGGCGTTTCCGACCGATCGCGTCTACAGCAAGGTCGGTGGTGACCTCTCGCACTACGACGTGGACGCCAAGCTCGCCGCCTTCGAGAGCCGGATCCCAAGCGACGTCTACAAGCGCCTTCGCAAGCTGGTGGCGCGCGTCCCCTGGACGACGAAGCTGTCGATGCTGCTGGCGGTGGACGGCTGGCTGGATGCCGGGCTGTTCGGGGCCGACTACGACGGTGATCAACAGGCTGTCGTGGTCTCGGGCCACAACCTCAACGCGCTGTATCAGTTCAACAGCCGCATCCAGTTCGACGAGGAGCCGGACTTCATCGACGGCATGACGTCGCTGTACTCGCTGGATACCGACCACGCCGGGTGTGTCTCGGAGGTGCTGCAGGCGCGTGGGCCCATCTTCACGATGGGGGCCGCCTGCGCCAGCGGCAACGTCGCGCTGCGGACCGCCATCGACGAGGTGCGTCATCACGGTGCGCACGTCGCGCTCGTGGTCGGGGCCGTGCTGGAGTTCGCGCCGGTGGACGTGCATGCCATGGCCATCATGGGCGCCATCACCTTCCAGAGTTTCAACGACCAGCCCGAAGCGGCGAGCCGGCCCTACGACACCCGGCGCGAGGGTTTCGTGCCGGCCCACGGCGGCGCCACCCTCGTGCTCGAGGAGCACGACGCGGCGGTCCGCCGGGGCGCCCGCATCTATGCCGAAGTGCTGGGCTGCGCCGCCAACTCCGATGGCAATCACCTGCCCCAGCCCTCCGAAGAAGGTCAGGCGCGGGTGATGACGCGCGTGCTGCGTGATGCCGGCCTCCATCCGACCGACGTGGACTACGTCAACGCGCACGCCACCTCCACCCCGCTCGGCGACCTGACGGAACTGCGGGCCATCAAGCGCGTCTTCGGCGATCACGCGGCTCGCCTCAAGATCAATGCCCCGAAGTCCATGCTTGGCCACTGCTGCTGGTCGGCGCCGACGGTGGAAACCGTGGCCGGGCTGTTGCAGATGCAGGCTGGCCGCCTGCACCGATCGATCAACGTCGATGAACTCGACCCGGGCGTGGACCTGGACGTCTGCCACGAAGGCCCGGTGGACCTGGACGTGCGGGTGATGGTCAAGAACTCGTTCGGGTTCGGCGGCATCAACTGCGTCAGCGCCTGGCGCAGATACGACGGGTGACCATGGGCAGGCGCGTGTTGTTCATCACCGGGGGCTCCCGGGGCATCGGCGCGGGTGTGGTGAAGGCGGCGGCCGCCGCCGGCTACGACGTGGCGTTCACCTATCGAGAGCGTCGCGACGCCGCAGACCGTGTGATCGCCGACGTGACGGCCTCGGTGCCGGCCGCACGCTGCCTGGCGTATGCCCTCGACGTGCGCGAGTCCAGTGCCGTGGAGTCGGTCGCCGACCGCGTGCTCGAGGACTTCGACGCAGTCCATGTGGTCGTCGCCAATGCCGCCATCACCCACGCGGGCCTCGCGTTCTCGACGACCGACGAGGTGTGGCGGGCGGTCATCGACACCAACCTCACCGGGGCCTTCTACGTGGCACGACAGTTCCTGCCGACGTTCCTGGTCAACGGGTTCGGACGCTTCATCTTCATGTCCTCCATCGCGGCCGACGGCATGTCGGGCGACGCCGCCTACAGCGCGAGCAAGGCCGGACTGCTGGGGCTGTCGGGCGCGCTCGCCAAGGAGTACGGACGCAAGGGCATCACGAGCAATGCGCTCCTCCTCAGCCTGTTCGAGACGGAGATGACGCTGAAGGAGCTGTCGCAGCAGAACCGCGACTTCTACACCAGTCACTGTCCGGTGGGCCGCATCGGCCAGGTGTCCGAGGTCGCGGCCACGCTCCTCTTCCTGGCGAGCGACGAGGCGTCGTTCGTCAACGGTCAGGCCATCGGTGTCACCGGCGGCCTGGACTGGCTGCACTGAGATGTCGACGATCGGAGTGGGCATCGACCGGTTGAGCGTGTACCCCTGCGCGCTGTCGCTGGATATCGGCGACCTGTGTGAGGCACGCGGTTTCGATGCCGCCAACGTCCGTGGCCGCCTGTTTTGTGACGAGCGGTCGGTGATGGGGCCACTCGAGGACGTCGTCACGCTGGCGGTGAACGCGGCCGCGCCGATGATCACCGATCGCGACCGCGAGCGGATCCGGCTGCTGATCGTGGCCACCGAGTCGGCGCCGGATCAGGAAAAGCCGGTGAGTTCGTGGGTGCACCACTTCCTGGGGCTGCGCTCCGATTGCCGCAACCTCGAGGTGAAGCACGCCTGCTACGGCGCCACCGCAGCGATGCAGCTCGCGGCCGGCTGGGTGGCGTCGGGGTCGGACCCCACGGGCACGGCCCTGGTCATCAATGCGGATCACGCGCTCATCGGCCTCCACGGCCCCCAGGAGCCGGTGCTCGGCGCCGCCGGCGTGGCGATGCTGGTGTCCAGGGCGCCCGGCATCCTCACGCTGGATGCCGGCTGGAACGGCGTGTACGCACACGAAGTGGCCGACATCTTCCGGCCAGCCCCAGGGCTCGAGACCGGCGATGCGGACGAGAGCCTGCTCTCGTACCTCGACGGGGTCGAGCACACCTACGACGCCTACGTGTCGCGCGTGGACCGCGCCCTCGACTTCGACAGTTTCTTTGCGGCCAACATCTATCACGTACCGTTCGGCGGCCTGGCGCAGCGCGCCCACCTGCGGCTGGCCCGACGTCACCTCGGCCTGTCGAAGGCCGACGCCGAGCGCCACTGGTGTCGCAAGTCGAGGCCCTCGCTCACCTACAACCGGCGAACGGGAGGCGTGTACGGCGGGGCCACCTTCCTTGCCCTCGCGGGCCTCGTCGACACGATGCCCACACTGCGGGCCGGCGACCGCATCGGTGTCTACAGCTATGGCTCCGGGTCGTGCGCGGAGTTCTACAGCGGGACGCTGGCGGCCAGCGCCAGAGCCGCCGTGGCGGACGCCGGCGTGCAGGCCCGTCTCGACGCGCGTCGCAGGCTCACGGTTGCGGAGTACGAGGCCTGCGAGCGCGCCACGCATGCGGCCGTGTGTGCGCCCGACTATCGGGCACCACACGATCTGGTCGACGGGTTGTACGAGAGTCACTACGAGGGTCGGCGGCGCCTCGTATTCCGCGGTACGCGGAATCACTACCGGGAGTACGTATGGAGCTGATCGTCACCTCCATCCGGCTGCCGAGGGACCTCGACGCGGTCTCGACGGCCCGGCTCGCCGTGGACCTCCAGGAGGCGCTCGCTGGCGACGCCCAGGTCATCAGGCTCGACGGCTGGACCACGGACGAGTACTGCCTCGGCCTCGCGCTCGGTTCGTCGGCCGACCAGGCCGGGGCCACGCACGCGTTCGCGAATCTGCTGGCGGAGCTCCATCGGGCGGACAAGCCCCTGATGGCCGTGGTTCACGGTCGGGCCATCGGCGGTGGGATGGGTCTGGCGTGCGCGTGCGACTGGGTGCTGGCCAGCAACGAGGCGAGCTTCGGACTGCCAGAGCTGCTGTGGGGCCTCGTCCCCGCCATCATCTGGCCGGTCATCGCGGACCGCATGGCGCCGCACGTGGCGCGGCAGTGGACGCTGGCGGCCCACACACGCACGGCCGCAGAGGGTCTGACGGCTGGGCTCGTCGACGAGCTCGTCCCGCACGACCGGCTCGCCCGGGCGATCGCCCGACGAGAGCGCGCCCTGGCACGCCTGGCCCCCCAGGCGCTTCGGCACTTCCGCGCGTGGCGCCGAGCGGCGCCGCAGCACGATCTCCCCACTGCGCTCATGCACGGCGCGGACCTCACGGCGGCGATGCTGCGCACGCCCGACGTGCACACGCGCTGGCAGGCCTTTCACGACGGAGGCGCACCGTGGTCCGCGTAAGCGTCGAGGGGGGCATCGGCCGCGTGATCATGGCCGACCCGGCCACCGCCAACGCGCTCGGTGAGCCCATGGTTCACGCGCTCGAGCACGCGTTCGACGAGGTCGATCGGCGCAACGACGTGCGGGTCGTGGTGCTCGAAGGACAGGGTGACACCTTCTCCAGCGGCGCGCCGGTCTCGCTGCTGCTGCGGCTGGTCCGCAAGGACGTCCGGCCGTCGGACATCCTGCTGCCCCGCCGCGTGATCGGCTGCCCGGTACCGGTGATCGCGGCGATGGCAGGCCACGCCATGGGCGGCGGCCTGGCACTGGGCCTCGCGGCCGACATCGTCTTCATGGCCGACGAGTGCCGGTACGGCTTCACGTTCATGAACCTCGGCTTCACGCCCGGCATGGGGACGACACGGTTGTGCGAGCACGTGCTGTCGCCGGCGGTGGCGCACGAGCTGCTGTATACCGGTGAGCTGCGGCGAGGGCGAGATCTGGCCCATACCGGCGTCAATCACGTGGTGCCGAAGGCCGAGGTGCTGGCGCGGGCGCTCGACACGGCGGCGCGCATCGCCGACAAGCCGCGCCTGTCGGTGGAGCTCCTCAAACGCACGTTGTCGCTGCCCAGGCGTCAGGCCTTCGAGGCCTCGATCACGGCCGAGACCCTGATGCACCAGATCACCTTCGACGCGCCGGACGCGCGTGCCCGCATCGAGAGCGCACATGTGGAATGACTTCACCGGGCGCGCGGTACTCGTCACCGGTGGCACGCGTGGCATCGGCCTCGCCACTGGCCTCGCCTTCGCTCGACTTGGCGCGGAGGTGACGCTCACCCACAAGTGGGGCTCGGTGGATGAGGACGCACTGCGCGCGCAGTTCGAGGCCGCCGGGGCAACCGCGCCGCGCGTCGTGCAGGCCGACGTGTCGAGCGAGGACGATGTGGAGGCGGTGCTGCGCGGTATTCGAGCGCGGCACGAGCGACTCGAGGTGCTGGTGTCCAATGCCGCGTTTGGCGCCACGGTCCAGAGCGTCGAGAGCTACTCCAGGAAGGCGCTCCACGCAGGCATCGACTACTCGGCCTGGCCGCTCGTGTCACACACTCTCGCCGCCCGCCGCATCTTCGGCCGCGCGCCGCGCTACGTCGTCGGCGTCTCGTCCGAAGGCGTGGATTCCATGCACGTCGGATATGACCTCCTTGCGGCCGCGAAGGCGGTGCTGGAGACCCTGTGCCGGTACCTGCACTACCGGCTGCGGACCGAGGGCACGACCGTCAACGTCATCCGCACGCGCTTCGTCGACACCGTGTCGTTGTCGGACACCTTCGGCGACGCGTTTGCGCCGTTCGTGAGTCGCGTGGCCCCCGATGTGCTGACCTCCCCGAACGAGGTAGCCGACGCCATCGTCGGCATCTGTTCCGGCGCCATGGATGCGCTGGGAGGACAGGTGCTGACGGTGGACCGCGGTGCCGGCCTCTACGAGAACTTCTCCCGACTCTTCCAGGAACGTCACCAGCACCCCCTCAACGTGAAGGAGCAACCATGACCCGCGTAGAAGTTCAAGCCGTCGTGCTGAAGCACCTGGCCAACGCCGTGGACGGCCTCGACGTCGCCACGCTCGACCCGGTGCGATCCATGAAGGACTACGGTGCCAACAGTCTCGACATCGTCGAAGTCGTGTCGGGGGCGATGCGCGAGCTCAAGGTGAAGGTGCCGCGCGCGGAGCTGAACAAGCTGACCAACATCGACGGGTTGGTGAACCTGCTGCACGACATCAAGAGCACGGCGCAGGTGGCGCCGTGACCCCAGGCGCCGGTCCGGCGCTGTTTCCGCGACAGGATGGACGCGTGGTGCTCGTCACGGGTGGCACGCGTGGCCTGGGACTGGCGACCGCGCGCGTGTTCGCGGCTCACGGGGCGCAGACCGTGCTCACGCATGCGTGGGGAAGCGCAGACGAGGCGCACGTCACGGACATCATCGTCACCGCCGGTGGCCCGGCGCCGCTCATCGTCCAGGCCGACATCACCCGCAGCGAGGACACGGTGGCGCTGGCCGATCTGCTGGCGCGCCGCTTCGGCCGGGTCGACTGTTTCATCAGCAACGCCTCGGTGTCGCAGGTCATCACCGATCTGACCGACTACTCCGAGCGCGGGTTCCTCAAGAGCCTGCGCGGCGGAGCCTGGCCGACGTTCGACTACCTCACGGCGCTGAAACACGCCTGTGGTGTGTACCCCCGCCATGTGCTGGTGATGTCCTCCGATGGACCGGACAGGTTCACGCCTGGCTACGACTTCGTCGCGGCCGGCAAGGCCGTCGTCGAGGCCCTGGTGAAGTACGTCGCGTACCGGCTGCGCGACGAGGGTGTCCGCATCAACGCACTGCGGTCGCGCGCGATCCGCACCGAGTCGTTCGAGGGCACCTTCGGAGACGAGTTCTACGGCTTCCTTCGTCAGTTCGTGCCGGAGGCCTGGTTCATCACGCCAGACGAGGTGGGCCGAGCGGCGTTCGCCCTCTGCTCCGGCCGCATGGACGGGGTGAGCGGCCAGACCATCATGGTGGACCGCGGCAACACGTTCTTCGACGGACTGTCGTACCTGTACGAGCAGCGCGACGCGCTGGGACTGGACGCCGCGATGGAGACGGCGCGCTAACCCATGTGGGCCGCCTTCTTCGCTGCCGCCCTCGGTACCGTCTACGTGGGCATTGGCCTGGGCTACTCGGGTGATCTGAGTCTGGGGCTCGTGACCGTCGCGGCAGGCGTGTCGCTCATCGTCATCGAGCGGATCTGGCCGCAGCAGCCTGCGTGGCTGGTGGCCGACGAGGAGTGGTGGCACGACCTCGGGCACTTCGTCTTCGGGTTCGCGCTCGGTAGCCTCGGGGCCACGTGGCTGGCGCAGCAGACCTTCGCGACGCCGATCGCGGCGTGGTGGCCCACCGGCTGGCCGCTGTTCGCGCAAGTGATCGCCGGCCTCATCGTGGCCGAGTTCTTCATCTACTGGCAGCACCGCATCCTGCACACGGTGCCCGTCCTCTGGCCGCTGCACGCGCTGCACCACGACACGGGCCGGATGACCTTCTTCAAGACCACCCGCATCCACGCGCTGGACATCGGCAGCGCCACCTATCTGTCGCTCGCGCCGCTCCTGGCACTTGGCGCGCCGTTGTCGGTGCTGCTATGGGTGACCGCGTTCGGCAACTTCACGGCACAGATGCAGCACGCCAACGTGCGGATGCCCACACCACGGTGGCTCAATAGCGTGGTCGGGACCCCAGCCGTGCATTGGCTGCATCACTCGCTGGACAAGCGCGAAGGCAACAGCAACTTCGGGATGAACCTGATGGTGTGGGACCTGATCTTCGGCACCTACACCCCGCCGGCCGCGGCGCCGTGCACCACGCTGGGGATCGAACCCAGGATCGTGCCGCGCGGGTTCCTCGGTCAGCTGGCCATCCCGATCGGCATCCTCCGCACCTTGCTAGGAAGGACCTGACCATGGACTGGCACGCCAATCAGTTCAGCCTCGCCGACTTCTACTTCTCGGACTCGGACGACCCGCTCGTACCGCCGGAGGACTACCTGCGCTGGCGTCGTGAGACGGCCTGGGCCACGTCCCTCTATGAGCCCGTGCTGTGCGACCCCGCCGGGCCCGTGAACCATCTGCAGACACCGGACGGACCACGGCGCGTGATCAACATGACGTCGTACGGATACCTCGGCCTGGTGCGGCATCCAGAGGTCATCGCCGCTGCGAAGGACGCGCTGGATCGGTACGGCACGGGCGCCTGCGGGTCGCCGATCCTGTCGGGCAAGAGCGTGCTGCACGAGACGCTCGAGCGCAAGCTGGCGGCGCTGACGGGGCGGCAGGCCGTGCTGGTGTTCAACAGCGGCTTCGGCGGCGCACAGGGATCCGCCGCGGGGCTGATGCGCAAGGGCGACGTCGCCATCGTGGACGCGCGCGCGCACATCTCGCTGGTGGACGGCATCAAGGTCGGGGGCGCCCGCATCGCCTTCTTCGAGCACAACAGCGCGCGGTCGCTCGACGAGACGCTGGAGGCGCATGCCGGCGCACGCCGCCTGGTGTTCGTCGACGGCCTCTATTCCATGGACGGGGACATGGCCGATCTGCCGGCGCTGCTCGACGTCTGCGAGGCCCACCGCGTCGGGCTCTTCGTGGACGAAGCGCATTCCATCCTGTGCTGCGGGCCCACGGGCGGCGGTGTGGTGGAACACTTCGGCGTCGGCCATCGCGTGGGACTGCAGTACGGGACGCTCTCGAAAGGGTTCTCGGCAGCCGGCGGGTTTGCGGCGGCGTCCTCCGATGTCATCGAGTACCTCCGCTACTACGCCAACTCGTACGGGTTCACGTGCGCGCTGCCACCGGTGGTCGTTGCCGGACTGAACGCGGCCCTCGACGTGATGACGCGTGAGGCGTGGCGCCGCGATGCCCTCTGGGAGAACGCCGCGTACTTCCGGACGTCCCTCCAGTCGATGGGGATCAACACCGGGACGTCCACCTCGTACATCGTGCCCATCGTGGTCGGCGACCGTCCGTTGCTCTACGAACTGGGTCATTCACTGCGGGCGCACGGGTTGTTCATGACGCCGGTGGACTACCCCACCGTCCCACTGGATCAGGCTCGGTTCCGGGCCAGCGTCACCACGCTCCACACCCGCGCTGAGCTCGACGAGGCGCTCCAGATCCTTGAAGACGTGCTCGTTCCCGCGCTGCGTGCTCGTGGTCTGCTGCGAACCAGGTACGTCGATGCCTGACCCGGCCGTAGTGGTGACCGGGGCATCCGGCGGCATCGGCGCGGCCTGTGTCGAGCATCTGGCCGCTCGCGGCTTCGAGGTGTTCGCGGCCGCCCGCCAGCCCGGCGGCGCCGAAGCCCTCTCACGGCGCACCGACCGTATCCTCGACCTGACCCTTGATGTCACCGACGAAGCATCGTGCGTTCGCGCGGCGTCCCTGGTCGAGGCCGCAGTCGATGCTCGCGGGTTGGCCGGCCTCGTGAACAACGCCGGCGTCTGCGTGCTTGGGCCTCTCGAACTCAGCGACCGTGAGCGCGTCCGCCAGCAGTTCGAGGTGAACGTCTTCGGGGTGGTCGCCGCCACCCGGGTGTTCCTGCCGCTCTTGAGACGCGGCCGTGGCCGCGTCGTGAACATGGGCTCCATTGCCGGCCGCTCGACGTTGCCGGGTACGGGCGCCTACGCTGCATCGAAGCACGCCGTGGTAGCGCTGACGGAGGCGTTGCGCACCGAAGTGCAACAGTGGGGCATGCACGCGGCGGTCGTCGAGCCCGGCGCGATCGACACGCCCTTGTGGGACAAGGTCGAGATGCGAGACGCAGGCGCGCCTGAGGCCCGTGCCCTCTACGAGCTGATCCTCCAGAGCCTCCAGGCCGCCATGGCGAGCTCGCGTCGCCATGCCATTGCGCCCGACGCAGTGGCGCAAGCCATCCACCATGCGCTCACGGCGCGCCGACCCAGGACGCGCTATCTGGTGGGCCGCGATGCGCGCCTCCGCGCCGTCCTGCAGTGGTTGCCGGACGCCTGGCGCGAACGCTTGTATGCCCGTCTGCTCGGCTTCCCCGTTGTGCCGCTTTGGCCGCAACCCTAGGCACCCTAGGCACCTTAGGCACCTTAGGCACCTTAGGCACCCTAGGCACTCTTCGCACCCTTGACCCCCTTGACCCCCTTGGCACCCCAATCCCGAGGCGATCGCCTGCACGCCGTGCTCATGGCAATCGCGGCAATCGGCACCCTGTCCTACTGGGCGGCGTACTTCACGAGCGGTGCCACCAAAGTGCGTTCCGACGAGGCGTACGCCGCGTTCGAGAACGCCTTCCCACTCGCCGACGCCTGGATGACGGTGTGTTACCTCCTGGCCGCCTGGTTCCTGTGGCGGGGTGATGCGCGGGCGCTGCTGTGGGGTCTGTGCGCGGGCAGCGCCATGATCTTCCTCGGCTGCATGGGACTGCTCTACGACCTGCAGCACGATCACTTTGCAGGGCCGATGAGCGGCGCGCTCGTCGCCGAGATGGTCGTGCTGGCCTACTGCTTCACGCTGGGTCCGACGACGATCTGGCGGCTATGGACGCGCTTCGGCGGACGCACTGCCCGCAAAGACTCGTCGGCCACGACACTCACTGCGTCGGCGGCGTCATGATGTGAGCCGTCGACGTGCCCGCGTTCATGATCCACGCGCCGCCCTGCCTGGGATTCTCCGGCAGGCCCGTGGACTGTGTCGTCGCACCTGGCACCGCAATCATGGTGTGGTGCGGACGCCCTGTCTTTCACCGCGGCGGCATGTGCAGCGGGAACGTGGAAGCGCCTGTCTGGGCGGTCGCCGAGCCGGTGGGCATCGGCCTGGCATCCCCGGAGCCCGCCGGTCCCGCTCCCTCCGGCCTGGACAAGCGCTTGGCGCAACTCGCCCCCTGTCGCCCGGCTCAAACACGCGCGAGTCCCGGCCTGCGGTCGCGTGACGGACGCGTGCGTCGGCGGTCTCCGAGGGATGCCGGCCGGTGCCCACCGGCTCGGCGACCGCAGGTTCGTGTCGCGCGCCCGCCCGCGCGGCTCAAGCAGTTACGACAGTGGTGCGGACGCCGGAGGCGTCGACTACCGCCTTCACACCTGCCCTCGCCGCGGAGCAGCCTCGCCACGCAGTGGCGCCCTGTCTTTCACCGCGGCGGCATGTGCAGCGGGAACGTGGAAGCGCCCGTCTGGGCGGTCGCGCGCGCGCCCGCCCGCGCGGCGCAAGCAGTTACGACAGTGGTGCGGACGCCGGAGGCGGCGTCGGGGGCGCGGCCGCCCTTGGAGCCAGCCGTTGGAGTATCCGACACGCGAGCACAGGCCGGGACTCGCGCGTGTTTGAGCGGAGCGACAGGGAGCGAGTTGCGCCAAGTGCCTGTCGGGGCCGACGCGAGCGTGACCGGCGGGCTCCGCGGGCGTCC
>WPCK01393406.1_pt1 | contig 11225 bp, 11 predicted proteins | sample 5399851 | NCBI WGS metagenome assembly WPCK01 (sample SAMN12869471, study PRJNA574797) | sludge metagenome | isolation source: wastewater treatment of pH11 | place: China:Beijing | collected 2019-05-20
GCTTTCCCGCCTGCCGATCAGCGAGCGGCGGGAGAGTCCCGGCCCGCAGGCGAGCCGCAGTGGCCTGCGGGCCAGCGACAAGGGCTTCCTGTCCATGGGACTCCAGGACTATCTGGACTTGCTGGACTGGACGGGTCGCCAAAGACGCAGCGACAAGCGAGGGAAAATCCCGTCATCGCTTCAGCCGATCCTTTCGCGGCTCGGGATCGAGGGCTCGATGTGGTGCGACCTGGTGTGGAACTTCAAGCGTTACTTCGGGCGCAGCGCCGGTCGACCATCGAGTCTTTCCGAAGACGCCCGGCGGATCGACCGCCACTGGACCCGTGGCCAGCGTTCCGCCGCCAGCTGCTTCAACGAAAGCTGATGAAGGAATTCCTTCACCCAACGGAAACCAATCGCTATCGAGAACTTGCGGACGCCTTGTGGAGGTTCATGGATGAATCACAACATCGCTCCAGCACCAGCGATCCGTTCGCGAATCTCAAAAGTCATGGGATGATCATTTTTTTCATCCGCCGGATGAAATTCGCGGCTGATCAAGGTCCACTCGCTTTCCTCGAACCGGGGAAACGTTGTGTCGCCGGGCAGATCAGCCGCCACGCGCGTCAGGTAGATCCGGTTGGCCAGTGGCATCGCGAGCCGGTAAATCTCTCCGCCGCCTGCAACAAACACCTCATCGCAATCGCCCGCAGCGCGGAGCGCTTCCGGAAGACTGCCGACTACCGTTGCACCATCGATTTTCAGTTCCCGGTTCCGGCTGATGATGATTGTCTGGCGACCGGGCAAGAGCCGGCCGATCGAGTCGCAGGTCTTGCGCCCCATCACCAGCGGATGGCCCATAGTGATCCGCCTGAAACGGATGAGGTCGGCCGAAAGCCGCCACGGCATGGCGCCATTCACCCCAATCACATTGTTTTCGCCCATCGCGACAATCAGCGAAACAATCATACGGCAACCGGTGCCCTGATCGCCGGATGCGGCTCATAGCCAACGAACTGGATGTCCTCATAGGTAAAGTCTTCCAGCCGGACGCACGCCGGATTCAGCGAAAGGGCAGGAAGCGGCCGCGGCTCGCGAGTGAGCTGCAACTTCGCCTGTTCGATGTGATTCAGATAGAGATGGACATCGCCAAACGTATGAATGAACTCGCCCGGCCCCAGTCCTGTCACCCGGGCAATCATCGCCGTCAACAAGGCATACGAGGCGATGTTGAACGGGACCCCGAGAAAGACATCGGCGCTCCGCTGATAGAGCTGGCAGGAAAGCCTGCCCTCCGCAACATAGAACTGAAACAACACATGACACGGCGGAAGTTTCATGCGCGGGATGTCGGCAACATTCCAGGCGCTGACAATCAGCCGCCGCGATTCGGGATTCGTCCGGATCTGATGCACCACTTCGGCAATCTGGTCGTATGATTCGCCGCGCGGGCCGCTCCACGAACGCCACTGATGCCCGTACACCGGACCAAGGTCGCCGTTTTCGTCGGCCCATTCGTCCCAGATGGTAACCCGGTTCTCTTTAAGGTAACGAATGTTGGTGTCGCCCCGAAGAAACCAGAGCAACTCGTGGACGATGGCGGGCAAATGGAGCTTCTTCGTGGTAACCAGCGGAAAACCGTCGGCCAGGTCAAACCGCATCTGATAGCCGAATACGCTGAGCGTTCCAGTCCCTGTCCGATCAGACCTTCGGGCCCCATTGTCGATTATGTGGCGAAGAAGACTTGAATATTGATGCATGAAATCGTTCAGCTTATTGCATAACCCGCCGAATTGCTCCTTTGAAGATAACCGCTAGCACCCGCAGTCGTCAAACAACCCGAGGGAGCGGGAAATCGTCAATCCGAAGCGGAGGGCAGGCCGAATTAGAAAAGGACTTGCAGCGTACGGGTTCGTCGGCGACAGGAAGCCGCCCTGGTCCGGACCTCTCCCCGCAGGAGCGCAACGTACGTCTTGTTTTTTGCGGCCAGGCAGGATGCCATTCATGTCGTCGCTCTCTGTTGTCATTCCCCGGTATCAGCCGGGTCTCAAGTTCGAAACCACTCTGGGATCGGTGCTGCGCTATCGACTTGCCCGTCATCAGATTATCGCGGTCATGCCGCAGGACCAGTTTGACGACTATGGTCTGGCGGATGAAGTGACGTTTGTCGCCAGCCAGGAACAGCCCGGCCACCGACCTTTCCTCAAAGCTGTTTTGCCGCAGGTGACCGGCGAAGTGGTTTTTGTCCTGCATCCGGGAGTCGAAGTTTCCTCCCAATGGTTCGCACCTGCGATGCGGGCCCTGTCAGAAAGATCTGTCGGCTGCGTGTCGCTTGCCGTTGAGTCCGGCATGGGGGGAGGACTGAAACGAAGTCTCGGGCTCGGCCTGCGGACGGACTTCGCCCCCTTCCACGTTGCCGATCGCAAGGATTCCGTTGTCGGTCCAACCGGTCTCGCCGCAGCATTCCGCACGGAATTGTTGAGGCGACTTCTGCCGGTAATCGACACAGTTGACGATCAGCTGTTCGGCCTGGAATTCGCCTTGTCGGCAAGACTTCTCGGGTTGCGATGCAGTGCGGTCGATGAATCCGGTGTTACGCTGGCCGATTCGCTTCCGGATGGGCTTTTCAGCAACTTCCGGTCCGGACTGTTTGCAACGAGGCTCCGCGAGCGTTACTCTTTGACGTGTCGTTCGTCGCTGGCGAGAATCGCCGGTGGTCTTCGAAGAATCGCCGACTTGGCCACACCCTCCAGGTGGAGTTTCGTCCTTGGACAGCATCGTGCCCGGAAATTTTTCGACGCCGATGCGGAATACGCCGCGAAACTGGCAGCTGCGATCCAGGAACCGGATAGCGGCGATTCTTGCTCCGCAATGAAAATTGGCAAAGCGGCCTGATTATCGGGTATTTATCATGAAGTCTGGCGAGATTTCGCGCAAACAGGTTCCGATGCGGCAATCTTTTGCGATCCAGGAAAATATTGTATTGCCGGGTGATACCAACACCCACGATACCCTGTTCGGCGGGCTGTTGATGAAGCACATCGACGAAACGGCCGCCATCTCGGCACGGCGGCATTGCCATGGCGCTGTGGTCACGGCTTCCAATGACGGCGTTCACTTTCACCGTCCGATCCAGCGGGACAATATTGTTCGCCTGGAATCGTTCGTCTGTTCCGTCGGCAGGACCTCGATGGAAGTCTTTGTGAAGATAACGACGGAAGATTGTGCCGGGGGTGAGCGACACCTGGCGGCAATCTCATTCTTGACTTTCGTTGCCCTGGGCGCGGACGGAAAACCTGCAATCGTGCCGGACGTTTATCCCGAATCGGCTGAAGAATTGCTTGTCTATGGCGAAAGAGACATTCGCCGCGATGCGCGAATGAAAAAACGGGAAGAGACCGTTGAGCTGGTCCGCTCGCTGGAATCGCTGGCAAACCAGTGATTGGTCACTGTAAAAAAGGCCGGCTTGGCCTGGATGGCTAGATTTGGGAGACTTCCTTCAACATGGAGGTGTCTCATGAACAACAGGTTTGTTGTGTGGTTGTCGGCGCCTGCACTTCTGCTAAACGCCGAAACATGGCAGCTGGCTGAACAATGTCGAGAACGAACCGGGTTCGCTGACCCGGAAGGATGTTTGCTACGGTGCAGAACAGGGTTTGAACTGGTAAATTCGCACGCCGTCGGGTCCGCCCGAGACTGCAATCAAGCCAGATTGCAGTCGTCGTCATAACCTTCCTGGCAAAAGGAGATGAAAATGAAGCGTCCCGTTCTGGCCCTGCTCCTTGCGCTGGGCCTTCAGAAGGTGGCCCTCGCGCAATCCGATTTCCAATCGCTTTCTCAGGAGATGTATCAGGAAGTAATAGTGCAGATCGTTGGGTTGCTTGGTAATGAAGATCTTCTGAAGGAAATGGAGATTGTGCCTTCTCAGGTCGCCGAGATCCGGGAGCGCATTGCGGCCGCCAAAAAGACGATGGCAGATATTTCCGCAGAGGCGATCAAGCGCGAGAAAGAAACGGGTGACAATGCGGCTTTCAACAAAACAATGACTTCTGCCTGGCAAGATTATACCCGTGCTTGGGAGACGATCCTCGCGGATGTCTTGTTGCCGCACCAGCGCCAACAACTCAACCGGCTCATGCTCTGGTCCATAATCAAGAAAGGGACGGGATTCGATACAATACGAAAAGGCACTCCGTTTCAATCGAATCTTCAGCGAGGGATCGTGCGGGAACTCATTAAGATCGATGAATCCCAGTCGAAAAGTATTGACGAACATTCAGAACAGTTGCAGGATGAGTTTGCCAGGGAACTGGCAGCCCTGCACGACAAGTATGAAGAGAAGCTTCAGGAGAAGCTTCAGGAGAAGTTGAGGCCGGAGCAGCGAGAGAAGCTGAAAGAACTGCTCGGCGAGACGCCGGCGTTTATTTTCAGGTAGGCTGACCGACCAGGCGGAACTGGCGCGGCTCGGGCATGTTTCCCGCAGCACCAGAAAGGACTTGCAGAAAACCAGAAAGAAGATAGATGTAAAAGGACAGGCATACAAGTATTTTTTTTCAGCCGGCGCGGCCATCGATTCCGCGACAGGCCGACAGATCCGCAACGACCGGTTTCAGGGTGGTTGCCCTGGTTCATTGGCCATGTCGGCACCAAAAAAATTTGATTTTCTTCGGCTACGTGATTCCCTGTCTCGTCACAAGAAAGGCCCGCAGGGCTGGTACAACATCAGCCGGTGCCGCGGAGCCGCCGGTGCCGGACTTGCGCTGCGTGCTCATAGTTCCACGGAGCTGCCAGGCTTTCGGTCGGAGATGCGAATTCCGCCAATATGAGCCCGATTCGGGACGGTGAGAATTTCGTTAGTGAGCGCCTCAAAACTGTCCAGGTATTGATGGCGCCTGTATCGTTTTCACTTTTCGGGTGATAGCAGTTGAAGCCTTTGTCTGGCTTGAAAAACACTTTAAATGGCCGGACAAGTTACCTGATCGTCAAAGTCAAGTGCAAATGACAGCGTTTCCACAATGAACAGGCGCCTGGCACATTTGATGCGATGTAGTTCGTCGTCACTCCAAAACCCCGAACTGCAAAGCAAGTCAAATGTTCCTTTACCAAATCCTGATCGCCACCGGCTTCATCCTGATCGCCTGCACCGCCTTGAACGTCAAACGGTTTCAGCCGCTCAACGACTCGATATGATCACCGTCCGGAAACGGAGCTGGAGAAGCCGGGAATGTTACTTTTTATTTTGAATATCGCCCGACACCGGCAAACCGGAAAGCAACTGATCAAACTCGTCAGCGAGGGGCGAGTTTTTCCAACCGGGAGGAACGGCCTGCATATACTCGAGCATCTTTCGGGCGTCTGCTGTATTGCCCGATGCGACGAGCAACCTGGCCACATTCAATTTGGCCTCAAACCATTCGGGCGTGTTTGTTTTGCAGCCCACAGCGATTTTTCGCCAGTGAGCCAGCGCCCCCGCGACTTGTCCAGGATCCCTCGCAGTCAACGTGAGCCAGTATTTGCCGAGTTGCCATTGCATGGCCATGTCAGCCGGGTACTGCGCGACGATTGATCGCACTTTTTCGATACTGCCATCGCCGTCTATGGAAACCAGGGCGCTGACACGGGACTGATCCCAAAGGTAGCGAGACCTTTTTCCTGCACCATCGATTTGGCTGGCAAGCAACTCAGCCGCGGCGAGAATGGCTTCCTGGCAGGAGCGAGGGGGGAGGGAATCCACATAGACTCCGCCCCATCCAGCGCGCAGCAACTCCAGTCTGGCGGCGTCGAAGGTGATGCCCTGCAACTCCCTTTTGATTTCCGTTGTATCCCCGCCGTTCCACGCCAGTCGAACAAGGAGCAGCGTTTTCGCCCTGTCCGACGCCGCCGCGTTTTCCGGATGCGAAACCAGCGAAGCGAGTTCATCGCCTGTATCGACAGCATCCGTAACACCATAAACCCAGCGCAGCGCGGCCAGTGTCGACAACTCGGCGATCCTTCTGGCCTGAGCGGCTCCCGTCACATCGATGGACTCGTCGACCTTGCGGAGGGAGGCTTCCAGTGTCCTTGCAAGCTGGATCAGCCAATCATCATTTTTCCTGCTGGTGGAGTCTTGTGATGCAAGATAAAACGGGATCAGGTCGAGGATTCGTCCCAAAGCCTCCGGGTAGAGCGCTGCGGATTGAGCGACGCTGCCCAGCAAAACGAGGGATTCTCTCCACTTTTGCTTCGCCTGGAAGATCGCGCTGAGCCAGAGTCTTGCCTGATCTGCTGTTGCCGTTGCCGGCCAGGTCTGAATGTGGTGTTCCAGCGCGAGCTGGTATTTCTCCAGGGACCCGGCATCGGTGCCAGCACTGCGGGCCATGTTCCAGCAAGCCATCAGGTGAGCGGACGGGGTCTGCGGCCACTCCGGGTAACGGGCTGCCAGGGCTTCGAATCGTTGCGCGGCATCGCCGTGTTTTTTCTGTTCCTGTTCGATGGCCGCTGCTCGAAAGGCCAGGCTGGCGGCGAGTTCGCGATTGTTGGCGGACTCGGCCTGCACAATCGCCGCGTCCAGTGCCGAGATCGCCTCTGCCCATTGTTGTTTTGACTGGGCTTCGGTGGCCACGCGAACCAGAAGGTCGAGATTGGTGTTGTCGCCGGTGCTTCCTGCAACGCCAACCAGCATCAGGCTGGCACGACGTCCCCACCAGGGTCCATGGCTGAACTCGATTCCGCTGGTCAGGTCGAGGGCCTTTTGTTGCCAGTCCTTGCTGTTCCCGGTATCGGATCGGGCGAGCACCATGAACAATTTCAGTCGCGCAATATCGAAATCCGGCGTCGATGTCGCCGCGGATTCGTCCCCGGCAATTGCCAGCGCCTCCTTGTATTGACCGTTTTCCAGGCGACCCAGCAATAGTTCGGTGTTCAGCCGATTGCGGGAGTTCTGATCTGGGATGGCAGAGGGCAGGCTGGAAACAATACTGGAAAAGAGTCGCTGATTGCCCGCCATGCGAGCTGCCCGCAAACGGTCGGACTGAATCGACCACCAAAGCGATTCCGCGGGGCCGATCGACTGAATGCATTCCAGCAATCGACTTTCCGCCTGGGCCATGATGTCGATAAGGCTGGTCTGGTCCTCTTTGCCATAAAGCTCCCCGGCGAGGATCAATGCCCTGGCTCCCTGGTATTCAATGTTATAGCGGAGTCCGCGAAGTGCTGTCGCGTCGAGGTCGTTGTCGCGGCGGTTGACCGTCGAGCGGTTCAGGGCTTCCAGCAACCGTGCCTTCAATGCCTGAATATCGCGCTGAATTCGCACGGAAAGGCTTCGGGCTTCAACCTGTTCCTGGTCGCCCGCCTGCCCGATCTCTATTTCACGAACGTATTGTTCCAGTCGCGCAAGATCGATCAACGCTGCCTGAACGGAAACGAGAAGGCTGCCTGGCTTGCCCGACAATTCGCGATCAAGTTCAACGGCCCGCCGGGTCGCTGTTTCCCAGGAAGACTCGCGCTGCGGCGGCGAGGAAGTCATTGCATTGCGGGTGAGAACGTCGATCAGCGCAGCGGCAAGCCGGGCCCTTTCCAGGTCATCCCGGGCCGTAATCAGGGAAGCTTCGGCGTGCGATCGGGCGAGTTCATACAATCGGCGCTCAGCCAGTCCGCGAACCGTTCGCGCGTCCACGCTTTCATCGAATTGTCCGCGCACAGGTTGATTAATTCCGGAATTCAGTACCCACAAGGCCAGAATTGCAACGATTCCGCGCGTGGCATACCAGCGCCGGAATAGCGGGCATTGAGAAGTTCGTCGTGTTGAAAGCCGGTTGACCATGGCGATCAGTTTCGTGCGGGGCGAACGGCAAACGAGACTTTGGAAAAGCCGGCCAGCCTCGATTCATCAAGCACTTCCACGACATGCCCCAAAGGGACATTCTCGTCAGGGTGAATGATGATCGGCGCATCCTGCTTTATCCTCGCCAGCGCCTGAAGTGTTTCGACGACCGCCTGCAAGGACTCGGCAGGCTGATCGTTGATCGTCCAGTCGGGGAGGGTTCCGTCCCAACGCAGCCGGATGACAACTTTTTCAAAATCCATGTCCGGCAGCGGTTCATTGTCGACGACCTTTTCCGTCCCGGTCGGCGCCGAGAGGTTGCCGGGCAGCAGATATTCAACAACCTGGGTCCCCGTCGTCCACACAAAGAAGATGAGCAGCAGAAATACAACGTCGATCATCGGTGTCATCGTCGAGTCGATATCGTGCGTTCGTTCGGCCGAACCCGGGGGAATCCGTACCATTTCTACTGCTCCTGCCGGTAGACGGCACACGTGACGTTCCAGATTCCCTGTCGCGTGCATTCCACGAGCACCGGCTGAACAATGCTCCAGGGAGCGAGCCGGCTCGCGCGAACGCGGACTTCCAACTCCTCTCCCAGTTCGTTGCGGGCAGCGGAAAGACGTTCGGCAAGTCCCACCTGGTCAATCTCCCGGCCTGCGATCGTCAACTCCCCTTCATCGCCGATGTTGATGGTGACCCGTTTGGCGGAGGCCGCCCGATCGTCCTCGCCCGAGCGGGCGACCGGCAATGCCAGCCGGGTCTGCGTTTCCTGTTTCGCAAGATGGCTGGAAACCAGAAAAAATATGATCAACAAAAAGACGACATCGATCATCGGCGTCATGTTGAAACCGAGTCGCCGCGACCGCTGGATGAAAGGCATGCGCATGGCGGTTCCTATCCCTGTTTCCGTTTGCGGCGGAGAGGACCAAAGACATGTTGCACGGTGTAGGCGGTCTCGGCGACAAACTGGTCGACCCTGTTCCGGAACACGGCAAAGGCGCCGATGGAGGGAATGGCCACGATCAGTCCCACCACGGTGGTCACCAGCGCCTGATAAATTCCCTCGGCGAGTTGACCCGCGCCGGCGGTCGCTTGCGTTTCGGCGACTTGCTGGAACGCCATGATCATCCCCGTGACGGTTCCCAGCAGTCCGACCATGGGTGCGATATTGCCGATGACCGACAGGTATTCGATCTTGCGATAAAGCCTTGCCGATTGTTCGGCCAGGGCGTCCTCAACGGCTTTCTCCACCGCTGTCCAGCCGAATTCCAGCTCGGAGATTCCGTGCAACAGCACAAACGAAAGGACGCTTGGAGTCTGCCGGCAAGCGGCAGCGGCTTCTTCGGTTTGCCCGCGAGCGAGTAGGTTGCGAACCTGTTCTCCCAGGCCGTCCGGCATGATGTCGGCCTTTCGCGACGTGAGAAACTGATCGATGATCAGCCAGGCTGCGAGGATTGAAAGACTCAATAGCACGATCATGATCGCGATGCCGACGATGCCACCCGAAAAGAGAATCGCAAAAAAACCGCTGGAGCCAGCTTCGGCTTTGGAAGCCTCAGGTTGCATCGCGTGGAGTACAGACGGTACACACATCGCGCTGATGGCAAGCAGCAGGCCGCCGGTCAGCCACCGGGCAGGAGAGTGGAACAGGGTCATCAATCGGGATCGGCACATTGGCTATTTGTTTTCGGGTTGTTCAGGAATCGGAAAGTCACGCGTCGCGGCACTGGTCATCGAATAGCGTGACTGAAGTTCACGCAGCACGATCGAGGCTTCATCCGTCCGCCCCAGTTTGCCGAGCAAATCGGCGGCTTCGCGCAAGGCTTCGGCGGCAGGCACCGGATCGTCGGGAAAAAGAACGGGAATCTGCATCAGGGCAATCACGGCCTTGTCGTCGCCCGTCAGTCGTTTTCGCACAAGGGCTGCGAGCAATCGCGGGCCTGGCTGAAAGGGTTCCGGCATTCGCTCGACCAGGCGTTGCCAGCGATCAAGATCGTCAGCGGTCGCGACGACCAGTTCGCCGCGCCAAAGCTGAGCCATGGCGAACCGGGCGATTGCCTGTTCGGCACTTGTCTGCAGTTCAGAAAGCCGCTGTTTGCAGGCAGGTTCGTCGGTCGTGTAAAGCCAGCTCGCCGCAATCAGCGATTGTTCGGCATCAGGGCCAACCAGCCATTTGCGAAGCGTTTCCGCGAGGAGCGGATCCGGGCGAGGCTCCCGCGACCAGGCCAGGGGAATCACATGCCCGAACCGGGATCGCGGTCCCATTCCGCGGAGACTGGCAAAACACCTGATTGCATCTTCGACCCTGCCGGAGCCTGTCGCGCATCGCACCTGCATTGCCAGCAATTCCTCGGATACCCATCGCCGGCTTTCCACCTCCATCGCCTGTTGGCAAGCCTGATAGGCCTGATCCAGTCGCCCTTCGGAGAACAATTGCCCGGCTTCAAGATGCTGCGGATGCTTCAGATACTCAACGGTGACGACGCGGCGGGCCGGTAACTCCCGTTCGCGATCATTGCTGGTGTAAACGAGCTTTTCCAGATCCCAGAAAACAACTTGTCCCTCGAATCGGTTGATTTCTCCTGTCTTGTCATCCCTGACGACTATCGTGTCCCGCGCAAGGCATTCGGTGCCGGATCCCATGAAGGTGAAGCAGATTGCAATCACCAGGTGAGCGGTCTGTGTTGGAGAGAGTGTCTTCACGAAAGCAGAGTTGTCTTCATGCGCGATGCCAGGCCCCTTTTGGCTGATCAAAGCTTACCCAAACCAGGATTTCGGACCAGACTTGTCCGAACGATAGCGGGAAAAAAAATTCCTTATTTTTCATTTCGCACCGGAGGGGACCAGACTTGTCCCGGACCCACAGAAGAATCCCTTTGTCGCGAATGACTGGTTCCTTTTCGTTCGAATTCGGACGGACTAGTCTCGCAATGAGCTTCACGTCAAACATCAGGGGGAACAGAGATGAAACGCTATCGTCGCATTCGTATCCATCGGCGAAGGGGTGTGACACGAATCAATGAAGTTCTTGATGAACTGATGCAGGAACTGGACAGCATGGAAAGTGATTGTGCAGTCCATCCGGCGGCTACCCAATCCCGTCCGGCAGCCACGAATTCGCCTGGACGACAGGCGCAAGGGTTGCTTTCATTTGCTCAGCCGGAAGGTTCCGCGAGTCCGGTCGGGGCATTGGCCAGCGCATAGCCTGGCAAACGGGTACGCCCCTAACTCCCGCAAAACCGGTCCAGGCAGGCCATAAAAGTGGTTTTCCGGTCTCGCAAGTCCCCGGTGCATAACGTAGGTTCTTGAACATCGGCTGCGGATAGCCGGTGAACAAGTAACAACGCGAACTGAAATGGTGCGGGGAACCAGTGGAGTTTCTTGACTGGATTCTGAACATCGACGAAAAGCTGGAACTGGTATCCTCCAGCATGGGTGCGTG
>WPCK01181543.1_pt1 | contig 11218 bp, 10 predicted proteins | sample 5399851 | NCBI WGS metagenome assembly WPCK01 (sample SAMN12869471, study PRJNA574797) | sludge metagenome | isolation source: wastewater treatment of pH11 | place: China:Beijing | collected 2019-05-20
CGTCGGTGGATCGACGGCACGCCGCGCCTGCGCGAGCGGGGCCTGTCGCTCGACCTCGTGGTCGCGGGCATCGGCGCTCGACCCGAGGTGCTGGGCGAGGTGGGCCTGGCCAACTTCGACGATGACGGTGGGGCTGAGATCGGCTACTGGATCGGGGCCAGCCACCGCGGCAAGGGCCACGCGACCCGGGCGGTCCGCCTCCTTGCGACCTGGGCCGTGCACCACCTCGGCCTGCACCGGGTGATCGCCGAGGTCGATCCCGCCAACGGGGCGTCCGTCGGCGTGGCCCGACGCGCCGGTTTCCGGGCCGAATCGCCGGACCGCTGGGTCTATTCGGCCGGCTGAGCGTCGCACGACGCCGTTCCTCGAGCCCGAACGGACGTGCCCGCCCGCCGTCCTGCTACGGTGCACTCCTGACCGTGAAGCGGGTCCTGTGAGGCCCGAACGGACAGAGGAGACGTCGCTTGGCAGAACGCGAACGCCGCATCACGCCCCCCTACGGGGGCGTTTTCGTTGCCAGGGCGCGGGTGATGGAAGCCGATGACATCCGCCGCGCGATCTGGCGGATGGCCCACGAGGTCATCGAACGCAACCAGGGCGTCGAGGAGACCGTGGTCATCGGCCTGCAGACCGGTGGGGTCGCCCTCGCCGACGCGCTGGCCAAGGCCCTTCACGACGTGGGCGAGGATCCCGAGGCCCCGCCGGTGCCGATGGGCACGCTCGACGTGGCCTTCTACCGCGACGACATCGGCCTGCGACCCGTACTGCCCGAGGCGGTCACCGACATCCCGTTCGACATCACCGGGAAGTACGTCGTGTTGGTGGACGACGTGCTCTTCACGGGGCGCACGATCCGCGCCGCCCTCGACGCGCTCACCGACTACGGCCGCCCCCGGGCCATCCAACTGGCGGTGATGATCGACCGGGGTCACCGCGAGCTTCCCATCCGCCCCGACTACGTGGGCAAGAACCTCCCCACCCGTCGCGACGAGGTGGTCGACGTGACCCCCGACGGCGTCGACATCGGGGAGATGAGGAAGTGAGATTCGATGGGGCGGAGCCGACCGGAGCAGCGGCACGGCCCGAGCCGGATCCTGAAGGCGCACCCATGGAGGGGGGGCCGGCGACATGAGGGACCTGTTGTCGATCGCCGACCTCGGCACGGACGGGATCGACGAGGTCCTGCGCCTCACCGACTCCTTCGTCGAGGTCAGCGAACGGGCCATCCCCAAGGTCCCCGCCCTGCGTGGCAAGACGGTCGCCTGGCTGTTCTTCGAGGACTCGACGCGCACTCGGCTCTCGTTCGAGACCGCGGCGCGCCGACTTTCGGCCGACGTCATGAACTTCTCCGTCTCGTCCTCGTCGGTGAAGAAGGGCGAGTCCCTGCGCGACACCGTGCAGACCATCGAAGCCATGGGCGTGGACGCGATCGTGGTGCGCCACAGTTCGGCCGGAGCGCCTTGGCAGGTGGCCCGGTGGGCCGACGCTTGCGTGGTCAACGCGGGCGACGGCTGGCACGAGCACCCCACCCAGGCCCTGCTCGACTGCTACACGATCCGCCAGCACCTCGGCTCGTGCGAGGGCCTGCGCATCGCCATCGTGGGCGACATCAAGCACTCCCGGGTCGCCCGCTCCGACGTGCTGGCCTTCACCAGCCTGGGCGCCGAGGTGACGCTGGTGGCACCGCCGACGCTGCTGCCCCCGAGCCTCGAGGGTTGGCCGGTCTCGGTCAGCCACGATCTCGACGCCATCCTCCCCAAGGTCGACATCGTCTACCTGCTGCGCATGCAGCGTGAGCGCATGACGTCGGCGCTGGTGCCCTCCTTGCGGGAGTACACCGCCCGCTACGGGCTCACCCGCCGTCGGGTGGACCGCCTCGACGATGCCGCCATCGTGATGCACCCCGGTCCTATGAACCGGGGCGTCGAGATCGCCGCCGACGTGGCCGATCTGCCCCGCTCGGTGATCGTCGACCAGGTGCGCAACGGCGTCGCCGTTCGGATGGCCGTCCTGTACCTCCTGCTCGGTTCGGGCAGCGACAAGGTCCTGCAACTGGAGAAACCCTCATGATCATCGTCAAGGGCGGCACCGTCGTCGACGCCACGGGCGAGCGGCGGGCCGATGTCGCCATCGACGACGACGGCACCATCGCCGCGGTCGGGGAGAACCTCGACGGCGACCGGGTCATCGACGCCGGCGGCTGCATCGTGGCGCCGGGTCTCGTCGACCTCCACACCCACCTGCGTGAGCCCGGGCGCGAGGAGGCCGAGACCGTCGAGACGGGCTCGCGTGCGGCCGCCCTCGGCGGGTTCACCGCCGTCGTGGCCATGCCCAACACCGATCCGCCCATCGACAGCGCCTCGGTCGTCCGCGAGGTGCTGGAGCTCGGCCGCTCCGCCCCCTGCGACGTCCACTCCTCGGGCGCCATCACCGTCGGGCGCAAGGGCGAGCAGCTCAGCCCGATGGCCGAGATGGCCGACCTCGGCGTCCGCCTCTTCACCGACGACGGCGACGGGGTCCAGGACGCCGGTCTGATGCGCCGTGCCCTCGAGTACGCCTCGGGTCTGCCCCAGCCCGTCACCCTCGCCCAGCACTGCGAGGTCGCCGCGCTCGCTGCGGGCGGCCACATGCACGAGGGCGAGTGGTCGAGCCGCCTCGGCATCCCCGGCCAACCGGCCGAGTCCGAGGAGCTGATGGTGGCCCGGGACATCGTGCTGTCGCGCCTCACCGGCATGCGGGTGCACTTCCAGCACCTGTCCACCGCGGTGTCGGTGGACCTCGTCCGCGAGGCGAAGGCCCAGGGCCTGAAGGTGACCGCCGAGGCCACCACCCACCACTTCACCCTCACCGACGCCGAGGTGGCGTCCTACGACCCGCTCTACAAGGTGAACCCGCCGCTGCGGCCCGACGCCGACGTGCAGGCGGTACGGGCGGGTCTCGCCGACGGGACCATCGACGCCATCGCCACCGACCACGCGCCCCACACCCAGGAGGCCAAGGAGCAGGCCTTCGACCAGGCGCCCCCGGGGATGCTCGGCCTCGAGACCGCGCTGGCCCTCGCCCTCACCGAGCTCGACCTGCCCATCGCCCAGGTGCTGGCCCTGCTCTCGTGGCGCCCGGCGGCAATCGCCGGCCTCTCGGACCAGCACGGCGGCCCGGTGGCCGAGGGGCGCCCCGCCAACCTCTGCGTGATCGACCCCAGCGAGACCTGGACGGTCGACCCGGCCCGGTCGGCGAGCCGCAGTCGCAACAACCCCTACGCGGGCCGGACGCTCACCGGCCGGGTCCGGCACACCCTCCTGTTCGGAGAACCAGTCGTGATCGACGGAGAAGCACAACGATGACGAACCCGATCCGGCCGGCTCTCCTGGTCCTGGCCGACGGGACCACCTTCGAGGGGGAGGCCATCGGCGCCGACGCCCCGGGGGGTGTGGCCACGGGCGAGGTCGTGTTCAACACGGTCCTCACCGGCTACCAGGAGGTGATCACCGACCCGTCGTACGCGGGGCAGATCATCACCTTCACGTACCCCCACATCGGCAACTACGGCGTCACCCCCCTCGACGACGAGAGCCGCCGGCCCTTCTGCCGCGGCGTCATCGTCCGCGAGATGGCCCGCCGGCGCAGCAACTGGCGCGCCACCGAAGACCTCGACACCTACCTGGCCGCCCGAGGGGTCCCCGGCATCGGCGGGATCGACACCCGCCGCCTCACCCGCCACATCCGCGAGGCCGGGGCCATGCCGGGCGCCTTCGGCATCGCCGACGAGGTCACCCTCAAGGCCGCGGCGCTCGCCGAGCCCGGCACCGACGGCAAGGACCTGGTCGCCGAGGTGACCTGCGACGAGCCGTTCGTGGTCGGCGAGGGCCCCCGCCGGGTCGTGGCCTACGACCTCGGGATGAAGGCGACGATCCTGCACCACCTCGGCCAGCGCGCCACCGTCGAGGTGGTGCCCGCCCACACGACCGCCGACGAGGTCCTGGCCCGTCGCCCCGACGGGGTCTTCCTGTCGAACGGCCCCGGCGACCCCGCCGCGGTCACCGGCACGGTCGATGCCATCAGGGGCCTGCTCGGCGAGGTGCCGGTCTTCGGCATCTGCCTCGGTCACCAGCTGCTGGCCACTGCGCTCGGGGGCAGCACCTACAAGTTGCCCTTCGGCCACCACGGCGGCAACCACCCGGTGAGGCGCCTGGACACGGGAGCCATCGAGATCACCAGCCAGAACCACAACTACGCGGTCGCCGAAGGGTCGCTGGCCACCGCCGACGTCAGCCACGTGAACCTCAACGACGGTGTGGTCGAGGGCCTCCGGGTGCGTGACCTCCCGGCCTTCTCGGTCCAGTACCACCCCGAGGCCGGGCCCGGGCCGCACGACTCGCGCTACCTGTTCGACCTCTTCGACGACCTCATGGCCTCGTTCCGGGAAGGGCCCCGCTGATGCCGAAGCGCACCGACATCCACTCGATCCTGATCATCGGCTCGGGCCCCATCGTGATCGGCCAGGCCTGTGAGTTCGACTACTCGGGCACCCAGGCCTGCCGCGTGCTGCGCGAGGAGGGCTACCGGGTGATCCTGGCCAACTCGAACCCAGCCACGATCATGACGGACCCGGACTTCGCAGACGCCACCTACGTCGAGCCGCTGGACGCCGACATCCTGACCGCCATCATCGAAAAGGAGCAGCCCGACGCGGTGCTGCCGACCCTCGGCGGCCAGACCGCGCTCAACCTGGCCATGGAGCTCGTCGAGCGCGGCGTGGTCGACGGCACCGGCGAGGCCAGGGACGGTCGCCCTGAGCTGATCGGCGCCCGGGCGGAGGCCATCGCCACCGCCGAGGACCGCGAGCAGTTCAAGGTCGCCATGAAGGAGATCGGCCTCGGGGTGCCCGAGTCCGCCATCGCCCACACCCTCGATGAGGCCATGGCGGCGGTCGACGGCATCGGCCTGCCTGTCATCATCCGCCCCGCGTACATCCTCGGCGGTCGAGGCACCGGCATGGCCGCCACCCACGAGGAGTTCCGGGCGGCGGCGGCGCATGGCCTCGAGGCCAGCCCCATCTCCGAGATCCTGATCGAAGAGTCCATCGCGGGCTGGAAGGAGTTCGAGCTCGAGGTCATGCGCGACCACGCGGACAACTGCGTGGTCGTCTGCACCATCGAGAACTTCGACCCCATGGGCGTCCACACCGGGGACTCCATCACCGTGGCGCCGGCCCAGACCCTCAGCGACGTCGAGTACCAGCTCATGCGCGACGCCGCCTTCGCCTGCATGCGCCGCGTGGGCGTCGAGACCGGCGGCTCCAACGTCCAGTTCGCCCTCGACCCAGAGGACGGCAAGATGGTCGTGATCGAGATGAACCCGCGGGTGAGCCGCTCGTCGGCGCTCGCCTCGAAGGCCACGGGTTTCCCCATCGCCAAAATCGCGGCTCGACTCGCCGTCGGCTACACGCTCGACGAGATCCCCAACGACATCACCGAGAAGACGCCGGCCAGCTTCGAGCCGACCATCGACTACGTGGTCACCAAGATTCCGCGGTGGGCCTTCGAGAAGTTCCCCGGGACGCCCGCGGTCCTGGGCACCCAGATGCAGTCGGTGGGGGAGGCCATGGCCATCGGCCGCACGTTCCCCGAGTCGATGCAGAAGGGCCTGCGCTCGCTCGAGCACGGTCGCCACGGCCTCAACTGCGACCCGGGCGAGACGCTCTACGACGCCCTGTCCGACGACGACCTCATCGCCCAGGCGGCCATCGCCACGCCCGACCGGCCCTTCCAGCTCGAGGCGGCGCTGCGTCGGGGCATCAGCATCGAGCGCCTCTACGAGGCCACCCGGGTCGATCCGTGGTTCCTCGACCAGTTCCTCGCCATCGTGGAGGAGCGGGCCCACCTCGCCGAGGTCGGCTTCTCGGCGATGACCCGGCAGGACTGGCGGCGGGCCAAGCGCCTCGGGTTCTCCGACGCTCAGCTCGGCTACCTGTGGGACGTCCCCGAGGCCGACGTGCGCGCCGCCCGCCTCGCCGCCGGCGTGGCCCCCACCTTCAAGACGGTCGACACCTGCGGCGCCGAGTTCGAGGCACGGACGCCGTACCACTACTCGACCTACGAGGACGAGGACGAGATCCGCCCGGGCGACCGGCCCAAGGTGATCATCCTCGGCTCCGGCCCGAACCGCATCGGCCAGGGCATCGAGTTCGACTACTGCTGCGTGCACGCCAGCTTCGCCCTCTCCGAGGCGGGCTTCGAGACGGTGATGGTCAACTGCAACCCCGAGACGGTGTCCACCGACTACGACACCAGCGACCGCCTGTACTTCGAGCCCCTCACCCTCGAGGACGTCTGCAACGTGCTCGACGCCGAGTCGGCCGAGGGCGAGGTGGCAGGGGTGATCGTGGCCCTCGGCGGTCAGACCCCGTTGAAGCTCGCTGGCCTGTTGCCCGAAGGGCTCGTGCGAGGCACGAGTGCCGCCTCCATCGACCTCGCCGAGGACCGTGAGCAGTGGAACTCGCTCTGCGCCCACCTCGACATCCCCCAGCCTGCAGGCGGGACAGCCTCGAACGTCGACGAGGCTCAGGCCGTGGTGGATCGCGTCGGCTACCCGGTGCTGGTGCGCCCTTCCTACGTACTCGGCGGCCGGGCCATGGAGATCGTCTACGACGACGAGAGCCTCCGTCGGGCCATGGAGCAGCTCGCCGGGTTCGGCTCGCTGGGCAAGGAGGGCGGCCTGTCGGCCGAGCGCCCCGTGCTCATCGACCGCTTCCTCGAGGACGCCACCGAGGTCGACGTCGACGCCATCCGCGACGCCACCGGCGAGGTGGTCATCGGCGGGGTCATGGAGCACGTGGAGGAGGCCGGGGTGCACTCGGGCGACAGTGCCTGCGTCATCCCGCCCCCGAACCTCTCCGACGAGACCATCGAAGTCCTCGAGACCTACACGCGGGCCATCGCCGAGGCCCTCGACGTCTGCGGGCTCATCAACGTCCAGTACGCCGTCAAGGCGGGGCAGGTCTTCGTCATCGAGGCGAACCCCCGCGCCTCGCGGACCGTCCCCTTCGTGGCCAAGGCCACCGGCGTGCCCCTGGTGAAGGTCGCCGCCCGCACGATGATGGGCGCCACCCTCGCCGAGCTGCGCGACGAGGGCCTGCTCCGGGACCCCGTGGTCGGCGACCACTACGCGGTCAAGGAGGCGGTCCTGCCGTTCAGTCGGTTCCCCGACGCCGACTCGGTGCTGGGCCCCGAGATGCGCTCGACGGGCGAGGTGATGGGCATCGACCTCACGGTGGGCCTGGCCTTCTTCAAGAGCCAGCTCGCGGCCGGCGAGCGCATGCCCTCGAGCGGCACCGTGTTCCTGTCGCTGGCCGACCGCGACAAGGCGGTGGCCCTCGACGCCGCCCGCCGATTCGTGGACCTCGGCTTCGACATCGCCGCCACCGCCGGCACCGCGGCGCTCCTCCAGGAGCACGGCATCGAGGTCGCGACCGTGGTGGCCAAGCTGGGGGAGGAGGGGGGCGGCACGGACGCGGTCGAGCTCATCTCGAGCGGCAAGGTCGATCTCGTCATCAACAGCCCTCGCGGTCGGGGGCCGCGCTCCGACGGCGCCCACATCCGCGCCGCCGCCGGCCAGCACCGCGTGCCACTGCTCACCACCGGCGCTGCCGGCCTCGCAGCAGCCAAGGGGATGGGGGACTGGGCGCGCCATGAACTGCGCGTGCGCAGCCTGCAGGACTTCCACCTCGGGGTCAGCACCGACGACCTCGCGCCGACGACGTGACGCCATCCTCAGAGCGACCGTGGACCTGACCACCACCATCGGGTCGGTCACCCTGCCCAACCCCATCACGACGGCCTCGGGTACGGCGGGGCACGGTACCGAGCTGGCGCCCTACCTGGACCTCGCCGGGCTCGGGGCGGTGGTGGTGAAGTCGCTGTCCGCCGCGCCCTGGCCCGGCAACGCCGCCCCCCGGGTGCACGAGACCCCGGCGGGGATGCTCAACAGCATCGGTCTGCAGGGCCCCGGTGTGGCGGCGTGGTTGGAGGACGACCTCCCTGCGCTGCTCGATCTCGGGGCCCGTGTCGTCGTGTCCATCTGGGGGCGGTCGGTCGAGGACTACGCCGCCGCGGCCGCCCTGCTGGCCGACGCCCCGCCCGAGGTCGTCGCCGTCGAGGTCAACCTGTCGTGCCCGAACGTCGAGTCACGCGGGTCCATGTTCGCCCACTCGCCGGAGGCGACCAGCGAAGCCATGGCCGCGACCGCGGTGTGCGGCCGGCCCCGGTGGGCGAAGCTCAGCCCGAACGTCACCGACCTGACCGTCATCGCCGGGGCGGCGCGGGAGGGGGGTGCCGAGGCCGTGACCCTCATCAACACCGTGATGGGGCTGCTCATCGATCCCGACACCCGGCGGCCCCGCCTGGGCAACGGCGGCGGAGGCCTCTCCGGGCCGGCGATCCACCCCGTGGCGGTGCGGGCCGTCTACGAGTGCCGGGTCGCCCACCCCGACCTGCCCATCGTCGGCGTCGGGGGTGTGGCCCGTGGCGCGGACGCCGCGGAGCTGCTCCTCGCCGGGGCCTCGGCGGTGCAGGTCGGCACGGCGACGTTCGCCGATCCACGCGCACCGGCGCGAGTGCTGAAAGAATTGGCCGCGTGGGTCCAGCGCCAGTCGGATCCCCATCTCTCGAAGATCATCGGAGGAGCACATGACTGAGACCACCGCGACGCCGGCGGCCACCGAGGTGCGAGACCATCTGGCGCTCGCGCTCGACGTCGATGACCTCGTGGTGGCCATGCGCCTGGCGCGCCAACTGCAACCGTACTTCCGGGTGGCCAAGGTCGGCCTCGAGCTCTACAGCGCCGTGGGGCCCGACACCATCGGTGCGCTGACGGACCTCGGCTACGAGGTGTTCCTGGACCTCAAGCTGCACGACATCCCCACCACGGTGGAGAAGGCGGCCAAGGTGCTGGGATCGCTCGGCGCCTCCTACCTCACCCTCCACGCCCATGGGGGCGTGCCCATGCTGCGCGCCGGTGTGACGGGCCTGGCGGAAGGTGCCGCCAACGCAGGCCTCGAGCCACCGATGGCGCTGGCCGTGACCGTGCTCACCAGCGACGCCGACGCCCCGCCCCACATCGTGCCGAAGCGCGTGATGGTGGCGGCGGAGGCAGGCTGTGGTGGCATCGTGTGCGCCGCCTCGGACCTGAAGGACGTCCACGAGTACGCCCCTCGCCTGCACCGGGTGGTCCCGGGCATCCGTCCCGCTGGGGTCGACGCGAATGATCAAGCCCGCACCGCGACGCCACGCGAGGCACTCGAGGCCGGCGCCGACGTGCTCGTCATCGGGCGCCCCGTGACCCTTGCGCCTGACCCGGTGGCCGCGGCGGCCGCCCTCGTCGCCGACCTGAGCTGACCGTTCCGGGGCCTCGTCGCCTCACGGTAGGGTCCGAGGCGTGCCGCAACCACCCACGTTGTCCGAAGAACAGCGGGCCGCTGCCCGGGAGAAGGCGCTGGTCGCCCGCAGGGAACGGGCGCAACTCAAGGAGGACCTGAAGGCCGGCGCCATCGGCCTCGCCGACGTGTTCGCCCGGGCGGTCGACGATCAGGTGGTCGCGGGAACGAAGATGCTCGTGATCCTCGAGTCGCTGCCGTCGGTGGGCAAGGTGAAGGCTCGCCGCACCATGGACGCCATCGGCATCGCCCAGTCGCGCCGGGTCCGTGGGGTGGGGGAACACCAGCGCGAGAAGCTGCTGGCCGAGTTCCCGCCCGTGTCGTGAACGTCGTCATCTGCGGCCCGGGTGGCGCCGGGAAGGGGACCCTGGTCGCTCGCCTCCTCGAGCGTGACGACGGCCTCTGGCTGAGCCGCTCGTGGACGACCCGGGCGCAGCGCCCGGGTGAACCGGACGACGCCTACGTGTTCGCCACCCCGGAGGAGTTCGGGGCCAACGTGGAGGCGGGCAACTTCCTCGAGTGGGTCGAGTTCCTCGACTACCGCCAGGGCACGCCGCTGCCGGATCCCCCCGCAGGCGTGGACATGGTCTTCGAGATCGACGTCCACGGCGCTCGCTCCATCCTCGAGCACGATCCCGACGCGCTCGTGGTGTTCGTGACGACGCCGACGCCCGAGGTGCAGGCCGCACGCCTGCGCAACCGCGGCGACGATCCTGCGGTGATCGAGAAGCGCCTGGCAAAGGCCGCCGAGGAGCACGAGGTGGCGCTGGCCCTGGGCGCCCACGTCGTCATCAACGACGACCTGGTGCAGGCGCTGCACGAGATCGAGGCGCTCATCGCCGGCGCCCGTGGGTTGATCACCGGCACCTGAGACGCCGCAGGGACTCTGGTCTTCGGGGGTCCGGCTGGTATCCTGGTATGCCCGCTGTCTGAGGAGTCCCCATGCCGTCGCGCCACAACACGATGATGAACCCGCCGATCGAGCTGCTGCTCTCCAAGGTCGACTCCAAGTTCACCCTGGTCACCCTGGGCTCGATGCGGGCGCGGCAGATCAACTCCTACTTCAACCAGCTGGGCGAGGGCCTCGGTTCCGCCGTCCCGCCCCAGGTCACCTCGCTGGCCCGCAAGCCCCTCTCGATCGCCTTCGAGGAGATCGCCGCCGACAAGATCATCGGCGTCGTGCCCCAGCCGGCGCCCGAGGTCGAGGCCGTCGCCGATGAGGCCGACGCGGCGGGCGACGCCGAGACCGACACCGAGTAGGAGCACCCGGTCATGCCCGCGGCCCTCGAGGGCCGCCGCATCGTGCTGGGCGTCACCGGAGGCATCGCCGCCTACAAGGCGGTCGAGGTCTGCCGGCGCCTCGTCGACGCGGGGGCGCACGTGAGCCCCGTCCTCACCGAGGGGGCCACCCGCTTCGTGGGTGAGGTCACCTTCTCCGCGCTGGCCTCCGAGCCCGTGCAGACGTCCCTCTGGGACGAGGCCAGCCCCATCCCGCACACGCGCCTCGGCCAGGGCGCCGACCTCGTGCTGGTGGCGCCGGCCACGGCCCGTCTCCTGGCGGCCTACACGGCCGGGCTCTCGGACGACCTGCTCACCGCGACGCTTCTCGCCACCCGGGCACCCGTGGTGGTCTGCCCCGCCATGCACACCGAGATGTGGGAGCACCCTGCGGTGCAGGACAACCTGCGCACGCTGGCCGAGCGAGGCGTCACCATCGTGCCGCCCGCCGAGGGTCGCCACGCCGGCGGCGACGTCGGCGCCGGCCGCCTCGCGGAGCCCGAGGAC
>WPCK01271894.1_pt1 | contig 11215 bp, 8 predicted proteins | sample 5399851 | NCBI WGS metagenome assembly WPCK01 (sample SAMN12869471, study PRJNA574797) | sludge metagenome | isolation source: wastewater treatment of pH11 | place: China:Beijing | collected 2019-05-20
CCATTAAAATCCGCCGAAAGGTTCGAGCATCCTTGCTCATCCATGTCGCAGCTCCTCGCGAGGTGTTGGTTAGTGATTCAACCTAACTCTCGCAGGAGCAGCGACTTATGGAAACATTGAACGGTATTGCGGTTAAACGAGATGACGAACGCCGGAAAAACCATCCCGCAAGGCGTTGCTCCGAAACACTCGCTTGATCCGCTTCTCGCGGCATTCGGCATTTGGCCCCACCGATGCTATACTTTCAATCGGGTCTTGCCTGATGAAGTATGTTCAACGGAACTTCCGCATCGCGTATCGCGGGCAAGGCCAATTTGACGCCCGTCACCAACGGCCCGTCGGCAATTTGCAAAGCTGAACATCCCTGGAGGGAACATGAGTCATCCGCAATATTTGGCTTTTCCTGTTCCTGCAGGCCGCAAGACTCGTTTGCCTGTTCGTGCGGTGTGTGTTTGCGCTTTGCAGCTATTTTGTCTGGTGAATTCGGCGATGGCTCAGGAAACGGAGAAACAGATGAAGTGGGCGATTGCCATCCACGGCGGAGCGGGACCTTCGCCGGCTATCTTTACCGATGAAGCCAACAAGGCCAGGCACCAGTCGATGCAGGACGCGCTCGACGTGGGCAAGGGGATTCTGGAGAAGGGGGGCAGCAGCCTCGATGCCGTCGAGGCGGTTGTCCGTTTCCTCGAAGAGGATCCGCAGTTCAACGCCGGCAAGGGAGCTGTCTTCAACGCCGAGGGAAAACACGAACTGGATGCTTCGATCATGGATGGCCGAAATCGCGCGTGCGGAGCCATCGCCGGCGTCTCGCGCGTCCGCAATCCAATCACGCTCGCCAGGACCGTGATGACTCAGACCAAACACGTCTTGCTGACCGGCGCCGGAGCCGAACAGATCGCCGAAGCGCATGGCCTGGAGCTTGTCGACAATACCTGGTTCGACACGCCGGCCACACGGGCCCGCTGGGAGGAGTTTCTTCGGGGACAGGACGAGAAGGATGAGGAGAAAAATGACAAGGCCGCTTTGCTGCTCGATACCGGTTCCTATTATGGCACCGTGGGTTGTGTCGCGCTCGATAGCGACGGAAACCTTGCGGCGGGGACGTCGACAGGGGGAATGACCAACAAGCGATTCGGGCGGGTCGGCGATTCGCCCATCATCGGCGCGGGAACCTGGGCAGACAATGAAACCTGCGCCGTCAGTTGCACGGGGATCGGTGAAGAATATATTCGCAACGCAGTTGCCTTTGACGTCGCCGCCAAAATCCGTTATCAGGGTATTTCCCTCGAGGAATCGGTGCGACATATTCTCGAAAAAACCCTGAAGCCCGGTGATGGCGGGATCATCGCCGTCGACCGGTTCGGCAAGGTTTATATGGGCTACAATTCCAGGGGAATGGCCCGTGCGGCAGCCGACTCCTCGGGATGGCAAGAGGTTCGCTGGGTCGAGAAGTGAGTTTTTCTGCGGAGAAACGCGAGCAACTGTTGCCATTCACGGATGGCAGCAAAAGACTGCTGGCATCAAAGATTTTTTTTCGGATTGCACTTTCTGCAATTGACGCTCTCTCCGGGCGCCATTAATTAACCCCCCGTCAACCAGTGTCCCTGCGCTGTGATCGCGGTTTCGGGACACCGGAGACAGATCGCCGTGGCGATCTCCGCAATCAAACCGGCGGTACTGGCTGGCCGAATGGCCTCAGTCAGGAACTGGCAGGGTGGGGCGGACGGGATTCAGTCGCGAAACGGATTTCGCGCGCTGAGGCGCGGTCGCGGTCGACAGTTCATCACGGGCTGTCGCAACCGGGCTGGTTCAGAAGAACGAACAAGTTAATTCGGATTCGGGTACCTCGCAAAAGGAGTGTTGCGTTGAAAGCCTCCTCGATATTCACGACACCATTTTCTGTGACCGGGCTGTCGGTGCTGTTTGCACTAGGCAGCATGGTGCCGGTCCTGGCACAGGAAGGCGGAAATTCTTCGGGAGGTTCATTCACCCCTCCAGGTGGTTCACCTCCCGCTGCACAGCTGGCCCGCGCGGATAGCGCTGCTCCGGCTGCAACTCATTCATTGTTGCTGGACGCGCGTCGCGCTCTGGCCAACGGAAATGTCGATGAGGCAAAGAGCCTCGTCGAAATGGCGAAGAAGGGAGGTCCATCCTCCTCATGGGACACGCCAGAACAGGTGGAGGCCATGATTGGCCGTCACAACAGCCTCGTCGCCCTGAAAGGGAGTGGCGATGCCGACGGATACAACCAGCAGGCAGCACGCTTCCTGCTGGAGCAGGCCGATGCCCTGGTGACGCACGGCGAAATGAAACAGGCCGCTTCCATGCTGGAACTGGTGCGCTCGTTCAAGGTCCAGTTCGGCACCACCGGCCTGACTCCGGAATCGGTAGCGGCCCGTATGAGCCAGGCTTCCAGCCAGATGTCACCCGCCGGCAACGCCGCGGAACAGGCCGTCAGCCTGTTGTCGCAAGCGCAGCTGGCTTTCGATCGCGGCGAACTTGACAAGGCTCGCACACTGATCACCCAGATCCGCAGCCTGAACGTTCCGGATTCTGCTTTCAGCAATTTGCAGGTCGTGCCGTGGGAATTGCAACTGCGTGTCGATGAGGCCATCGCCCGCCGGCAAGATACAGCCAATACGGTCCAGCAAGCCGACTATTATCCGGAGCTCGACCAGACCCGGAACATGCAGGTATCCGGAACCCAGGACGACCGCCTGCGGGCGAATGCCGGCCGCGGCAAGGCGTTCTACGATTCCGGAATCAGCGCGCTGTCCAACAACGACGTGACAGGTGCCATGGAGTATTTCCGGATGGCCTGGCAGTACCGCGACCAGCTCGACCCGCAATCGCGTGCCGATCTGGACCAGCGGCTTGCCAACATGAACATGAATATGGTCGCGCCGGCTTCCGGACAGCAGGAAGTTCGCGAGGCCATCGACGGCGTGGAAGCCACCGACGACCAGCTGAAAAACGACATCGCCCAGGACGTGCTTCGCCAGCGGGCCATTGCCCAGCGAATGAAGGATGCCCGGAATCCGCGGGGGGCACTCGCTCATATGCGGATCACTCGCGACAACATCGAGAACACCAATCTCGATGCTGCCACCAAGCAACAGTTGCTGATGGTTGTCGAAAGGGAAATCGCCGAGCTGCAGCAATTCGTCGACACCTATGTCGCGGTGATTGAAACGGAAGAAAACAACGCCGCCAATCTCGGCGCTGTGGAAGCCGATCGCGTCAGCCGCGAAGATGTCGAGCGAAAGGTCCAGGCCCTTGTCGACGACTTCAACAAGTTGCTCGATGAGCAGCGCTGGGCGGAAGCCCAGGTCGTCGCGCAGCAGGCATGGGAGCTCGACCCGGACAACGAAGCCGTTGCCGTGATGATGCAAAAAGCCCGATTTCAGGGCAATTTCGGAATCGCGGAAGACATCAAGCAGCAAAAGGAAGATTCCTACGTGCAGATGTGGCAGGAGATGGACAAGAACATGGCCATCAACACCACGCCTGACCGGCCGATCGAGTTCGACAAGGATCGCTGGGAAATGGTCCGCAACCGGCCGCAAGTCGGCGGCGCCAACCGCTCTCCCAAGGAGAACATGATCTGGTCGGCGCTGAAGAATCAGGAAATCAGCATCCAGTACAACCAGACGCCGCTGCAGGAAGCCATTTCCATCCTGGCGCAGCGTTCGGGTATCAACATCATTTTTGACACACGGGCGCTGGAAGTCGAAAGCGTGAGCATCGACACACCCATCACCCACAACATCATCAATCCGATTTCCGTGGAAAGCGCCCTGAACATCGTTCTGGGAAGCACGGGACTGGTGTTCAAGGTCGAAGATGAAGTCGTCAAGATCACCAACAAGGCTGCCTTGCAGTCCGATATGAGGGAAGCGACGTTCTACGTCGGCGACCTGGTCGTGCCGATCCCTGATTTCAGTGGCAATCCGCTGAACATGCAGTTCATCACGCCGCAAAATCCGTCCCAGCCCTTCACCAACAATGAAATCTGGAACGGAAATGGCGGACTGTCGATCGCTCCGGAAAACAGCAACCAGGTGCCGATCAACATGGCCACCCAGCTCGCCCAGGCGCAAAACGGCTTTGGCAACGGGACCATGATGTGGAACGGTGTCGGACCGCAGATTCCGACCCCGACCTACTCGACCTGGGGTGCCAAGGAAGTCAGCCGCGGAGGTATCACCGCCGCCGACTTCGACGAGCTGATCGAACTGATCGAGGAGACGATCGATCCGGACAGCTGGGAAGCCAACGGCGGAACGGGCCGCATGCGCGCCTTCCCGTCAACGCTCAGCCTCATTGTCACAACCACGCAGGAAAATCAGGATCGCATCCAGGATCTTCTGAAACGCTTGCGGGAACTGAATGACGTCCAGATCGTGGTGGAAGTCCGCTTCATCCGGCTTCGCGATGATTTCTTCGAGCGAATCGGCATGGACTTCGACTTCCGTTTCAACGACAGCACCGGCCTGGCCAACCAGGCGCAGATTCCGGACAACTTCAATTCCATCCGGAACCGCCAGGGCAATATCGTCGGTCGCGCACCTATCGACAACGCGTTTGTCTCCACTGCCGACCTTGACATTCCGCTGACCAACAACTCGTTTGGTGCCTCGCGGCCGCAATTCGGTGGCTTCGCTGCCGACTCCGCCCTGAACTTCGGGTTCGCCATTCTCAGCGATATCGAAGTCTTCTTCCTGCTGGAAGCTGCCAAGGGGGACACTCGCTCCAACGTGACACAGGCTCCGACCGTGACCATGTTCAATGGCCAGTCCGCCAGTGTGTTCGACGGCGAACAGCGTCCGTTTGTCACCAGTATCACACCGGTCGTCGGCGACTTTGCCGCCGCACAACAACCGGTGATCACGATCTTGCCGGAAGGAACACAACTCAACGTCAAGGCTGTCGTCTCGGGCGACCGCCGCTTCGTAAAAATGACGCTGGTTCCCTTCTTCAGCCAGATCACCGAGGTCACGGAATTCCGCTTTGAAGGTGAACGCAGGGTTCGCCGCCGCGAAGGCTCGGACCTGGAAGACATCCTGCGGGCGCTGGCCGGCAACAATCTGCCGGACGACATCGATCTCGGACAAAACGAGCTGGATGTCATTGAAACCGGCACGACGGTTCAGCTTCCCGTATTTGCCAACACCACGGTCACAACGACCGTCAGTGTTCCGGACGGTGGAACGGTGCTGCTGGGTGGCATCAAATCCATGTCGGAAGGGCGCAACGAACGTGGTGTTCCATTCCTGAGCAACATTCCCTATGTCAACCGGATCTTCACCAACATCGGTATTGGCCGGACGACGAACAGCCTGATGATGATGGTCACGCCGCGCATCATCATTCAGGAGGAAGAGGAAGCCAATCAGGTTAACTCCAACCGTTAGGCGGGTTTTTGTTCTGTTCCGGCTTCGGCCACTGGCCGATGCCGGAATATGCTTGTGAAATTTTCAGGACCGCTGCTCGACGAGAGCAGCGGCCTTTTTTATGGTACCCTCAGTCCAGATTTCGATGCCTCGATTGTCAGGCAGTCCTCAATAAATGGAGAAATGCCATTGAACGGTAGTCCGCAGGATTGGGAAATCGGCGTATTCGCCAGTATCGATGCCGGTCTGGGGGTCTCCCTGGAAGTGGTCGCGGAACTGGGGATTCCGACGTTGCAACTTCATGCCCCGCATGCGCATTCGCGCAAGCCAGAAACAGCGCGCCGGTTCCTCGAGAGAATTGGGGCGATGGGAGTGCGACTGACCGCAGTGTTTGGGGGCTTCGACGGCGAAAGCTATGCCGATATTCCCACGGTGGAACAAACCGTGGGGCTCGTCCCTCCCGGCACGCGGTCCAGCCGCTTGCGGGAGATGATGGAGATTTCGGACTTTGCCGTCGAGCTGCGCTGTCCGGTCGTGGCCTTGCATCTGGGATTTGTGCCCCACGACAGCGCTTCGGCCGCCTACAGCGAAATCGTGGAAGTAACCCGCAAGTTGTGCGATCATTGCCGGGCCAACCGCCAAGCGCTCCATCTGGAAACCGGACAGGAGACGGCCGGGGCACTGGTCGGCTTCATGTCCGATGTCGCGCAGGACAACCTGTTTGTCAATTTCGATCCTGCCAACATGATTCTCTATGGCACGGGCGAACCCCTCGAGGCAGTGAAATTGCTTGGCTCGCGTATCCGATCAGTGCATTGCAAGGACGCCACCTGGTCTGATCGTCCCGGCGAAACGTGGGGTGCTGAAGTTCCGCTTGGCGAAGGCGATGTGAACATGCCTCTTTATCTGAAGACACTGCTGGAAACCGGTTACCGCGGGCCGCTGACAATCGAGCGCGAAATTCCCCAGGAACCCTTGCGACAAAAAGCGGAGATAGCCCACGCCGCCGGATTGTTGATTCGTTTGCGCGAGGAACTGCTGAATCAACCCGCCTGATCAGGGATCAGCCTGGTTTCGGGATCAGATGGACTTGCCGATCAGAAACCCGGCGATCAATCCGATGACCAGGCATGCGGCCCCGGCAATGATCAGCATGTTCAGCGAAAAGACAGGGTCCGGCGAGGCGACATGGCCGGCATTTCTGTAACGGGAAACCAGTGACTGACTGAAGGGAGGCGGGGGTGGGGAACTCGTGGATCCCGAGGGAGTTTTTCCGGAGAATTCCGAACTCCCCGATCCATAGGTCTCGCTGGTTCCGCCGATCTCGGTCATGGCCAGTTCGGCGATTTCACTTCCCGGATCCGTGTCCTGTTCGCCGGCCCGGCGGGGGAGAGGAGCGGCATGCCAGCGCGATCTCTGCAGGAGTTCCGCCATCAGCGGGCTGTTGTCACTGGCCCACGGAGCCAGCCGGTCGGCGATTTCCTGGGCCGACTGGATGCGCAAGGAAGGGTCCTTTTCCATCATGTCGCCGATCAGATCGACGAATTCGTCGGAAACCTCTTCATTGAAACGGCGCGGATGCCACGGTGTTTCCTCCATGTGCCGCCGCGCCTTGCTCTTCGGCGTTCCTCCGGGATACGGAACCTTGCCGGTAACGGCATAGTAGAGAGTGCAACCCAGAGAGTAGATATCGCTGGCCCGGGTAATCTGATGGGGCGTTTTGATCTGTTCCGGTGAAAGGTAATCCGCAGTGCCCACGATCTTGCCGGCGCGAGGGTCGTCGGCATCGTGAATGTACCCGGCGAGGCCGAGATCGGAGAGCTTGGCAACTCCATCCGGAGTCACGAGGATGTTTCCCGGCTTGATATCGCGATGGATCAATCCATGCGAATGGGCATGAGCCAGTCCCTCGGCCGCCTGCTTGATCACATTGGCGGCCTGCTGGATATCGAGGTGACCCCTCGACCGGACAAGGCGCCGCAGATCCGTGCCTGGCACAAATTCGACGACCAGGAAGTGGACTCCGGCATCTTCACCGGCATCAAAGGCGCGCACCAGATTGGGATGATCGAGCTGGGCCTGCGTGCGAATCTCGCGGCGGAAATTGGACACCGCTTCATCGGTGGATTTCTGCAGCGGCAAGACCTTGACGGCGCATTCGCGACCGAGCATCTCGTGAACCGCCTTGAAGACCTGCCCCATCCCCCCCTGGCCAATCCAGTCGGTAATGATGTAGGCACCCAGCTTCAGCCGGGTATGACCGGCCAGCAACTGATCCGCCTGGTACGAAGTGATCCTTCCTGTCTCGACGAGCGTCGCTGCCAGGTCGCGGTCGGAAATCTCTTCGACGGTCATGCTGCGGCCGACATTGCGCACCACACCCATCATTGCTTCGCGCAATTGTTGCGGCGTGACGAGGCGGCTTTGTATCGCCGCTTCCTTGAACTGAACGCGGGTCGACATCGCGAAACCGGAATGCAGAAAAAGAACAGGGAAAAGAACCTCTCCCCTGACCGCGAAAAGCATGTTCCGTTTGGAGACGGCAGCAGCGGTCGTGTCGGGAGGGTCCTCCTTATTGTTACCGACGATTAGCGCGAATAGAACGGCCTTTCAGCGGAAACGGCGGATTTTCCAGGTTTCGGGGGGCTGCACCGGGAATTCCAGCAATGATTTTCGCACCGGATGTTCCAGTTTCAGCATATGGGCGAGCAAGGCTATCCCCTGGTTACCGGAAAAAGGGTGGCGACTCCCGTATTTCCTGTCGCCAAGGATGGGAAACCCCCGCCCGGAAAATTGGGCCCGTATCTGATGTTTGCGACCCGTTTGCAGATCGATTTCCACCAACGACAGCCCATCGTGATGCCCCAGGCACCGCCAGCCAAGCCGGGCGACCGTCGCTTTGCCCGTTTTCCCCTGGTCGGCAGGTGAGGTCAGAACACGCATCCGCTGTGCCTCCTCGTCCTTGACCATCCGGTCTTCCCAAACAGCGGATTGTCCGGACAGATCCCCTTCCACGATCGCCAGGTAGGTCTTGCGGACCGATCCTGTGCGAAACATTTCGGATAGCCGTGCCGCTGCCTTGCTGGTCCGCGCGAATATCAGGACGCCACAGGCGTGGGAATCGAGCCGGCTCACAACCCCAAGGTAGACGTTTCCCGGCTTGTTGTACTTGCGACGCAGGTAGTCCTTGACGAGGGTCACCATCGACTTCTCGCCGGCAGCAACGCCCATGGTCGGCAAAAGCGGCGGCTTGTTCACCACGATCAGATGATTATCTTCGTACAGGATTTCAGGCTGACCGGGTTTCATGGTGTTATTATGCTCCGACACCTGGATTGCCGACAACTTGAATACAGCCTCTTCCTGGAGGAATTCCCGGGCTGCCCGGTTTTCGGCCAAACGGCTCTTCCCCGATCGTCAACGACACCTGAATTTCATGAAACTCGTTCTGGCCAGCTCATCTCCGCGACGTAAGCAGTTGCTCGCCGACGCCGGATACGCCTTTGACGTCGTGCCCCCCGAGGAGCATGTGGAAAGCGTCCTTGTCGAGGGGCTTGCTCCGGTCGAAGTCGTCCGCGTACTTGCCTGGAAAAAGGCTGCCAACGTTGCGTCGAGAACCGAAAGTGGAATTGTGGTGGCGGCCGACACCGTTGCCGAATGCGATGGAAAGATACTTGGCAAACCCCGTGACCGGAATCACGCCCGTGAGATCCTTGAACAACTCGGCGGACGGGAACATTTCGTGCACACCGGAATCTGCGTCTGGCCGCGGCCGGGCGAAAAATATCAGCTTCGATCTTGCACGACCTCCCTGGTCATGAAACCCTGGCAGCCGGAAGTCCTTGACGCGTATCTTGATAGCGGAGAATGGATGGGCAAGGCGGGAGCCTTTGGCTACCAGGATGGTCTCGATTGGGTCGAAATCCTGTCGGGCAGCGAGTCGAATGTCGTTGGACTGCCGATGGAGTTGCTGGGGGAAATACTGGAGACGCCGGGTTTTTCAGCCCGTTGATCAGGGAAATCGCCGTCCCCGCAGATCGACGAATGGAATTAGCTCATCTCAACCCGTTTTGGCCTGGCAAGATCGACTACAATTGTCGGCCAGGCTCTGTCGCGCTTGCTCTTTGGGTACGATGGAAGGGCATTGGTCGAACGGTTTTTGCCAGCGCACGGATTCTGTTTATCAGGGCGAGTGATTCATGTCGGTGACGGTTCATATTCCCCATCCCCTCCGCGACTATTGCCAGGGATCCCCGGAAGTGCCTGTCGAAGCCGGCACGGTGGGTCAGGCCCTGAAGGAATTGCAGGTTCAATGTCCCGCAGTCTACTCGGGCGTTTGCGATGAAACGGGCGCTGTACGCCGTCACATCAATTTGTTTGTCAACGCGAAACTCATCCGGCGTGCGGATGGACTCGACATGCCCCTTGTCGAGGGCGATGTTCTTTACATTCTGCCCGCTGTTTCCGGAGGTTGATCATGTCAGATCGTCTTGTTCTCTGTATTGGCACAAAGAAGGGCCTGTTCGTTGCCGAATCGTCAAAGTCGCGCAAGCGTTTTGCCTTGCGCGGGCCGTTCGCTGAAGGTGTCGCGGTGTACTCTGCACTTGTCGACAACCGGAACCCCGGGCGAATCTACGCCTCGAGCTGCAATCCCTTCTTTGGCATGAAAGTGCTCGCTTCCACCGACCTCGGCAACAAGTTCAAGGAGACAAAAGCGGCTCCGGCTTTCCCAGGTACCGACGGCCGGGCACTGGCCAATATCTGGTCGCTGGAGGCAGGGGACGGCAAGAAGGAAATCTGGTGCGGAGTCGAACCGGCGGCATTGTTTCACAGCGGCGACGGTGGCAATTCGTGGGATATTGTTCCGGGAATCAGCAACCATGCCCATGCCAGTCATTGGCAACCTGGCAACGGCGGCCTCTGCCTGCACACGATTGTCCGCACCGGCAAGCGCATGCATCTGGGAATCTCCACCGGCGGTCATTACCTGAGTGAAGACGGCGGCAAATCCTTTGATGCCGCCAATAACGGGGTGGGCGCCGGCTTCACTCCCGATCCCTACCCGGAATTCGGCCAATGCGTTCACAAGATCGCTTCGCATCCGGACGCGCCCGGTCGCCTGTACATGCAGAATCACGGCGGCTGGGCCGAATGGGACGGCCCGGGCGGGCGACGTCCCGACATTGGCGTGCTGCGCAGCGATGATTACGGAAAAACATGGCGGTCTATCGCCAAGGGCCTCCCCTCCGATTTTGGATTTCCGATTGTGGTGCATCCGCACGATCCCGATGTCGTGTACGTTGTCCCTCTGGAGCCGATGACCCGTACCTGCCCCGGCGGCGCGCCCGCCGTCTGGCGATCGGAAAACGGGGGAGGCTCCTGGCGAAAACTCGCCGCCGGCTTCCCGAAAAAGGATTCCTACTTCACCGTTCAGCGCGATGCGATGTCGGTGGACGATCTCAAGTCGCCGGCGCTGTATATGGGGACGACCACTGGCCAGGTTTGGATCGGCCGCGATGGAGGTGAACAATGGGATTGCCTGTTTGATTCGCTGCCACCGATCCACTGCGTCAAGGCGGCCGCGGTCTAGAAACCAGTTTCAATCACGCAAGCCGTGGGACTAGCATCCTTGACTTTCTATACCCCTCAACTCATTTTGCATGAGACTCGTACTCGTACTCAGAGCCTATCCGGAAACCTATTCACGCCGCAAGTCGGTATTTGAATGGAGGTTGCGCTTTGTTGGGACACATGTACCGGAGCATGCGGCCAATTGAGGCAACATTCACCATGGCTTCACTTGATTCAGTGCGATGCTCATA
>WPCK01409843.1_pt1 | contig 11200 bp, 8 predicted proteins | sample 5399851 | NCBI WGS metagenome assembly WPCK01 (sample SAMN12869471, study PRJNA574797) | sludge metagenome | isolation source: wastewater treatment of pH11 | place: China:Beijing | collected 2019-05-20
TGTTTGCCTTGTTTAGCGGATTCGCAACAGCGATGTTGGGCGAATTCAGATCGCGATCGCGCGACATGGATGAAATCCGAGAACTTGAGCGTCAACGCTATCTTGAAGAAATGCGTTTTTATCGCGCGGAGGCTGCCGCGCGGAACATCGGTTCGACTCTGGCCAACGATTCGCACGCGCCTACGACCAAACATATCGGATCTGGACCGGCCCACCGAAGCAACTTGGATGCCCCCGACCCGAAAGTTAAGGTGCCAGCAATTGGGGTGGAACCGAGTGCCGAAGCTGGAGAATCAGACGAGAAACGTTCCAATCAACGTGCCAAGTAGATAAACACGTTTACCCATGTCACATACTGCCATAGGCTGAACCGGCCGCAAAACACCAAATGGGTTTGCCGTTGATATGACCGCTGTTTCTATCGAACAACCGCATCGATTTCTACCGGCACAACCGACCGCATCAGGCTGGCCGATTCCAAAGATTTTTCTTTGGTCTGTCCCGATGCTTGTGGTCTTTCTCAATGGAGCTGATTTCCACGGAGCCAACCCTGACGGGAGTTTCCGCATCCACTGGCAGATCCTGTTGCGGCTCGCAATATCTGGTCTATGTGGTCTAGTCGGCGCGTTCTATTTATTTCCCTATACCTACCGCGATTTTCTGACATGGCCCGGTTTCTTAGTCTCGGCCATGATCGCTGTCTGCGGACTTTCGCAAATTTTCAGCCTCGCGCCAAGCTACTCCTTAGTTGCTTGGATTTGTTATGTTTGCGTTGCGCTAACCGTTCCCGTAGCCATGCGGTTCCTTGGAGCAACTGCCTATTTAAGTTCCATTTTGGCCGGAAGCGTTGCCTTCATCATCGGTTCATGGATCGCTTACCTGTTTTTCCCCGAAATTGGCGTTTTCCAAGAATTTGTCAGTAAAACGGAATTTGTGGAACGCATGGGAGGACTTGGACACCCCAATATCCTGGGAATTGTCTGCGCGTTGACCATCGTCATAACAGCCGGAATGGCCACAACGCGAACGATCCGATGGGATCTAGCCGCAGCGATTGCGCTATTTGCCGGTGTAACATTGATCACGTGCTATAGTCGCACGTCGATGATTTGCTGTTTGGTCGGCTTGACCGTGACCTTTCGAAAAGACCTGTTGAAAGCTGGCAATCTAGCTTTTCTCGGAGTGTTCGCAATGTTCGCCGTGTTGGGATTATTCCTGCTGGTCGGTTCGGGCAATTTGGATTGGTATTTGAAAGACCTTGCCCGCGGCGTATCCAAGTCGGGAGATATCAATGAGTTGACGACAGCCACCGGGCGAACCGAAATCTGGTCGCGAGCTTTAGAATTCATCGCGAGTTCTCCCTTCGGGGGATACGGCTACGCAACTCAACGATTTTACATGGACGATTACAGTTTTCACGCGCACAACATGATTCTCAATGCAACATTGTCGGCAGGCATTGGCGGTGGTTTGATCACTCTGGCAATGACACTTGTGATACTCGGTGGAGTCCTATTTAAACCTCGACCGCTCATTGATGGCTTAGCCGTTTGCATGATCTGCGCGGCATCAATCGACGGAGTCATCCCCCAACCTTCGCCCTCCGGTCCGGATATGGCTTGGCTTTCCTTGATTTTCTGGCGGCAGATTTTTAAGGAGTAGGTTTTCGGGTTTGGGGTTTCGGGTTCGCAGTTTTGCGGATAGCGTAAGGACTCCTTAGACGCGACCTATTGCCCTGAATTGAATTGCACCGGACAAGTCTTGCCTATGAAAGGTTTTCCATTCGTTTTAGCCTTTACGGCGCTAACGTTTTTAGCGTGGGGTGCTTACGGACCTACGCTGCACCACGGTAGCTTAGCGCTGAAGCATGATTCATTGCGAGCTTTCGTCGGAGTCGGACTAGCCTATTTCTTAATTGCAGTTTTGATTCCGCTGGCAATCATTCGAATTTATGGCGAATCGGGGAAATGGACCTTCGGTGGCATGCTCTTTTCGATCGTGGCTGGAGTAGTCGGAGCGATAGGTGCGCTGGGCGTTATTCTGGCTCTAGGATTCGGCGGCAAAACCGTTTTCGTAATGCCGGTCGTGTTTGGTATCGCTCCGGTTGTCAATACACTCGTCTCCGCCACGATCGGCGGGACGTTCCGACAAGTGCGCCCGATTTTTCTATTTGGCATCGCCACGGTTGCCATAGGTGCTGCCGGCGTCATGATTTTTCGGGCTCCCGCTGGCTCGCATGCCAAATCCGTAGCCGCCGGGCCGGAAGCCTCAGTCGTTCAGAGCGAACCAAGCGAAGGCGCAAAAACCGAGACGACGGAATCTCACAGTCCCAATCCTCCTTCAGCCAATTTTTGGAACGTGCTGGGTTCAATCCTCATTGCGGCTTTGTGCTGGGGATCTTACGGACCGCTTTTGCATTTGGGGCAAGCCAAGATGTCGGGCAGTCGTCTCAGGCCTTTTATCTGCGTCGGAATCGCGTACTTCTTGATCGCTGTAATCGCCCCACTCATGCTGATCTATCGCCGAGTGGAAGATACTGGCGTCTGGACGACAGCCGGACTGAGCTGGTCCATCTTAGCAGGAATCGCTGGAGCTCTCGGCGCGCTTGGGGTAATTCTGGCATTCAACGCGGGTGGCAAACCAAGTTACGTCATGCCCCTGATTTTCGGTTTCGCGCCGGTCGTCAACACGTTCATTTCGTTGAGTCAGACAGGTGAGTGGGATCAGGTGCAATCGCTATTCTGGATTAGTTTGGGGGTCGTCATTACCGGGGCAGTCGCGGTATTGTTGACCGCACCCAAGTCCTCGCCGCACGTCGCCAGCCCGCCACGTGAATCTACTTAGTGAGCTTGAGATCCACTCGATGACGCCTGTCAAGCAATGGCGACTCCGCAGCCGCACGATTCACTTTGAACGTGGTCCGGTTGTGATGGGGATCGTCAATGTGACTCCTGATAGCTTCTCAGACGGCGGACTGTTTTTTAGCTCACAGTCTGCCATTGACCATGCTTTGAAATTGGAAGATTCAGGCGCGGGGATTTTGGATATAGGCGGCCAAAGCACGCGGCCGTACAGCGATCCTGTATCTGAATCGGAAGAACTCCGGCGAATTGTCCCTATTCTCGAAGCTCTTTGCCAGCGAGTATCGATCCCAATCTCCGTCGATACGACGAAATCAGCGGTGGCCCAAGCTGCGATCGGTCTGGGAGCCGAGATTATCAACGATATCTCTGGACTCCAGGAGGATCCGGCCATGATCCCGCTCGCGTCCGAAATGGGCGTTGGCGTGTGTGTCATGCACATTCAGGGGACTCCTAAAACCATGCAGGACAATCCCTTTTACGACAATGTCGTAGTTGACGTGCACGATTGCCTCCGGCGTCGCGACGAAGCCCTGCGTGCGGCAGGAGTCGCGGCAGAGAAGATTTGCCTCGACCCAGGAATCGGTTTCGGCAAAACCCACGAGCACAATTTGGAACTGCTCCGAGGTGTCCAGAAATTCCACGACTTGGGTCGCCCTCTCCTGATCGGCCATTCTCGAAAGGGATTTATTGGTAAACTGATTGGCAACCAATCGGGCAACCGGGACGCGGCGACCCTTGGTATTAGCCTGGCGCTGGCCAGCCAACTCGTTCAAGTCTTGCGAGTCCACGACGTGAAGGCAACGGTGGAAGCATTGGCCGGTTTTCAGGCTTGTTGCAGATAGTCCAAAATTAGAGGTGCCGGGAGTTAGTTTTGGTTTTCCTAAACTTGCGTCGAAATAAGCGACCCTTCAAAGATTTAGTTCTTGAAAAAAACATGCGAAGAACTTTCAGTCGCATCGTATGCCTTGGCTTCGCTCTGGCACTGCTCGTTGGTTCGATGGGATGTTCACGCGAAAATCCGGACAAGAACCTTGACGCGAGTGGCAGCCAAGTCAGCCGTGTTGTATTGATGCTCAATTGGTACCCGGAAGCCGAACACGGAGGTTTCTATGCGGCTCAGGTTCATGGAATTTTTCAGAAGTACGGACTGGACGTGGAAATTCGTCCAGGCGGTCCCAGCGCGCCGGTAGCCCAAGAGCTTTTGACCGGTCGAGTTCAGTTCGCCGTTGGCAATGCTGATGATGTCTTGCTTTTTCGCCAAGAGTCTGCTGCAATCGTCGCCCTACTGGCACCCATTCAGAACACGCCACGCTGCGTGCTGGTGCACGCCGATTCGAGTGCCACCGATTTGACTCGACTTTCCGGCTTAACCCTGCAAGCCAACGTTGGCCGTCCCTTTTTGAATTTTCTTCAGTGGAAGGGCTATTTGAAGGACGTTCGAGTCGTTCCGTATTCTGGCGGTGTAGCAAATTTTGTAGCCGACAAGAATACGGCCATCCAAGCGTACTCTTTCAGCGAACCGTATTTGGCAAAACAATCCGGCGCACAGGTCCGAACGCTCATGCTATCGGAAATTGAATTCAATCCTTACGCATCATGCTTGCTGGCAACGGAAACAACAATTTCAGATCAACCAGAGTTAGTTAGCAAGATGGTAGCCGCTTGCCGAGAAGGCTGGATACGCTATTTGGAAGGCCCCAATGAAACCAATTCGGAGATTCTCAAACACAATCAACACGGCATGACCCTCGATGCCCTCGAATTCGGTGCCCAAGAGATTCGAACCTTGTGTTTACCAGAAGGCATGGAATCTCTGCAGCTCGGTGAAATGTCACTCCAGCGCTGGACGACGTTGGTCGATCAATTCGTCGAACTCGATCTGATCAACGGAGAAAACGTACGGCCGCAGTCCGTTTTTAACGATCGATTTTTAATGCAGAAACAACCTGAATGATAGGCAACGCGAGCTTCACGTATTAGTTGGGCGCGATTCGAGACGCGATTACGGGTAAGAAAAGGTGTAGCGATGAGCAATTTTGTTTTGGCACTCGACCAGGGGACAACCAGTTCACGAGCATTGCTACTCAAACGAGATGGCTCGGTGGCTTCCGTAGCCCAGAAGGAATTTACTCAGTATTTTCCGCAGCCAGGCTGGGTCGAGCATGATGCCATCGAGATCTGGAAAAGCCAACTCTCAGTGGCTCGGGCGGTTTTGCGAAAAGCCAAAGTCAAACCGGGCGATGTGGCTGCGATTGGGATTACCAACCAGCGAGAGACAACGGTCGTTTGGAACAGGCAAACGGGCCAGCCGATCCACCCAGCCATCGTATGGCAAGACCGCCGCACAGCCGATCGCTGTGACCGACTGAATCGTCGCGGCGAAGCCAAATTGATGACCGAGAAGACTGGCCTGGTCGTCGATGCCTATTTCTCTGGTACGAAATTGGCTTGGATTTTGGACAACGTACCCGATGCTCGCTTGCTGGCCAAGCAGGGACAACTCGCCTTTGGAACGATCGACAGTTGGTTGCTTTGGAATTTGACGGGTGGTACGACGAAGGCTGGAGCGATTCATCGAACCGATTTGACGAACGCCTCTCGAACTTTGATGTGTGACATTCATCGCCAAACTTGGGATGACCAATTGCTTAAACTATTGAAGGTACCTGCCAATGTGCTGCCGGAGATTTGTCCGTCCAGTTTCGTTTACGGTGAGACGGTGCCAAGCTTGTTGGGTGGTTCGATTCCGATTACAGCAATGGCCGGCGATCAGCACGCGGCACTATTTGGTCAAATGTGTTTAGAACCAGGCATGGTCAAGAACACTTATGGGACCGGTTGCTTTATGCTGATGAACGTTGGCAAGAAACCTAAAGCTTCCAAGAACCGATTGTTGTCGACGGTTTCTTGGCAAACGCCCAAGGAAACGTTCTACGCGCTGGAAGGCAGCATTTTCATCGCGGGAGCTGTGGTCCAGTGGTTGCGTGACGGCCTCAAGATCATCAAAAAGTCGTCGGACGTTTTGGAACTCGCCTCTCAAGTTCCAGACAACGGCGGTGTTTACGTGGTCCCCGCATTTGCCGGTCTCGGCGCGCCTCACTGGGATCCTTACGCGAGAGGTACGATTGTCGGATTGACGCGCGGCAGCACCTCGGCTCATATCGCTCGTGCGGCTCTTGAGGCGATTGCCTATCAAACGGCCGATGTACTGGACGCCATGCAAGAAGATTCCAATCTTAAAATTCGCGCGTTGCGAGTCGATGGCGGTGCCGCCATGAACGACTTACTGATGCAATTCCAAGCAGACCTATTGGGTGTACCTGTCGTTCGGCCGCAAACATTTGAGGCCACCGCACTGGGAGCCGGCTATCTTGCAGGTCTTGCAGTTGGCTTTTGGAAGGACGTCGCACAAATCGAACGCCAATGGAAAATCGAGCGGACCTTTCAGCCCTCGATGAAGGCAGAAGAAGTCAAGCGGCTTCGCGCGGGCTGGCACAAGGCGTTAGAGAGATCGCTTCGATGGGCCTAGCAAGTGCGATTCTCAACGAAACAAGATCTTGTTGAGATTCGATTTGGAGATTCTCATTTGTTGAAGCCCGCCCGCGACTGAATCGGCCGGTCCCGAAATCGACAACGGCGAATTGCATAGGTCGATGATGGAAAAGCTGCTGTCGTCCATTCGGACAACTGGTTTTGCCGGCTCTTTGCTGGTGCTGCGAAGTACCACTGCCACCGATTGATCGCTCAGCACCACGCGTGAGCCGATTGGATAAAGTGAACTGGCATACACCAGCGACTTAACCGAATCAGCGCAGAAGCGACCTTGGGCCGCGTGATGCATGAGATAGCCGACCGCATCGCATGGCAGCAAATTGCATCCGCGCGGCAGTGGCTTAGGTTGTGAACGTGAAGTCAAAGTCAAATACGCATCGGCTACGCATAACACGCGAGCTAGCGGCGTCATTCGATGCGCGGATACGCCTTGCGGGAAGCCTTCGCCATTGAGTAGTTCGTGGACTTGCCCCACGACCATGCAAATTCGCTTGTCCAGGCCCAGAATGGACTCAAGCAAATAAGCGCTAGCCAGTGGATGGTCTAGGTATCGATCTCGCGTTGGCAACCTGCCAGCTACGAAATTGACCGCTTCGGACGTGATTGACATCAGAGATATGTCGTGCAGCAACCCAGCAATGCCGACAGCCCGCACGTCTCCTTCACCCCAACCCATTTGCGTTCCGATTGCCATTCCCAGGACGGACAGTCGCGAGCTTCGATGTGCGATTTCCTGATCATTGTCCGATGCCGCTGCCAATTGAACACCGAACGTCATCGCCAAAACGGACGCGATGTCCAGCTTCACATCGGACAGAAGTTCGTCGGTAAATCGATTCAGTTCTTGAAGATCCGCTAGTTCGTTTCGCTTGATGCGCTCGGATTGCGAAACTACCGACTGCGAGGCTCGTTCTAGATTTGCTTCAAGCCGCTGCATCATCAACGGATTGTAAGGCCGTAGCAAAGCCGGAAATTCGGTGAAATCGGATTGTTGATAAGAGCAAACTTTGGAAATACCACGCTCGATCCAGCCAGATTTCAGTTCGGCGGATATGCGCGTATTGGCTTTGGCAAGCAGACGCCCGTCAAGCGTTACCAAGTCGACCCGAAGCGGTCGCCCGGCTTCAAGTTTTTCCGTGTCAACAACAAACATAGAACATCGATGCCGATTTCAACTACCGATCTCGGTTACAATTTATCCAATCAACCTTGGGCCGGTAACCAACGCCCGCATTTTTACAATGGCAGCTCTACAAAGGCAATACTGCGGACACAGAATTCGAATGGCTGACGGCGAACTTTCAAATTATCTTGTCCCGACTGAATTTTTGGACTTCGACCACGCGCTTGTCCAGCAGTTCATTCGCAAGAACACTCGATGTGAACTTACCGCTTCCGAGAACGCCGTCCAACTTTATTACGCCGTACGCGATGGATTCCTTTACAATCCGTACGTCCTCGACCTCCGCCCGGAAGGCTTAAAAGCTAGCACGCTGCTCCAGCGCGACCGTGGGTATTGCATCGAAAAGGCGATCTTGCTCGCGGCTTGCGCACGAGCCATCGGCATTCCAAGCCGTCTCAGCTTCTATATCGTCCGAAATCACATTGCAACTGAAAGACTCGAACAGATTCTTGGCAAGGACTACTTGGTGTTTCACGGCGCCGCCGAGCTGTTTCTCAACGAAAAGTGGCTCAAGACCACGCCGGCTTTCAACAAAACGCTGTGCGGCTATTTAAGCGTGGCTCCACTAGAATTCGATGGGCAAAGCGACTGCATTTTTCAACAATACGACGCCCAAGGAAATATTTTTATGACCTATTTGCACGATTACGGTGCCTTCGATGATATGCCTTATGAGCTTTACCTACAGGAACTTCGTCACCACTATCCAGCGATGTTCGAATCGGCCAAGTATCAACGCTCAGAGTTGTTCTATGATTTCGGGCGGTAAGAATTTGCAATAACCGCCCGAAGTGACCACATGCGGGTGGACTAAAGAGTTTAACCCAACAGCCACAGGCGCATTTGAGGAATGGGCGAATTGATGTACTCTCAATTCAGCCCTGATCGATTCAATACGCCCGGCGGGATTCGAACCCACAACCTTCGGCTTCGGAGGCCGACGCGCTATCCGATTGTGCCACGGGCGCTAAGATTCGTCGGAAGATTTCTGGTACAACGCTCTCTGAGCGTTGAGTCGTTATACTAGTCTATTGTTGCACACACGTGCCCGATTGTCTACGGAAGCTTTCCATGTCCGAAGTGGTTGAACTCCAGAACATTTGCCAATCTCAGGTTCAAATCGCAGGACCAGGAGGCAACTTGCATGGCAAGCTGTTTGAACCGGCTGGTGGTGAATTCGATGGTTCTGTCGTAATCAACAATGCGACGGGCGTACCCGCGCGCTATTATGCGCACTTCGCCAAGTGGTTGTCCGAACATTCCAATCAAGCCGTCCTAATTTGGGACTATCGAGACTTCGGAGCGTCCGGCGATCCACGCCGATCTAGCGCGACCATGTCGGACTGGGGTATCGAAGATTCTTGGACCGTTCGAAATTGGATGCATACACGATACTCTGAATTGCCTCTTTGGATGATTGGCCATTCCCTCGGCGGATTGACGCTGCCCTTTCAACCAGACCTCGATCAAATCGATCGCGTTACGACCGTTGCCTCAGGTCCCGTGCACTTGAGCGACCATCCTTGGCCGCAGCGCTTTCTTGTGGGCACGATGTGGTATGGCCACGGGCCAATCCTTACGAAGCTGCTCGGACATTTTCCGGGAAAGCGATTGGGTTTGGGTTCCGATATCCCTGGCCCAGTGTACTGGCAATGGCGGCGTTGGTGTAGCCGTCGCGGATCGGTGTTGGCTGATCCGGCATCGCCACCTCTTGCAAGCTCACCGCTGCGGGCTCCCGTGACCATCGTTGCAATGGCGGATGATGCTTTGGTCCCACCTCAAGCCGTTTGGAGATTGGCGGATTGGATGCGGTCCGCTCCGGTCGTGCGGCGGTTGATCGATCCTCGGGATCATGGCCTCAAACGCATCGGACATATCGAGATCTTTTCGCCGCGCTGCCGGGCCGCATGGCCAGCACTCGTCGCGGAATAGACTCCTCCTGTTTACAGTGGACAATCAATCAGCAAAAATCTTGTTTATGAGCGGTCAATAGCCGTGCTATCAGTCCCCGATGTTCGCAGCTTCAAATTCTTTTGAGCGATGTGTGGTGACGAACCCAACAGATCGCCGATTGCCCGATTTGTCAGTTTGCCAGTTGCAGCAAGGGTACTCCTTGGGACTCTCAAAGGATACACTACCCGAGAATTAAACTCCGCGTGCCAGAAACCCTGAAGGAACCCTGTTGTGATTGAGTTGAACGAAGCCATGATTTTCGGCAGGCAAAGATTGATTAAAACTGTCTTGTTTGGATTTAACCTTTTCGGAATCTTCAGTTGTTGGGCACGAGCGGAGGAACCAATTCGTTTGAAGCGCGCTGAAAGCTTCCTCGGATTGCATCTGGACTTCCACGCTTCATCGGAGGACCAGAACATCGGCCAGAACACTACTCCCGAGTTGGTTCACGCGATCTTGGATATGGTGCAGCCCGATTACATTCAGGTCGACTGCAAGGGTCACGCAGGGTTCTCAAGTTATCCCACACGAGTCGGCAATCAGGCGGGCAGCTTTGTTGGCGATCCGCTTCGAGTTTGGCGAGACGTCACGGCCAAGCGCGGCGTCGGATTGTTCATGCACTATTCGGGCGTTTGGGACAGCAAAGCCGTCCACGATCATCCCGAATGGGCCGCAGTCGATCAAGCCGGGAATCCCAGCAAAGATAAGACATCCGTGTTCGGCCCATACGTCGATCGGTTGTTGATCCCTCAACTGATCGAACTGGCTAACGATTACAGAGTGGATGGTGTCTGGATTGACGGTGAATGTTGGGCGACCGTATTGGATTACTCGGACAAGGCTCGGCAGGATTTCACCGGAGCAACCGGTATCCAGCAGATTCCGAACGGACCGAGCGATGCAAACTGGTTTGAATGGACAGAATTCCATCGAGAAGCGTTCCGCCAATACATGCGACACTACATCGCCGAAGTGAAGAAGAGTGCGCCTGAGTTTCAAATCGCCAGCAATTGGGCCTTTACCGATCATATGCCGGAAGCCAAAAACTGTCCCGTCGATTTCATTTCCGGAGATTACCCTCACTCGAACAGTATCCAGTCGGCTCGCTATTCATCGCGATTCATGTCGACGCAGGGTGTTCCTTGGGATCTCATGGCCTGGAGCTTTTCCACCCTACCTGGAAAGCAGGGGTGGGTTCAGAAGTCATCGATTCAATTGCAGCGCGAAGCCGCTTGCGTATTGGCTCAAGGAGGTGGATTCCAAGCCTACTATACGCAAAACCGCGACGGCAGCTTGGACTTGGAGAAACTCAAATCGATGCAGGACACCGCTCAGTTCTGCAGGCAACGTCAAGCGGTCAGCTTTCGGTCCAAGGCCATTCCGCAAATCGCCCTGCTTTGCAACACGGCGGCGCACTATCGCCGGGCAAGTCAATTCAACCAAGGCCTGTTCCCCTGGTCGCTCGGGTGGCAGCGGCCGATGCTCGATCGATTGATCGAAAACCAATACTCGGTCGAAGTTGTCGCGGAGTCGAATCTCATCCCAGTGCTCCAAGATTATCCATTGCTGGTCATCTGCGAGTGGGATTACTTTACCGAGGACTTATTGGCCGCCGTTTCCAATTATGTCAAACAAGGCGGAAAACTGC
>WPCK01420917.1_pt1 | contig 11188 bp, 11 predicted proteins | sample 5399851 | NCBI WGS metagenome assembly WPCK01 (sample SAMN12869471, study PRJNA574797) | sludge metagenome | isolation source: wastewater treatment of pH11 | place: China:Beijing | collected 2019-05-20
TGCCACGCAAAAATCCACAGTGTATTAGCCACATTGGTAATAATAAATGGAATATTTACTTCTTCAAGAAAATAACGATATTCCAACTCTTGTTTTCTTTGACGAAACTGATGAATGATAAATACCGTTAACAGCATATAAATAAGTCCCCAGATGGCAAAAGTCAAACCGGTGGGAGCAAATAAATTGAAGTATCGATCGGATACTTCCCCGGTGGTAATCCCATTGAGTGGAATGGCGTTTGCGGCCCCATTAGCTATGATTACAGCCAAAAAACTGAACACAGAGCCAAAACGCAGCCATGGGTGGAGTTGTTTTGATTTCATAAGCATCCTCCTCCTCTATCTAATTCAAGTTTACTCGAAAGTATGTTTTGTTACAACGATAATTTCACAAAAGAAAACGCTAGGCTTCCACCCAGCGTTCAATCATTTGTCTAATCTCGTCAATGCCACGACGGTCCAGGGAAGAAAATCCGATAACCATCGAACCAGATTCTTTGCGCATCGCATCCATCTGCACTTTTGCCTTAGAATACGATAACTTATCCACTTTCGTCGCCACAATCATGTATGGTAAACTGGCTTTTTTAGCCACATCGATCATAAGATAATCATCTTCGGTTAATCCACGACGGATATCCACGACCAGAAGAACAGCTTTTAACTGCGTGCGGGTCGAAAAGTAAGCATCCATCAATTCACCATAGCGGATTTGCTCAGCATGGGAGCGATTCGCAAAACCATACCCAGGAACATCCACGAGCATCAGATCATCACAAATGTGATAGAAGTTGACCAGGCGGGTCTTTCCAGGACGCTGACCGACATAGGCCAGATTCTTGCGATTCACAAGTCCGTTGATAAGGCTGCTTTTCCCAACATTACTTTTTCCAGCCATCACGATTTCCGGCGCTAAGGTTTCAGGGAACTGGATTGGGGACGCTGCAGATATCAGCAGTTTCGTATCCCCACTTTCCCAAATCATGCTTTCACCAGTGCCTCTTGAAGAACTTGTTCCATGGTTTCCACCGGAACAAATGTAATGGTTTTCCTTACAGATTCCGGAATATCATCCATGTCCTTCAAGTTGGACTTTGGCATGAGGATTTTACGTATACCGACACGATGTGCCGCAAGTGATTTTTCTTTCAGACCGCCAATGGCCAAGACATTACCACGCAGTGTAACTTCACCTGTCATGGCAAGATCACTATACACTTCTTTGTGTGTAAGTGCTGAAACAATCGCGGTGGTCAGAGTGATACCTGCAGATGGACCATCTTTAGGCACAGCCCCTTCAGGTACGTGAATATGAATATCATGAGATTCAAAGAATTTTGGTTCAATCTCAAATGTTTTTGCATGACTCTTCACAAAGCCATAAGCAATTTCGGCGGATTCTTTCATCACATCCCCAAGTTTCCCTGTAAGGATAAGACGGCCTTTACCTTCAAAGGTTGTCACTTCAACAGGAAGTACATCGCCACCAAAGGAAGTATATGCCAAACCAGTAACCACACCGATCTGATTCCCTGCCTCTTTTTTACCGAACTCATAGATTTCCTTACCCAACCATTCCTGGATGAGTTTTTCAGTTATCTTAATTGACTTTTTGCCATCCTTTAAAATAGCCAAAACACTCTTGCGACATAGAGAAGCGATAACACGTTCCAATTGTCTCACACCCGCTTCTCGGGTATAGTGGCGAATCAGATACAGAAGCTCCTCATCCGCAATTTTCATTTGTTTCGCTTTAAGACCATTGGCCTCAGTTTGTTTTAAAATCAGATGATTCTTCGCAATATTCATCTTTTCTTCCTCTGTATAGGAAGACAGTTGAATAATTTCCAAACGGTCTCTTAAAGCAACCGGAATATTTTCCAGGTAGTTTGCGGTTGCAATAAACATGACTTTGGACAAATCATACGGTTCTTCCAGATAGTGATCGGAGAACAGGCTGTTTTGCTCAGGGTCAAGCACTTCAAGCATCGCACTTGATGGATCGCCTTTGTAATCTGAAGCCATCTTATCGATTTCATCAATTAAGAACAGTGGATTGACCACGCCTGCCTTTTTCATACCTTGAATCACACGACCAGGCATAGATCCAAGATAGGTACGACGGTGACCACGGATTTCCGCTTCATCGCGGACACCACCTAGAGATGCCTTGATAAACTTTCGGTCTAGCGCACTGGCAATGGACTTAGCCAGAGATGTTTTACCGACACCTGGAGGCCCTACAAGGCACAGAATCGGTGCATTCAGTGATTTCGTCATATTTTTAACTGCCAGATACTCCATAATGCGATCTTTAACCTTTTCAAGTCCAAAGTGATCCGAATCTAAAACAGCACGAACAGCTTTAAGATCTTCATTGTCATTAGTTTCCTGCCACCAAGGTGTTTTCAACAACCAGTCAAGGTAGGTACGGATGACTCCGGACTCCCCTGATGCCTGCGGTAACATTTCGTAGCGGGATAATTCTTCCAACGCCTTTTGCTTAATGTTATCTGGATATGGATTTTCCTCTATGATGCGACGAATTTCCTCTGCATCATCATCGCGTGGCGCTACATCCCCAAGTTCTTCCTTGATGGCACGCAGTTTTTCACGAAGATAATATTCGCGTTGATTGTCTTCAATCCGTTCCTTCACCTTTTCATTGATATCCTGTTCAATCGTCGAAAGTTCTTTCTCCGTTTGAAGTTCTTCAATAATCGTTAATAAACGTTTGTTTACATCCAGTGTTTCAAGCAATGCTTGTTTTTTGGATAGTGGTAATGGGAAAAACTGGGCAAACTGATCAGCCAGCTGGACCGCAGAAACTCCTTTAGTCAATTGGTTAATCATTTCCGTTGGGAAACTCATGTTCGACGCAGCCACATTTTCCAACTCTTTGGCGATTCGACGAATCAGCGCCATTTCTTCCATGGCATCGCCAGTCACATCTTCCTGAGGAAGAATGGTCGCAAAGAACATACGGTCATCTTCCGTCATGCGTTCGAGTTTAGCCCGTTGCATTCCTGTAAATGTTACTCGCAAAAATCCTTCCTTACGTTTAATATTCTTGATTCGGCATAAGGTTCCAAATGTAAATAAATCTTCTTCATGTGGTTCATCCACAAGGATATCCTTCTGACTTACCAGCCACACATGGCCGTTAAAATAAGTATTGGATTCCTCCACAGCGTTCACACTTTTTTCACGACCGACTTCGATCATGATGTCCTGATTCGGGAATACCACGATACCACGGGTACATATCACCGGAACGCTAACTTCAATTTTTTCGTTTTCCATAACGACCCTCCTTTAGGTGGTAAAAAAGACGCAGAGCGTCTTATTGAACTGATTCTTTGATGAAATCGAAGGCTTTCTTCAAGCGAAGGTCATAAGCGATGGATTCTGGTGCAACCAGTTCTTTCACTTTTGCTACTTCAAGGTTATACGCTGTCGCGATTTGAGCAAATTCTGCCTCAATCTCTTCTTCGTTCGCATCTAAATTCTCAGCTTTAGCAACCGCATTTAATACTAAACGTACTTTTACTTTGCTTTCAGCATCTTTACTAATTTGTTCCTTCAAGAACGCTTCATCTTGTCCTGTTACTTGAGCATACAGTTCCATGGTGAAGCCTTGAGACTGAAGACGACGTTTGAAATCTTCAAACATGGCTTCGGTTTCTTCATCAATCATCACTTGAGGAATTTCTACTGAAGAAGCTTCCACAACTTTGCCTAAGACTTCGTTGTCAAATGCATCTTCCACCTGATGTTCTTTTTCATGTGTTAACTCATGAGTCACTTTTTCCTTCAGCTGCTCAAGTGTTTCAACACCTTCCTGATTCAAATCCTTAACAAACTCATCATTCAATTCAGGTAGCTGACGTGTTTTGATTTCATGAACTTTTACTTTGAAAGTTACAGGTTGTCCTGCAAGATGCTCAGCCTGATAGCTTTCAGGGAATGTAACGTTAACATCTTTTTCTTCCCCGGCAGCCAAACCGACAAGTGCTTCTTCAAAACCTGGTATAAAGCTATTGGATCCGATTTCCAGTGGATGATTTTCACCTTTACCACCTTCAAACGATTCGCCATCTTTAAATCCTTCGAAATCAATGACAGCAGTATCGCCAACTTCAACGGTTCCTTCTTCTTTAACTAAAAGTTCCGCATATTCCTCACGCATTTTATTTAAACGTTCACTCACTTCATCTTCATCGACAGTTACATATCCTTTCGTAACTTCAAGTCCTTTATATTGACCTAAAGTGACTTCTGGATTGATAGTAACTAGGAAGATCAGCGTTGCGGCTTCAGCAGTTAAGGTTTCCAAATCCAGTGTTGGACGAGCAATTGGAGTAACATCCTGATCTTGAAGACCAAATGTGTAAGCATCGTTTGCAACGATATCCACAGCTTCCATTAAGATGCTCTGTTCACGGATTTGCTTTTTGACCAAGGCCTTCGGTGCAGATCCTTTGCGGAAGCCATCAATTTCCACATTCTTCGCAAGTTTTTCAAATGCTTTTTCCTGCGCATTTACCCAAGCGTCACCACTGACGGTAACTTTTAATTCTCCAGTTGATTTTTCTTTTAGACTCCAAGTTGCTTTCATAGTTTCCTCCATTAATTTTTTTAGCATGTACATTATACCATAATTGTTAGCACTGTCAACTAATGAGTGCTAACATCGGGTATCGATTCGATGTTCCAACATCTTTGCTCCTCTATTTTATGTTGTTTCGCAAAGCTTTGCCACTGTTTTACATCCCCAAATGCCTCTAACACTGTTTTAAAGACAGAAGCCGCCAGATACAGGCTTTCTTCCTCACTATAGGAAAGTGGAAGTTGAAGCGTACAGTCCTGCAATAAAAGCTGTTTGCAAAGAGCAAGCATCGATGGATTGTCATTTTCCAGCCAATCATCCAGATATCTTATGGCACCCAGATAGCCATCGGATTCAGTAGGTATTTCTATATAGATAGGAACAAACTCAAACATCAATCCCTGATCATCCACCAGTTGCATGGTCTCTGTGATTTGTTGAGAAGCGAGAAGTTCAATCATCAGAGCTTTTCTCCAATAAATCACCGATGCATCCAACAGAAAGGTCTGAATGTCATCCACATAGTTTCGAAGATTGCTTGTGGACAACTGATGCATGGCCATAAGAGTGTGTGTATCATCCTGATAAAGCATCCGTATCAAATCCTTTGAGTCCATCATAACTTTTTTACTTTGATGCAACTCACTTCGAAGATGACTTCGAAGATCAAGTAGTTCTTTCTCCAACTCCACGGGCACATACGGCATACTCAACTCTTTTTCAATCAGTGCCAGTGCCAAAGATGGATTCTTTTTTTCGATATACTCATGGATCTCACTTAGAATTTCTTGAACATAACTTATCATACCATCGATTCCTCCGCGTACAGTTTATCATAAATTCTGATTCAACGGGGATTTTACAATCAAAAAAATCGGGAGTTCCCGATTAAATTGTACGATTATATATTAGTTTGACAGACTCCCTGTTTTTGATGATAATCATGAAAAAGGCAACCATTCCACCCATGCTCATAAACAAAGCAATCCAGGCAAACGGAAAGAACTCACCCAAGGTTCCTGCGAGTAATCGACCAATGATGGATCCAAGTGCCGTCATGATGTGATAAATACCATTGACTCGACCACGCTTTGCGGAAGGAACATAACTCTGTACGGAAGACATCCGTATATTAAAGGAGTTAATGGATAACAGTCCCACTAAGACCTGAGCCACAATCATCATCGGATAACCTAGAAACAGAAGCACTCCATTGATGATACTCAAGGAGAAATAGACAAAGGCCGCGATGTTAAATCGAACATGGGATGGAATCTTGATGAAATAATGCATCACACCCCCAAACAATCGTCCTCCGGTCGCAAATGAAATAAGCAGTGCATATTGAGTCACGGTCCATACTGGATGATTCTCAAAGAACGGATAGAGCAATACGTTGACGCCTTCACCAGCCATAAGTAAAAAGAAAAAGAAAACAAAGATAGCCCAGATGCCACGCTCTTCTTTCAGGTAGGATATCCCCTCTTTGACCATAACAATAAAGGACTGAGGATTGTCTTTGTGGGTTTTAACCTGACTTTCATCGACTCGAATACGCATTTCAAACAAAGAAGCAATGAATAGCAGGACCCCTTCAGTAAGAAAGATGGCTGAAACACCATAGCGATCAAAGATGATGGCAGCAACGGGTAAAACCAGCGTATTGACCGTAGGATAGATCAGTGAACTGATGGAATAACCTTTTTGAAGCATGCCTTCGGGAATAAGTTCCGGAAACAGACTTTCATAGGCAATCCCATAAATAACGCCATTGGTACTAATGAGAACCCCAAGGAGCATAAATGGAATATAGGAAAAGTAACCATCTCTTGTAAAGTAAGCTACCGCAAGAAAAAGTGCCGCCATACACATGTCGGAGATTACGATGATATTCTTTCGTGAGAACTTATCAATGTAAGGTCCAATCATGAGTGGCAACACAATGTTTGGAATCATTATGACTGCCGAGAAGATCGCTGATAACAGGGTTGACGATGTTTCGTTATAAATTAGAACGGTTAACGCGAAATTAAGTCCGACTCCCCCAATGGCTGAAATAATCGTTCCAATGGTAATTGTTGTATAATTCCGCGTCCATAACGTGTGACTCTTCATTAGTCCACAAACACTTTGACGCTATCGCCGTCCGCGCTTTCCACATTGACAATTTCTCCAGTCGCACCTTCTTCGATGGCCTGCATAATCATATCGATGTCCAAACCCTTCATATCGAGTGGCTGACCATTGACATTGAACTGATTGGACAGATTAACCCCGGCTTTGATAAGAGAAATCGGCACATTGACCCGTACCTTATCGCCATCGGCACTATCCACAGTGACTCGTAACATTTTCTTGGGGTTTGGAGTCATCTGCGATGGCTTTGGAACGATGGAGGCTGGCGCAGTGGTTGCATGCAGAGCCTCAAGCAGTTTAATGCCCTCTTCAACCGAAATGACACCTTCTTTGACTAGTTTTAAAATTTGTTCCTTTGAGCTCATAATACCCTCCTATTTGCCTAGCAGCTTAAGTGCTTGATCCACAGACATTTCACCTGTCTTGATTTTTTCCAGAATAGCTTCTTCATCCACTTTTGGTTTGGTCTCAAATCCCATTTTAGTAATAATGGATTCAAGATTTTTCTTCACGGTTGGATAGGACATGTCAAATTCACGTTCCATCTCCTTGATATTTCCTTGAACCTTGACAAAGGTCTCGACGAACAGTAAATCTTCCTTGTTCAGATAACTGAAGCGGGACAAAGCAAATTCACCGGTAATTTCTGTATTGCAATGATGACAAGACAATCGTGTAGCTAATAAAGGCCCTTGACAGACCGGGCAAGTCCCGAATACTTCTTTTTTCATAATTTCCCTTCTTTCTATCGGATATCAATGAGCACATAGGCATCATCTGAAGTCACTTCCACAAGTGTGAAAGGTTCATATCCTTTTAACTCTTTTAATATCTCTTTAACTGTGCGGATAATGGTCGACTTATTTTCACGTAAGTACTGTTGTGTTTCTTCATCCATCGATTTGATGAATTTGCTGGACCACAACCCGATGCGTATAAAGGTCATAATCACCCCGAAGCTGACAGATGGGAGATTAATGTTTGAGTCATCGGACTGGATCTTGATTTTGACTTTGCTTGCCATATCATCACCTCACTTATATTTTAACTCATACTTAATTATTGTCAAGTTAAAATTAATATTTACAATATTTTTATTAATTATATTATGTTTTTATCAAGATTAAACCTTAATCCAGTCCAATATTTGGGTTAAAACCAAATCTACTTCCTGAGGATTGACCCGTTGTTTTTCGTTTAAATCCAAAAACAGCTCAATGGACCAGTCATTTCGACTCATTTGCTTAAACAGCCATTTCTTTGCCTGAACATACCCAAACACATGGGATGACAACGCATGCACAAGCAAGACCCCAACCGCTTTATCCCCTTGAGGGCGAAGTCCTTTTAACCATTGTTTCATGTTTTGGCACAGTGCAAAGCGTTGAATCGGCGTTGCAATCAAAATCTTTCTTGAAACAAGCAATACATCTGATGACTCAACTTTCGAGATATCGATGATTTGATATGTAATCCCTAAAGTCTCAAGCTGCACACGTAGTTGTTCTATCAATGCCAAGGTATGACCACTGTAGGAATACAATAAGATTTGTACATCCATTTCCTCACCTTCTTTTCTCCTTTATCGTACTCCTTTTTTGGTAAAAAGAAAACAAAAAAAGAAGTGATTTGCCACAGCAAATCACCTCTGGATGTAACCATGTTTAATTCAATTTGCTTAGTTCAACCGCAATTTGAGCACCCAACCTTGCATTGTTATAGACGAGTTGAATATTTGAATCCAAGCTTTCTCCACCGGTAAGCTCCTTAACTTTCGCTAGTAAGAATGGTGTACTTTCTTTACCTTTGATTCCAAGCTCATCTTGCTCCTTGACCGCCTGGACAATCACACGATTGATCATATCGGCATCCATTTCATATTCGGTTGGAATTGGATTCGCCACTACAACACCACCTTGAAGACGTAAATCCCACTTTGATTTTAATGCCACAGCCATTTCCTTAGCTGTATCCACCCGATAATCTACCCCAAATCCACTCTTGCTTGTATAGAACGCTGGAAGTTCGTCTGTTTGATATCCAACGACTGGAACTCCATGGGTTTCAAGATATTCTAGAGTCAATCCAATGTCCAAAATGGACTTTGCTCCGGCACACACGACAGCCACATCGGTTTGAGACAGCTCAATCAGGTCCGCTGAGATATCGAATGATGTTTCTGCTCCGCGATGAACACCACCAATACCACCGGTCGCAAAGACTTTGATTCCGGCAAGCTGTGCCAGAATCATGGTTGAAGCTACGGTCGTTGCTCCATTGAGTTTCTTAGCAATAATAAATGGAATGTCGCGGCGCGATGCTTTGACAACATCCCCGGCTTTGCCAAGCATCTCGATTTCTTCATGACTTAACCCGACTTTGAGTCTTCCATTTAAAATCGCGATGGTAGCAGGAATAGCTCCCTGATCACGAATTATCTGTTCAACAGTTAATGCGGTTTCTACATTCTTTGGATAAGGCATCCCATGAGAAATAATTGTGGATTCCAATGCAACCACTGGCTGATTATTTGCTAATGCCTCTTTAACCTCTGTACTGATATCTAAATATTGCTCAAACATGTGTTATATCTCCTTTACTGTTTTTAGTAACAACTCTTCACTTAATTCTGAATGAATGGTATCCGGATGACTCAATGTTAGCATCGCAGCTGCCATCGCAGTTTTCACTGTATCATCCAGCGTCAACTCTTTAACATATCCATAAACAAGACCCGCCATAAAGGCATCTCCTGCGCCTGTCGCATTGATCACTTGAGTGGGTATTGCCGGATAATCAACGAGTTGATCATCAACCGTGACACTGACTCCCTGACTTCCCTTACTAATGAATGTGCGATAAGCACCAATCTTACCTTCTTCATCACGCAACACGTCAGCTTCCAGCAAGTTTGGCTTAATGGTATGAATTCTGGTTACATGATTCTTCACTTTCACTGCCTTTGTGACAGACACGGTATCCACAAAGAAGGTTGTGGACGCATAGTTGGAAAGCAGATAATCCAGCACATCCTGTGACAAATTGGTATCCAACACCACGAGTACCGCATGTTCAATCAGCGATTTTTTGGATTTTAGCATGGAAACCGTCACTTGCTCGATAGCATCCATATGGTTAATCGCAACATGCAAATCTCTACTTTCATCCAGAATACTCAAATAGGTGGATGTGGCCTGCTGGGCAAGGACCACTGTATCACTCATAATCAAGCCAATGGATTGAGCGTGAGATAGCATCTTCTGTCCATATACATCATCCCCAATCGCACTAAGTAATCGGGTTTTTATTCCCAGTCGCGCACAATTCTCTGCGATATTTCGCCCAACACCACCCAATGAAATCTTCACTTCACCTACATTTGAATCATGCAGTCGCAGGCTTTGAGATGGAAATCCCTGAATATCGATGTTTGAACCACCGATAACCAACACATAGGGTTCATCCAATACCACATAGCCTTTGCCAAGAATCAGTCCCTTTTTCATCAGATTGGTGATATGCACCGCCACCGATGATCGGGTAATTCCTATCCGGTCTGCCAGATCCTGTTGTGAGATGGTTGGGTCATCTTTAATAATCGCCAATATCTCCTGCTCACGTTGTGTCATTAACTCACCGCCTTTATTTTTGCTTACTATGTAATCTAATGCTTATTATACTCCGTTTTCCTGGTTTGTCAACTCGTTTCACTTTTAAAAAAACTTTTTTCATAGAAAATGTTCAGGTCAAAGAATCTTCTCAGTATCGAAATATGAGATTAGTTGTGGTAGTATAGGAGTAGTATGATTTAAAAGGATACATATAGTTTGGTATTGACCATAGAAAGTGGTACAAAATGAGAGAACTGAATCAGTACATAAGTTTAATCTATCTGTTGCATATCGCCATAATCGTTTGGCTGTTATTTGTCTGGTTTAAGAAAAAATCAGAGTCAAACCATAACTTATTTCACTCAGCTTTCAGCAAAGAAATATCAACTTTGGTTAGAACCATGATTCTACTCATCCTTTGGATTCTTTACAGCAACGCGGCAACCTTAGCCATCTTCGCGCAACTATTCGAAAAATATAGATCACTCTTCTATCTATTGATATTCATCATCCTGCTTCAGAAACTCCTGTCACTCGCAAATAAAGTAGTTATCAAAATCTTAGATCACATTACAGCCAAAACATATATATAACATAGGAACTGAAGTCTTCAGTTCTTTTTTCTTCAGCTATGATTAGAAATACAGTCATATAATAAAAAAACCCACCGAAGTGAGTTTAGTTTTCAATGGCGTCCTCGAAGGGACTCGAACCCCTGACCGTGCGCTTAGAAGGCGCATGCTCTATCCAACTGAGCTACGAGGACATACCGCTGAATTATAATACCAAATAATTCTGTGATGTGCAAGGTAAAAAACAAAGAAGCATTA
>WPCK01005543.1_pt1 | contig 11175 bp, 3 predicted proteins | sample 5399851 | NCBI WGS metagenome assembly WPCK01 (sample SAMN12869471, study PRJNA574797) | sludge metagenome | isolation source: wastewater treatment of pH11 | place: China:Beijing | collected 2019-05-20
CCGAGGCGAACCGGCGCGTCAGGGTGCCGCCGGGCACGCTCGTCGACGGGGTGGAGACGGCCGTCGTGGCGGTCGGCGCTCCGTTGATCAGCGTCGACACCACCGACACGAACTGCAGGTTGCCCGGCAGCAGGTCGGTGATGTCGAGGTTGGTGACCGTCTGGCCCGTCGCGACGTCGACGTCGATGCGGTACTGGCGCGGAAAGTTCGGCCCGGACGCCGTCTCGTCCTCGAGCCCGACGTAGGTCTTGGTGAGGCGCCACAACGACGGCGTGACCGGCTGGTTGGCGGTGAACGCGCCGAGCAGCGACGGATCGACCGTCGGGTTGTTGAGCGGATCGGCGCCGAACTGGAACCCGCCTCGCGATCGGATGTTGAGCGGCGTGCCGAGATCCGCCAGATTGCTGAGCGTGGCGGTGATCTGCACCGGGGCGGCCGGCTGCGTCGGGGTGAAGCTGCCGAACGGCAACTGCAGCACCACGAGCTGGTCGCCGGGCGTGCCGCCGGTGACGACCACCGGGGCTCCGGTCGATGTCCGCGCGTAGGGGTGGGTGGCCTGGCCGCTCGCGTTGAACGTCAGCACGACGGTCGTGACGGGCTGCCCGAGATAGGTCGCCGCGACGAACGTGATCCCGTCGTCGGTGGCGGCGCCGGCGCCATCCGTCCCCGTCGCCGGCAGGACGAGGTCGATGAACGGCCCGTAGCCGGTGGCCGACCCCGTGTTGTCGAACGTCACCGGGAAGCTGAGCGTGTCGCCGATGAGCGGCGCCGGCGGCGGCGTCACGGTGGAGGTCGCCACCGGCTGTGCCTGTGCCACCGACACCGAGGCGGCCAGCACCATCCACGCCCCTACCGCCACACTCGTTCCGTATCGCATCGCCAGCGTCCCTGCGCTCATTTGTGCGTCCTGATGCCGGTCTTCGTCGAATGACGACGTCGGCGATGGCCCCGTGCCGGCCTCGTCGGCCGCCACGAAAAGGTGGGCAATTTTAGCACTACGGATGTGCTTTGTTACTTCGCCTTCCGGCCAAACAGGCGGCCGACGCCGCGCCCCACGCTCGACAGGCCGCGGGAGACGGCGTTGCCGGTCTGACGGCCAACCTCGGCACCAACCTGTTCGGTAATCTGGCTGCCGACGCGCCCCAGTTCGGATTGAAGGGCTTCGGTGGACATCGGTGTCGTGAAGCGCGTCTGGTCGAACAGCGCCGCCGACTGTACCGGGGTCGGGGCGTCGCGGAGCGCTTCGCGCGTCATGCTCGCCTGCACCGCCCACGCCGGCCGGAACTGCGGGTCCGACCAATTGCCCGTGCACGGGACCTGCACCGGGCCCGACACCTGGACGCTGGCAAGTTGCACGCGCAGGGGCCCTTCACGCGGCCGGATGAGCGGAGAGCGGGGGTTCGGCCGATAGCGCACATCGCGGAACGTCACGTTCACCGCGCATTCCTGCAGCGTGCTCTCTCGCATCGCCACCCGCACGTGGCCCGTCATGGTCCCGGCGGTCGGCACGATCGAGGCCTCCGGCGACAGCACGCCGATCGTCGCCGCACCCACGTTGGTGACCGAGACATCCACCGCGAAGCTCGGCGCCCACAGGTTGAAGGCGCCCGTGATCGACACCCGGCCGTCGGCCAGGCGGGCATCGAGCGAGACATCGGTCGGGTCGAGACGGGTGTCCTCGGGACCCACGAAGTCGGCGAACCTGAGCGTGGCCTCGTCGAGGTGCAGGGTCGAGGTGAGCGACTGCTCCAGCCCCGCGCCAGGCTCCGCAGGCAGGTGCTCGACATACGTCACGTCAAGATCCGCGAACTCGATCTCGGGCACGAAATACGGCACAGCCGCATCGTCCTCTGACCCGGGCGCGACGGTGCGGACGGCCACATCCTGCCAGTTGCCGCGGCCCGAGATGAGCCGTTCGAAGTAGACCTCCGCCCCCGTGATGCGGATGGCCCGCCCGATGGGACGGGGCGCGAGCGGCTGCGGATCGCGCCCGATCACCCATCGCATCGTATTGCCAATCCGCCGGGGGAGCCGGCCGAACCCGTCACGCAGGTTCTGCCACAGACTCGCGTCGATGTCGATGGTGTCGGCCTTCAGGATGTAAGGCCGTGCGTAGCCAGCGGCCGTCTGGACCGTCACTCCGTGCGCGGTGGCCGAGAAATCGGTCACCGACAGGCTCCAGTCCTCGACCGTGAGCCGCACGCCTTCGCCCTCGACGATGGTCTCGAGGAGTGAGGACGTGGCGCTCGGCAGGACCTCGTACCGCAGGACGGGGAACAGCACGGCCAGCGTGAGGACCACGGTCTTGAGCAGGCCGTAGCGCCGCCACCAGTTGACGAAGCGCTCCACCGAACTCGGGCTGAGGCCCATGTCCTGCAGGTGCTCGAGCAGGCGATCGAGCCAGCCCGGCGGCTGGACCGGAGATGAGGGAGGCGACGAAGGCGACTCGGGGGAGGAGTCGGTCATGGTTCATCCGCGAGCGATTGAGGCCCATCCTACCTCCTAACTTGGGCCGTCCGATCACGGAGTGGCCGAAGGTCCCCAGGAAGGCGGCGAACACCGACTTCCGTGCTACCCGGACTGCGGGTATCTTTCTCGGCGCATGACCTTCGGGTTCCACGGCGGCGTGCGGATGGTGGCCTGGGCGAGCCTGTTCCTCTGGAGCCCCACCGCGACAGCCGAGCGACTGCCCATCCGGGCGTTCGGACTCGAGGACGGCCTGCCCAGCACCCGCGTCGCGTGTATCGTGCCCGACCGCAGGGGGTTCCTCTGGTTCTGTACGAGCGAGGGGCTGGCCAGATTCGACGGGTCGCGATTCAAGGTCTACTCCACGGCAGACGGTTTGCCTCACCGCAGCGTCACGGCCTTCCTCGAGTCGCGAGATGGCACGTACTGGGTGGGCACCGCCGAGGGGCTCGCGCACTTCGATCCGAGCCCGGCGCCGTCAGCAGGCGGCGAACGATCACTGCTGTTTCGCGCGGTCTCGCGACCCTCGGCGGGTGAGGCCGTCAGAGATGCGCTGCACGAGGCGGTCTTTGGTCCCTTTCGGACCCCCACCTACGTGTTGCACGAGGATCCATCGGGCACGATCTGGAGCGGCACGGGAGAGGGGCTCTTCCGCGTGGCGCCTTCCAACGATGGCCCCATGCTCGTTCCGTCGGACATCGCGATTCGACCCCCGGCGGTGGTGAGGGCGCTGCTGACCGACCGCCGCGGGCGTCTCTGGATTGGCGCGCACAGCGGCCTCTACCGCCGTGCGCCCGACGGCGCCGTCGTGGATTTCGGCAGTGCCGGGTTTCTCGAGCCTGGCGTGAACCACAACCGGGTCCAGACATTGGCCGAGAGCCGAGACGGATGGCTCTGGGTCGGCACCGAGCACGCCGGCCTGCGGCTGCTGGCGCCGGACGCCGAACCCGGCGCCGCTGCCACCACGCGCGCCTGGGTGATGCCCACGCGCGTCTCCGGCGATCGGGCCGCACACGTGATCCAGACGTCGGATGACGCCGTCTGGTGGGTGGGCATGAACGGATTGCGATCGCTCCGCAAGCGCACTCGCGACGATTGGGGTGACGCGGAGTTGGTCGTGCATGGCCTCTCGAGCGGTCTGACGGAGCTCGTGCACGAGTGGGTGGTCGAGGACCATGGCGGCGACCTGTGGGTTGGTGGCGATGGCGCCGGCGTGCTCCGGATCACGCGCAGGGGCTTCACCACGTTCACCGAAGCCGATGGACTCGACAGCAGGGCGGTGCATGCCATCACCGCCGGGTCCGACGGGGCTATGGTCGCCATCACCGAGCGGATGCGCCAGTCCTGGTACCACAATCGTTTCGATGGGACGCGCTTCACGGCCGTGCGCTTCAACATCCCGCACGACGATTGGGGATGGGGCTGGTCCCAGTTGTCCTTCCAGGACCGAAACGGCCGGTGGTGGCTGCCAACCGGGCAGGCCGTCTACCGCTCGCCGCCGGTGTCGAGGTTCCATCAGCTCTCGGCTGTGGTATTCGACCGGTTGTCCAGTCCGTTCCCGCCGCAGCCGTTCCTGCGGGCGGGGCGGCTCGTGACGAACCTCACCGGTGACCCGCCGGAATTGCAGGCGTGGGCGGCTTTTCGGCTGTTTCCCGACTCGCGCGGCTACGTGTGGGCCGGCACCATGAACCGCGTTGGCGGGCACGAGACCCCGAACGAGTTGGTGCGGTGGGATCCCGACACGGATCGCTTCGAGCCGTTTCCGAACGACGATGAGCAGTTCGTCCCGATGTCCTTCGCCGAGGATCAGGACGGCGGCGTGTGGATAGGCGGCTACAACGGCGGGCTCCGGCGTGTGGCGCCGGGTGCCCTGCGCCTCGATGACCGTTCGTCGCTGGCACCTCGGGGGCAGGTGGGCGCCCTGCTCGTGGATCGACGAGGGCGGCTCTGGGTGGGAAGTGGCGAGGACGGCATCGCCGTGGTGGAGCCGCCCGGCGGATCACCTGCGGTGGTGCGTCGCTACGGGCTCGCGGAGGGGCTCTCGTCGCTACGGGTCTCGTCGCTGGTCGAGGACCTCGAGGGGCGCGTCTATGTCGGCCACGCCAGGGGCGTTGACGTCATCGACGCCAGCGGCAACATCGTCCGCACCTACAGTGCTGCGGATGGACTGGCACCGGGAGCCGTGTGGTGCAGCTATCGGGACAGCGCCGGGGTGCTGTGGTTCGGCAGCATCGCGGGTCTGTCGCGCCTCGTGCCCACTCCGGACCGGCCGCGTGCGATGCCGCGCGTGACGATCACCGCGGTGAGTGTCGGCGGTCGGCCGCTGCGGATCAGCGAGGTGGGGGAGCAGGCGATCGCGCCGTTCACCGTGCCGGCGGCGTCGCAAGCCGTGCAGATCGAATACACCACGCCCGGCGCGTCCTCGGCAGTCCAGTATCAGTACGCCCTCCAGGGAGGATCGGCTGAGTGGAGCGGGCCGTCCACACGCCAGTCGGTCGAGCTCGCCCAACTCGCGGCGGGCTCGTATCGATTCCTCGTGCGCGCGGTACTGCCGAGCGGGGCGGTGCTGTCGGACGTCGGCGTCGTGCCGTTCACCGTGCTGCGCCCGATCTGGGCGCGGTGGTGGTTCGTGTCGCTCGGGGTCCTGACGCTCGGCGGCCTGCTCTATGCCGTCCATCGGACGCGCGTGGCGCGCGCGGTGGTCGTGGAACAGATGCGGGTGCGCCTGGCGCGCGATCTCCACGACGACCTTGGCTCGAACCTGGCCCGACTGGCCATTCTGGGCGAAGTGGCGCAGCGGGATTCCAGCCGCGCGGCCACCGTCCTGGCCGATGTTTCGACGACGGCACGCCGGCTGGCGGAGACGCTCGGTGAGGTGGTGTGGCTGGTCGACCCGCGAAAGGACGACCTGGCCAGCGTGATCGACCTGGTCGCGGCGCATGGGCGGGACATGTTCGAGCCGCAGGATGTCGCATGGACCTGCCTGGTGCCGCGCGAGGCCGCTGACGTGAAGCTCTCGCCCGAGACCCGCAAGGAGCTGTACCTGCTGCTGAAGGAAGCGGTCACCAATGCCGCAACGCACGCAGCGTGCGCACGCGCCGACCTCCTGGTCGACATCGGTTCGGAGGCCGTGCATATCGCAGTGCGCGACGACGGTCGAGGCGTCGCTGAGAGGGTGCACGCCCAGAACTCCGGCAACGGCCTGTCCAACATGCGGGCACGGGCCGAGGCGATCGGCGCGGAGCTCCGCGTGGCAGCGGCGGATCCTGGCACCCGCGTCACGGTCATCGTCCCTCGCAGAACTCGCCGCGCACTCCCGCAGGTACGGTGAACCCCGTTGTTCGGCTGAGGCGGGGCCCACACCAACCCAGGTGAGGGGCGCTTCCATTGCTGTTTCACTCGGGGCGCTCGCCCTGTGATCGGACCTTGACACCGGGATTCGCCGAAGGACTCCGCGGCCACCGCGTCGTGCTCGGATATGATCTTGGTGGCGGATGACGACGTCGTGGTGGCAGAACTGAGCGCCGGCATGACGCGATTCTGGCAGCGGCTGGTCGAGCCGTCACCGCGGGTGCTCGACGTCGGCGATCGGCAGTCGGCGCGGCTGCTCGCGTCGCTGCTGCTCATCGTCATCGCCGTCGGCCTGCTGTCGGCCGTGGGCCAGTTGTTCTGGCGGCCGGACTTCGCCGCCACGTTCGCGATCATCCTGACGGCGCTGCTGACCCTCGGCGCGGCCTACGGCGTCAGCCGGACGGCACGGTTCCGCGTGGCCGGGATCACGGCGGCGTGCGTGCCCATTCTCGCCGGCGCCGTCGTCGGGTGGTCGGTGCCCGACGATCCCGCGTGGTTCGGATTCATGGCGCTGGGCCCGCTGATCGCCAGCGCGTTCCTGCCGACGAGGTGGGTGGCCATCCTGGCCGCGGCGACGGTGGCCGGTGTTGCGGCCGTGCTCGGCGTCGGCGGACGCGGATTGGCCGACGGTCACGGCATTGCCGTCCTGTCCTTCAGCCTCGCGGTCTCGATACTCGTTGCGGTGGTGGCCGTGCACCGGGCAGGGGTGGAGACCGCCCGTCGTCAGGACGCGCTGGAGCGCCAGGCCCATCACGCGCAGGTGCTGCTGTTGCAGCAGCAGCGCTTCGAGGCCCTGCTCGAGCACTCGGCCGATCTCACCGTGCTGCTCGGCCAGGACGGCACCCTCCACTACGTCAACCCGGCGTTTGCGGCCATGCTGGGGTACGCCCTCGACGACTGGCGTCAGCGCAGCGTGATGGATCTCGTGCACCCGGACGACCTCGCCCTGGCACGGGACGCTTTCGAGCGCAGCCTCGCACAGCCGCGTCGGGTCATCAGCGCTCACCTGCGCCTGCGCCACGCGAATGGATCGTACCGGCTGCTCGAGGGCGTCGGGGCGAACCACCTGGACGACCCCGCGACCAGGGGCCTCGTCATCAACGCCCGCGATGTGACCGAGCGTCGTCGGGCCGAAGAGACGACGCGCGAGAACCTGCAGAGGCTGCGGGTGGCCATGGAGGTGGCGGACCTGCAGGTGTTCGAGCACGACGCCGACCTCCGCTACACCTGGGTGCACAGTCCGGGGCGCGGTGAGGCGCCCGCCGAGGTCATCGGCCGGACCGACCTCGAGCTGTTCGGCGACGATGGCCGCTCCATCATGGCGATCAAGCGCCGCGTGCTGGACACCGGACAGCGCGAACGGCAGGACGTGCGCGTGCGCGTCGATGGACGCGACGTCTGGTACGACCTCACGGTGGAGCCGATCCGGTCGGCAGACGGCGCCATGATCGGCCTGCGCGGCGCCGCGCTCGACGTGTCGCAGACGCGATCCCTGCAGGCCCAGTTGCAGCACGCCCAGAAGATGGAAACGCTCGGCCGTCTGGCCGGGGGCGTCGCGCACGACTTCAACAACCTGCTCACCATCATCGGCGGCGCGGCGTCGATGGCCGTGGCCGGGCTGCTGTCGGCGGATCCGCGCCGGCACGACCTCGAGACGATCGAGCAGACGGTGAGGCGAGCCGCGCTGCTCACGCACCAGCTGCTCGCCTTCAGCCGCCGGCAGGTGCTGCAGCTGACGGTGATCGATCTCGACGACGTGGTGGGCTCCGTGGCCCTGATGCTGCGGCGGTTGCTGGGCACCGGCATCGAGCTGGTCACGTCGCACACCGAGGGCCTGCACGCCGTGTGCGCCGATGCCGGACAGATCGAACAGGTGATCGTGAACCTTGCCGTCAATGCCAGGGACGCCATGCCAGATGGCGGCACGCTCACGATTCGGACGGCCAACGAGGACCTCGACGACAGCCGGGCCGCGCACCTCGATGTCGGCCCCGGGCCGTACGTCTGCCTGACCGTGCAGGATTCCGGCGTCGGGATGGACCAGGCCACCCAGGACCGGATCTTCGAGCCGTTCTTCACCACCAAGCCCATGGACCGAGGCACGGGCCTGGGTCTGCCGACGGTCTATGGCATCGTCCGGCAGAGCAGAGGGGCGGTCGAGGTGTCATCGACGCTCGGGAGTGGCAGTACCTTCCGCGTCTATCTCCCGCGGACCGACAAGCTTCCCGATGCGCCCGTGGTCTCGCGGTCCCCTGCGCCGGCGCGGGGGACCGGCACCATCCTCGTCGTCGAGGACGAACCCACGATTCGGGACCTCGCACGGCGACAGCTCGCCGGCGAGGGGTACACGGTCTTCGCGGCAGGGGACGCGGCTGAAGCCATGCGGTTTGCCGACGCGCATGAGGAGACGGTCGACCTGGTGGTCGCCGACGTGCTGATGCCCGGCATGCACGGGCCGGAACTGGTCCGGCAGCTGCGATTCCGGTATCCGGACCTCTCCGCCCTCTATATCTCGGGCTATACCGACGAAAGCGCCCATTGGCTCGAAGACGGCGCCGACTTCATCGCCAAGCCGTTCCAGATGCCGGAGCTGGTGCAGCGCGTCCATGCGATGTTGCACGACCGCCGATCGGGCTGAACTCCCGGCCCACCTCACGCCGGCCAGGCCCCAGCGCAGGCCGGCTGGGCTACCTCCATCGGGCCGGTCTGATCGGAGCCGACGATCGCGGCGGTGCCAGGGGGCTCACCGCCGCGATTGAGATGCATCAGCTCACGACACCGTGATGACCCGTTCGTTCGAGACCAGGCTCACGCCCAGTGCGTTCACGGCGCGGATGCGGATGTAGTAGGTGCCCGGTGGCACACCAGAGAAGCTCTGGGTGAGCACGTTCCCGACGTTCGCAACCGCGATATTCGAGAGGCCCGTGGCCGACCCCGCTTCGATGACGTAACTGGTGGCCGCGTTTGCGCCGAGCGGTGCGGTCCACGCCAGTGTCACGGTCGAACCGCTCACCGACGACGTCGTGAAGCTTGGCGCATTGGGCGGCGCCGGGACGTTCCCGACGTTCAGCAGGATCTCCGCCGACGGCAGGCTCACGCCACCAGCGTTCCGAGCCCGGACCCGCAGGAAATAGAACCCGTTGGGCACGGGTGTGTAGGTGAAGAGCGTCCGACCCACTGGAATGGCGGCGATGTTGGACAAGCCGCTCGCGGTTCCGGCCTCGACAATGTAGTCGGAGGGAGGACCACCGCCAGCGGCTGGCGACCAGCTCATGGTCAGGAGACCGTTGCTGACGAACGCCGACAGGTTGGTGGGCGGGTCGGGCACGCCGGTGCCTCCGGCCCCGACCACGAGCAACACCTCGTTGGACGCGGGTCCCGTGCCGAACGCGTTCACCGCGCGAATCCTGACGTAATACGCGCCTGGCGGGACGCCTGGCACGCTGAACGAGGTGCCCGTGCCGGGTATCGGCAGCGTGACGAACGTCGTCCCCGGACTGCCGCCGGCCTCCAACAGATAGCTCGTGGGCGCGCCGCCCGCGGCCAGCGAGGGTGCCGTCCAGGTGAACTGTGCGGTGCCGGCGCTCGTGACGATGCGCAGGTTGGAGGGGGCGGCGGGGGCCTGGTCGCTGACATCGAGCGCGAAGTTGATGCCAGCGACCAGGGCGCCTTCATCGGTGAATGCGGCGCCCCCAGTGACAGTGATCGCCGTGCCGGACGCGACGGCCGTCGCCGATGAGCAGGTCGTCGTGCAGCGGATGTTGTCGTAGATCTCGTTGACGTGACCGAGCGCGTTCGACGTGTGGGCCACGTACGTGCCGTTGGGCAGACCGAAGACCGAATACTGGCCGAGGAAGTTGGTCACGGCCGAACCCGCGAACTGGCCCAATGGCCGCTGGAAGACGTTCACGGTCACGTTCGCCAGCGGCTGCCCTGACGCCGCCGCAGTGATCGTCCCGCTCAACCCTTCGACACGCGCCAGACCGAAATTCGCGACGGCGGTCCCGCCCGCCGCGACGGCGATCGGCGTGCCGGCGACGATGGTCGGGACGGGGCAGAGGGTGCTGAGACACCCGATGTCGTCGAACACCTCGTTGCGGAAGCGATGGGTGGCGGAGGAGTTGCCGAAGGTGGCGGCGCGATAGGAGCCCGGGCTGAGATCGGTCCGGCTGTAGGCGCCCGAGAGGTTGGTCGTCGCGGAGGCCACGAACGTGCCCGTTGACGACCAGATCTCGACGCCGATACCCCCGATGGGCAGGCCCGTCGCCGCGTCGGTCACCAGCCCGGCGATTCCGCCCATGGTCCGCGGCTGGAGCGCGAAGTCACGTCCGCTGCTGGTGCCGCCGCTCGTCACCGCCACCAGCGTGCCCGTCAGGAAGGCAGTGGTGCTGTTGCACGTGGGGGTACACGGAATGTTGTTGTAGATCTCGTTGGTGAAGCCCGCAATGCTCGTGAAGAGCGCATACGAGCCCGCCGGCAGACCGACGATGGTGTACACGCCAGACGCATTCGTGCTTGCAGCTCTTGTGAACGTCTGGCCGGAATGGACGACGACGGCCGTGACCGAGCCCCCGGAGAGCCCAAGCCCCGTGGTTTCGTTCGTCACCGTTCCCGAGATCGTGCCGCCCGGGCTCAACCCGAAATTGATGCCGCCGGTCGTGCCGCCGAGTGTCACGGACACCGGTGTGCCGCTGTCCACCGCCACGGTGGACGAGCAGGTCAGCGGGCACCCGATGTCGTTGTAGACCTCGTTGGTGTAGTTGATGTTCGTGGGCACCGACGTCAGCACGCCGTAGGTTCCCGGGGCAAGGCCGGCAACGGTGTAATCGCCCGTGGCGTTCGTGGAGCCGCTGCCGACGAAGACGATGGTGTTGGCTACCTTCGTGTAGGCGTTAACGCCGACGTTCTGAAGCGGTGCGCCGGTCAGCGCGTCGGTGACGGTGCCTGTGATCCGGCCGCCGGTGTCCAGTGCGAAGTCGCGCCCGGAGACCGTCGCGCCCGCAGCCGCGACGACAGGGGTGCCCTCCAGGATTGCCGCGGTGGAACAAGAGCCCACACACGGCATGTTGTCGTAGACCTCGTTGCGCAAGCCAGACGAATTGGATGTCGCGAGATAGTACGTCCCCGCCGGCAGCCCGGTTGCCGTGTAGACGCCGGACGCGTTGGTGAGGCCACCGCCTGCGAACACGAGGCCAGTTCCCGCGCGTTGATACACCTGGACGCTGACGTTCGCCACCGGCGCGCCGCCGGCGGCATTGGTCACAGTGCCCGAGATTCGCGCGGCGGGATCGAGCGCCATGTCGATGCCGGAAACCGTCGCGCCACCTGCCACCGCAATGGACGTGGCGTTGTTGAGGA
>WPCK01398170.1_pt1 | contig 11167 bp, 10 predicted proteins | sample 5399851 | NCBI WGS metagenome assembly WPCK01 (sample SAMN12869471, study PRJNA574797) | sludge metagenome | isolation source: wastewater treatment of pH11 | place: China:Beijing | collected 2019-05-20
GAACTAGAAGCAATTATCGAGGCTTCACTGGGTGCACTCACGGGTACAGGTAATAATCGACTACTGGCAAATGCAGGACCCCTAGAAAACCGGGCTGTTTTGTCGTCTGCGATTGCTCCCCAGGTGAGTTCGTCAGTCAACCCTCATTTCCCTAGTGTTTACGGGCTTGATGGTGGTGGTTTTAGGGTTGAAACGGATTTACTAGAGGCCACAGTTGCTGCTGATGGCACCATTTCGTCCCTTTTCGATAAGGTTGCTCAAAGAGATGCCTTTGGGCCTGGTGAAACAGGGAACCGACTGCAAATTTTCCGTGACACACCAAATGAGTGGGATGCGTGGGATGTTGACGTCATTGATCGGGTCACGCAGGCGGATATCACTTCAGTCATATCGATTGAGGCGGAGAAGGTTGCTGATAACACCATAAAGATCACGGTGAAGCGGGAACATGGTAAGTCGTATTTCACCCAGGAGTTGACGTTTACGAATGGGAGTATGTCTGTTGATATTGACACCGAGGTTGATTGGCACGAACGGGAAAAGTTGTTGAAACTAGCATTCCCTTTGGATTTGCGAGCCGAGTCAGCAGTGTCAGAAGTTCAGTTTGGTCATGTTCGACGGGCGCTACACGCGAATACGTCCTGGGATGCAGCTAAGTTCGAAACTCCTGCTCAAAAATGGGTGTTCCTTTCTGAAGCTAATTACGGGTTCTCGTTAGCAAATGACTCAACGTATGGGCATGACTTTGAAAGGTACACCAGGCGAGATGGTGGCACCACTTCACAGGTGCGGGTCTCTCTTCTTAGGGCGCCCCTCTACCCGGATCCAGAATCTGACCAGGGCACGCACAGTTTCAAGGTTTCCCTTCAAGTAGGTGCAAATATTGCTGGAGCAATAGCTGATGGATATCGCCTCAATATGCCCCCGCGGGAAGTGCTAGGTCAAGAAGGGATTGCCCCATTCGTGACCACTGATAACCCAGCCATAGTGATCGAAGCGGTAAAGCTAGCCGAAGATCAATCCGGGGACGTCATAGTCAGGTGTTACGAATCACTAGGAGGCCGTGCACAAGGATCAATCTACCTAGGATTCACCCCGGCAAGTTCAGTCATAACAGACCTCCACGAGTACCCATTGGGAGACGTGCAAGAACTGGACAAACCAGAAATCAGCATGAATCTACGCCCATTCGAGATCCGGACTTTCCGCATCAAAGTGAAAGACAACTAAGCGACAAGTAAACGGTTGGTTAACTATTAGGTTGGCCCATCCTGGTGGATGAATGCGGTTATCTACCAGATCTACCCAAAGTCCCCCGTTCCACAGGAAGTGGAACGGGGGACTTTGACAAAATGTTGAGCTGAACGCACGAACTGGGTTTGCGGGTAATTATCGACTTGGTTCCGAATCACTGCTCATCGTTGCACCCCGCATTTCAAGCGGCACTTAATGCTGAACCGGGCTCGCCAGAACGCAATATGTTTGTGTTCCGCAAGGGCAACGGTGAAAATGGTGAGTTGCCGCCTACTGATTGGATTTCAGGTGCAATTCCAGTTTGGACGCGTGTGCCGATGAAGATCGGAGTTTCGGATCTGTTGATGGTTTCGACTGGGCTTTTGCCCGATCCGGGTGTGGTGCCAGCTAACGGAACAGTCTGGGTGGCAAAGGTTTTAGAGGTTCCAGTCTTCTTCTGATTGGGAATTGATGTATAGATGAGCCAAGCCGGAATGATATTGAGTATCAGACTGTGGATGCGCCCGGGAGAGCTTACGGTACACTCCTGGGCTGACACTACACTCCGAGTTGAAATGTGTGTAGAGGCTGCTGAGATTTGTAAATCCTGATGCAGCCGCCACTTCTGAGACGCTCAAATCCGTGGCAACTAGGAGCCGTTGCGCTTCTGAGACTCGGCACCAATTCGTGTATTGTCCCATAGTCATACCCGTAATCTCCTTGAACACCGCCATCGCGTAACTGGGCGAAAGGTGTGCTGCAGCCGAAATCTCTGCAGCAGTTAGAGGTTCTCGGAAGTTTGCGGTAATGAACTGGGCCACTCTTCCTACCAGGCCACTCTTAGTGTGTGGGTACGATGGGTCGCCATGGTGATTGGGGGTCGCATTGTTTTGCCCTTGAAGTAGGGCGCGACGTACAAGTGCTTGAACCTCGACTGCTGCGATTTTATGGTGCACCGGGTCTTGCATCTCGACATGCCAAGCTTCGAACATTGCTGCTGGATCATAAGGCATGTGCGCTGGTTTGAGGAGGCGCGGCACCGTGCCGAGAAGTGCCGACATTTCTAAACTTGAAAGTTGCCAATTAAGGACCATCTCAAAAGGAAGCTGGAGCCAGAAAGCGGTCCCATGTGACGACGGTAAGAGACGATGAGGGTATGCTGCCCAAAATACTGCCACCTCGCCCGGACTTATCTGGAAATGATCTCCACCTAACTGATATTCGAAGATACCTGAGACCAAGAAGTTTATTTCTACGTCATTGTGCCGATGAGCGCGTGGCATCAGGCGAGGAGTTCCGTGGTAGACCCATAAGCCTTGGCCCTCATCGATAACGGATAGATCGCCACCACTGAGTCGTAGATTTCGATAGGCCATGGGAAAATAGTAACCGAACACCATAGGAATCTGGAAGTGGCTGCCCAAAAACTGGATGCTAGAGTCGACGAGTGATTCTAGGCTAAGAACATGTCAACGAAGATGTTAGAACGTGAAACCAAGGTAGCAATTATTGGTGCCGGAGGTTACACATTTCCCTTACGTTTGATCGGGGATATTCTTAGTTTTGAAGCATTGAAGAACGTGCGCCTCTGCCTTATGGATATCGATCAGAAGCGCGTGGACCGAGTAGGATCTGCCGCAGATCAAGTGATCAAACATCATGGTCTGGCTGCGCAAGTTGAGACCACTACGGATCGGCGTCAAGCTCTGAGTGGTGCCGATTTTGTAATCATCGCCTTTCAAGTTGGCGGCAATCAATCATATGCGATTGATATCGAAATTCCTCGGAGTTTTGGTATCGACCAACCTGTCGGGGACACACTAGGTCCGGGTGGCGTATTTCGGTTTCTACGAAGCGCATCCGAATATGAACTAATTGCTGCCGATGTCAGAGAGCTCTGCCCGTCAGCGCTTGTGCTTAACTATGCAAATCCAATGGCAATGGCCACCTGGTATCTTAGCGACCTAGGTGTGAACACAGTAGGTCTGTGTCACTCGGTGCAGGGGACAACTCGTATGTTGGCACGTGCGTTAGAAGTGCCTTACGAAGAGGTCAACTATCTCTCAGCCGGGATCAACCATCAGGCATGGATTCTTAATTTCCGTCGCGGGGAAGAGGACCTTTACCCTCAGCTGCGCAGTGTTATGGAACGTAAACACCAGGTTGGTAAGGCCCGAAACGATGCGCTGCCTGACGATGGGCAACACAGCACGGAAGCCACTGCCGAAAGTGTGTATGAGGGAGGCAACGAACAGGTTCGCACTACTCTCATGAATTACTTTGGATACTTCGAAACTGAGTCAAGTCATCATGCGTCGGAATATGTTCCATACTTCCGCAAAGATGCTGACACGACGAAACAGTACATTCCTGAGCGGTGGGATTACCTAGAGTTATGCCAGTCTCATGATGCCTCTGACAATATTGAGAGCCAAGTGCGTGATTTACAAAATGAGTTGAAAGCTTCTGTTGAGTACGGTGCGGAAATAATCAATGCAATAACCACGAACACGCCTACAGTTGTTTATGGGAACGTGCCCAACAATGGAATGTTGATAAGTAATCTTCCAGCCAACGCCTGCGTAGAAGTACCTTGCCTGGTCGACGCCCAAGGTGTGCAGCCAACGGCTATTGGTGACATACCTCCCCAACTGGCTGCTCTCAACCACACGAATATTAATGTCCAACAGCTGGCAGTTCTAGCAGCAAAAGCGCGAAGCCGGGACTTGGCATTACAGGCTGTAGCTGTTGATCCCCTGACAGCGTCCAAACTTACGTTAGACCAGATCAGCAATATGGTTGATCAGATGTTTGTCGCTCACGCCGAATTTTTGAAGCAGTTCAATAAATAACCCGAGCATCCTTTAAAATCTCAAATCCAATCGAAAGGACCACCTATGCTCAAATTTCAACCACAGCCATCCACCCCTTTGTTACCCGAGGCTGGGTCGATCTCAATTGGGATCGTTGGGGCTGGCCAGTTTTCAAGTAGCTTCGCGACGCTTTGGGATTTGCACCCGAACGTTCACGAGGTAGTCATTACGGACCTTGTACCTGGACGAGCCCAAAAGCTCGCTGACTCCTTGAGTAAGGCGCGAGTAGTGGACACGTTTGAAGACCTACTTGCAACCGACGTAGACGGTATTGCCATCATGACGCAGAGGTGGACACATGCTCCACTAGTTTTGGCTGTACTTGCAGCAGGTAAGCATGTCTACTCAGCCGTTCCGATGGCAACTGAGATTACTGAAATTGAGTCTATTGTTGCCGAAGTTGAGCGCACTGGTCTCACCTACATGATGGGAGAAACCAGCTACTACAATCCGGCGGTGGTCTGGGCCCGTGAACAGATTGAACAGGGAGAGCTCGGTCGCGTCTTTTACTCAGAAGGCGACTATATCCACGATATGGATAATGGCTTTTACGCTGCCTATCGTTACAGCGGTGGTGACAATTGGAAGGCGACGGCAAGCTACCCGCCAATGCTCTACCCCACCCATGCATTGGGTGGAGTGTTAGGCGCAGTGCCAACTAGAGCCACATCAGTGTCCTGTATCGGAATTGTAGATCAACTCAACGATGGTGTATTTGATAAGGCAGTCTCTCAATGGGGCAATGATTTCTCAAATATGTCTGCTCTGTTCGAATTAGAGGACGGGGGCGCAATGAGGACAAACGAGTTCCGCAGAGTCGGATATTGGAAGGGACATGAGAGTCGTTTCCGCTTCTACGGTACCGAAGCCGTCATGGAGCAAACCGGTCACGGTGCAACATTGAGCATTAAGTCCGAAGGTGAAGACTACGAAAAGGGTGAAACTAAAGATATAAGTGACCTCTTTTTCACCGGTGTAGGACAGATTTCTGAGAGCCATGATGAAATTGACCCCGCGCTTCTGCAGTCTTTCGTATCGGGGACTGCAAAGGTACAGGACCGTTCGCGTTTACCAGAGGCATTCAAAACGGCAGTAAACGGGCACGAAGGGTCGCACCATTTTCTGGCCGACGACTTTGTCCGTGCAGTTGTGACTGGTGTACAGCCTCCGATCGATGCGTTGCGTGCTGCACGATTCACTGCACCTGGGATAGTTGCTTTTGAGTCAGCAAAGCAGGGCGGTACACGACTACCAATTCCCCAGTTCTAAAATACAAACCCAACCCTACAATTCCAGTATCGAGAGAGAAGAATAATGAAACGAAAAACCATAATGTATGCCGGATTGGCAGCAACAATTGCGCTAAGTTTGAGTGCCTGTGGCGGGGGCACTCAGGGAGAATCCGCTTCGTCGTCAGAGTCAGGAGCCTCGAATTCTGGTGATACCGGAGGTGCAATTGACTTCTTCTTCAACGCACCGACTGGAAGTCCTCAGGACGGAGTTATGCGTGAGTTGATTTCTGAGTTCGAAGAAGAATCTAATGTCAAAGTTAACTTGACTATTGCGTCGTCGTCCTATGAAGATGACATGAAAGTTCTGATGGCCTCTGGCGATATTCCAGATGTGTTTGCAACTCACGGGTGGTCAGTGCTCAGATATGGACCGTTCCTTACTCCGCTACAAGATGAGCCTTGGGCAGAGAATCTGAACTCCGGTTTGGAAAATGTCATGCTCGACAATGACGGAAACCTCTACGCACTGCCGTTGGAATACGGGATTGCGGGCATGGTCGCCAACTTTGATGTTCTTGAAGAGCACGGTATAGATCCCGATTCCCTCGCAAGTTGGGATGGATTTAATGCGGCAGCCGCAAAGCTGGCCGATGCAGATATCACTGTTGTAACTTCTGCGGGTGCTGATTCGAACTCTGGTGACGTTGGAAACTTCATGGCATCCGGAGCATTTACGCAGGATGAAAATACTAGTTTCCTAGATGGGGAATTCTCAACGGATCTGTGGGAATCCGGAGTCACCAATCATATCCAGGAATGGGCAGACAAGGGTTGGATGAACCCGGACTACGTTTCGGCAACTTATGATGACATGGCTCGTCAGCTTGCCGACGGCAGTGCTGCTTTCGCCTATTCATGGCCGTTTGTTGCCCAGACAGCTCTGGAGTTCAACTCGGGCGCAAACTTGGGATTCATTCCATTTCCCGGGCCAGAGCCGTACCTAGTTGGTGGTGAAGGTGTTAGCTCTTTTGGTGTCGCTAAGGACTCAGACAATCCTGAAGCAGCCAAAGCCTTCCTAAATTTCCTGGCAACCCCAGCCAACGCTGAACGCCTACTTGAGGCCCAAGGGTCATACTCTGGCCTCACAAACATTACGGTAGATGTGGGACCTCTCTCTCCTAGTTATGAAAAGTATGTGGCACCGGGTGAAATTTCGGTAAAGCCTTTCTTTGACCGGGTTTACCTGCCGAATGGTATGTGGAACACCATTATCACAACAACAGATGCTGTGATTAACAAGCAGTCGACGTCCGCAGAGGCAGCGTCCGCCATGCGCGACCAGTTCGATACTCTATTCGGCCAACAGTAGGGCCAGAACTGTTTGGGAGCGTCTAAATGGCGCTCCCAAACAGTTCTGTATGGAAGGACTCGATGATGAGTGCTGTTCAAATTCGACCGACAAGGAAGTCCACACGCTTTCGTGGTATTTCAATCAACTTAATGTATTTTCCCGCGTTGGGACTGTTCGCGGTTTTTCTTTTGTGGCCAGCTATACAAGGCCTAATGCTCTCTTGGACAAACTGGGATGGATATTCCCCTGGATTTGCCAACGTTGGGTTCGCCAACTACGAGCGGCTAGTCTCCGACCCAAACTTTCACGTTGCACTCCGAAATACATTTCTTTTTGGAATTGGGTCAACTATCATTCAGCAAATTGTAGGTCTATTTCTTGCAGTGCTGCTTGACCGCGGTGGCCGAGGTGCATCCTTCATGAAGGCCGTCGTTTATTTGCCTGTTTTGATTAGCCCAGTTGTCATGGGAACTTTTTACTACTTGATATTTCGCTATCGACAGGGAGCACTCAACGAAATTCTGGAGCTAGTGGGGATCGGGCCGTTAGCGTGGCTCTCCAATCCCAATTTTGCAATCGTTGTAATCATCTTTATCAACAGCATGCAATTTGTGGGCATCTCCATGATCATTTACTTGAGTGGATTACAGGCTATTCCAGAAGAGATCAATGAGGCAGCACTTTTAGATGGAGTGTCTGGTTGGCAGAGTTTTTCTCAGATCATTTGGCCGATGCTGCATCCCGCTTTCGCCGCTTCTGTAGTCATTAACTTGATTGGCGGATTGAAGCTATTTGACATTGTGCGCGTTTTGACAAATGGAGGGCCTGGTTACTCAACCAACTCTGTGTCGACTTTGATCGGCCGAACGTATTTTGGAAATCAAGCCGCAGGTTATGCAGCAGCACAGGGAGTTGTTCTATTCCTGATCATTGCGTTATTCACTGTCGGGACTAATTTCTGGCTTGATCGACGGTCACAGAGGATTGGAGTCTAGGAATATCATGGCAACTGTTGCACGAAATTCTTCAGCAACGCGTAAGTCACGTTTAACGCGAAAAGCTAATTCGAGTCCAACGCAACCGAAGATGTCGACTCTGGTTCTTTTCGTATTGGGTGTGGTCGCTCTTATTCAAGTGCTTCCTTTTTACTTGGGCTTGGTAACGTCTTTCAAGGGCTCTCGTGATCTAGGTTCAGTATGGGCATTGCCATTCGGGGGAAGCTTAGAGAACTATCGGATTGCGCTCGACGCTGGAAGCGTCGGGCGTGCAATTCTAAACTCGGCGATCATCACCGTAGGTGTGACTGTTCTTGTTGTATTACTTGGAGCATTAGCAGCGTACCCATTGGCGCGGAGACGTACTCCATTTAATCAGGTGGTGCTACTAGGAACATTGGCATTCATGATGATTCCGCCACTGTCTATTCTTGTACCGCTGATTCGGCAGTTACGTTTGCTCGGGTTACTCAACTCTTACCTAGGCTTGATCCTAGTCTTGACAGTTCTTGCACTTCCGCAAGCAATCTTTTTGTACTCACAATCAATGAGGAGTGTGCCACTCAGTCTTGAAGAGGCTGCTCGGATCGATGGGGCTACTTCACTACGAACTTTCTTTTCAGTGGTGCTCCCTTTGATGAAACCAGTTACAGTTTCAGTCATAATTCTAACTGGCACGAACGCTTGGAATGAGTTTGCACTTTCGTCGTACATCATGACGTCAGATGCTACGCGTCCCCTTGCACCAGCAATTGCTGGATTCTTCGGGGCATCAGGCGCGAATATCAACGCGGCTGTGGCTGGCTCAATGATGGGTGTGCTTCCAATTCTCATTATCTATTTGTTCTTGCAACGGTATTTCATGCAGGGAATGATGGACGGGGCCGTAAAGTAGTAACTACCTAAAGCGCAATGCGAATCAACATTCTGCTTGCTGAACTTGTAAATCTGTCTGTGTGTGGGGGACTGCTGCATAGTTGGGTGACGTTTGACTTGGCTAGTTTTTGCTGGCCTGGGAGGATGTTGTTGTGCCTACTGCGTATCCAAAAGAGTTCCGTGAGGATGTCCTCCGGGTGGTCGCTGCCCGCGAGCCCGGGGTAACGATCAAGATGATCGCCAAAGATTTCGGGATCCATGTGGGGACACTGGATAAGTGGCTCCGTGATGAGCGAGTTGAATCCGGAGAAAGGCCCGGGACGACCAGAGCTGAGTCCCAGGAGCTTCGTGAGCTGCGTAAGCGCAATCGTCTGCTGGAGCAAGAAAATGAGGTTCTCCGCCGCGCGGCAGCGTATTTGAGTCAGGCGAATTTGCCGGGAGAAGGCTCTACCCGCTAGTGAGTGAGCTCGCCGCAGACGGGATTCCTGTCGCGGTGTCCTTGCGGGTGTTGAAGCTCTCCAGAGCGCCTGACTACCGGTGGTTGAAGGAGCCGGTGACCGCGGCCGAGCTAGCCGAGGCTTACCGGGCTGATGCCTTGTTTGATGCTCACGGGGATGATCCCCAGTTTGGTCATCGGCTCCTAGCAGACGAGGCCAGAGATGCCGGCCACGCCATGTGTGATCGGACTGCGCGCGTAGATCTGCTCCGAAAATCACTGGTGGTCTACTTTCGGGAAAAAGGCAAGAATGGGAAGAAGCCAGGTCCCCCTGTTCATGATGATCTGTGTGCCTATGAGGATAAGCGCGGCGTCACCCGACATCGCTTCACAGCTAGTCGCACCGCCGAGCTGTGGCTGACCGACGTCACTGAGCATTGGACGCGGGAAGGCAAGCTTTACCTTTGCGCCGTGAAAGACGCCTTCTCAGGGCGGATCGTGGGGTACTCCATCGATTCACGGATGAAAGCTAGCCTCGCAGTTCAAGCCTTAGAGAACGCGGCAGCTATGCGCGGAAACGTAGCTGGTTGCACAGTACATTCCGTCCGGGGATCTCAATTTCGGTCCCGCAAATACCAGCGCGCTTTGAAGCGCCATTGCCTGGTGGGGAGTATGGGCCGGGTTGGCGCTGCCGGCGACAATGCCGCCATGGAAAGCTTCTTCGCTCTCCTCCAAAAGAACGTGCTGAACAAGCACGCCTGGGACAGTCGAGACCAGCTCCGCACCGAGATTGTCTGGTGGATCGAGAGAACCTACCACCGACGCCGCAAGCAAGCCCGCCTGGGCAAGTTGACACCCATCCACTTTGAAACCATCATGAACAAACAGGCCGCACAAGCCGCCTGACCAACCTGTCTCCTAAGCGTGCAGCAGTCCCAACCAAAAGACCATACGGCAAGAGAGCTACGCACTGGGTGAGCAGCGTGTGAAGGGGTTTAACTCTATTTTTGCGACCGCTTCGATTACTGCGGCTAGAACGTATTATCAAGAGTTTAAGAAACAGCAAGAACCGCTACAGCCGGATCAGCGGCTGTTGCAACGATCTTTTCATATGCGGCAAACCCTGAGAGTGAAGATGGCTTGCTTGCGGAAGAGGGTTTTGAGACGGATGCGCTCTCAGGTGATGCACGCTCGTTCTTAGAGACCGCGATTGCTGACTATAACGGTATGTTTGGTACTAGCTTTGATACTAGTTCTGATAGTTTCCAGAACTATTACAAAGACTTGTCACTGAAAATTAAGACGCGCGAGTTAGACCTGGTGATCGTGGTCAACATGTTCCTCACCGGGTTTGATGCCACAACACTGAACACGCTGTGGTTGGATAAAAACCTTCGTTCCCACGGGCTCATTCAGGCGTATTCGCGTACAAACCGGATCTTGAACTCTGTAAAATCATACGGAAACGTCGCTAGTTTTCGTGACCTTGAAGAGCTACGAATGATGCGATTGCCCTCTTTGGTAACAAGAACGCTGCGGGGATCGTGCTTCTAAAGCCCTACCGTAAGTACTACGACGAATATGTCAAAAAGATTTTGGAACTACAAAACCAGTCCAAACCAGGCGAACCAATTGTGGGTGAGGAAGCCCATCTTGAGTTTGTGAAACTCTACGGGCATATCTTAAGGATCCGCAATATTCTTACTTCGTTTGATGACTTTGAGGGCGATGAGATTCTCTCTGCCAGGAATATGCAGGACTTCCAGTCCACCTACCTTGACCTGTGGAATGAACGTAAACGTTCGGAGCAGGGAGTGAAGGAAAGCATTATCGAGGATGTGGTGTTTGAGATCGAACTGATTAAACAGGTCGAGATCAACGTTGACTACATTTTGATGCTGGTACAAAAGTATCGCGAAGAACGCGATGATGGTAATGATAAAGAACTGCGTGCAGGTATAAGCCGTGCGATCGATTCCAGCCCGTCGCGGCGGAACAAGAAGAACCTGATTGAGAACTTTGTGGACTCTGTGTCAGTCAAGGGTCAGGTCGAGGCCGAGTGGCGGGCTTGCGTTGCCCAGCAGCGCGAGAAAGAACTGACCGAGATCATCCTGGCTGAGAACCTGAAACCCGACCAGACCATTAAATTCGTAGAAGTAGCATTCCGCGAC
>WPCK01330112.1_pt1 | contig 11165 bp, 11 predicted proteins | sample 5399851 | NCBI WGS metagenome assembly WPCK01 (sample SAMN12869471, study PRJNA574797) | sludge metagenome | isolation source: wastewater treatment of pH11 | place: China:Beijing | collected 2019-05-20
TGGGTGAGGGTGAGAAACGGGCTAGAGCAGCAACAGCCAGAGCGGAGCGACGACCGCGCTCGCGGCGACGATCGTGCGTGTCAGCGCCGGGTTGGAGCCGTACGCAAGGGTGGCGATCCGTTGCTCGTTGCCGTTCGGCCCGCCGAAGCCGACTGCCGGGGCCGGTGCCAGCGAGCTCGCGCTGTCGATGATCGCGCGGGCGACTCGGACTCGTCCGTGCCTGCGGGCTGCCGTCGCGTCGGCGGATTCCTCCAGCGCGTCGCGCAGATCGCCCAGCAAGCGGGCCGAGCCGGGCACCCACCACCACAAAGCGAGCGCTGCACGAGCGAGCACCAACAGCAACGGGTGTCGGCCCCGCATGTGCGCCTGCTCGTGTCGCAGGATCACCGCGCCGTGCTCGCTCTCCCATACGTCCGCCGAGAGCAGCACGCGCGGACGCCACAGACCGACGGTGAGCGCGATGCCGTTACCGGGGACGAGCGTGAAGCCCGCCGGATGCTTCTCGCCGCCGAGTCTCGCGAGCGCCTGCGACTGCCGGGCTGAGCGGAATACCAGCACGAACAGCGCAACCGGCGGCACCAACAGCAACGCAGCGGTGATCAGACTCGCGATGGAGTGGGCGATCCAGTCAGTCGGCGACGGGTAGTTCGCGACACCCCACGCGATCGGCGCCCGCCACGGCACCGGCAGATGCGGTGCCAGGCCGGGAACATACGGCACCACGAGCGCCGCGACCGGCACCACGATCATGACGAACAGCACCGCAGCCCGACTCCTCGGACTCATCCCCAGCAAGGCCGGGCGAGCACCCGCCCAGATCGCCCGCAACAGCAGTGGCGCAAGCAGCAGCACCACCTGCGGGTACAGCAGCAACTCAGCCATCGCCGTCCTCGGCCTCCATCTCGCGCAGCATCCGTCGCAGACGGGCCAACTGCGCAGGATCTTGCCGGGCACGATCCACGAAGAACGACACCGCCAGATCGCCATGCCGGTCGAGCAGCTCCTCGACCACGCCCTGCGTGACCAGCGCCTCCGTCTCGCTTCGGGTACGGACGGGCGCGTAGATGAACTGCCGGCCGTCGCGCTCGCGGCTCAGCTCACCCTTGATCGCCAGGCGCTCCATGATCGTCTTCACCGTGCTGTAGGCGACCTCTGAGCCGTGCCGAACCAGCACCGAGTGCACCGTCCGCACATCGGCCGGCGCGTCGCGCCACACGCACTCCATCACGCGCAGCTCGCCCGGCCCGTACCGGCCCGCGAGCGCGGAGGAGCGACCACTCAACGACATGCTACACAGTGTAGCAGCACGACCTTTGATGACAGCCGCGCGGCACCAAGCCAACATCTCGTTCTGGTTGAGCTCACACTGTAGCGAGCCACAGCGAATGACAACTACACCGAGGGGAGAACCCCGCGCTTATGGTAGCAACGCTCCGGCGTGAGCAGGGGCGAGTCATGCTGACGGGTTCTCTCATCTGATGCGACGACGAACGTCGAGGGGAGACCGTTGTCACCGCGTCTTCGCCCACACCGTGCCCCGGTGCACCCCGAACTGACGAGCTACGGCGTTCACGCGGAGCCCTTGCGCGCGTGCTGTTCGCATAGCGTCCACTTCCTCGGCAGTGAGGCGTGTTCGAGGTCGTTTACTTGGTTCCGCCGACGCGCTCATCAGCGGGTCGTCCGGCTCCCCAGCGGGGTCGGCATCCTCTCGGTTCCCTTGATTCCACGCGGAAACAAGCCTCTCAACCCGTGGTCGCCTGTTCCCGCAGTGCTCAATTGGGTCCACCAGGGTTTTTCGTTGCAATGACGCGGATATCTCGGAAGTCCAAAATCCCATTTGAACACTCCCTATCCACATTGGTATTCAATATGCCGCCTCCACATCCGGTTTTCACGTGCCTAGTGCGCATCCAGTTTCAACGTTTCAGGGCGCCGTCCAAGCGTCACAGCGTGAAATGTATACGTGGGGACGAAGGGAGGCCCTGGGGTGCCTACCCCAGAGGCTCTCCTGTTCCCCACGCATACATTTCGTGAAACTGGAGGGGTGGTTGCGGTATTCCTAGGCGGGCTCGGCGTCGCAGACTGACTCCTGCGACGCGGCTGATCTTCGCTGGGTCGCCGTGGTCAGCATAGGTCGCCGGTAATTCGTCTCAACAATGGCGCCCTAGGTAGACATCGGCGACCTTGGGTGAGTGGAGCTGAAGACATCGGTGACCTTTGAGGGGGTGTACCGCTCCCTGTTTGCCACGTCTTCGCGCGCATATCGTCGAAGGTGTAACCCTGAGAACGAAGCCCATGGAGGATTGCCATGTCGAAGAAAACACTACTTGCGCCAGCGTTTCTGGTCTCAGCCGCACTGGGCGGATGTAGTTCTGCTGACACAAGGACAACGTAGAGCCAGAGCTCATCACCGCAAAGCATCAGCCAGCCGAACTCGGAGGCTCGCCAATCCGACGCTCCGACCACTCAGCAGCAAGGCGGTGCCGACGGCGTCGGAGTGTTCGACCTGACCGACGGCACCGTCTACTGAACAGCGGTGAGGAGATGCCGATCCTGGGAATCGGTACGTCCAACCTCTCTAACGCGCAGGCCGAGGAGTTGGTGTATCACGCCCTCGATGGTGGCTTCAAGCCGATCGATACCGCTCGCATCTAATCTATGGGAATGAGGCAGATGTGGGCTGCAGGATCGTCCGCCCTGGTGTACCGCGCGAAGACATCTTCGTGACCACGAAGGTCTGGACGTCCGACTTCGGGAATGCGGCCGACACAATCTACGGGTCCCTAGAGCGCGGCGAGTGCTTTTCGGCTTTCTGATTTCGTCAGGGGCGGTGGAGGACAGTTTCGAGGAAGAGCTCGAGGACGTCTTCAGGTCTGCAACCAACCGCAATTTGCACTTCCGGCCAGGGCTCCCGATCGTGGTCAACCTGGACCGCTCGACGATCGACCAGCGTTTGACCTCTTCCGATGCCCGGTGCTAGTTCCACTTGGGTGGGGTGGGTTTCGAACGTGAATAACTCTGGAGCGACCAGAGCGCACACTGCTCCCGCGTCACCAATGATTGGGTTTGACCACGGCTGCCCGGTTGCCTCATCTACTGCCTCAAAGCCAAGCAGTTCACCCAGGGCATGAGCGACAGGATCGCCGCTTCGCTGCAAGTCTTCAATCTGCTGGTCACTTGCGCGAACCTGGAAGAAGACGTCCAGCCCGTACATCGTGAGCGGAACACCGGCGTTAAGGACGATGTGGGCCGCCTCGGGGTCGTGCCACACGTTGAACTCTGCTGCCGCAGTGGCATTGCCAATGCCAACCGCGCCGCCCATGAACACGATCCGCTCGATATGGTCCACCACCTCGGGATAGGTCCGCAGCAGTAGGGCAATGTTAGTTTGGGGGGCGAGGGCGACGATCGTTATGGGCTGATCTGAACTCATCAGAGTGGAGCGCAACAGCTCGATAGCGCCACGATCGTCCAGTTTCCGCCGCGAGGGTGGCAGACTCACGCTCCCTAGCCCCGACTCTCCGTGAACCTCAGACGCGGAACGTGCCTCTTCGATCAGAGGTCGGCGCGCGCCGATCGCAACGGGGATATCGGGTGCGTGGATGAGGTCGAGGACGCGTAGCGTGTTCTCACCAACTCGATCAACAGAGGTGTTTCCAGCCACACAGGAGATTGCCTTGATGGCGACCTGTGGATGGCGCGCGGCGAACATGATGGCCATCGCGTCATCGATTCCAGTGTCGACATCCAAGATAATGTTGTGCGTCATTGCGTCCTCGACCGTTCCCTAGATTGACTCTTGGGCAAATGATAGAGGATCTGGGGCTATGCGAGCATCGTGTAGTCGGTGTACCCCTCGGCCCCGCCACCGTAGAAGGCGCTGGGAATCGGAGTGTTGAAGGGACCGCCAGAACGGAGTCGGACGGGCAGGTCGGGATTGGCAATAAAGAGTGCACCGAAGGAAATCATGTCGGCTGTCCCGTCCTCGATCAGTTCGAGGGCGTCCGGGCCGGTTGGGTTTCCGAACCCGGTGCGCGGGTTCAAGATAAAAGTGTTGGGCCAAGCCTTGCGCAGCTCCAGGGTGAGGTCGCGTTCTGACTGCTCGCCAATGTGGAGGTAGGCGAGGTCGAGCTCCCCCAGTTGCTCCACAAGAGGCACATATGTCGCGGCAGTGTCGGGGTCGTCAACAATATCGTTGATGGTTGAGCCGGGGGAGAGGCGGATCCCGGTCTTCTCCGCCCCGATCTCGCTGGCCACGGCCCGAGCAACTTCGAGGGCGAAGCGACGGCGGTTCTCTGCAGATCCTCCCCACCTGTCGGTGCGCTGGTTCGCGTTCACGGAGAGGAACTGCTGGATGATGTAGCCGTTGGCGCCGTGGATTTCCACACCGTCGAACCCGGCGGCAATGGCATTCTTGGCGGCGTGGGTGAAGTCGGCAATTGTCGACTGTATCTCCGCCTCAGTTAGCTCATGGGGAGCCTCAAACTCCTGTAGTCCCTGAGGGGTGAAGATCTTGCCTTGAGGCTGCACAGCCGACGGACCCTGGGGGACCATCCCTTCGGGAAGAGTTGCGCGGTGACCAATGCGACCCGCGTGCATGAGCTGAGCAAAAATAACGCCCCCGGCCTCGTGAACAGCGGTTGTCACCTGCTTCCACGCTTCAACCTGCTCGGCTGAGTGAAGACCCGGCGTGTTCGTGTAGCCCTGTCCAACCGCAGAGGGCTGGATTCCCTCGGTGATGATCAGTCCCGCACCTGCGCGCTGTGCATAGTACTCCGCCATCAGGGGTGTGGCGAGGGCGCCCTCGGCTGTCGCGCGTGAACGCGTCATGGGTGCCATGGCGATGCGGTTCTTCAAGTCGATGTCAGCCATGCGATAGGGCTCAAAGGCAAGGTCCGTGGTCATGTGAATCTCTTTCTCGGATGTAGCGTGATGGTTCTGGCTCCGAAATGCCAATACCTGTTCAGACAGGTAAACCGTACACCGTTCATGCCTTCCTGCAAACACAGCGCCGTAGTTCGAACCATCACACTAAATAGGTGCCACTTGCACAGTTAGGTGCTCGGACAGTAAACCGTGGACTGTGGAGGGAGATGCGAGTAAGGTGGCAGAACCATGTACGAAGAGACAGCTCCTAAACTTGACGACTGTGCAACAGACTCACCCCAGGAGCAATGCGCTGTCGACTCGGGCAACCTGACGCAGGCCATCATCGGTGTTGCGCGACTCCACCGCGTCCTCGCGGGCACCCTGCTTCGCAAGGTGGGGCTGCACCCCTCGCAAGAGCTGGTCATGATGCGCCTGTGGGTGGAAGGACCGCAGCGTCAGGCTGACTTGGCCAAAATGCTTGGGACAGATTCGGCAACGATGACCCGCACAGTCCAGCGTCTCGAGGCCGGAGGGTTTGTGCGTCGCGTTCCCTGTGAACATGACAGACGTGCAACCATAGTCGAAGCGACCCCTGCGAGCCTTGGTGCAAGGGAGGACGTTGAAGCATCGTGGCGGGAACTCGAGGACTGTGTGACCCGCGGCCTCAGTGAGGAGGAGCTCGCGTCCATGCTGCGTCTTCTCGGCAAGATGCAGTGCTCTCTGGCAGAGGCTATCGCGAAGTCCCGAGAGTTCACTGACTGACGGTCGCGCAACCGCGCTCCATCTGCCGTGCGCTGCTGTACGGCTAGGACGTCACGAGCAATCACTACCGGACATGACTGTCCGGTATGCGCTACGCTTCCACCGTACTGACAAAACAGGGCGGTCTTCGCGCGGGTGTCAAGAACGCCATGCTTCGAGGTCGTCACCCATAGGGTTGATGTCTCCAACGCTGAGTCGGTAGCCGAGGTCGCAAGGGCTGCAGATGCCCTCGGACGTGTGAAGTCGGTAGTTCACACTGCGGGGCTATCCCCGGCGCAGGCATCGGCCGACGCAATCCTTCACGTTGACCTGCTTGGCGTTGCGCACACTCTGGATGAGTTTGGCAAAGTGATCGCCAAGGGTGGTGCGGGAATTGTTATTGCATCAATGGCCGGTACATTCATGGCAGGGAAGCTGCCACCCGAAGTGGAGCTGGCTCTGGAGCGAACCCCCACGGAGGAACTCCTGGACCTTCCCATACTGAAGGCGCCGCAGTTCCAGGACCCGGGTGCCGCCTACTCCCTCGCAAAGCGCGCCAACCAGTTGCGCGTCCAAGCGGCGAGCTTGGCGTGGGGCCATCGCGGAGCTCGGCTGAACAGCATTAGCCCGGGCATTATTTCAACGGCGATGGGTCGCGAAGAATTGGAGGGAGAATCTGGTGGCGCAATGCGCGCGATGGTTGCCGCGTCGTCGATCGGGCGCACGGGGACATCCTCAGAGATCACGGCGGCTGCGGCCTTCTTGCTTGGCGCGGAATCCTCATTCGTGACGGGCACCGACCTTCTGGTCGATGGAGGTGTTGTTGCGGCGGTTCGTTCCGGAGTGCTCAAAGCTGGGCGCGAATAGTTACGGCCAGACACGCGCGAAAACGCGGCCGTTCCGCGGGCTACTATACTGGCGCGAGTGAACGAACAGGCTTCTCCAACTGCCGTCCGACCAGTACTTGTCGTTGACTTTGGCGCCCAGTACGCGCAACTTATCGCGAGGCGCGTCCGCGAGGCGGGTGTGTATTCCGAGATCGTTCCGCATTCGATCAGCGCGTCGGAGGTCGCCCGCATGCGGCCCCTGGCAATTATCCTCTCCGGTGGCCCGTCCAGCGTGTATGCCGAGGACGCCCCGGCATTCGACGCCGGGATCCTCTCCTTGGGTGTTCCGACGCTGGGGATTTGCTACGGATTCCAAACCATGGCGACCGCGTTGGGGGGCGAGGTCGCCCGCACGGGGAGGCGTGAATATGGCTCGACGCAGCTGACCTTATCTGGGGCCGCCGCGTCCTCGATCGTCTTCGAGGGGCAGCCCGGGAGTCAGATTGTTTGGATGAGCCACGGAGACTCGGTCAGTAAGGCTCCGGAAGGCTTTGAAGTGCTTGCGTCCTCTGCGGCCACTCCCGTGGCCGCATTCGCAGATGAGGAACGGGGACTCTACGGCGTGCAGTGGCACCCTGAGGTGGTGCACTCTGAGCAGGGTCAAGCCGTCCTCGAAGCATTCCTGCATGAGGCCGCGGGAATCGCACCCGAATGGAACCCAGACTCCATCATTGAGGAGCAGGTGGAACGGATCCGCGAGCAAGTTGGCGACGCCCAAGTAATTTGTGGGCTATCGGGTGGGGTCGACTCCTCCGTTGCCGCCGCCCTCGTACAGAGGGCTGTGGAGGAGCAGCTCACCTGTGTCTTTGTCGATCACGGACTGCTCCGCAAGGGTGAACGCCGCCAGGTTGAGGAGGATTACGTAAAGGCAATCGGGGTCCGCCTGGTCACGGTGGATGCGAGGGAGCAGTTCCTACGCCACCTCGAGGGCGTGACGGACCCTGAAGAAAAGCGCAAGATTATTGGCCGCGAGTTCATCCGAGTGTTTGAGGAAGCCGCGGCAAACCTCGTTGCCGAGTCGCGCCAAAACGTCGATTCTGAACCGATCAGGTACCTGGTTCAGGGAACCCTCTACCCGGACGTTGTCGAATCCGGTGGCGGTTCAGGTACGGCCAACATCAAGTCCCACCACAATGTTGGAGGCCTACCAGAAGACATGACATTCGAGCTGGTGGAGCCATTGCGGGCCCTATTCAAGGACGAAGTGCGGGCAGTCGGACGCGAGCTGGGGGTCCCCGAAGAGATTGTCTCGCGACAGCCATTCCCGGGTCCCGGCCTCGGCATCCGCATCATTGGCGAAGTGACTGAGGAGCGGCTCGAGATCCTCCGGGAAGCGGATGCGATTGCCCGCCAGGAGCTCACCGCAGCCGGCCTCGACGAAGAAATCTGGCAGTGCCCGGTTGTCCTGCTTGCTGACGTGCGGTCGGTTGGCGTTCAGGGGGATGGTCGCACGTATGGGCACCCGATCGTTCTGCGTCCGGTCTCTAGCGAGGATGCGATGACGGCGGACTGGACCGAGCTACCCGCCGAAGTAGTGCGGAAGATATCGAACCGCATCACGAATGAGGTGCCGCAGGTGAACCGTGTGGTCATTGATGTGACATCGAAGCCCCCGGCCACCATCGAGTGGGAGTAGAGCTCTCCAACGTGATCAACCGGGGGCGGCAGCTCGATCCTGCAATTGCGTGGTGTAATTGCACCATGAGCACTTCCTCAACGCAGCATGCCCCCACCGCGAAAACTACCTCCTACGTTGTGGGTGCCTACGCGGCATCCCCCGCCCACGGCACCTGGCACCCCGACCTCGAAGAGGAGTTCTACTCTGGACTGGCGGCCATGCCACGCGTGAACGCCCTCGAAATCCCCTGGCTTGGACGTCTTCACCCCCACGATGACCAGTGGATACTGACGCACTTTCCCGCGCGGTTCACGGCTGTCGTGACGGGTATTGGGAACGTCATGTCAACGGCGGACGAACTCGGCTTGGCATCCCCCGACGAGGACGCGCGCAACAAGGCGCTAGCTACCACGAAGAAACTTCTTGGTGACGTACGACGCTTCAATGATGAGGTCGGACGGCAGGTGGTGTCTGCGGTAGAGCTGCATTCAGCGCCGCGGGGAACCGGAACTGCTGACGCGCTTGCCGCCGGCCTTGCCGAGGTCGCCACGTGGGACTGGGATGGTGCGCAGCTCCTGGTTGAGCACTGCGATGCGTTCATTTCCGGTCAGGCTCCGGAGAAGGGATTCCTCCGGCTCGAGGACGAAATCGCGGCGATTCGTTCTTCGGGGGCCCCCGTGAAGATCAGCATGAACTGGGGGCGGTGCGCCATTGAGCTGCGCGGAGGGGAGCAGGTTGCAGGCCAGGTTGGCGAGGCCGCTGCCAGTGGATTGCTGGATGGAATCATCTTCTCCGGCGCGGCAGATCGTGAGGGTGAGGCGGGATACGCCTGGATTGATGCCCACCACGCATTCCGGCGTTCGCCACAGCACCCGCTGGGAGACCCGACCTCGCTCTTGACTGAGGAGAGGGTTGCGGATGCGCTTCGTGCGACCAGGTCGGCGGGCGAAGACAATGCTCCACATTGGTTGGGCGTCAAGGTGGGTTGGGCGCATCCCGGGGGCACGGTTGCTGAGCGTCTTCAAATGGTCGCAGACGCCCTCGACGGGGTAGAGCGGGCCGCGCGTTCATGACGCCGCGACGCGCGCTGGTATCTGGCGCTTCCAGTGGGATTGGGCGCGCCACGGTGCGCGCCCTGGTGGGCGACGGGTGGGAGGTCGTGGCGACGGCCAGGCGCTCCGACCGGCTCGAAACCCTTGCTGACGAGACCGGATGTGAAGTCTTTACAGCGGATCTAACCAGGGACGAGGACGTTGCGGCCCTCGCAGAGTTTGCCGGATCCACTGGGCTTGATGCGGTGGTGAATGTTGCGGGTGGTGCCCTCGGTGTTGATCGGATCGACGAGGCCGACACTGAGCGTTGGAAGCGCATGTTCGACATAAATGTGATGGCGACCCTGAAGCTCACTTCGGCGTGCCTGCCACTGCTTCGCAGGAACGGTGGAGGGTCACTAGTCTTTGTGACCTCCACAGCAGCGCACGGCACCTACCCGGGAGGGGGTGGTTACGCCGCCGCGAAGCATGCAGAACGGCAGATTGCCACGACGCTGCGCCTCGAGTTGGCAGGCGAGCCGATCAGGGTCACGGAGATCGCTCCGGGCATGGTGAAAACCGAAGAGTTCTCCCTGGTGAGGTTAGGAGATCCGCGGGCAGCTGAGGATGTGTATGCGGGAGTTGAGGAGCCACTAGTTGCCAGTGATATTGCGGAGGCAATTCGCTGGAGCCTCGACGTACCGTTACACGTCAACGTGGATCTGATGGTGCTCCGCCCGGTTGCCCAGTCGACGAACACGGACGTGGTGCGTAGGCAGCTCGCGGTTAGGGATGCGGTGGGGCTCTAGAAACCATGTCGTCAGAGGGTATTTTCATACGGAATCTGCCGGATTGTTCGAGTTGGAGAAAGATCGTACATTTCAGCGAGCGAGTTTGATCTTCTGGTCATAGGGTTGATTAGTGGGAGTGATTTTTGTACTCCCTCACCACTTGCCTACCTGGGCTGTGAACCAACTTTTGGAGGATTCAAAATGGCAGAAAAAGCTGCTGAGTGGGAAAAGAAGGTCGTCGACGCTGAGAAGCATGCTTCGAAGGTCTACGAAGATGAGGTTGCTCGCCTTGAGAAGCAGGTTGAGCACACGGACAAGGCTGAGGCTCGCGAGGTAAAGCGCGTTGAGCGCGAAGTTGCTCTCGATGCGGCATTCGCAAAGCACCACATCGAGTACTTGGAGAAGGTAGTCCTTCACGAAGCCAAGCGTGTTGACCACGCCTACGCTGTTCTTGCTGAGAAGCAGGAGAAGGGTGAAAGCGACAAGGCCATTGAGCGCGCAGCAGAGCACGCAGTCAAGGTCGAGGACGACGCAGAGAAGCACATCGCCAAGGTCATCAAGCGTGTTGCCAAGCACCTGGAGCGTGACGCCAAGGCAGCAGCCTCACACGTTCTCAAGGGCTTGGACAAGCTTGGACTTGATGAGGAATACCTCGGCAAGGATGTGGAAGCTGATGCAGATCGTGTAGCCAAGGCCCTGGCCAAGGTTGTCGACAAGGCTGAGGCCTAAAGCAAGGAGTTGCCGCCGGGGCAGCGAGGTCCCGGATGGTTGACATAGGAGGGTGCGCACCGACTTAGGTCGGTGTCCACCCCTGTCACTTCGTGAGATCGCTTACCGGCAAGCGTGGGTGACCCGAAACCTGGAACGCCCGTGCGTTGGCTAGGGCTCGTGCGCTTATACTTTTTTCGCCGCAGGGCGCAGAAATGCGGGTTGTGTTCGGAGCTCCGGCGGTGGCCGCTGCACACGCGGGCTGAATCCAGCGAAAGGATCACGGAATGCTGCAAGGTGCGGACGTACTCTTGGCATACATCAAGGACCAGGGAGTGCGCAATATCGACGTGCGTTTCTGCGATATCCCAGGCGTGATGCAGCACTTCACTATTCCGGCGAAGTCTTTTGGGCCGGAAGTCTTCACTGAGGGCCTCAACTTTGACGGGTCGTCAATCACCGGGTTTCAAGAGGTTCACGAATCGGACATGGTGTTGTTCCCCGATCCGGCAACTGCCTA
>WPCK01145995.1_pt1 | contig 11164 bp, 15 predicted proteins | sample 5399851 | NCBI WGS metagenome assembly WPCK01 (sample SAMN12869471, study PRJNA574797) | sludge metagenome | isolation source: wastewater treatment of pH11 | place: China:Beijing | collected 2019-05-20
AGAGTCAGTTTTAATGTAGTAATCCAAGCTAGCCAAGAATCTTTTTGAATATCATTTAAATTTGTAAGGATAACAATAACAAGTATTTGATATATTGTATATGCAAGTATCATTCTCTCTAAGAAAATTATTCTAGATGTAGTAGGGTCAAGAAGGGCTGTTAAATATGTTATAAATAAAGATACTGAAAGTAGTTCTATTAGATAAAGAAATATCTGAAAGAGTGTTGGCAGTGACCCATACTAATGGGAATTTAAATAAAAAGTGAAGCTTGTTGTCGATAGTCTAATGGCGACAGATTATCAAGCTTTGTCTGTATTCTAGTTTCGTTGTAATATTTTATATAGTTTATCACGGTTTGTAATACAATTTCAGTAGAACTACAAAGTTCTGGATAAATATAGAACGTTTCCGACTTTAGGCTGGAATGAAACGATTCAATTGAATATTTCATCTTCGTTTGTACTGACATAAAAATGCCTCCATTCTTTAATCATATTACTATGATACTCGAATAGAGACATTCTTTTTTTTACTCCCAATTATATGGATCAGTGCCACACGGAATGTAAATCTCTTTTAGTTTCAACTAATTATTAAACACACAGTTTCAAGGATTCTTTAATAGAAGCCTCAACATCGTGTTCCTTAATACCTAATACAGGCATCGTATCCTTAGGATCCAAGAATAAGTCCACAGTTTGCAACTTAGCACTTACAACCATATGCATACCGTGTTCCTTTCCTTCAGCCTTAGCATGTGCATCAATAGCTTGGTATGTTGGTAACATTTGTTCATACTCAACAACCGGAACTTGCGTAGTCTCAGTTTGACCCAAAGCATCGACCATCATTTGATAGAAGTCTTTAAACTTCATATTGTATGCACAGATGGCATAGGTACCACGGTGAACACCATTTTCCATAGCTCCAACCGCAGCCTCAGCCACTTGTTCAACTGTAACCACCGCTGTACCACCTTTAAGTGCAGGGAATACTTCCTTGCCTCTAACTTGATCCACAAACATCTTCCAAAGTGGAAGTCTACCTGGCATTGTACCAAAGATATAAGGAAGTCTAAGAGATGTAACATCCATAGCCCCTTCACCCTCAGCAAAAGCAACTTGCTCCTGTAATAAACGCGTATTAGGGTATGCTTGTTTTCTCAATTCATATTCAGGTAATCTTTCCGCAAACTCCGCAAAATACGAACCAAATACCACAAACTTCTTAACACCCGCTTCTTTAGCTAAACGCGCAATACGTTGTGTTGGCAACACATTGGCCTCATAAAAGAACTTAACAGCTGGACTCTCAGGAATCACACGCTCATCAGCCCCAGCAGCATAAATAAATCCATAGCAATCACTCAATAGTGCTACAATTTCAGCATCACTCAGTTCATTAATATTGCCCAATGAACACTCAACTTCCTTAGGAAATAAATCATCAGTTGGCATCGGTGGCAAAGCCATTGTCTTAACTTGATACCCTCTACTTAATAACTCTTTAGTAGTATAGTAACCTAAGAAACCAGTACCACCTAAAATAAATACTTTTTTCATTTTATTCGTTCCTCCATATTTATCTCTACCTATATATTATATCGCAAATATTGTGAGAGTGTTGAGAAATAGTTAATTATATCCATAAAGATTTTCAAATCACTAACAAACCTAGGGAAACTTTGGTGAATTAGTAAACTTGACACTATTTAGATTCCAGTTTAATTACTACTTGATATTTATCATAAATCCCATTACATCAAAACACCATTACAGTGAAATTATGTTCAAAAGAATTGATACTGTATTTGTATATGTAAGTAATATAGGAAAATCAGTTAAATGGTATCGTGATATTTTAGGATTAGAAGTTGGATTGGAATATCCAGGCTATGTAGCGTTTAAACTTGGTGAGACCTATTTAACATTAATTGAGAATCAGGAACAAGTAAACCAAGAATTTAGTGCATTTAACTTTTTCGTTGAAAATGCTTATACTACATATCAATACTTAGTTGAGAATAATGTTAAGGTGACCGAAGTTATGAATGACGGTGTTGATCATTTTGCTTTTTTTGATCCAGATGGTAACAGATTAGAAGTATGTTCGTTTTCATAAGTATGTATCCAATTCAGACAACTAAAGATGATACAAATACTTGTTAGTGATGAAATTAAAAAGTATCTAGAATAGAAATGTTCATGAGAAATTTTGATGAATCAATAAATTTGTATTACGACTATTCATTTTTTGATATTCTATCTAAGAAGTTCAATTATTAATAATATTTTGTACTTTCATTTGTGATTTTGGAATTGTAAGTGTTGATATATCTCAAAGAATTTGATACACTTCTTTGGTATATCAATATAAACGGTCAAGCACCTATGCTTGAGGCTAGTCTTTTCAGGGCGGGAAAGGCACTTCAAGTATGGGTGCGTTTTTTATTACAAAGGTGGTGAATGATGAAACTAAGAAAAATTTATGTGTTTTTGCTACTAGCTGGACTACCATTGCTTGTTTGGAATTATCCAATCGCAATCGGTTGGATGATTGGTCAATTAGTAATGATTATTCTTGTAACAGCGCAAACTGCATTTTATGAAAAAATACTCGTTGGATCAAATTTCAAAATGAATCAATATGTGTCGTATGTGCTGTTTACAATAGCACTTATTGCAGGTCCGTTGTTGTTCTCATTTTTCTTCAGAGAGCTTATTGAGCCTTTAGCAGTGTTTGCTGCATACTTCGTGAGTCGTATTTTAACTTTCTTAGTTAATTTATTCTCGAAGGAGAAAACATATAATGCAAGCTGAGGTGTTTTCGATCCTTGTAATTATGTGTGTTATGGTAGTTTTTATTCTTTTGTCAAAACACTCAATTGATAAGTATGAAGAAGGAAGCAAACCTAAGGGATTCGCATTGTATGCTATTGCATATGTGCAAGCGATTCTGTCAATTACAGTACCAGTTATGGGCAAAAAACGAGGACGTGCAATGGCAGCATATATTGGAGCTGTGTTCATGTTTATTCTACTCTCGAATTGGTCGGGCTTGGTTGGACTTAAAAATCCAACAGCTAACTTTAGTGTAACCTTAACTTTAGCATTTGTAACGTGGATAAGCATCCAGATTACGAAGATAAAAGAAAATGGAATAAAAGGATATATCTCTGATTTTTTCAAGCCTTTCTTCTTCTTTGTTATACCTAATATTTTCTCGACAATCGCCCCTTTAATTAGTTTGTCGTTACGGATGTTTGGTAACGTTCTATCAGGAACAATTATAATGACAATGCTTTATTCATTCACCGGATGGTTGAGTGGATCAATACCAGTAATCGGTGGATTTGATTTTATTGGCGTGATTGTTGCTCCATGGCTTCATTTATATTTTGATATATTTTCAGGTTTTTTACAGGCATTTTTATTTGTATCACTTACAACTATTTTTATTGGAATCGAATATAAGGAGGATTTAAACAATGGATAACGTAAGTATTGGAAAAGGACTTATCGCAATTGCAGCTGCACTATCAGTGATGACAGGAATTTTCTCTACAATTGCTCAAGGGTATGCAGCTGCAAAAGCAGTTGAAGCAGTTGGGAAAAACCCAGAAGCGAACAATGAAATCCGTACCATGTTAATGTTGGGAGCGGGAATTGCAGAAACAGCCGCAATTTACGGTATGTTAGTTGCATTTTTATTAATTTTTGCATTTTAAAAGAACGGAGGAAAAAGAATGTTTGATATTGCAGGACAATTATTCCCAAACATCATGACCATTGCAGTACAACTCTGTGCTACCGGAGTGATTTATGTCCTTTACAAGAAGTATTTACATCAATCCGTTCTTAACTTGATGGACAGGAAAGCTGAATTGTTTCAGAAAGAGTATCGTGATATCGAAACAATGAAAGAAGAACAAGTGCAATTGAAAGAACTGTTCGAATTTGAGAAAAAAAATCAAAATGAGCAACTTGAATTTCAAAGGAAAAAGATGTTGGAAGACATTGAGTCGTTAAGAAATCAACTCTTATTTGAAGCAAAAAGTGAATCAGAATCGCTACGAGTTCAAAGCTCTATTAGTATTGAACAAGAGAGAAAAGAGATGCTTCAAAATGTCGAGGAACACATCATTTCTGTTTCGACGATGATGGTTGAAAAAGTACTGGACGGATATACTTTTGATAAAAATCAAATGATGACATCATTAGAAAAGGAACTTGAAAAACATCATGCGAGATCATGAACACTATGCTCATGCTTTTTACCAGTTGATGGGTGATAATCAAGTTAATTACTATCTTGAATTTCAAACTATTGCAGAAGTGATTGAGCACTATCCACAGCTCCAAAGTAAATTGATTTTTAAACCCGATGTGCTTGAAGATATTCATGATTTACTGTTTTTAGGAACATCTGATTTAGTAAAGAGAATGGTAACACTTCTATTGGATGATGGTATGATTGATCAGATTTCATATGTAAAGCGATCCATTCGTGATTTACTCATGAAAAATGGTTTATGGACTTGGTGTAGAATTGAAACAGCTCAATTAATGAGTAGTCAATACTATGATGATATTCAAAGCAGAGTAAAAAAAATGTACACAAGTCATATTGAATTTGAAAGTAGAGTAAATCCTAAGCTTTTAGGAGGGATTCGTCTTTTAGTCAATGATTCAGTTATTGACTTAAGTATTGAAGGACGACTTAAGAGATTGATTGATGAGGTTAGTTATGGATAAGCAAAGTGAAAGAATTATTGAAAGAATTAAAAGTCGTGTCGAAGGTCTGAACTGGGAAACTGAGGATCAAGACGCGGGATTGGTCTATAGTGTTGGTGACGGCATTGCATTTGTTAAAGGGTTAAGAGATGTACTATCGGGAGAGCTTTTGAAATTTGATTCAGGTGTCATGGGACTGGCTATGAATCTTGAAAGTGATCAAGTGGGTGTTGTGTTGCTTGGCAATGATTCAGAGATTCGTGAAAAAGATAAAGTTTTTAGAACAAAGCATGTTGTGGATACACCCATTGGCGATGCTCTTTTGGGTCGTGTTGTCAATGCATTAGGAATCCCCATTGATGGCTTAAATGATATTGAAGACAAGACATTTGCGCCGATAGAAGTTCAGGCAACAGCAGTTATGGCAAGACAAAGTGTAAATCAACCATTGTTAACAGGGTGGAAAATAATTGATGCAATGATTCCGATTGGACGAGGACAACGAGAACTCATTATTGGAGACCGTCAGACGGGCAAAACGAGTATTGCTGTGAATGCGATACTAAACCAAAAAGGTCATGATGTTTATTGTGTCTATGTGGCGATCGGACAAAAAGCATCAACGATTACACGAATCGTTGAACAACTACGAAGAAATGATGCACTTGAATATACAACGGTAGTAGCGAGTCCTGCAGATGATATGGCATCTTTGCAGTATATTGCACCCTATACTGGTTGCACCATTGCGGAATATTGGATGAAACAAGGAAGAGATGTGCTGATTGTTTATGATGATTTATCAAAGCATGCAGTTGCCTATCGTACCATTTCTCTTTTATTACGAAGACCTTCTGGTCGTGAAGCATATCCAGGAGATGTTTTCTACTTGCATTCACGTTTATTAGAACGTTCAGCTAAGTTGAACGAGAAACATGGTGGTGGCTCGATGACTGCACTACCTATCATTGAAACCCAAGCAGGAGATATCAGTGCATATATTCCAACGAATGTTATATCCATTACAGATGGTCAGCTCTTTTTAAATCTTGATGCATTTAACTCAGGAAAACGACCAGCTGTCGATAGTGGATTATCAGTATCTCGGGTCGGATCTGCAGCACAAACCCAAGCAATGAAACATGTCGCATCATCATTAAAGCTTGAGTTAGCAAGTTATCAAGACTTGTTATCATTTGCTCAGTTTAGCACAGATGTTGATGCCAAGACTCGTGAAATTCTTGATCACGGAAGTAAGTTGACTGAACTTCTTAAACAAGATGTCAACAAGCCGTTGGCTCAAGAATTGCTTATATTAAGCTTGTTTATGAATAAGTACGGATTCCTTGATCGCTTAAATGTTGATGAAGTACTATCATTCGAGTCATTCATGCATGATGCAATGAAACGCTCCTATTCTGGTCTACTTGAGGAAATAAAAGCAGAATATAAATTGAGTGATAGTTTAATTGAGAAAACTAAAGCATCATTAGAGGAGATCTATACCCTGTATCGAGGAATTCATAATGGTACGTAGTCTATCGTCCATTTCAAAGCGATCAAAAACAATTAAAACTACTCAAAAAATTACGAATGCAATGAAGTTGGTTTCAATCAGTAAGCTCCAACAATTCAAGCTTAAACTTAAACAGTTTGAGGTAGTACTAGAAAATCTATCACCTGTAGATTCAGAGAGTAGTATTTCAGACAAACCAGTACTGTATGTTGCGTTTTACCCAGATCTAGGTCTTGTTTCTTACTATACGCGTCTTTTAAACCAAATGATTGCTAAACTCGATAAACCAAAACTTTATGTTTTAGGGACACAGGGCTATGAATGGCTGAAGAGGAATGAGTATGAAGTTTTAAATGAACTAGTACACAGTGAACATCTCGATATTGAATCTTTTTTAGAAAACTGTGAATTGTATATGGATTTATATCAGATTGTCATTCTTATGCCGAAATATGCATCAAACGGTGAACTATCTTTTGAACTGATGAAAACACAAAAAGTCATGAAGAAACGCTATAATCAAGTTTATGAGCCAAATTATGAAACTGCAAATAAAGCTTTTCAATCATCATACTTAAAGTCTGCTCTCGTAAATGGTTATTATGCTAGTAAGGTCATCGAATACACAATTCGAAGAGTAGCAATGGAAAAAGCAACCGAAAGTGCTGATGGCATGCTGCATGATCTCAAACTGCAGTATAATCGCTTACGTCAAGAACGTATTACTGAGGAACTGTCAGACTTAATGTCAGAGGAGGGATGAGAATGACAAAAGGAATAATTAGTCAAATTATTGGTCCAGTTGTTGATGTGCTGTTTACAGATCAATTTCAACTACCTAAACTCTATCATGCTCTTTCTGTGGATAATCAAAGTGTTATTCTAGAAGTTGCGCAACATGTTGGAGATGATTGTGTAAGATGTATTGCAATGAACCCAACAGATGGATTAATGCGGGGTATGTCTGTGACAGATACAAAAGCACCTATATCAGTGCCTGTTGGCGATGATACCTTAGGGCGCATTTTCAATGTACTCGGAGAGGTCATCGACGAAAAACCATGGGATGATAATGATGTAGATTACCATCCAATTCATCGAAATGCACCAGAATTTATTGAACAGAAAGTTACAACTACAATATTGGAAACAGGGGTAAAAGTGATTGATTTACTTTGCCCATATCCAGAAGGTGGCAAGATTGGTCTTTTTGGTGGAGCAGGTGTCGGAAAGACTGTTTTAATGCAAGAGTTGATTCATAATATTGCAATAGAACACGGAGGGTTGTCTGTTGTGGCGGGTGTTGGTGAAAGAACTCGTGAAGGCAATGATCTGTATCATGAAATGGAAGCCGCTAATGTGTTAAGGAATACGGTTCTAGTTTATGGGCAAATGAATGAGCCTCCTGGAGCTCGTATGCGGGTTGCTCTATCGGCATTAACGATGGCAGAATATTTTAGAGATCAAAAGAAACAAGATGTTTTATTATTCATTGACAATATTTTCCGATTTACGCAGGCAGGTTCAGAGGTTTCCGCTCTTTTAGGAAGACGACCATCTGCTGTAGGTTATCAACCAACTCTAGCAACCGAGATGGGACAACTACAAGAAAGAATTACATCAACAAAATCTGGCTCAATTACATCGGTGCAAGCTGTATATGTGCCAGCAGATGATTTGACTGACCCCGCTGCCTCGATTGCATTTACTCATCTTGATGCGCGAACCGTACTTGATCGTGGTATTGCGGCACTTGGAATCTATCCTGCTGTTGACCCCCTTGAGTCTAGCAGTACCTTGCTTACTGAGGAAATAGTTGGAAAAGAACATGTTCAAGTGGCTCATCATGTTCAAAAAGTTCTGCAACAGTATAAAGAACTTCAGGATATAATAGCGATTCTTGGAATGGACGAATTGAGTGAAGAAGATAAACTAACAGTAAGTAGAGCACGAAAAATTCGGAATTTTTTATCACAACCTTTCAATGTGGCTGAGACTTTCTCAGGAATAAAAGGTGCATATGTTAGTCGCGTTGAAACAATCAAAAGTTTCAATAGTATACTACAAGGTGAAGTAGATCATATTCCTGAAACGTATTTCTTATTCAAGGCGACGATTGATGATGTTATTCGTTCATACGAGGATCAAAAAAATGTATAAATTTGAAATGATGACATATAATGGAAAACAGGAATCTTTCAATGTGAAATCCGTAATTATTCCGACCTCCGATGGTAATCGAACGGTATTAGAAAAGCATATGGATGTCGTTGTAGAAGTGAGTGCTGGTACCTTAAAAATAAGATTAGAAGATGATGTCAATCAATATTTTGTTTCCGATGGACTCTTTCATTTTTTAAAAGGCAAAGGTATGATGATAGTAAGCTCATTCGAGAGAGCAGACGAAATAGATTTTCAAAGAGCACAGGCTGCGCTTGAACGTGCAGCGTCGTCAGTAAAGAATAGTGCGGACACATTTGAATTGCAGAAAGCTGAGCAGGCATTGAAACGCGCAGTAGGACGATTACGATTAGAATGATAAAGAACATTATTAAAAAAATGACAGTACCACAAATGGTTGTGGGCGGATTCCTTGGAATTCTCGTGATTGGTGGGTTATTGTTAATGTTACCAATTTCTTCAAGTAGTGGTGTATCCACCAATTTTTGGGATGCATTTTTTACTGCTACATCAGCTTTGTGTGTGACAGGACAGATTACACTTAATACAGCCTTGCATTGGAGTTATTTTGGGAAAACAGTCATTTTGATGCTTATTGAAATTGGTGGTCTTGGTATAATGACTTTAGTAATGTACCTTTTCTTTATACTTGGTAAAAAGGTGAACATTCGTCAAAAAAAAGTGATACAAGAATCATTAAATTTAGAAGGATTGTCTGAAGTTAAATCGATTATTAAGTATGTTATTCGCTTTTCCCTTTTGGTTCAATCGATTGGAGCAATTGTTCTATCAATTGACTTCATACCAAGGTTAGGTTGGATTAAAGGAACATACTTCTCAATCTTTCACAGTGTTTCTGCATTTTGTAATGCTGGTTTTGATTTATTCGGAAACAGTCTTATTGAATTTCAAAAGAATCCATTAGTGCTAGTAACCATTATGCTGCTGATTATAGTTGGTGGAATCGGATTTATTGTCTGGAGGGATTTACTAACATATAAAGCAAATAAAAGATTGTTATTGCATACAAGGCTGGTTGTAAGGACGACACTAATCGTCTTGGTTATTAGCTTTTCATTGTTTTGGATCAGTGAGCTCAGACATGGAACTTTCTCACATCTTGGTATATTTGACCAAATAACGAATACAATGTTTATGGCAGTTACACCGCGTACAGCAGGATACTCAAATGTTGATTATAATCTAGTTTCAACTGGTGGAGTATTCTTAACATATATTCTGATGTTTATTGGTGGTTCTTCAGGGTCAACTGCAGGCGGTATTAAGATTACAACCTTTGCAGTACTTGTGTTGTTTTTAAAGGCTTGTTTTAAAGGGGAGGAACCCAATTACTACAAACGAAGTATAAGTAAAGAACGTATTAAGAAAGCTATTTTAGTTCTTCTTATTGGACTTGGAATGCTTTTTATTGCTACCACTGCATTGTTAATTACTCAAACATTGCCAGAGCAATATGGACTTGATGCAGTTTTAATGGAGATATTTTCATGTTTTGGTACTGTAGGCTTGAGTATGGGTCTAACAGAACATTTGGATTGGTTTGGTAAATTCGTTCTTATGACACTAATGTTTGTGGGACGTGTTGGAGCACTCACTGTTTTACTGTCATTTGGAACTCATGATAAAGAATCAAGTATTCACTACCCTGAAGGTAGTATTCTAATTGGATAAGGAGAAAGTATATGAACAAAACGATTGCAGTACTTGGGCTTGGCTTGTTTGGAAGTGCAGTTGCAAGAAATCTTGCTCAGAGCGGCGTAGAAGTTATTGCTATTGATTTAAATATGGATCATGTTGACGAAGTTTTAGATTGTGTTTATCACGCAGTACAGGCAGACTTTACAAAAATTGATCAACTTAAAGCAGCAGGAGTCGAAAGTGCTGACATTGTTATTGTTGCTACAGGTGAGAAACTTGAAGTTACAATACTTGGTATCATGAATCTTAAGAAACTAGGAATACAAGAAGTTATCGTGAAAACTAAGAATATTAGCTATAAAGAAGTATTACTGAAAGTAGGAGCGACTCGTGTGATTCTTCCTGAAGTTGAGATGGGAATTCGGCTAGCGAATGAGTTATCGGCAACAAGTGTATTAGACTCATTTGAATTAGATGAGAAGTATCATCTTGTAGAAATCAACGTGATGGAGAGTTGGATTGGGAAATCAATTAATGAATTAGATCTTCGCAATACTCATGGCATGAATATCATTGCGATGAAGACACAAAAGTCAGACAATTATAATCCGCAAGTTGATCCTGAGTACATTGTGAAGGAAGGAGATATATTTCTTGTATTCTCCGAGAACAAAGCAGTTAACCATTCTTTAGAAGTTTAGATTAAATTAGCAGTACGTTATAGATAGATTTGAATACAATAGCTAAGTGATGTCAAAAACTTTGATAACCATGAGAATAATGAGAATACAGAGAAATCTAATGCTAAAACAGCCTTTAAAATGGTTGTTTTACGAATGGCGATGCGATTTAGGTAGTAGAGTGGGAGTAGTAACACTTTGGCTATGTAAAAACACAAAAACCCACTGTTTAGTGGGTTTTTCTCTTGTCTATTCTGGGAATGGTGGGAAAAAGAGGTTGAGTGATGTCAAAGTGATGTCAAAAATAGCTATTTAATGAATCGTGTCCTAAGAATAAAAGAAAATTTCCAATTGAGAGACTGTAATTCAAATTGTTGTTCAGCTATGATGAG
>WPCK01392751.1_pt1 | contig 11158 bp, 10 predicted proteins | sample 5399851 | NCBI WGS metagenome assembly WPCK01 (sample SAMN12869471, study PRJNA574797) | sludge metagenome | isolation source: wastewater treatment of pH11 | place: China:Beijing | collected 2019-05-20
CCGCGACTGCGGCCGTTCGCGCAACTCGCGGCGCTGGAGGTGGACACCGCGGAGGCGTGGACGGCGCTGGGGGCCGAGCCAGGACCTGCCGGCGATCGATTGGCCGCGGTCGGAAAGGCCTGGGACGCGCCACCCGCGGGAGGATGGGTGGACGCGCTGCTCGGTCGGGAGCGACGGGAACGGCCACGGCGGTAAACAGGGCTAGACGCGCCCGCGTGCCGGGCCCATCTCGCGCCGGTGGTGCGCACGATCGTAGAGGTTCGCCGCGTGGACGACGTCCGCCCAGCTCACCTGTGCGGCGGCCTTGGACAGCACGTGCTGCCAGCGGGGGAGACCGTCGAAGAGGACCTCGATGACGGTATGGGGGGTCTGACTGTGCGGGTCCGGTGACGACACCTCGAACGCAAAGGTCAGGCTCGCACGCGCCGGCCTGAACGCATGGCGGAGCCAGCGCTCGAGCCGCTGCATCGTGTCGGCGTCGTCAGCCAAACGGCTCGTTGTTTCGGGCCTCGATGACATCAGCCACAGAAGGGTAGGTCGGTGCCCCTTCACCCACGTGTGTCGAATCGGCTCACCCTCCGGTGCGTTCGCGCACGCGAGAGGGGTTGGCGTCGACACCGCCGAGATCAGCCGGCGCACCGCACACTGGCAGGTCGCATGGCCCGGGCTACTGTCACGCGCGCACTCCTCTACACGCACCGGTGGCTGGGGCTGGCCTGCTGCGCGCTCTTCGCCATGTGGTTCGCGTCGGGCCTCGTCATGATGTACGCCCGCATGCCCCGGCTGAGCGCGGAGGAGCGCCTGCTCCGGCTGCCGCCGCTCGATCTGTCGCGCGCCACGGTCACGCCGGCAGTGGCCGGCGCACGCGCGGGCTTCACCGACGCCGAACCCGCGGAGCGGCTGCGGATCGGCATGATCGGGCCTCGGCCGGTCTACCGCTTCGCGAGGGGCTCGGCGTGGCGTGCCGTCTACGCCGACTCCGGCGAGCCGGTCGAGGGACTTGTGCGGAGCGAGGTGCTCACAGGGCTGGCCGGGTTCGTCCCCGAGCACCGCGCGACCCTCCGGTACGACCGGCGCTTGGACGACTCCGACCAATGGACGCTCAGCAGCGTCATCCGCGCACAGATGCCCCTGCACCGCGTGGCCCTGGGCGATGGTGCGGGCACGGAAGTGTACGTGTCGGACCGAACTGGCGACATCGTCATGAAGACGGACGCGCGCGGGCGGTTCTGGGGCTACGCCGGCGCGGTGCTGCACTGGATCTACTTCACGCCGCTTCGCCGGCGCGCCGATCTCTGGAACGACCTGATCGTGTACGGATCGCTCGTCGGGTGTCTGATGTGCCTGAGCGGACTCGCGGCCGGGCTGTGGCGGTGGTCACGCGTCCCGCGGTATCGCCTGCGCGGTGCCGCCGCGCCGTCCCGCTCCCCCTACGCGGGCTACATGAAGTGGCACCACTACGGTGGGTTGATCTTCGGCGTCTTCACGTTCACCTGGATCCTGAGCGGCATGTTGTCCATGAACCCGTGGGACTGGAGTCCGGGCAACAGCCCGACGCCGGAGCAGCGGCGGGTGTTCGCGGGGGGCACGCTCGCGCTGTCGCGGCTGAGCGTCGAGCAGATGGGTCGGGCGCTGGACCGGCTGCGTGCCGTGGACGCGGTGAAGGAACTGGAGGTCGTCCAGTTCGAGGGGCAGGTGTTCTACGCGGCCTACCGCCCGCCGGCGTCTCCCGACGCAGGCGCCTGGTCGAACACCGATCTCGCGGCGTTCCTCTCGCCGCAGACCGCGCTTGCCCGACACCTGATTTCGGCCGACGGCAGTGGCGTGCTCTTCGACAGGTTCGATCGCACGGCAGTCGAGCGCGTCACGCGGCGCACCGTGCCGGGCGCGAGGGTCGTGGAGGCGGCCTGGCTGGACGAGTACGACGCCTATTACTACGATCGCGCCCGCGCCAAGCCGCTGCCGGTGCTGCGCGTGAAGTTCGACGACCCCGAGCAGACCTGGATGTACGCCGATCCGCGCTCGGGCACGCTGGTGGCCCGCGAACAGCGGCGCACGCGGCTGGAACGGTGGCTCTACCAGGGCCTGCACTCGCTCGATGTCCCCGGGCTCTACACCTCGCGCCCGCTCTGGGACCTCGTTGTCATCGGGTTGAGCCTGGGCGGGCTCGTCGTCAGCGGAACAGCGGTGGTGCTCGGGTGGCGCCGCGGGCGTCGATGGGTCCACAGCCGAGGGGCGCGCCCCGGACGGAGCGTCCTGGTGCACAGCCCGGCGTCGAACCTGGATGGTCAGCGATGACCGGCGAACCACGCCCGCAGGCGGCGACGGACGTCCGGGAGGTTGCGGGTCATCGGATGGTCGTCGCCCGCGTAGATGGTCAGCTCGAACGGGCGACCGAGTCGTTGCAGTCCGGTGCCCACCGCGAGTGCCTCACCCGGCCATACCCGCCAGTCCGCGCCGCCGTGCAGGATGAGCAGCGGTACCTGCAGCCGTTCGAGCCACGCCGTTGCCGACCGGGTCCGCAGGTGCTCGGCTCGCCGGTCATCGTAGGCGGGCATCAGTTCGCGATACACCGTCTCCATCTCGGGTCGATGGCGAAGGCCTTCGGTCAGGTCGGCAGGTCCGCCGAGCACCGCGGCCGCGCGGACGTCGGCACCGCGGGCGAGCGCCAGGTAGGTCATCATGCCCCCGCGCGAGAAGCCGTACATGAAGGCCTGCGCGGGATCGACCGACGGCAGCGTCCTCGCCAGCGTCAGCAGGTGCAGCACGTCCGCCACATCGGCGCCACCGAACTCCTCGCGGCCCGTCCCCCCGTCGTTGCCTCGATACTGCGAGCCCACGACCACGTAGCCGTCGAGGGCCCAGCCGGCGAACTCCATGAGATCTGCGGTGCGGATCGCGCCGAAGGCCTGATTGCCGCCGCGGTTGAACACGACCACGGGATGACGTGTACCGGGAGCGGCGACTGGCTCGACCACGAACCCCACCACGCGAAAGCCATCGCTGCCGTAGACGATGCGACGGCAGCGAACACGGCGGGCATCGTACAAGGCGTCGAACCACTCTCGGGGGTAATTACGACGGAACGTCACCTCGTCGAAGGGCGTGTCCCGAGCGTCACCGGCCGGACGCGAGGCGAGCGCTTTCAGGTAGTCGTCGTAGCTCGGAGAGGTGGGCGCGCACGGCTGTGCGTCGGCCAATGCACCGTTGGCCAGCGGTGGCTGCGCCCCGAGCGCTCCTCCGGACAGCAGCACCGCAACGCCGAGCGCGGCGAGCGCGAGGGCGGTGCGCGTGTGGAGACGGGAACCGATGGAAATTGCCGACACGGATTCGACCACCACGCGCCGGGGCGACGGCCCGCGCGGTGCGGCCGCAGTATAGCCAATGCGAGGACTGGCGTGAACAGTTCACGTGTGGAGTGCAGCCGCCGAGTTCCCTGGAACGTGCCCTTGCACGCGCGGGCCGCTTCGACGGACGATTGCGGGTATGGGCACGGTGGTGCGCGCGGCCGTGTCGGTCGCGCTGGTCATGGGCATGACGGCCGGCTGGGGCGTCGCTGCGCAGTCGCCGGTGGTGCCGCTCGAGCGCGCCTCGGCGCTCAAGGCCACGTATCCCTTCGTCCGGTTCTCCACGTTGACGTCCTTCGACGTGCCGCAGCCCGACGACTGGGATCCACTGCGCTCGCCGCACGCGTCGGGTGCGGCCGGCGCCGCCGGACACCTCAATCTGCCGCCCGCGGTCGTGGCGCTCCACGGGACGCGTGCCTCGGTGCGCGGCTACATGCTGCCGGTGGACGTGACCGCCAACGGGGTCGCGAGTTTCATCCTCACCTCGTCGATCGACGCGTGTCACTGGGGGATGACGGGGCTGCCGCACGAGTGGGTGCTCGTCACCATGGCCGGCGGTGCGCGCGTGCCCTTTCTCAAGTTCCAGCCGGTCACGGTCTTCGGCCGCCTGGCCGTCGAGCCAGTCTGGCGCGGACCCGTACTGACCGGTCTCTACCAGATGTCGGCGGAGTTCATCAGCGCCGACGGGCTGTAGCCCGACGCCCGCTCGGTAGGAGCCTCGCCGGGACCTCGAGCGCGAGCCTCCGCGTCTTGCCACGGACATCGGGACAGGGCGCCACTCGTACGCGCCAGCCGACCGTTCGTTGAGAAGCGCGAGACATCCGTCGATTGCGGCTGGCCGCTCGACCTCCTTTTCGCCGACACTTTCGGTCCACTCATGGGTCGTCGGTGGCCATTCGTGCTCGGGCTGGCGCTCGCGGCCCTCGCGGGCCCGGGATTCGTGCGTCTCGACGCGCAGTGGACGCGGCGGCCCTACCAGGCGTCGAGGCATGGCGGCAACTACATGCACGCCTACCACGTGCCGCCCGCGCCCAGCGCCACGCCGTGGGCCCCGGAGTGGTCGCCGGATGGCCGCGCGCTCGCCGTCTCGCTGGCCGGATCGATCTGGCGCGTGGACGTGGAGACCGGCGCGGCACGTGAGGTGACCGCCGGGCCCGCATATCACAGCTCGCCGACGTGGTCGCCCGACGGCCGATGGATCGTGTACACCGCCGATGCCGCCGGCCAGGCCATCGCCCTGCGCGTGCACGATCTCCAGACCGGCGCCGATCGCCAGCTCACCGACGAGGCCGCCAACTTCGCGGACCCGTCGTTCTCTCCGGACGGCACGCGGCTGGCCTATACCGCGTCGCTGCCCAACGGCTACTTCAACGTGTTCGTGCGGTCGATTCATGAAGGGGCGTGGACGGGGGAGGCGGTCGCCGTCACGCGCGACGGATCGCTCGGCCGCGATCGCCCGTACTTCACGGCCCAGGACATGCACGTCACCCCGACCTGGACGCCGGATGGCCGGTCGCTGCTGCTCGTCTCGAACCGGGGCGTGGCGTTGGGCTCCGGGCGCATCGTCCGCGTGCCGGCAGTGGACCATGGACTGCAGGCGGCCGAGGTCATCGTCGACGAGCAGACGTTGTATCAAGCGCGTCCGGACGTGTCTCCGGACGGCCGGTCGCTCGCCTATGTCTCGTCCGAGGGCGGCCGTCGTCCCTGGAACGCACTGAAGGTGGTGCCCCTCGGCAGCCCGATGGCCGCCAACGGTGCGGGGGGAGCGACGCCGGCGATCGCGTCGGGTGACTTCGACCTCTACCACCCTCGGTGGTCGCCGGATGGCCGCACCATTGCGGTGCTCAGCAACGTGTCCGGGGTGCCGGACCTGCAGTTGCTGGATGTCGAGAGCCGGCGCCTGCGCGCGCGATCGATCACGTCGCGCGAGTGGAAGCGTCCGGCTGGCGCCGTGGCGCTCCTCGTCGTGGACGCCGCGACCGGTGTGCCGACCGGCGCGCGTGTCCACCTCACCGCCGCAGACGGCCGCTTCTATGCGCCGGCCGACGGCTTTGCCCGCCTCAGCTGGGCCGGCGATCGGGTCTTCCACTCGGACGGCACCGACCGCATCGAGCTACCCGCCGGTCTGGTGACGTTGGATGTGGTCAAGGGGTTCGAGTTCGCCCCCGCCCGCGTGGAGGTGGAGGTCGTCGCCGGACAAACGCGCGAGGTGCGGGTGTCGCTGTCGCGCCTGGCCTCGCTCGCCGCCGACGGGTGGTACAGCGGATCGACCGGCGCGCACCTGCACGGCGGCGGCCCCTTGCGATACGATCCGCGTCACCTGCTCTTTCAGGCCGACGCCGAGGACGTGGCGGTGGTGAACGACGCCGTGGCGCACCAGGATCCGCGGGTCACGGCGGCCGACTTGTTCGCGTGGGGGCGTCCGGCGCATGCGCTCTCCACCGCCGGCCGTCTGCTGATCTTCGGTCAGGAGTATCGTCCGCCCTTCCACGGTCACGTCGCGGTCTTTGGCTCCTCCCAGCCGATGCCCGAACTGTTTCCCGTGACCATCGGCTACGAGGACGCCCCGCCGCCGACGCTGGCGCCCTCGAACACCGCCGTGCTCCGGGCCGCCAAGGCCCGCGGTGGGCTCACGAGCTACGTGCACGCGTTTGCGGGCGAGGGTGATCCGATGCAGGCCGGGCTCGGCCTGGGCAAGGCGTTCCTGGTCGACGCCGCACTGGGCCTGGCCGACACGATCGAGTGGGCTTCGGCCAGCCGCGGGGCCTTCGTGCCGTGGTACGCCGCGCTCAACAACGGCCTGCGGGTGACGGCGATTGGCGGCGAGGACACCATCAGCAATCTCCACATCATGCGGCTGCTTGGTTGCGTCAGGACCTACGCACAGGCCGGTCGTGACGCGCTGAGCGCCGACAGTTGGTGGAAGGCCGTGAAGGCCGGCCGGACGTTCGTCACCACCGGTCCGCTCGTCGGGCTCACGGTGAACGGGCGTGGACCGGGCGACGACGTGCGTCTCGACGCGGGCGGCGATTCGGTGGAGGTGGCGGGGTGGGTCCGCTCCATCACGCCCCTGCAACGCGTCGTGCTGGTGGCCAATGGTGAAGAGATAGCGGAAATTCCGCTCGACGCCGATCGGCGGAGCGCCCGCTTCACCCGCACACTGCCGGTGGCGCGCAGCGGGTGGATGCACCTCCGCGCCGAGGGTGCGCCAGCCGACCGCTTTCCGCTCGACGCCGCATATGCACAGGCCTTCACCAACCCGGTGTGGCTGATGGTGGCCGGGCAGCCGGTGCGGAGCCGGGCCGCAGCCGAATACGCGTTAAAGTGGATCGAAATGTTACGGTTGATGGCCGAGGCCTGGCCGGGCTGGACCAACGCGGACGAGCGACGCACCGTGTTCGCGGATTTCGACGCGGCGCGCGCCGTGTACCGAGGGTTCCTGTCCGAGGCCGGCGGCCTGTGAGCTTGCGAGGAATCATCATGCGCCATGTGACACTGACCGCGGCCTTCGTTCTGCTCGCCACCGTGCTCGGCATCGCGCAGGGGTATCAGCGCGTGGACTTCAACGCGTTGAGCAACTACGAGTACGAACTGCCCGACCCGTTCGATCCCACGCCGCGCACCATCCAGAACAAGATCCCGGATGCGATCAAGGGGCTGAACGGCAAGGCGGTGGCCATCGAAGGCTTCATGCTCCCGCTCGATCTCAACCCCGAGGGCGTGTCGATGTTCATGCTGAACGCCAGCATCGACATGTGCTACTTCGGCGCGCCGGTGCGCATGAACGAGTGGATCCTGGTACGGATGAAGGGCGGCAAGCGCGCGAAGTTCACCCATCTCGCGCTGAACGTGAAGGGCCGGCTCGAAGTGGGGGAGGAGATGCGGAACGGCCGCGTCGCGAGCCTGTATCGACTCGAAGCCGACAGCGTCGACACCGAGGACGGTCGATGACCGAGCCCGGCGCCGAGGCCAGCCAGGCGCTGCGCATCGAGGGGTTGACCAAGGCGTTTCGGGCGCCCGACGGCGAGGTGACACCGGTCATCGACATTCCGAGCCTGACGCTCACGATGGGTGAGCAGGTGGCCCTGCGCGGCACCAGCGGCTCGGGCAAGACCACCCTGCTCAACATCGTGGCCGGCATCCTCACCCCGGACGGCGGCCGCGTGTGGGTGGATGGGACCGAGATCACCGGGCTGTCGGAGGGCCGTCGCGACCGCGTGCGCGCCGACTGCATCGGATACGTCTTTCAGACCTTCAACCTGCTGCAGGGCTACACCGCGCTCGAGAACGTCATGCTGGGCATGATGTTCGGGCGCGGCGCCGACGCGGGGTTCGCCGCCAGCCTGCTGCAGCGGGTGGGACTCGGCAACCGGCTCCACCATCGACCGCGCCAGTTGTCGGTGGGCCAGCAGCAGCGAGTGGCCGTGGCCCGGGCCCTGGCCAACCACCCCAGGCTCGTCCTGGCCGATGAGCCGACCGGCAACCTCGATCCGCGGCACGGGCGCGAGGCCCTGACGCTCATCCGCGACATCTGCCGCGAGCAGCAGGCCGCACTGCTCCTCGTCAGCCACGACCCCGGCGTGCTCGATCAGTTCGAGCGCGTCGAGGACCTCGCCCACATCAACCGCGCGGCCGCCGCACACCTGGCGCCGGTGGGACAGCTCGCATGACCCAGCACCCCGGCCTGATGCTCATCGTCCGCCGCAGTCTGCGGCAGCACGCCCTGTCCACGGCCATCACCGTTCTGTCGGTCGCGCTCGCCAGCGGCCTCGTCATGGCGGTCTTCGCCATCAAGAGTCAGACCTACGATGCCTTCACCGGCGGCTCGAACGGCTTCGACGCCGTGCTTGGCGCGCGGGGCAGCCAGCTGCAACTCGTGCTCAACACCGTCTTCCATCTGGAAACCTCGCCCGGCAACATCCCCTGGCAGATGTACACCGCCATCGCAGAGGACCCCGGGGTCGACCTGGCCGTGCCGTACGCGGTCGGGGACAACTACGAGGGCTTCCGCATCGTCGGCACCGTGCCGGAGTTGTTCACGCGCTTTCCAGGCCCGAGCGGTATCCGCCCCGCCGCGGGTGGGCGGTTCTTCACCGCCGATGCCCGCGAGGCGGTGGTCGGCAGCGTCGTGGCCCAGCGCACCGGTGTGCGGGCAGGCGACACCATCAACCCGTACCACGGGCTCATCTACGACGAGACCAAGAGGCACCAGGAGGAGTACACGATCGTCGGCGTGCTCGAGGCGACCAATAGCCCTCTGGACCGCGTCGTGTGGATTCCCATCGAGGGCGTCTACCGCATGAGCGGCCACGTGCTGCGCGGGACGGGCAAGAACTTCCGGCCGGAGGAGGGGCAGGCGATTCCCGAGGAGCACCGCGAGGTGAGCGCGGTGATGCTGAAGCTCAAGGATCCGCAGGCCGGCATCTACCTGGACCAGACGATCAACCGGCAGGGGAATCGCGCCACGCTGGCCTGGCCGATCGGCCGGTCCATGGCAGACCTGTTCGACAAGATCGGCTGGGTGAACCGCGTGCTCGAGCTCGTGGCCTACCTCGTGGTCGTGGTGGCCGCGGGCACGATTCTCGCCAGCCTCTACAACACCATGAACGAGCGACGCCGCGAGTTCGCGATTCTCCGCTCGCTCGGCGCACGCAAGGGCACGGTGTTCTCGGCCATCGTGCTCGAGGCCACGACGATCACGGCGCTGGGCACCCTCGTGGGGTACCTGATGTACGCCGGCATCCTCACCGCGGCCTATGTCATCGTCCGTGCGCAGACCGGTGTGGTGCTGCAGGTGTTCAAGCTGGACCCGGCCCTGTGGCTGACCCCGCTGGGCATGCTGGCCATCGGCGCGCTGGCCGGGCTGGTGCCCGCGTTCAAGGCGTATCGCACCGACGTGGCCAGCAATCTCGTGCCGACGACGTAGGAGCCCTGCCGGTCAGCGCCGATCGCCGTCCGCGGGTGGGCGTGCGATGACCGTTCGTTGAAATCTGCTCCATCGACGGCCGGCGCCGCGCAAGACTGATGCTGTGAGGCGCATACTCGCGGTTTCGGCCCTTCTGACGCTCGGTGCGCCCAGTCTCGCGTGCGGCCCGGCCCCACCCCCTTCGGCCGGTGCGACCGCTGAGGCCGCGCCAAGTCCCGAGCCCCCGTCCGGCGGACGAGCCAGTGGGTCGGACGAGGAGCACGAACACGAGGCCCCGCACAAGGGGTCGCTCATCGAGCTTGGCGAGGAATTCGCCCACGTGGAGCTGGTCTTCGACTCAGCCAGCGGTCTCCTCACCGCCTACATCCTCGACGGCGAGGCCGAACAGCCGATTCGGCTCTCCACGGCCACGCTGACCGTGGGCATCACGGCACCCGGTGCCACACCGGTGTCTGTGTCACTCGCGGCGGTGGCGAATGCCCTGACGGGGGAGACGGTTGGCGACTCGTCGCAGTTTCAAGCGCGGGTCCCGTCGCTGACGGGCCTCTCGACGTTCGCCGGTATCCTGCCGTCGCTGACGGTCAAAGGGCAGGCTTTCACCGATGTCGCCTTCACCTTCCCAGCCGAGCACTGAAGTGGCCGAGAAGCCCACACCGGTCTGGGGCGCCGCGCTGGCCGGCGTGGCCCTGGGTCTGATCATCCTGGCCTTCGTGGGCCGATCGGAGACGGAGGGACGATTCGACCCGAGCACCATCGTCGATCGGAGCCGCCTGCCCCAGATGGCGCAGGAGTATCCGCCCGTCGAGTTCTCGACGCTGAGCGGCTTCTCCTACGGCGATGCCTTCGGGTCGGACACGACACCGTCTGGGAAGGCCTACAGCGTTCCTGCGAGCATCCTCGCGCTGTCGGGTCGCAAGATCTCCGTCATCGGCTACATGCTGCCGCTCGACGCCGACCCACAGGGCGTCAGCCAGTTCCTGCTGAACGCCAGCTTCGACATGTGCTACTACGGTGCGCCCACGTTGCCGAACCAGTTCATCGTGGCGAAGATGCGGGGCGGGCGCCGCACGCGCTACACCCACACCCCCATCGCCATCTTCGGCACGCTGAGCGTACGGGAGGAGCGGAAGAGCGGGCGTGTCGTCTCGCTCTACGAGATGGAGGTCGATCGCGTCGCGATGTAGACGCCGCCCCTCGTCAGTTGCCGGGCGACGTCAACGCGCCTCCAAGTCACGCATTAGATTGTCCCCACCCCCACCGTCCCGTCGGCCGCCGCGATCAGCAGATCTCGATCGCTGTCCGACCACGCCAGCGCGGTGATCCCGGACTCGAACTCGGTGGCCGCGACGAGTTTTGCCCGTGCCGCGGGGTCCCACACCACGACGCGGCCTTCGGTACCCCCGCTCGCCAGGTGCGGGCCGCGCCGCTGGTACGCCAGCGCCGACACCCGGCCCGTGTGACCGGGCAGAATGGTGGGACTGGTTCCGGCGGGCCCTTTCTTGCCACCGCAGTCCCACACCGCCACCTCCGGTCCACCACCCGTGGCGAGATTCCGGCTGCCGGCATCCCACGCCAGCTCGCGGATCTTGGTGGGATAGCCGGTCATCTGCAGGTCCTTCCCGGTCTTGACCACCCAGAAGTGCACGGAGGCGTCCTGCTCGCCCGTCGCGATGAAGCGGCCGTCCGGACTCCAACGCGCGCAGAGCGACGACCCCTGCCACGCGAACTGGGCCGCTGGCGCGGGCACCGCGGGGTCGAGCACGGTGACGCCACCGTAGCTGGTGGCGCACAGACGGTCGTCGGACGGGTGCCACTGCACGTCGGTGACCGTGGCTCGATGCGTGGGCCACACCCGCACGGGTGTGCCATCGCGCTGCCACACGTG
>WPCK01130380.1_pt1 | contig 11152 bp, 13 predicted proteins | sample 5399851 | NCBI WGS metagenome assembly WPCK01 (sample SAMN12869471, study PRJNA574797) | sludge metagenome | isolation source: wastewater treatment of pH11 | place: China:Beijing | collected 2019-05-20
AGTACCAGGGCGTAGGCGATTCCCGCTGCTGCCACACAGAATGCGCCGCCAAGAGTGTCGGCCATCTGCAGAGCGGATGAGGTCTTCCCTTTGTTTCGTGTCTTGGTCATGGCGAGCGCATGAACAGTCATGGTGGGGTAGATGAGGCCGATGCCAAGTCCGGTTATGGTCCAGCCGATGATGATTGCTGCGCCGGGTACGCCCTCGAACACGCCTGCGAAGGTGATCGCGGTGCCGACAAGTTGCACCAGCGTGCCGATCACTGGGAGTTGCGCGCGCTTCGCTTGGTCGGTGATACGCCCGGAAACGGCTGATCCGATAGCCCAGGTAATGGAACCGACTGTTAGCACGAGGCCGGCGCTGGCGGGATCCCACCCGTGTACCAGTTGAAGTAAGAGCGGGAGAAAGGTCTCCACCCCGATAAAAGTTCCGTTGGCCAGTCCGCGCAGCAGGACGGTGGAGGGGAGCCCTCGTCTTGCGGTGAAGGTTCCCGCGGGGAGTAGCGGCTTCATGAACACGAAAGTGAGGATCGCCGATACCGCGATTATGAGGAGGATCAAGGGGGTGAAATCGTCTGGCTCTGTCCCGGACATGACCTGGAGTAGCGCCACCGATACGCCAGCGCCGACCGCAAGTAACACTCTGCGCTTAGTTGAACCATCTGAGTCCGCTGGTTCTGTTCGGGGAAGCGCGGCCGTGACTTTGACCAGAACCGGAAACGCGATCAGGAAGACGACAGGGACAAAACCAAAAATCCACCGCCAGCTCGCATACTGAACAACCAGGCCCGCAATTCCCGGACCGATTAGCGCAGGCAGGACCCAGGCGGCCGCGAAAGCGGCGAAAAATGGTGGTTGTCGAAGCGGGTGTACGTGGTTGCCGATGATGGTGTAGAGCGGAACCATAGAGAGACCGCCGCCGAATCCCTGTATTGCCCTCCCCAACACAAAGATCTGCATGGATGGGGAGAAAGTGCAGATCGTTAGACCGGCGACGAAGAGTAGTACGCCGGGACTTGACCCCTGATCTTGGACACGCTGATTCCAGCACTGGGCTGGGGAAGCGAGAATCTAGGGATGGCAAGGAAGAACTACACGGACGAGTTCCGGCAGCGGGCGGTGGACTTGTACGAGTCCACGCCGGGGGCGACGCTGAAGGGCATCGCGGCGGACCTGGGGATCTCCCGGGGCGCGTTGAAGGAGTGGGTTGAGCGGCTGGGCTCCGGGACGACGACGAAGTTGACAGCGGCACCGCCGGCGGGTCGGCCGGAGTCGCAGTCGGCGAGGATTGTGCGGCTGGAAGCCGAACTGGCCGAGTCGAAGGCGGAGCGGGTCAAGCTTGAGACGGAGCGGGATATCCTCCGTCAGGCGGCGAAGTATTTCGCGGGGGAGACGAACTGGTGAACCGCTTCCAGTTCGTCGAGGACCACAAGGACGCCTACGGCGTGAAGCGGTTGTGTGAGGTCGTCGAGGTCGCCAGGTCGTCGTTCTACGCCTGGCTCGCGGCGGCCCCGGGGCGGGCAGTGAGAGCGGTGGAGGACGCGGAGTTGGCAATTGAGACGACGTTAGTGGAAATCGCCTTGTAGAACTACGGGCGCATCGCTGGGGGGAATGATCCCACGGGTTCGCGGCATCCTACCGACCTGTATCGACCTCGGCTCCCGGAAGCTCGCGGGCTGGCAGGTCGCCGACCACATGCGCACTGAACTCGTCGAGGACGCCCTCCGTGCCGCGCATCGCGACCGTGGGTCATTGGCCGGGGCGGTGTTCCACAGCGACCACGGAAGCGTCTATACGTCGAAGGCTTACGCCGCGCTCTGCGAGCAGCTCAAGGTGACCCAGTCCATGGGGGCGGTGGGCACGAGCGCCGACAACTCCTTGGCGGAGAGCGTCAACGCCACGCTCAAGCGCGAGCTCCTCGAAGGCGCGTCGGCGTTCCCGGACCAGGCCACCGCCTACCGGGCCGTGTTCCGGTGGGCGAACCGCTACAACACCCGAAGGCGGCACTCCGCGATCGGCCAGATCGCACCGAACACCTACGAGATCGCCTACACGGCAACCACGTCTGCTACCCTCGCGGAAGCGGCATAACCGAAACGACACCGTGTCCACGATCGAGGGTCAAGGCCCCCAATAGCCTGACGGACCAACTCCACCGCAGCATCCATCTCCGCACTTCGATCTTCATCCTGCGTTTTCTTTGTTTTCGATGCCACAGGCACCAGTGTTGCAACAGGCATTTCTCATGCCCACCTGCCGTGCCGACAACCAGTCAGCGAACCAGGCCAGTCACACACTTCCTTGCATAGTCCCCATTCCAGCCGTTGACGGCATAGGGTGCGCATGACGCAGTCTCGACAGAACTACATCCAAAAAACAACATGTGTCACAAATCGAATGATATCGTGGCACTAGACAAGCAAATGAGGCAACAACCGTCCCTCCATTAAAGCCTCGAGCTGCGCCGACATGGCACGACTATGGCTCCAGATACCAATGGATTTGCTATCTGCAATACGACGTAACTTCAATGTCGAAGTGTAGAGGCGGGACGCTGGTTATCTGGGATAAGACGCTGAAAAAAGAAGCCTCTCGTATGTTCATACCCAATTCGCCAGCAGCGCCCGCGAACGTCAACTGGTATTGTGTGGCCTCCGGGGCATCTTTCGTGTTGAGCCTTCCTGGTCAACCCGCGTCCGTTGGAGGCTGGATTTTGAAGGCATCGATTGCTCTCTTAGGAGCAATCGGCATTAAGGGCTCTTGTCCATGAACCGTGGAGACAAGGGTGTCGTCATTGCTGCCCAAGTGTTGGTCTTCTTTGGCGGACTTCTTGTACTGCCGGGGCTGTGGGGAGGCTTGTTGGGTTGGCTCTATCTAGGCTTTCTTATCCTTATTCAGCTCGTGGTAATTTGTTGGTACCTGTGGTGGAGGAAAAGACCGAATTAAGATGTCATTCCCAACCTCTCGCAGCACAGGGTGAAGCGTGGAGGTGTCGATGGCAGAGTCGACGTTGGACTCTTGGGCGGCCGAGCGGGGATGCTCTCCGAGCCGATCCGAGTTCCCTCCACCAGAGGGAACATTTCTGCTTGCTCTCACATCATCGGATTATCAGATCCGACATGACAAACACAGCTTGTCGAGGTGTTGTCGATTGGACGCAACCCCAAGAGTTCGAAGTAGACCACTACCAGACCAATGCCACGGCAAACGCCCTAGAGCAAAAAATGCTGGTCCGGCACCATACAGACCTCGTGTACGGTCGAAGTATTGGTGCTTCTAGGGTAGGTCCCCGGTCCGGGTGAAAACCATCGAGATATTCTCTATTTCGTCTCCCGCGTACCCTATTCCCACCACGGGTTCGGCACCAATGTCGAAAGTAACAGTTGTCTGCGCTCGCTGGTATAGGGGAATGTCCCACGCTTCCCCGGATGCCGGTGAGTTGTCGATTCCCGTGAAGGTGTTTGTCTGCGAATCAAAAGTACCTTGCAGGACCGTTGGTCTGCCATCATCAATTGTGATTGTCATTTTGTTCTCGTCCAGAGTGATGACCGCTTGGTGCGGGTCGAACTCAGTCACCATCGGTTCATCCCCGGGGTCGAAGGGGTGTGCAGAATAGGTCCCACGATACTGGTAGACGCCTACCACCGGAGAGTCGGATGCCTGTTGTTCGGCCTCGGGTTCTCCCGGTTGATCGGGGCTTGCCAGTTCTATTTCTAGTTGTTGTGCCAGCGCGTCGAGGACCTCCAACGCTTTGCTCAGTTCCATTACATCCACTTGGGCTATTGCCTCATCGAGGCTCTCAACCTGTTGTGGTGGAAGGCTCAGGCCAGCGGCAGCTAGGTTCGATTCGAGTTCCGCCTCCGTGTTAGCCTCCGGTAGGGGTGTGACAGTGAGGACGGGGGAGTTATCCCCAGCAAGGAGTTTGTCGAGGGCGACTTCGCCTTCCTGATAGCGTTCCATTTTGAAGCCCCAGAGGCGACCGTCAGCAAAGTAGTCCATGATGTTGCCTGAAAGGTCGGCAATCAGGCCTACGGTGTCGGTCGGGTTCGGGAAAGCGACGAAGGTAGCTCCGGATAACGGTCCCGTGGTGTCCTGCATGGAACCGAACGCGGCGGTGAGTTTATGGTCTTCGCCTAACGTTATCGCACTGGTAGTTTCCCCTATTTCCACCATCACGTCGGCGCCGTTGATCACGATTGAGGCCGCTCCGGCAAGCCCAACACCCCCGGTGGAGGCAGCGGCCGCCAGGGAACCAGCCGCTGTTGGGGCTGCCAGCGCTGCAGCTCCGCCGGCAGTGGCGATTGTGGCGCCCACAAATAACCCGACTTTCGCGACTGTCTTGGTGGCCATCGCAGCCTTGGTCATCTTGTCCCAGAACGAGGCATCTTTGGTGGCCCCAGAATGAATGATCTCTTGCGCTGCATCCAATTGGGCTTTGATGTCCTTTACGTCTTGACCCAATTGTCGAGCGAGTGTCTGCAACTTTTTAGGGCCCTTGGTCTGGTCGTACGCTTTGGTGAACTCTTCGGCCCATTGCTGTTGGTCCCCGGGCGCAGCAGGAAGGAGCTTGGGTAGCGAAGTCGCTTGGTACGCTGTCGGCTGACCCCAAAAAACATCCGACGGTGGCGCGTTTGAGCTGGCCGCATCTGAATCTGTTGAATCTGAACCAGCATTCTCCGACGGGGCTGTTGCTTCCTCTCCTACGGCCGCGTCGATGATTTGAAGGCCCTGACTGATGATTAGGTCTGCATCCGCTAGCGAAGCTAGGGCTTCGTCGATTATCGTTGCGACCTCGTCTATGTTTGGTTCCTCGGCAAAATCCACCACTAAGAACCGCTCCGTCACCAAGCGTGCGTCAACGTACTGTTGCATGGCAAGCGTTGCTGCGACGTTTGCGGCTTCGACTTCTTCGGATGGCTCTGGGTAAATAAACTGGACCGGCTCAACCACCTGCGTGTCCGTGGTGGGAATTGGGGCGCTGATGTGGGCGCGAAAGCCCAGTCCTGCGAACACGAGGCCACACACAGCCAGCACGGCCAGAACGATTTGAGCGGGCAGCAAGTTGACTGGGCGGCGTACAGATGGGGCCTGGTCGGGAGCGACTGACATGACTAGCTTCCTGCCCTTCTGATTAGCTCTATGGTTGCAACTGAGTAGACAGTGGCACCACCGACCTCGATCTCATTTGCCTGTTGGCCGTAGCCAACCATGAGCCCTTCAACATCCTGCACAACCACAGGGAAATAGGCTGGCTCGACTGTTTCCAGAACTTCGGCAGTGAGGTCAAGATAGAAAGAATCAATATCTAGATACAAGAGGAGCTCAGATCCATGCAGCTCTCCGGTCACTAGCACGTCCCCCGTAGCCACGTAACCTGGGTCTGCATCCCCGTTGATGGTTGCGGTGAGGGAACTGAGAAATGCCTCAAAGCCAGCTTCACTCTGATCTGCGGGGATGGTAAGTACGCCGGTGACCAGCTCTTCAGCCATGGGATTCCCGGCTGCGTCCTCGCTATCGAAGTACCCGCGAGTAAACGTCATATCCCACGTTCCGGCGATGTCTGAGAAGACGAAGTCTGTCTTCACGTCGGCTGTGTCACCGCCCTCGACGGGGTCAGATTCGTCCGCTTGCCCAGCCGCTGCACCACCCAGTTCTACAATTGCCGGAGGAGCAACACTGATAGTTGCGCCCTCTGTTGCGTTGGACCTGGTGAGCCAAAGCAGTGCTCCGCCCGCCCATGCCAACAAGGCAACCACACCGAGCACTACCGTGATCACAATTGGTGTAATACTCGAACGTTTCACAGCACCCACCTCCGACTTGTAGATCAACTGGCCTTATGATGATTCCGCAGTTTCGGCCCTAACTATCCTTCTCCAGAACCATCCGAGTCTCTTCCCCATCGTCAACGGATAGCTGGTTCCCTTCAACGGTGCCGATTATTTCTGCGCCGTCGTCAGTTAGCAGCTTGATGTGAGAATCGTCGATCTTTTCCCATGTAAGTGATGTGTCCGTTTCGCCGTCACTGAACGCCCCGCTGCCGTCAACCGCCAAAGTCAGGGACACGGTGAACCCGTCCTCTTGAAGTGCGGCCAACTCTTCGGAGCCAATTGCAACACCGTCCATCTCCATTTCGACCATGATCCAGGTGCCGGGGAAGTCCACTGACTGCGACACCACGGTGTCGCCCGCTGTGTCCTCCCCGGACTGCACCGCATCACCCGATGTCTGCGAGGTCGGGGCGCCACTTGAACATGCAACAAACAGTGTGGTTCCTAGTAGTGACAGCACGGTTGTAAGTAGTTTGTGTGTCCGCGTCATGGCTCCTCCTTGAGTTGACTTATCTCAATCTTTCCGGATCACGGACAGGCAGGCAGGCGAATGAATCTAACGTTTTGATTGCGACATTCGTGGTTGTGCCGTGCTATTACGTGAGAGTCAAATTGTGGCGAGTTTTATCGGAGAGAAGGAGAGCAGTGCAATGAGAGTCCTGATACGTTGCAGCATAAACTGGGAGCGATCGCTGCGAACGAGTGTATTGGTAGGACTTTGTCTGACCCTTGCCGGAGGAGGGGTTCTTGGGGCCTGAAGTAGCGGCAAAGACTTGCAAACTCTCCCGACCAGTGGTGTCTTCGACTATCAGCTCGGAGGAGGATACTCCCCAGTTGACGGAAGGAGACCGAATGTTGTTGTCAGGGATGTGACGGACTCTCCCGAGCCTCGTGCGTACAGCATCTGCTATATCAACGGCTTCCAGACACAACCTCTCAAGGAAGCGGAGTTCGCTAACGAGTTAGTTCTCACCGATTCCTCTGGGACACCGATAACTGACCCCGATTGGCCAGATGAGCAGATTCTTGATCCTTCAACAGAAAGCCAACGTGAGGGGATACTCGCGGTTATTGGACCAAAAATAGATGCCTGTGCGGCAAAGGGTTTCGATGCAGTTGAGATCGATAACCTCGATACTTTCACCAGATTTGGACAGATTGACCGCGCCGGTACCATTGCCTTGGCAACCTCTTACGCGACTCGCGCCCACGACGCGGGTCTGGCGATTGGCCAAAAGAACACCTTGGAATTCGGTCGTATTGGCAAGGATCAAATTGGGTTTGACTTTGCTATTACTGAGTCCTGTGCGGTGTATGACGAGTGCTCCTCATACCGGGACACCTATGGCCCGCACGTTCTGCAGATTGAGTATGACGACGAGCTCGCTGAGGCTGAGATGACGTTCGAGGACGTCTGCTTTCTGCCGAGTCGCGCGCCGTTGACGATCCTGCGTGACCATGACCTTGTGCCTTTTGGTTCGCCGAGCTACCTCTATGAGAGATGCAGTTCCTAGTGGACCGGTTCTCCCAACGCCTGGATACAGAGTCATAGAGGGCGATAGGGCGCTGCGGCTAGTCGCCAGGTGAGGAGCCTTGAAACTCGCGCGTTCGGCGCCAGACGGCGCCTCGGGATCAGACTAGGGACTCACACGAAACCAGGAGGTCAATCTTCTTCCACTGCGTTGCTTCGTCTATGGAGTTTCCTTCTTCAACTGAGGCAAAGCCACACTGGGGCGACAGCGTGACGTTGTCGCCGATGACGGCGCGGGCCTGTGCAAGGCGGGCTTCGATATCGGCGGGTGTCTCCATTGCTGGGTTCTTGGTAGAGATGAGGCCGGCGACAAAGGTAGCCCCAGTATCTTTGAGTACCGCCCACGGTTCGAATGATCCCGAGCGGTCATCGTCGTACTCCACGTAGAAGCGGTCAAACGGCAGTTGAGCGATGATCGGTGCAACCGAGTCGTAGAACCCTGAGAAAAGCGGGTGCCCCTTGAAGTTGCCCTTGCAGAAGTGAGTGGCGATCGTCATGTCCTCAGGCTTGTTCTCTAGCGCCAGCGTCGACACGTGGCGGAACCACTCTAGGACCGTGTCCTTGTCGTAACCCATTGCCTCAATGCGCTGGTTGAAGTTGTCGTCAATCAGGTACGTCCACGAAGTGTCGTCAATCTGCAGGAAACGGCACCCGTGATCATAAAGATCCCTGATGGCGTCCTGGTAAGCGAGGCCGATATCATCGATGAGTAGGTCGACATCGTCACCGTAGTAGGGGACATCCCTCTTACCAAGCTGCAGGTAGTTGTCGACCAGGATCATGTTCGGTCCAGAAATGCACTTCTTCGCTGTCACACCCGAATACTTGGCGGCCTCGTTAGCGAGGAACTCAAACGCCTCCCCCTCTGGGTGCGAACGATCCGAATCGTAGGAAACCTTGCCGTCTATGTACCCCAACTCAATCTCATTGCTGACGCCATTGAGCTCTTTCACAAGGTGGTGGGTTGAGAAACCATCGAACTCTTTGAGCCAGTCGAGGTGCCACCAGCGGCGGCGGAACTCTCCATCCGTCACAACAGTCAAACCATGCTCCACCTGCTGGGCCACAAGGTCAGCGATTGCGTCATCCTCAACTTCGCGCAGTTCCGCCAGGGAAATATCGCCAGCTTTGAAGGATGCCCGGGCCCGCTTCACTTCCTCCGGCCTAAGGAATGACCCAACAATGTCGCATTTGGGGTTGTGCTTGCTCTTCGACATGGCGTCCTCCGTGTGACCGGCGGCGTAAGGCATAGAACGGTCTCTTCATGGCGCCGCGCATCCCAAGATACGCCCACGAGCATCGCCATGATCCCGCGTCCGTCAGTCGGCCGCGTGACCGGGGTAGCATGGCGACCATGACGTCACAACCGGAGCATTCCTTACCTTCGCGTGCGCAACTGCACCATGGTGCCCCGCGTCAACCCTGGTTCAAGAAGTTGTGGGTCTGGGTTGTCGTGGCGCTTGCGGTGGTGGCTGTGGTCACCGCGGTCGTCCTCGTCAACAATGCCCGGCAGGTCGCACCTCCGCAGAGTGGTGAGCAGTCAGGCGAAGTTGAGGAGTCAGTGGTTGATCCGCAGCAAAGTGACGAGGGCGCCCAAGTCGAAGATCCGGAGAGTAGCGGTGGGTCCGAGGGCGATTCCGCGACGACCAATGATTCAGAGGACTGTGACGCTGCCTTCGCGCAGGCCGAGTACTACGCGGGAACTCTCTACGTCAGCGAAGCAATGGCCAAGTCTCTCTTGATCAGTCCTGATGGTGATGGGTTCAGCGCAGATGCGGCATCGTGCGCGATCGAAAGACTGGATTGGGACTGGAACGCCAACGCCATTGAGAAGGCGCGGCTGCTCAGTGAGGATCCAGACCTTACTACGGAGGACATTTACGACCTGCTCACCAGTGAACACGGCGAACTCTTCACCCCCGCCCAAGCCGAGCACGCAGTAGCGCAGCTCGGGTCCCAGGGTTAGCGATCGGGCCAGTTGAGGAACTCGGCCTCGGGCAGCCTGGAACGCATCACTTCGATGGCCTGTGGGTTCTGATCGACGAGGACGAATGACCGACCCAGCTGTGAGGCTGCAACCCCGGTTGTGCCAGAGCCCGCGAAGAAGTCGAGGACGGTGTCTCCGGGTCGGCTGGAGGCTTGAATGATGCGGCGCAAGATTCCCAGGGGCTTCTGGGTGGCGTAACCCGTCTTCTCCTTGCCAGTGGGAGAGACAATGGTGTGCCACCACACGTCTGTCGGTAACTTGCCGCGGGCCGCCTTCTCAGGTGTGACGAGGCCGGGAGCCATGTAGGGTTCGCGGTCGACGTCTTCAGAGTTGAAGTAGTACGAGGACGGGTCCTTGACGTAAACCAAGATTGTGTCGTGTTTTGCCGGCCATTTCCTCTTAGAGCGCGCCCCGTAGTCGTAGGCCCAGACGATCTCGTTCAGGAAGCACTCCCGCCCAAACAGGGCGTCGAGCAGGACCTTTGCGTAGTGCACCTCGCGGAAGTCGAGGTGGAGGTAGAGGGTTCCGTCCTCGGACAAGAGCCGCCAGGCTTCCTCAAGGCGGGGCTCTAGGAACTCCCAGTAGTCGACGAAACGGTCATCATAGGACGTCACCTTCTCTACGACCTGCTCGTAACGGGCCCCTTTGAACCCGACGCGGCCCGAGTCTGTGACCCGAGTCGAAGTTGACGTTTGGCGGGTCTGGGTACGACCTGTGTTGAATGGCGGATCGAGGTAGATGAGGCGAAATGCAGCATCTGGCATCTCGCGAATCACCGCGAGGTTGTCGCCCTCAATGATGACATTCCCGAGTCTGTGCACATCCATTGACTCACTTTAATCCAACCTGGCGCCGGAGCGATCGCGATCATCAAGCCGAGGGCGGAACGCTGGCGCGGAGGTAGCTAAATATGGAAATCTTGGATTAGAACTACCTAGAACTTGGAGAGAGAATGTCTAACCCGGTTTTCAACCGCATGGAAGGCCAGTGGGCTAACCAGTCGACGGCCGCAACGGCTCAGGCGACACACCCCCCTGTTTACGATCAGAGAGCATTTGAGGAAGCGCGGCGTTCGTATGAAGCGCCCTCGGCTGATGCAGTTGATATGGGACGGATGACGTACGACGACGTCATCGTTAAGACAGCCCTCAACCTGGGTGTGCTGATTGCTGCTGCTGCGGCTACGTGGTTTGTGGTGGCCTCGAACTTTAGTTTGGCAATGCCGCTCATGATGGGCGGCCTGCTGCTTGGGTTCGTCCTCGCGATGGTCAACATCTTCTCTAAGACGATTCGTCCGGGTCTGATCCTGGCCTACTCTGCACTCGAGGGCGTTGCTCTTGGCGCGCTGAGCCTGGTGACGGAAATGTGGGCCCCAGGCGTAGTTCTTCAGGCCGTGGTTGCAACATTCGCGGTCTTTGGTGTCACCCTTGCGCTATTTGCGTCGGGCAAGGTTCGCAACTCCCCAAAGATGCAGAAGTTTGCCCTGATCTCCATTATCGGTTTGATCCTCTCCCGCGTCCTCATCTGGGTACTCGGGATGATGGGTGCGCCGATCGGTGGCATCGACGGGCCCATGATCATGGGCTTCCCGCTCAGTGTTGTCCTCTCAATGTTTGCAGTGCTGATCGGGGCTATCTGCCTGATCTCTGACTTTGACCAGGTCAAAGTCGGTGTCGCTCAGGGCGCTCCCGCGAAGTACTCATGGATGTGCGCATTCGGCATGATGGTGACACTGGTGTGGCTGTACGTGGAGATTCTCAACATTCTCTCCCGTTTGCAGTCCCGCTAGAAAGACAGAAATTAC
>WPCK01063084.1_pt1 | contig 11151 bp, 7 predicted proteins | sample 5399851 | NCBI WGS metagenome assembly WPCK01 (sample SAMN12869471, study PRJNA574797) | sludge metagenome | isolation source: wastewater treatment of pH11 | place: China:Beijing | collected 2019-05-20
CTATCCGTAATCAACCTGATCCTGGTCTGTTTTTTCATAACCTACGGATTTTTCCTGCTCTTTTACGGCCCTATTTCTGACCGCTTTGGCCGCCGCCGTCCTTTGCTTGCCGGGCTTTTTGTGTATATAGTGGCAAGCCTGCTCTGTGCCCTTGCAACGAGTGCTTCCATGCTTATAGGCTTCCGGATGCTGCAGGCTGCAGGAGCTGCTGCCAGTTCATCCCTCTCCATGGCAATGACAAAAGACATCTTCTCAGGACAGGAAAGGGAAAGAATTCTCGCCTACATTGCAATTATAATGGCCCTTGCACCTATGATCGCTCCTGTACTTGGCGGGTGGATACTTGCGGACTTTTCCTGGCCCTGGATCTTCTTTATTCAGGCAGTTATGGGAGTAATAGGGATTACTGGAGTCCTCCGCTTTCCCGAAACGCTTTCTGAGGTCTCGGATGTACCCCTGTCGCGGATGATGCACAGCTACGGTCGTCTGCTTCTCAACCCTTCCTATATTGTCATGGTTCTTGTGATGTCAGCCAGCCTTTTTCCCCTTTACAGCTTTATTGCAGGCTCTTCTGCAATTTACGTTAACGAGTTCGGCCTGAGCGAACAAAAATACAGCTACTTCTTTGCCTTCAATGCCCTCGCCCTGATGATCGGTTCCTTTTCATGCCTCCGGTTGACGGGAAGCATCAGCTCAAAGCGTCTCATGACCATAGGATTTGCCGGTGTTTTCCTGGGCGGGTTTTTTCTCCTTCTCACAGGACAGCACGGTCCATGGAGCTTTGCTCTACCCATGTTTTTGATCACGTTTTCCCTTGGCCTGAGCCGTCCCCCAAGCAATAATCTCGTGCTCGAGCAGGTGGACCGTGATGCAGGCTCAGCTTCTTCTCTGATGATCTTCTGCTATTTTACTCTCGGGGCTGTGGGTATGTGGTTTATTTCCCTTGAATGGGCGGATAAGATTTCAGTACTGGGGATAATTGCTCTGAGCTGCGGAGCCATGGTGCTTGCCGCGTGGTTTATTTTGCAGAAAAAAGGAATCAAAGGGGCTGCCTGAAAAAAACAAACTATAAAATTTTATTTCTGTAAAACGATAGAACTTTATTTCTGTGTATGTATACACAGATACATGGGTACGAAGACTATCTCAATTCGGGATAATACCTATGACATGTTAAAAAATGCAAAAAGGGAATGGGAAAGTTTCAGCGATACTATTGATCGACTGTTGAAATAGGAAAAAAAGATCTGTCAGTTTATTTCGGAGCCCTGGAAAATGATGACCTTCTTGAAGGGCTGGCTGAGGATTCCAGGAAAATGAGGGAACTGTCGAGGCTCAGAATATGATAATACTTGACACCAGCGCCCTTGTCGATTATTTCAAAGGTGTAGAAAAGACCCGTGAATTCATGGATAACGATGTAACAACTACTGTTATAACTTACTATGAAATTCTCTCAGGGGTCAAACATAGAAAAGCCAGAAAAGAAGAACAGTTCTTCAGAAGGTTCTTTTCCGAAATCGATATACTGGACTTCAATCTAAAAGCTGCGGAGGAAGCAAGTAGTATAATGGGCAGGCTGCTGAGCATTGGTACTCCGGTAAACAGCGTGGACGTCCTTATAACAGGCATAGCTGTGATAAACGGAGCAGAAAAAATTGTTTCCAGGGATATAAATTTTATCAGCATCGGGAAAGTTTCCGATCTGGAAGTTTTAGTCTACTAATTTGCATTTTTTATGAACCGCTTTCCCTTCATTTTCAGGCCCGAACCACTGATCGCGATTAAAAATCGGTTCACGCGATAAAGCAAACTCAAACTTTACTGCTTTTATCCCGTGCTTCCAGACCTTTTTGCCGCTTCACAAATCTGGAACCCATTTCAAAAGCTTTCTCACAATCCTGAGGGAACACTTCTTTTCGCCTTTTTGCTTTCTCTTCGGGATCAAACCTGTCCGCCACATATTTTGAGTAGTCATCAAACTGGTAGGTATCGGTGCTGCACAGTGATTCCGAATATCCGAAAATTCTCTTTGCAAGGTTTTCATTTAATCCAATAGTTGTTCTGAGTCCAAACATATCGAAGAATTCTTCCTTTGCCCCCATAGTGTAGATAAAACCTACAGGGATATTTCTCGGATAGAGCGTGAGAGGCTCATCAGAGTAGACGAGGTACGGGAATATGTAGCGTTCCATGAATGACCTCATTTCGCCTGTAGAGTTTCCAAGGTAAATAGGTGATCCGAGTATTAAGGCATCAGCATCTTCCAGCTTCTCCAGCACAGGTGTCAGATCGTCCTGCATTGCGCATTTTCCATAGCTTTTTCCGTCCCTTAATTTGCAGGCAAAGCAACTTATGCATCCTTTGAAATCAAGGTCATAAAGATGGATCATTTCCGTTTCCGCACCCTCTGAGGCTGCCCCTTCAAGAGCTTTCTCAAGCAGGGTAGCAGTGTTCCATGTCCTGCGAGGACTTCCGTTTATTGCTATCACTTTCATGATTTTACCTCTGATTTCCTCCCTTTTAATCAGGTTTTTAATGATATGATTTCATCTACAATCAGTTTTTCTGAGTTTAATCAAAAGAACAGGTGAATTTTAAACGGGTTAATGCAGGAAAAGAGAATTTACAGAAAGAGAATTTACAGAATGAGAATTTACAGAAAGAGAACTTACAGAAAAAGAGAATTTTCCATGACATTTTCATGGTGACTTTGAAAAATAAAGAAGTGGATAGTTACGGTACTGGCAGGCCGTATACTATCCTTGCCTGCAGGTTTTAAATATTCTGTGCAGGTGTGAAACAGTTTCCTGAGAATGAAACTACCGGCCTTGGGAGGTCAAGGTCCAGAGCTTCTTTCAGGACTTCTTCAATGGTCTCTACAGGAACAAACCTGAGCTCGTTTCTGACTTCTTCCGGTACGTCCTCAAGGTCCCTTTCGTTTTCTTTTGGCAGGATTACTTTCTTTATGCCTGCCCTGTGGGCTGCAAGAACCTTTTCTTTTATGCCGCCAACAGGCATTACCGCACCGCTAAGTGTGATTTCTCCTGTCATCGCAAGTTTCGGGTCAACCGCTTTGCCGGTGATCAGGGACGTAAGGGCAGTAAAGAGGGTTACACCTGCAGAAGGCCCGTCCTTGGGGGTTGCACCTGAAGGCACGTGGATGTGGACATCGCTTGCAATAAAATCAAAACCTTTTGCGACGTTTGCAAGCCTTGACCTTGCCAGGCTCATGGAGATCTGTGCAGACTCTTTCATCACATCCCCCAGCTGGCCTGTAAGCGTAAGCTTTCCGGTTCCGGGCATGAATGTGCCTTCTATGAAGAGAATATCTCCTCCGACAGGAGTCCAGGCAAGCCCTGTTACAACTCCGGGAACGTTCTCTTTTCTGGCTTCTTCCTGCCTGATTATCTCTTTTCCGAGAATCTCTTTTAGCATGTCGGCTTTGACAACGTAAGGAAGGTCGACCTTTCCTGACACAATCTTTTCGGATACAAACCTTGCAGTCTTCGCCAGCTGCTTTTTGAGCCCGCGGACTCCTGCTTCCCTGGTGTATTTGTCAATGATCACCTTCAGGGCTTCATCTTCGATCTGGAGTTTATCGGCATCAAGACCGTGGTCTTCCAGTATGCTGGGCAGCAGGTGGTCTTTTGCAATTGCAAGTTTTTCGTTTTTAGTGTAGCCCGAAATTTCGATTGTCTCCATCCTGTCAAGGAGCGGCCAGGGGATGTTCGCCACGGAGTTTGCAGTGGCAATGAACAGTACATCTGACAGGTCATACGGGACTTCCAGATAATGGTCAGAGAATGTGCTGTTCTGCTCAGGGTCAAGGACTTCGAGAAGGGCGCTTGCCGGGTCTCCGGAGTAAGAAGCTGAAAGCTTGTCGATTTCATCAAGGATGAAGACCGGGTTTTTAGTTCCCGCCTTTCTCATTCCCTGGATAATCCTTCCGGGGAGAGCTCCAACATATGTCCTCCTGTGGCCTCTGATTTCGGCTTCATCTTTAACACCGCCGAGGCTGGCCCTGACATACTGCCTTCCAAGGGCATCTGCAATACTCTTTCCCAGACTGGTTTTACCGGTCCCCGGAGGTCCCGTAAGGAGAAGGATCGAGCCCTGTTTTTCCTGTTTCAGTTTCATTACCGCAAGGTGCTGGATTATCCTTTCCTTTACTTTTTCAAGCCCGTTATGGTTGTTTTCAAGCACACGGCGGGCTTCGGCAATGTCTATGCTCTTCTTTTCTTCGGTTACCCAGGGGAGGTCAAGCATGAGGTCCAGGTAATTCCTGATGACAGAGCTTTCAGGGTTGTGCGGTCCTCCGGTTTCAAGTTTCTTAAGCTCTGAGAGTGCCTTCTTTTTCACTTCTTCAGGCATCTTCGAGTTTTCTATCCTGTCCCGGTAATTTGCCTCTCCGGACGCGGAATCGTCGCCACCGTTAAGCTCTTCCTGAATCATCTTAAGCTGCTCACGCAGCATGGCTTCACGGTTCGATTTGGTAATCTTATCGGTAACTTTTTTTGCCATTTCCATCTGGAAATTAATGTTTTCTTTCTGCTTTACCAGAATCTCAAGGAAAGTAAGATACCTTTCACGGACAGAAACGGTTTCCAGAAGATCCTGTTTTTCTTCAAGTTTTATTGGCATGTACGGCATGACATATCCGATTAGCTGGTCAATGGAATCCATCTTCTCGATGGGCCTGGTAAACTGCTCAGAACTCTGGAAGCGGCTGCTGATCTCACGGACTGTTTTTTTGATATTTCCCATCATTTCTGTCTGGATATCTTCGTCAAGGTCAGGAATATCAGGAACAGGCCTGAATGCAGTATAAAAAAGCCCGTTTCTTCTGTGTACGGAAACAGCCTCCACTCTCTGGATAGCCTTTGCGATGACGAGATACCCGTCGTCAGCAGGCTGCACATATCCGATTTTGAGCAGGTTTCCAATTTTATACAGGCTGTCTTCCGACATCTCCGAAGGTTTAGTTTCGCTTTTTACTGTCAGCCCAACCGCATAAACGGATTCGGAGTTTTTCATTTCATTAAGGAGTATTTCTCCGGTTACTTTATCAGCCAGGAATTTTGCCCGGCTCCGAGGATAAACCACTATATCAAAGAGAGGCATCACAAGGCTCTCTCTGTTACCATAGGTTTGTTCTGAATACATTGTCTATCGTCTCAATTATTATCAAAATGTTGTCTTGGTCGTTTCAACAGTCCCGGTTATTCAATAGTTCAGTTGCTTCTGTTGCTTCTGTTGCTTCGATTTTACAGGTATTTCGGCAATATGATCATCATGATTTATTTAGTTTGAATTAACCTAACTATCTGGCCGGACAAAAAAAATTACCGTACCTTTCCCAGAATCCTGATCAGGGTCTCAATCTCTTTTTCATTGAGAGATTCTGCCATTTTTTCTATAACCCTTAATAAAGAACTCTCTTCTGCCCGGGCTATCCTTTGCCCTTTTTCAGTCAGGCGGATGTAAAAAATTCTGCCATCCTCAGGACATTTTTCCCTGTACACGCATTCCATCCTGACAAATTTGTTGACCATCTCCGTGATGGTCGGCTTCGAGTTCTTTGTGATTTTCGCAAGCCTGCTGAACGTTACTTCTCCATGTTCATCAATGGCTTTCAGATATCCGATCTGCTTTACAGTGATATCGGATATCCCACATTCAGAGAAGATCTCACAAGAGCACTCGCTTTTGATTTTGATCAGGTTTTCAAAGACTATGAACAAATGCTCTTTTTTCGCCGTCATGTCTGGATCTGGGTTGTTAGTTAGGCATTACCTAATTAAATAGTTTTTGGTCATGGCAGCTAAATTAGCAATTAATGAAAATTTATATCTCTGCTTTTCATACTCCTATTATTATGCCCTCTTTGTTGAGCCCAAAGAAAATGTCTTCAATAGAAGGTATCCGAATTCCAATGAACTTCTATGTCGTACTTAAAGAGCCTGTTCTTCTTGCTGGCATGTCCCGTCCCGGGAAGGATACGCCGTGGGAGAAAATTGGTGAAGCTGGTTTTTCAAAAGTGGTCTGCCTCAGCAGTCCAGAGGTTAATTACGACCCCTACCCACTCAAAGTGCTGTTCTCTGCAGAACTGGAAGACCTTTATCATGGTTATGACCCTGAGGACCCTGAAAGAGAGGAGCGGCTTATCAGACAGGCGACTGCCATTATAAGAAGTAAAATGGATGAAGGAGAAGGTATTGTTGTCCACTGCATGGGAGGCATAGGCAGGACAGGCACAGTTCTCGGATGTGTACTCAGGGACCTCGGGTTTTCGGCTGGTGAGGTACTGGACTATCTTGATGAAATAAATATGCATAGAGGCTTTGGAGGGTGGCCGGAGACTGAATGGCAGGGAGAAATGGTACGAAAATACTAACTGAAAGATACGAAAACACCAACTAAAATTTTAAGATTTGTTCGATGGGTTTTTAATGAATTATGATAGAATTTGAGATGAGTGTTTTTTCGAGAGCTTTTAGTGGCAAGCACTCCAAAATTCTGGCTGGAAAGTCTGAGCTTGCTAATTCAGCATCTTAAAATCAGGTATTTTCTATCAATTTGATAGATTCTGATAGATTCTGATAGATTCTGATAGACTTTGATAGATTCTGAGAACAAACCACCCAGAGAATAGAAACTCAATAAGCTCTCTTGTATACGAAAATAAACTCCTTTCCTGCCTTCCGTTTTTCAACATACCCCAGTTCTTCCAGCCGGAAAAGGTCACTTCTGGCTGTAGCATATGCCACGCTGTAAGTGGTTACTATTTCTTTAATTGTGACTGGTTTTTCAGGTTTCTTCAAGAACTGTTTGAGGATTTCTGCCTGCCTTAAAGTAAGATTTCCGGATTCTGTAATGATTTTCAGGGCTTGAACCTGCTCTTTTTGTTTTCTTTCCAGATACTCAAGGGTATCATCAAGGGCTTTTTTTATGCAGTCCAGGTTGTATTTGATGAAGTATGTGAGATCTCCGGAATCGTTGGGGGTTCTGTCGGATTCTGTGTAAAGATAGGCATTTCGATACTGTTTCTTTGAACTGTTTATTACTCTTGAAACTGCCATATACTCAAAAAGCCAGTAATCATTTTTGAGAAGATACCAGTAAAAAAGAGCTCTTGCAGTCCTGCCGTTTCCGTCGTTGAACGGGTGGATATATCCGACAAGGAAATGGATGATTATCCCTTTAATCACGGGGTGTATGAACTCTTTATCCTTGCTACTGGCAAAATCACACAATTGATTAACCAGTTCAGGGACTTTGGTGTATTCCACGGGTCTATGAAGCAGTGTCCTATCTTGAGAATAAACGGCAATCTCATTGGTTTCTCTGAAACTGCCTTCGTATTCGGGCTTTTCAAGCGTTCCATTCGTGATCATTCTGTGGATTTCAAGAATTTTTTCAGGGGTGATGGCTTCTTTTTTTAAATTCATGATGTGCTTTACTGTATCGTAATTATTTACAATCATTTTTTCGTCCTTACTTTTTGGTTTCCTGTCCTCCTGAAGCATCCTTTTTGCGATTTCCCTTGTGGTTGCTGCCCCTTCAATCTGGCTTGAAGCTATTGCTTCTTCCATTAAGGAACTGATAATGTATTTTCTCCTGTTATCCTGCAGGGCTTCAAGGCTGCTAAGAAGATTTCCTGCTGCGGATTTATCAAGGATATGAAGTTTTTCCTGAAACTCATCTATCAGATTATACTTGAAAACCCAGTCCCCAAATTTTATGGATTTTGCTTTTAATTCTCTGGACAATTTCATCAGGTTCCATACAGTAACAGGGTCCAGAGGAAGTTTTCTGTGTTTCAATTCCTCCCAGTGCAGATATCTCTCGTTATATCTGTGAGTTATCTCTTCTATTTGACCATCGTGCAGAAATTTTCCAGCACTTTCAAGGGCTTCTTTTGAAAATTCAGGAACTACAGGGATTTTCATGATATCAGCTTTTATCAATTTGATAGATATTGATAGATATTGTTAGTTTATTTCATATATTTATTTCTATCAATTTGATAGATTTTGATAGATAGTGATAGATAGTGATCTTAAAACCGTAGTTTAAAGCCTTGAAATAAACCAATAAAAACGATTAAAGAGAATTACCAAAAAAGGTGTTTATTATTTAGTTTCAATAAAGAGTTTAGTGTATAGCTAAGCAAGCTACTTTACTATACACTTATTTATCCTTTTCAGATTTTACTACTTACTTTTCAGGCATTATACGCATCATAGAGCTGCCAGATCCATATAATTGTCCATATTAAAAATCCGGTCCTGATGATATGTATGGCTCCGGTAACCGCAAAGGCTATCCAGATGCAAAGTGCCTTGAAAAGATCTCCTTTTACAAGCTGCCCCAGACCGGGCACGAAAAAAGAAAATAAGGCGGGAACTCCATGTGTTCTTTTACAATAGTTCATAGAACTCATCTTTTTAAGAACTCATCTTTCTTTAAACACTTAATGAGAGAACCGGTATAAATAATGACCTGAAGAGCCTTTCTCTTTTAAGTCATGTGTCTAAATCACGTATAAAATCGTGATCTTAACATGTACGCAGCAGACCTGCGTTATGAATTTAAGGTTTTGATTTCATTTTAAAATACTTTTTGGACATAAGGTTATGGACAGCATATAAATATGAATTAGTCCGTAGACACCAGATTAATATGAATTAGTTCGTATATACTCTCAGTCACACGTGTCATATTCATAGTTCATCATGTTCACAGCAATAGTTGATAATTATTAGGGGCAGAGTATAATGGGACAAAATAAAGAGCTTAATCCTGAAGAGCTTACTACGGAATGGAATGATTCCTATCTTTTCAACAGCACAGGAGATGCCTTGGAAAAGCTTGAGACGTTAAAAAAGGGATCCAAAGAAATAAACCAGACTTTCCGCCAGGAATTTGAGAAACTTTCCGGGTCGGTATTACTTGATTACCTGGAAACTGAAAAGGAGTTTTCAAAATCTATTGACGTTCTCTATATTTACGCATATACTCAGCTCACTAAAAACGTGAATGAACAGTTTTTTAATTCTCTCCTCGCGGAATCTCAGGACCTGGTTACTGAACATAAAAAATCGAGTGCATTTGCAGCCGTGAAACTGACCTCGCTCAATAAAGAAGAATGGGACCGGCTCTTTTCCGAAGATCCCGGACTTGAGCTGTATCGGGCTTACCTTGAAGCAAATTATATGAGGTTTATGGAACACAGGCCGGTTAATGAAGCCCAGGCTGTGCGTCTGGCAGAGATAGAAAACAAGCGCATGAAACTGGAGACCGAGGCGCTTTCAAGGATCACAAATGAAGTCACCATGGCAGGCAGCATAACCCTTGAGAACGGGGAGGAGTTTCAGGTTAATTCCCAGTCCTACAATACCCTGCTTTCAACAGACCAGAGCCGGGAAAACAGAAAAAGGTGTTATGATAAGAGGTTTTACCACCTTATAGACGAGTCCAGCTCAATGGCATCTCTTTATTCCGAAAAATCCCGGCTTGACGACCTTGCTGCAAGGGAGCTGAAATATGCTGACTCTTACGAATCCAGCCTGTACAACTTTTACCTCACGAAAAAACAGGTTGATGATATGAATGCTGTTTTCAAGGAAAGAAAAGATGTTTTTGAGGAATATAACGAGTTCAGGAGGACAAAGCTCGGGCTTGAAAAACTCAGGCCGTATGACCTTATGCTGCAACTGACGGGCCAGCCTGCTAAAAGTTCTAAAAGTTATACTTATACGGATGCCGTGCAGGAGGTCCAGAAATCCTATTCCGGGATGGACCCCCTTTTTAATGAGATTTTCTTGAAAATGGTAACAGGAGATTTCATAGACGTATATCCTGACCCGGAGAACGGAAAACAGCCAGGGGGTTATTGTTACGGGCTCTGTGCCCTGAAGTCTCCGGCTCTGATTTTTATGAATTATAATGGCATAATCAGCGACCAGAAGACCCTTACTCACGAACTGGGGCATGGGATTAACGACTACCTGATGGGTAATTCCGTAGACTATCTCTACTGTTCAGGCCAGATCTACGAAATGGAGGTTCCTTCCACTTTCAACGAAGAACTTTTTGTTGATTATATCATTGAAAATTCCGATAAGGAGACAGCAGTTGCCGTGCTTGCCCAGCACATAGGCGAGTACCAGAATTATTTTACCCGCCAGCCCATGATCACGGAATTCGAATATAAAGCTCACCAGTTATGCGCTGAAAAAGGAAAAGCCAGCGGAGCTGAGCTCAATGCCCTATGGACAGCCCTCTCTAAAGAGTACAGGAGCGAATCCATTGAGTATTATGCTGAAGATTCTGCGGAATGGACCTATATTAACCACATTTTCCTTACAAATAACTACTATACTTTTAATTACGCAATTTCAAAAGCAATAACTCTCGCTCTCTTCAAACAATATAAAGAAAAACCGGAGACCTTCAACAAAAATTACATTGTCTACCTTTCCGCAGGTTCGACAATGCCGCCTGAAGAAAAACTCAAAAAATACTTCGGGATCGAAATTAACAGGCAGCTCTTTGAAGACGCTGTGGATATCGTGAAGTTACGGATTCGGGAGTTGAGTATGCTGGAAAAACAGACTGAGCCGAAATAACTGGATAAGCTGGAAATTGGATAAGCTGGAAATGGACCGAATAATCTGAAATAAGAATTATTAGATTAAATCCGGCCATAGGGGAGTAATTTACTTCAGTCGAATACCCCGCTAGCTTTCTGCGGGGATGGAAAACTTCCCTAATAACCGTTAATGAAAATATGATGTATCATTTCATTTTCGGGCTGTTAATTTCTGCTCAAACTAAATTGTTTAGGTTTATTGTCTACTATAACGGAATTTTGAGCGGTGGCGCGAACATACCCCGTTGCTTGCAGCGGGGTGCGCCAGCGCAATTTTGATTCATCATGAATTATATGCATCATAAATCTGTGCAACCCAGATGACTATCCCCATCAAGAGTCCAATCCCGATTACACTCATGAATGCACTGAATATCAGGGCTGCCCATATTCCCACCGCCTTGGAGACATGTCCTTTTACAAGCTGTCCCAGGCCGGGGATGAAGAAAGAGAATAGTGCTGGAACTCCATGTGTTTTTTTATAGCTCATAAAT
>WPCK01196941.1_pt1 | contig 11142 bp, 8 predicted proteins | sample 5399851 | NCBI WGS metagenome assembly WPCK01 (sample SAMN12869471, study PRJNA574797) | sludge metagenome | isolation source: wastewater treatment of pH11 | place: China:Beijing | collected 2019-05-20
GCCTGAGCCAACGGCGTCACCGCTGTAAACTCCACCACTGACTACGCCGCCGGCAATTCCGCCGCAACCGCCGCAACCACCAGTGCTGACCATGCCACTACTAACAACTCCACCGTGGTAGCTGCCTACCACAGATCCTCCGCCACCACAACTACATTGTGCATAGACAGAGCTGGTTACCAATGCGACTGCTACCGCAATCGCGAATGAAACGGGGCGATACTTCATTACGAAAGTCTCCTCAAAGAAACAAATTTTTTTAGCCATGCGGCCAGCCCTATATCTCAGAACAACGCATTCTGACGTACTAGTTGGGCAAAATTGCAAATAAACCAACCCGAATAGTTGACAATAAAAATTACTGTACAACACTCGGATTCCTAACCAACCCAGATTATTTGATTGACAAAGTTTAACTCATCATGAAATCTTGGCGAGTGGGTAAACCTAAAATTTCGATATTTTTTACTGAATTAATGCCGGTTTGTAGTTTTTCAGCCAATCGAACGTACGATCAATGCGCCAATGTGCTGCCTGCAAATGTCGAATAATCCTGAGTACCAGAATTTTCCCCTCTTGCGCATGTCCGCCAAGCCAACCATTGCAATTAACAGCAATTATGGCGCAAATACCGTTCGGCTTGCAGCGGCTCAAACCAACGCCAGCGCAAAACGAACTTCATGCCCAGGAACCCGCTAGCACTTCCACGAGGACAATCTTTTCCGTTTGGGGCGAGTTTAATCAATTTGACGGCATGGTCAATCTAAACAACCAGAATTTCGGTGGAAAAGTTTGGGGATATGAATCAGTTGCTTGGGCGGCAATAATGTTGGCCAAGCGACTTGATTGGAGTTGATATGCTGGCATGACGATTCTATGATTTAGACAATCAATTAATTGTGGAAATCACCCTATGAATCAGGTTCCAATCCCCGCCAGCCACCCACCTATTCGCGAAACACCCCAAGGTCCCGCCGAAAATTCTTCGAATTCCGCCAGCAGGCCGGTTTTTAAAGTCTTGAGGATTGCCATCCAAGGCGAGGCCCGTAAGGCTGGTAATTTACCCTCTTGGATTGAAGGCTCCCCTGTTCAAATCGATGATGCCAACTCGGCGGCCGCAGCCATCAATCGACTGACTCGAAATCGGTATGACGGCATCTTTTTGGACAATGGTCATCCGGAAGCAGCGGAACAGATCATCCGCCTGTTCCAAAACGAGCGAATGATCAACCGAATGCCCGAAGGAGTTGCGCTGGTTGATGCCAACAAACGCGTAACATGGGCGAACCAATGTTTGCGATCTTGGTCGAGCCCCGACGAACCGGTAGGCAAGGATTTTTACTCGGTTCTTGGCGAAGCCCAAATTCTCGGACCAGACTTTTGTCCATTTCACACTTCGTTAGCCACCGGTAAATCGAGCTCGAGCGCACTGCAGACGGACAGCAACCGCTTCTACCAGGTCCATGTGGCACCATTGGGAGATGCATCAACCGACAATGCGTTGATGGTGGCTACGGTGAGCGACATCACAGCAGAAATCTATCAGCAGCAAAAATTGGCGGCCATTCATCAAGCTGGACAAAAGTTGACCGACCTCAAGCCTGATGAGATTTTCGCAATGGATACGCAAGCGAGAATCGAGCTTCTCAAGGACAACATTCGCTACTACACCGCCGACTTGCTGAACGTCGAAGTGATCGAGATTCGATTGCTCGAACAAAGCACGGGCAATTTGCTTCCGCTGCTGAGCGTTGGGATCGATCAAGTGGCCGCCGACCGCAAGCTCTTGGCCAAGCCACAGGGTTATGGTGTTACGGGCTATGTTGCGGCGACCGGCAAGAGCTATCTGTGCGAAGATACCAGTCGCGATCCACTTTACTTGCAAGCCTTCGCGGGCAGCGCCAGCTCCATGACTGCTCCAATTTTGCTGCACGATGCAGTCATCGGAACGATCAATGTCGAAAGCAATAAAATCGCAGCCTTCAACCTTTCCGACCTTCAATTTTTGCAGATTTTTGCCCGCGACGTCGCGTTGGCGCTCAATACGCTCGAACTTTTGGTAGCCCAACGAAACAACGCGGCTCAACAGAGTTTTGAAGCTGTCCATAGTGCCGTGGCTTTGCCTGTCGATCAAATACTCAACGACGCAGTGGCTGTCATCGAGCGGTACCTTGGCAACGAACAACCTGAGGTTGTCGAGCGGATGCAGCGCATACTCACCAATGCCCGTGATATCCGTCGAGTCATTCAGGGCGTTGGCCAGCGGATGGCACCGTCCGAGGCCCTGCCTGCTGGCTGCACCGAGCAATTGCTTTCGAAACTTCGCGGCAAACGGATCCTTGTAGTCGACCCCGAAATGCAAATCGTACGCGATGCGCACAGTTTTCTTGAGAAATTTGGCTGCGTTGTCGAGTCCGCAAGCAATGGCGATGACGCGGTCAGCATGTATCGCTGTAGCGGCCGGGAGGCTCCCTACGATGTCGTCATGGCAGCCGTCAAGTTACCTGACTTCAGCGGCTATCAGTTGATGCTTCGCCTCAAGCAGTTGATCGACCCCGTGCCACTTGTCCTGATGACCGGCTTCGGATGGGACGCAGGCCATAGCGTGGTCAATGCGCGACGGGATGGCTTGCCTGCTAAGGCTTTGCTTTACAAGCCGTTCAAACTCGCACCGCTCCTTTCCGCGATTGAATCGGCCCTCGATTACAGTAAAGCCGCGAGCTGAAAAAATCCAACGCAACTAGGTTCGCACGATGCTCTCTTTCCTGCCGTGGCTGGCTTTGCTGTTGGGTTGTATCGGCAATTGCGGATTTTGGTTGTTCTGCTTCAATCGCGTCAACGCGCTGGGCATGGCGAGACCGCTGGCCAAACTCGGCGAAAAGCTGTGTATGGTGCTGTGTTTTCTAATTCCAGGAACCCTTTTCTGGGTTCACTCTGCACAGATCAAGCACTGGATTGCCAGCGGCCAACTCCTGCCGCTGGATGCAGGCGGTTGGCTGGTGTTTTGGCTTTTATGGAATTTGGCGAGCCTGATTGTGCTTGGTCCGATTTGGCTTGAGTCCCGGCGTTGGCTTGCACCCCCAAAGTATCTGGCTGGTGAAGTTGCCGACCGTTATCGAGTCAATCGCGAAGTTCCGGGTGGCTCAGCAGGGAATTTGCTAACTCGACTTTGGGGTCTAGCTCCGCTGAACCAATGGGCTACCCTAGAAGTGACTCGCAAGGTGCTTTTGATGCCACGCGAGATTCTAGCCGCCGAAGGCCTAACGATTGGCCACGTCTCGGACCTGCACTTCACCGGACAATACCGAACAGAACATTATCAATTCGTATTCGATCGTTTAATGGATCTAAGACCCGACTTGATCGTCATCAGCGGCGACATCATTGATTTTCAACATTGTGTCGAGTCGGTCGATTCAACAATGGGGCGGTTGCATGCACCGCTTGGAGTGCATTTTGTGCTCGGCAATCACGAGCGCCGTTTGAAGGATGTCCAAGTCCTAGTCGACCGGTTGAATGGACTCGGCTTCCACGATTTGGGCGTTTCGGATCGGATCGTCAAGCGACGAGATTTGACGATTCGGCTAATGGGCGACGAACGACCCTGGTTTCGTCGGCACCGCAGTCCGGCGAACAGTTTGCCCCCGGTTCGCGACAACGAACTACGCATTGGAGTCGCCCATACCCCCGATCGAATCCATTGGGCAAGACGACTGAACATGGATTTGTTGCTCGCAGGCCACACGCATGGCGGCCAAGTTCGAATTCCAGGTATTGGGCCGATCGTCGCTCCGAGTTTGCATGGCAGCAAGTTTGCTTCGGGACTATTTTATCTACCGCCTACGCTGTTGCATGTATCGCGAGGTGTTGCAGGTACGCATACATTGCGATGGCGCTGTTCGCCCGAAATCAGTTTGTTAACATTGACCAATTTAACTTCACACTCAGCCAACCGACCATGACTACAAGACTGACTGAGCGCATCCTGGAACCCGAGATCATGGACGAACCGTCGGAGGTCGATGCGTACGACAAGATGGATCACCGTCAAGTCAACCAACGTTTCGTCTTGGACTTGATGAATTCGGGACCCGTTGCCGGAACGGTTCTCGATGTCGGCACCGGCACGGCTCGCATTCCGATTTTGTTGATCGAAACGGCAACTTCGGTTGCGCGGTGCATTGCCTGCGATGCTTCACCCAATATGCTGGCCGTGGCCCACCAGAATGTCGATGAAGCTGGCCTGAGCGATCGAATTCAACTTCGCTGCGAGGACTCCAAAAAGCTGACCTTCGCCGATGCCCAGTTTGATTGCGTCATTTCCAATAGTCTTTTTCACCATTTACCCGACCCGCGTCTGGCATTGACCGAGATCGTTCGAGTAACCCGCGCGAATGGACGGCTGTTCGTTCGAGATCTGTTTCGCCCAGAGACAACCGAAGATGTCGAGAGGCTCGTATTGCTTCACGCCGCCAATGAACCCGTGTGGAGTCAACAACTCTTCGCCCAATCGCTGTGTGCTGCGCTTTCGCTCGACGAGGTACAATCGTTGGTGGCTGAATTAGGCTTCGACCGAAATAGCGTGCAAGCGACCAGCAACCGACACTGGACGTGGGATGCTAAGAAATCAATCGATCGCGCCTAAGGCGTTGGCAACACATACCAGACTCTAAAAAAAGCGAAAACGCAGATGCAGACCTACCTTGACCTTATGCGCGACGTTCTCGTTAGCGGCACGACGAAGGAAGACCGGACTGGCGTCGGGACTAGCAGCCTTTTTGGAAGACAATTGCGGTTCGACCTTTCCCAAGGTTTTCCTGCGCTGACGACAAAGAAGTTGCACTTGCGCAGCATCATCGTCGAGCTTTTATGGTTCCTCCGAGGTGAAACGAACGTCCAATTCTTGCACGACCACAAAGTCAGCATCTGGGATGAGTGGGCTGACGAACATGGCGAACTAGGCCCGATCTACGGCAAACAATGGCGAAGCTGGTCCGTACCCAATGGACCAGCGATCGACCAGATCGTCGAAGTCCAAGAGCAAATTCGCCAAAACCCAGATTCCAGACGCTTGATCGTCAGTGCTTGGAACGTCGCCGACGTACCACTCATGGCTTTGCCTCCGTGCCATTTGCTCTTTCAATTTTACGTAGCGGACGGTCGCTTGAGCTGTCAGCTCTATCAACGCAGCGCCGATCTTTTTCTGGGCGTCCCGTTCAACATTGCTTCGTATGCGCTGCTTACGATGATGATGGCCAAGGCAACGCAATTGCAACCGGGCGACTTCGTACACACCTTCGGCGACGTACATTTGTACTCCAATCACTTCGACCAGGCGCATTTGCAGCTTTCACGCCAGCCTCGTAAACTGCCAAGAATGATAATCACTGGTCAACAGTCGAGTATTCTGGATTTTCAAGTGGACGATTTCAAGCTGGAAAACTATGACCCGCACCCTCACATTTCTGCCCCGGTGGCTGTATGACCGAAATGCGGCATGCCAACCAGTTGCAGGTCTCGCGCGGCACACGCCTCGAATGGACATTGGTTGTTGCGATTGCCCGAAACGGCGTGATTGGTCGCGGCAATGCCCTGCCCTGGAAGATTCGAAGTGATCTTCGTCGGTTCAAAGAAATCACAATGGGCCAATGCCTGTTGATGGGACGCAAGACATTCGAGTCGATCGGCAAACCATTGCCGGGACGCCAAACGATTGTTCTCTCTCGCCAGGGGTGTGAATCACCGCAGGCAATCTCAGGTGTCCAATACGCGTCGAGCTTAGACCAAGTTGAAGCGCTGGTTGAACCGCATCGCCAGATCATGGTAGTCGGCGGAACTGAGATCTTTCGCGCCGCAATTCCTCGTTGCAGTCGCATGTGGATCACACGTGTCGACGCAGCGGTCGTGGGGGATGTCTTCTTTCCTGAAGTCGATTGGAGCCAGTGGCTGCTAACCAAAACAACGTCTGAGCCGATGGATTCAAACGACGAATATGGAACGAGTTTTGAGTTATGGCATCGCAAGTCGACGGATTGAGTGTGGACGCAAAGCCCGTGGGTCGTCTGGCCCCTTCGCCGACTGGTTCGCTCCATTTGGGCAATGCCAGGACATTCTTGCTTGCATGGCTTTCCATTCGCCAGCAAATGGGTACGCTGCTCCTCCGCATGGAGGATATCGACTCCGATCGCGTCAAAACGGGAGCAGCCCAAGCCGTGATCGACGATCTTCGTTGGCTTGGCCTTGATTGGGATTTCGGACCGGACATCGGCGACGCAGCCTACGTGGGTATCCCGCTCGTCCAGTCCAAGCGACTGGATCGGTATCGCGAGGTCCTACAGCAATTGATTTTCGACCGCCGCATCTATCCCTGTACATGCAGCCGCAGCGAAATCGCCCAGCGGATCGCCAGCGCACCCCATGAATCAGGCTGGGCTGAACTCGAAGGCCCAATTTACCCGAACACGTGCCGCTGGCGACTGGATGAAACGCATGAAGACCTTGAATTCACGCCAGACAATCGTACCGCGCTTCGCTGGGCATTCGAACCCGGTCCAATGCAATGGCCCGATCAGTTTCTCGGAATCCAATCAGCCGACCCGTCTAAACAGCTTGGCGATTTCATCGTTGGCCGCGCAAACGGGCAACCTGCCTATCAATTGGCCGTCGTCGTGGATGACTACGACCAGCGCGTTACAGAAGTCGTTCGAGGCGACGATCTCGTTTTGAGCACTTTTCGCCAACAAGCGATTCTACAACATTTCGATTGGCCGCGTCCCATGTATTTCCATGTGCCGTTGATGCTAGGTGAAGACGGACGGCGGCTGGCCAAACGCAACGGCGATTCGCTCGGCGACCTGCGACGGTCGGGAACGTCGCCTGAAGAAATAGTCGGCAAACTCGCTTTCAGTCTAGGGCTGATCGATCGCCAAGAACGCATCTCACCGGCCGAACTGATTGGAACTTTGGATTGGCAGAAGCTGCGTTCAAACGCCTAGTTCGCCGAGCTCCAACCAAGTGGGATAGGCTTCCAGCCTGTCATCTTAAAATTCTCATAAAAAATCACACAAAGATACAGTCCCATGCTGCATTCAAAACCCAACAAATCTTAACAACGACAACACATCAAAAGCCACTTGCAACAACTCGCTCGAGAATTCTCGAACTGTTCATTCCCGTCGCTTTCAAGCTCGCTGTTCGCGCGGTTGCACCAACCTGTTCAAGATGCACGTCGATTCGGTCTTCGGCCAAAGTCTGCGGAAACTTGTCAGCCCATTCGACGATCAAAACGACGGGTCGAACTTGCAATTCGTCCACGCCCAGATCCCACACCTGTGCTTCATGGGTCAGTCGATAGTAGTCCAAATGATAGATCTCGTTCAGCCGGCCGCGATAGAGATTCACGAGAATATAGGTGGGGCTGGTGACCAACATGGGAACGACTCCCAGGGCTTCGCAAAAGAACCTCGCCCATTGCGTCTTGCCTGCGCCAAGCGTTCCGTTGAGCGCGATCGTCATCGGGACCGAAACATTTCGCGCGGTGGCCTCTGCAAATCGCCGAGTCGCATCGAGATCCGCAAGTTCAATAACTGTCAAATGAGTTGGTCCTAATCCAAATAGAGGGAAAATCGATCGAATCGCTTTTACGTTTGCACGTGGCAACAGAAGACGAACGACGAATACCTGGGATTTTCGCGAAATTTACTCATACGAACAGGCCGGATTCGAGCAATTCATAAATGAGTTCTCGTTGCAATGCCTGAGCAGTCAACCTTTCAACATCGTTTCCTTCTGGCTTACCTTCGTCAATCGGGCCGCGATCTTCGAGAACATTTGAAGCGCGGTTTCCAATTCATCGGCGATTTCTGCGGCGATTGTTGCGGACGGCGGAAGAGATTCGGTGTTGGTCAAGCTCTGATCCTTGATCCAGAACAGGTCGAGGCTCAATCTATCGCGTTTCAGAATCTCGTAGTCGGTGAAGCATCGCCATCGACCATCGGGATTTTTCTCGCTCCACGTTGCCTTGCGCTTGGGTCGGGCTTCCGGTTTGTAGCAAAGGGCGAACTCGTCGAAGCCTATGTCGTGGGGCGGCGCTGCGTCCACTGTTTTCGGACTTCGCGCTGCCCTGGGCTGATTTGTGGTTACCCGTTCGGGGCGAAGTCGCCGCGATCGACGCGCTAGAGTGGCAATGTCCCAAGTCGGCACTGCAGTTCGCTTGTTTCCAACCTGCGGTTATATCATTGCGACAGCAAGAAATTCAAATATTGGCCAGTAATCGAACTGGGCGTGCGGGCGATTTGTTCGGGTGTTCCGGCGGCGACGATGTGGCCACCTTGCTCGGCGGCGCCTGGGCCTAGGTCGATCATGTAATCGGCGGCTGCCATCAAATGCACATTGTGCTCGACGACTATCAACGAATGTCCCGCCGCCAGCAAGGCGTCGAAACAATCGAGCAATTGCACGCAGTCGTGGGTATGCAAGCCCGTTGATGGTTCGTCCAAAATAAACAACGTCCGATTTCTCGAAGCACTTGCAAGAAACCCGGCCAGCTTGAGTCGTTGCCCTTCGCCGGCACTCAAGGTCGCAACCGATTGCCCCAGTTCCACATAGTCCAAACCGACACTGGCTAACACAGCCAATTTCTTCTGAACCTTTTCCTTACCACGAAAGAAATGCATCGCGTCGCGGACTGTCATCGTGAGCACGTCCGCAATGGAGCAATTTCGATAGCGAACCGCCAGAATCTCACTGCGATATCGCGACCCGTGACAATCGGGACAGGTCATGAAAACGTCGGCCAAGAATTGCATGTCGATCTGCAGGACACCATCACCTTCACATCTCCGACAACGTCCAAGATCGCTGTTGAAACTAAAGTGCCCAGGACTAAAATTCCGAATTCGAGCATCCGGAGTGTCCGCAAACACGCGGCGAATTTCATCAAACGCTTTGACATAGGTTACCGGATTGCTTCGTTGCGAACGGCTGATCGCCGTTTGATCGATCATCAAGCATTCATCCAACTGCCCCAGGCCAAGTAAGCTGTCGTACTGAAGCGTCGCGTGGCGGCTCGTACTCAATCGATTGGCAATCGCGCCGTAGAGTGTATCGTGAACCAGTGAACTCTTGCCTGAACCGCTGACTCCAGTGACCAGGCATAGGACGCCGAGTGGAAAACTGACATCGATATTCTTCAAATTGTTGCCGCGACAACCGGTCAACTTCAGCCAACCCGTCGGCTCTCGAGGATTGGTTTGCCTTGGCACGACCCTCTTGCCCGACAAATAATTGCCGGTCAGGGTATCGCTCGACGCGAGATCGCGTTGATGCCCCGAAAAGACGATCTGGCCGCCCGCCGATCCCGCGCCCGGACCAACTTCGACAATCCAGTCAGCCAGCTCGATCAGAGCTTCTTCGTGTTCGATCATCACGACGGAGTTGCCACGCCGCGCCAGCGACTGGATCGACTGAGCAAGCTGCTGGACGTCGTGCGGATGAAGGCCAACGCTGGGTTCATCCAGGACGTACAGCAAATTGACCAGGCTAGATCCTAGAGCCGATGTCAACACGGCGCGCTGGACCTCACCACCGCTGAGCGTGCGCAAGGTGCGATCGAGCGACAGGTAACCCAAACCAACTTGTTGCAAATACGCAAACCGGTTTTGCAATTGCTTAAGGGGAACGCGCGCGATGGCCGATTGATGGGTGTTGAAATTGAGTCGATGGGCGACCAGCTCGATTAGCTCGTCGATCCGCAAGCCACACCACTGGGCGAAATTCATTCCAGAGATACGATAACCCAACGCTTCCGGTTTCAATCGCGCTCCTTGGCACTCGTCGCAGGTTCGGTAACTCCTCCAGCGAGACAGAAAAACGCGAACGTGCATTTTGTACTTCTTTCGTTCCAGCATCGAGAAGAAGCCAGCCAACCCACCATAGCCTGATTTCGGATGTCCCTCGCAGACGATCTTCATTTGCTTTGAAGTCAGTTTGGCAAACGGCACATCCACCGGCACGCCAAGCTCGGACGATCGTTCCAGCAATTCGTCGAGCCACGGTCGCGCCGTCTTGTTGTTCCAAGGTGCGATGGCACCTTCCGCAATGCTCACACTACGGTCCGGCACGATCAATTCCATATCGAAATCGACCGTGTCTCCAAAGCCCTCACATTTCGGACATGCGCCCAAAGGACTGTTGAAACTGAAGAGTTGCGGCGATGGGCTTGGGAAATCGATATTGCAGTGCAAACATTTTCGTTGCGTGGTCAATTGAATCACATGCCAACCCTGGCCGTCGATCGTTGTTGGCTCGAAGTAAACATTGTCGGGCTTTGGCTGGACATCCGCTAAGACTTGAATGTGGCCGGATCCCAATTCGAACGCGGTTTCCAAACTCTCGGCACTTCGAGCCGGCAAATCACCGCCGCGCAGACGGTCAACGACGACCCAAACGTTGCCTTCGCGCGGCAATGAATCGGCCAACGCTCCGCGATCGTTTTGGCTGAGGTTGAGCGTGTAATCGCCCGAGATCAATCGAACCAAGCCCTGACTCTGTAAGTGCGCCAAAACGGAAGCTCGTTCGCCGACGTCTTCCCAATGGACCGCAAACGCGATCATGACCCTGGCCGTCGACGGTAATTGCTCAATCACACTGGCGCCATCTTCCGGGCTGGATGGGTTGACCGCGCGGCCGCACTGATAACAGAAAAGATCCGCGACTTTCGAAAACAACAGCCGCAAAAAGTCGAGCGTGTCACTGGCAGTTCCAACTGTACTGCGGTTTCCTTTGGCTGTGCCCGCGCGAGTCACCGCTACGGCGGGCGGCAAACCGTCGATACGATCAAAGTCGGGCTTGTCGAGCCGCTCGAGAAATTGCCGAGTGTAGGCGGAAAAACTCTCAATGTATCTCCGCTGGCCCTCAGCATACAACGTATCGATGGCCAATGATGTTTTGCCTGAACCAGAAACTCCGCAAACGGCGATCAGGGCATTGCGTGGAAGATCAAGGTCTACATTCTGCAGATTGTGAACGCGAACCCCACGAAGCGAGAGCGTTTGGGCCGACTTCGGGTCTTGAACTGCAGACTTCGAAATTGGGTGTTGTGCCATGAATCGAGCGGCGGAAATTAAAATACCAACCCGAAGC
>WPCK01110331.1_pt1 | contig 11140 bp, 6 predicted proteins | sample 5399851 | NCBI WGS metagenome assembly WPCK01 (sample SAMN12869471, study PRJNA574797) | sludge metagenome | isolation source: wastewater treatment of pH11 | place: China:Beijing | collected 2019-05-20
AGGTGTTGAGGAACTCGGCCGTCCGTCGCTTGCTTTGCCGGTAGTAGGCCATGAGCAACGCCGTAAACGCCATCAGCCGCGGCCCCGTTTGACCCCGTGGTACACCCGGGGGCAAATGGGCACACGTGTTCTCACCACAACCAAATCCGGCTTCGTGGGGTAACCGTTGGGGTAACCGATTCTTGCGGATTGCGTTGTCCCCTTGTTTTTCCGGTGTTTCACAGAGTAACCTTCTTCATTCGCAATGCAGAGGTCGAGGGTTCGACTCCCATCCGCTCCACTGAGTCGCAAGGTCTTGGCGGACTCGAGTTCAGTGACCGGGCCATGCGGCAGGTGGGCGATCGCTGGACCGCATTCCGCGCCGGTTCGAAAACAACCGGGGACAGCGTCGAACCCGTGATGTGGGGAGCACGTGTGGAGTCGCACCGTATCATGGATCCCTTTGCCTCCTTCAAAGCAGCACAAAAGGTCGGCTGGGCCCATTTTGCGCCACTCGAAGTGTTCACCACGCTGGTGGCGGCGCAATTGGTGAAGTTCGCCAGGGTACACGAGGGACAACAGGTCCTCGACGTCGGCTGTGGGACCGGTGTGGTCGCTGTCACGGCCGCTCGCAGCGGGGCGAAGGCCACGGGGCTCGACCTGTCGCCCGACTTGCTGGAACGGGCGCGGAGTAATTCACAGGTCGCCAGCGTTTCCGTCGACTGGCACGAGGGGGACGTGGAGAACCTGCCGTTTGCGGATGCCACGTTTGACGTGGTCCTTAGCCAGTTTGGCCATATCTTTGCTCCCCGACCCGAGGTCGCCGTGGCGGAGATGCTCCGCGTGCTGAAATGCGGTGGCACCCTGGCCTTTGCCACCTGGCCGCCAGAACTCTTCACTGGCCGCATGTTCCAAATCACGTCGCGTTACATGCCCGCCTCCCAACCCGATGTACCTCCTCCACCCCTGTGGGGCGATCCCCGAGTCGTGCTCGATCGGCTGGGGACATCGGTCCACGACGTCAAGTTCGACCGTCGGACGATGGCGGTACCGGCCCTCAGCCCGCAACACTTCCGACGCAGTATCGAACGATCGGCGGGCCCGATCATGAAAGTGGTCGAGACGCTCTCCGCCACCGATCCCGCCAGGCTGGCCGCCTTTCGCGGCGAATACGATGCCTTGATCAACGAGTACTACGAGGACAATATCGTCCGCCAGGACTATCTGCTGACCCGGGCAGTGAAGGCGTGACACCCCACCCCTTGCCCCACCATTTCTTGAATGGGACGATTTCCTGGGGAATCTTGCGTTGGTACCATTCCCTTGGGGGCCCGCTTCGTTGGCTCGTTGCAATCGACCCGTCGCTGTGCTGAGTCGTAGCCTCACCGCCATTCTGGCCATGATCGTGTGCCACGCCGCGGCTGGCCAGTCGTCGTACCGGGTCGGTGTTGCCCAGGTCGATATCACGCCTGACTATCCGATCCGCTTGAATGGCTTCGGTAGTCGGCGAGCCGAGGCGACGCAAGTGAGGCAACCCATCTGGGCCAAGGCCTTGGCTTTGGAATCCCCAGGCAAGGCCCCTGTCGTCTTGATCACGGTCGATAGTCTGGGCATTCGCCAGTCGATGGCCGATGAAGTTGCCAGGCGTCTTCATGAGTCCGAGGCCCTGGAGCGCGCCCGGCTGGCCGTGACGTTTACCCACTCGCATTCCACGCCGAAACTCGTGGGCGCCAGCGATACCATCTTCAGCAGTCCCATCCCGGTCGATCATCAGAAGCACATCGATCGCTATACGAAGGAACTGACCGACGCGCTCGAGCGTGTTGCGCGCGACGCCTTGGCCGATCGTCGGCCATCCCGCCTGGAATGGGGGACCGGTGAGGTCCATTTCGCCAAGAACCGCCGCACGGAAGGTGGACCCGTGGATCACGACTTGCCCATACTCGTGGTGCGGTCCGACGCCGACAACGCCATTCGCGCGATCTACATCAGCTACGCCTGTCACTGCGTGACCTTCACCGACAACCAAATCAGTGGTGATTGGGCGGGCTACGCTGGGATGGAGATCGAGCGCCGTCATCCGGGCGCCGTGGCCCTGGTCTCCATTGGTTGCGGTTCCGATTCCAACCCGACGTCGCGTGCGACCGAAGGGAGCGATGCCGCGGCCATTGAGCAGGCTGAAGAAATCGCTCGCGAAGTCGACCGTTTACTCAAAAGTCCCCTGGTTCCCGTTCGCGGGGAAATCCAGGCAGTGATGCGTACCGTGGACCTTCCCCTGGCGACGCTGCCGAACCGGGAGACACTGGAATCGCTGGCGGCCCACGAGGATCCCGCAGGTTACAACGCGAAGTACCAACTGGGAAAACTCGATCGCGGTGAGCCGCTTCTGTCCAAGATCGATTATCCCATTCAGACGTGGACCTTGGGCGATTCCCTGGCCATGGTCTTCCTGGCTGGCGAAGTCTGCGTCGACTATTCCCTGCAGCTCAAGCATGAGTTCGATCGTCACCGTCTCTGGGTCCACGGATATTCCAACGATTTCTGCAGCTACATTCCCTCGGAGCGCCTGTTGCGAGAAGGGGGATACGGCGGTGGAGCCGAGGTGGTCTACTTTGCCTTACCAGCCACGCTTGCCCCCGGATTGGAAGATCGAATCCTGAAGGAGGTCCGCCGCCAGGTACCTTCGTCCTTCCGATCCGCCGACCGGACTGGCTTCGTGCCGACACGCCCGGCCGATGCGCTGTCCGCCATGGAAGTGATCCCGGGGCAGACGGTCGAGCTGGTTGCGGCCGAGCCGCTCGTCGAGGATCCCGTGGCGATCGATTTTGGTGCCGACGGCCGCCTCTGGGTCGCGGAAATGCCCGACTATTCCCACTTTGTGGACGACGTGTTTGAGCAGAATGGCAGCGTCAAGGTCTTGTTCGATCAAGATCACGATGGACGATTCGACGAAGCGACCGTCTTTGAAGGGGGACTGCGTTTCCCCACCGATGTCATGGTCTGGCGCCAAGGGATCCTGGTCTGTGACGCGCCGGATGTCTTTTACCTGGAGGACACGGACGGTGACGGCCAGGCAGACCTCCGCAAGAAACTGTTGACCGGCTTTGCAACGCACAACGCCCAAGCGCGCGTCAACAGCCTGCGGTGGGGTCTGGATGGCTGGGTCTATGGCTCGTGTGGATTGTTCGGAGGTCACATCCGAAGTTTCCGAGGCGACGAGGTCGAACTCGGAACGAGGGATTTCCGCTTCCAGCCGGATACGGGGGAACTGGAACCGGTCACCGGCAGGACCCAGCAGGGACGCGCCCGCGACGACTGGGGCAACTGGTTCGGCTGCGAGAACGGTTCGCTCGGCGAACACTATCCGCTGGACGAGCATTATCTCGCCAGGAACCCCCACCTGATACCACCGGCTACGGAAGTTTCCGTACCGGCCGGTCCGGATCCCAGCCAACTGTTCCCCTTGGGAGACCCCGTCCTGTTTCAATTGTCGGGGGCACCGGGGCGTCCGACATCGGCGTGCGGGCTGGAAATCTATCGTGATGAGTTGCTCGGCGCACCGTTTCGCGGCAACCTGTTCGTGGCCGAACCGGTAAATCAGCTCGTCCATCGGCGCCAGCTGATTCCGCGTGGCGTGACATTTGCCGGACTGCGTGCGCAGGAGGAGTCGCACACGGAGTTCCTTCGATCGAGCGACCATTGGTTCCGACCGGTGCAGATTCGGACCGGCCTGGACGGCTGTCTCTGGGTCGTGGACATGTGTCGGTATGTGATCGAACACCCGAAATTCATCCCGCAGGAGACACTGCAATCGCTCGATCCCATGGCGGGCCGAACGGCGGGGCGCATCTATCGGGTACTGCCAGGTTCTGGACTGCCGCGCCCCGTCCCAGATTTGGAAGCGCTCGACACGGCCGGCCTGGTGGCAGTACTCGAATCGCCAAACGGTCCCCTGCGCGATCGTGCCCAACAGATGCTCCTTCACCGTGAAGATCGATCGGCGGTTCCGCTACTGGAAAACCTGGTGACACGCGCCGACCGCCCCGAAACGCGGTTGCAAGCCATGTGCACCCTCGCCGGACTCGGGCAGCTCACATGGGAAACCACGTCCCAGGCGCTGAAGGACGTACACCCGGGCGTCCGCCGTCACGCCATTCGTCTCAGCGAATCGTTTCTCAATCAGAACCAAGCAGCCGGGAAAGCGATCCTCGATCTGCTGGCGGACAGCGATCTGCAGGTTTCATTGCAGTTGGCGTATACGCTTGGGGAATGGAAGGATGCGAGGGCCGCATCGGCACTGGGCCAGATGGCGCACCGATGGTGGAAGGATCCGAATCTTCTGGCAGCCATTCTGAGCAGTGTCCGCAACGACCATGCGGCCACGTTCGTCAAGGAAAGCGCGGGTGAGCTGAAGCCGGGCGAATTGCCGGTTCCCCTACGCGAGGCGGTGATCCTGATCGCCACGCACGTGGCGGACGACGCATGTCGGCGCGATGTACTCACCCACTGGTGTACGGTTCAAACAGAGGGCATCTCCACGTCGCAGCTGGAAGCGGTTGCCGCGCTGCTCGAAGCCCTGGACGTCCCTCAGCGGCAGCGGCTGGTCCACCTTCCCAGCGACGACTCCGCGGGAATTCTCCGCATGGTGACGGAAGCGCAAACCATCCTCAAGAATCCGGCGGCGGACCGTCCGCAGGTCCTGGCGGCGCTGAACCTGAGTATCGCCGCGGGGGCCAACACCGACGTCGCGAATCTCGCCATCCGGTGGCTTCATGCGCAGCAGGACCTGGAGCTTCAGCGCCGCGCCGTGACACTCATCGCCCAGCATGATCCAACGCGCGCCGGAGAGCTTCTCTTACCGGACTGGTCCCGCTACACGCCAGCGCTGCGGGCCCATCTCTTGGCGACCTTCTTTTCGCGTGACGATCTGCTGTCCCAGCTGGTGAAGGGCCTCGCGTCGGGAATCGTTCCACCTGCGCTGGTCGATGCCAATCACCGCCAGCAACTCGTCGCGTCGGACAACCCGACCATTCGCCAGATCGCGATGGATGCCTTCCAGGGAACTGTCACGACCGATCGCCAGCGATTGATTACGTCCTATGCCGAGGCTGCACGATTGCCAGGTCAGAAGGCCCGTGGTCGCGAACTGTTCGTTCAGCATTGCTCCAGTTGCCATGTCCTCGATCAGCAGGGGCACGCGGTGGGACCTGATCTCGCCGCCCTTACCGACCGCTCGCCCACTTCCCTCATGGAGTCCATTCTCGATCCCAACCGAGCGGTCGATGAGCGCTATCATGGTTACATCGCCGAAACGGACGATGGTCGAGTATTCACGGGGGTTCTTGCCCAAGAGACGGCCGGCAGTATTACGCTGGTCGGCCAGGACGGCATCGAGCACACCCTCTTGCGACGCAGTCTGGCCGAGCTGACGAATTCGGGGATGTCGGCAATGCCCGAGGGCTTTGAGCGCGACCTTTCGGTCCGCGACCTGGCAGACCTGCTGGCATACCTGATCGCGCAAGGGCAATGACCCGGAACGGACGTTCAGAACGGTTGATCGGCGGGTTCGTTGCTGAACACCTGGTAGTCGGGGGTTCGATCTCGGGTCTCGGCGTTTTCAAACCGTGCGTAGCGGCTATGGAAGAATAGGGGCGCGTCGCCAATGGGGCCATTCCGCTGTTTGGCCACAATCACATGGGCCTGCCCTTCGTGCTGCAGTTTCTCATCGCCCGTGAGATAGTATTCCTCACGATGTATGAACATCACGACATCGGCGTCTTGTTCGATCGCCCCGGATTCCCGGAGATGACTGAGTTTGGGACGGTTGTCCTTGGTGAGTTCCGCCTGACGATTGAGTTGCGCCAAACAGAGCACGGGGGCCTTCAGATCGCGGGCCAGGGCCTTGAGCCGGCGGGTGATCCGGGCGACCTGTTCCTGGCGGGGGTCCCGCGAATTATCGGGTTCGATCAACTGCAAGTAGTCGATCACGACCATACCCAGGGGTTTGCCGGCGGCCCGTTGGGTACGCCGCGCGGCGGCTGCGATCTGGTTCACGGTCCTGGTCGGTGCATCATCGACATAAAGGGGTGATTCCCGAATCCGTCCCGCCACATCGACGAGCCGTTGACGCTCACCCGAGCGGAGCATGACGCGTCGCAAGTGGCTGCCATCGACACGGGCCCGTGAGCAGAGCAACCGATCGGTCAGTTCGGAGGTCGACATCTCCAAGCTGGCAAACAGTACCGGCACCTGGCAATCCACGGCCACATGTTCGGCAATGTTGAGCGCAAAGGCGGTCTTCCCCATGCTGGGGCGGGCGGCCAGGATCGAGAGTTCGGTGCGGTGGAGCCCGGAGATGATGTTGTCGAGGTCCTTGAATCCGGTCTCAACGCAATTGAAGTTATGCTCTCCCCGCAAGCGGGCGTCGAGCCGGTCCATGGCCTCATCCACGATCTCATGGAGTTCCCGGATCGTTCCTTCGCCCTGATCCTCCACAATGCTGAAAATACGGTTTTCAGCCCGATCGAGCACCGCTTTCGCATCGTCTTCGCTGTCATAGGCCTCCAGCAGACTCTCGGTACTGGCCTGGATCAGTCGCCGGCGCAGGGAGTACTGGCGAACAGCGCGGGCATAGTCCAAGGCAAACGCGGCATGGGCCACGCTGTTGGCCATTCGCGCCAGCGCGGTGATGCCCCCCACGCGTTCCAGGTCCTTATGCTGTTTCAGCCGTTCCACCAGCAGGGGCAGGTCGATCTTGCGGTTGAAATTGTGCATGTCCGTGATGTGGCCGAACAACAGCCGATGGGATTCATCGGAAAAGTCGTTGGCCCGCAACATGCTGGCAATGTCGTCGCAGACGTCTGGCTTGATGAGAATACTGCCCAGAAGCCGTTCCTCGGTCTCCAAGCTGCAGGGTGGAATGCGATCCAGAACGCTATCACGCGGGGTTCCTTGGGATCGCGGGTCGTTTCCTTTGTGCCGTGCTTGCTCCGTCATGATTCAACCCTCCGTGTCATCCTTCGTCACCTGGTACCTGGACACCTGAAAAGGTGCCCCGAGCTCGAACCCGCAGTATAGGCGTGCTGGCGACAGGGGGCGATGCCCCCGATTTTCCCGCGTTTCACACGCACGCATTGCTCGACCAACGTCACTGCCAGCACATGACACACGCTCGATCGGCCCGTGCCTTCGCAGCGGTGGTCCCATGCTGGCACGGCGAGCACACGGTGCTGCCGTTGCGAGTGGGCCAAGACGTTGCAATCGGAGCGTGTGATTTCTCGGTGGCCATTGCGGGAATGGCACGTCCCCCTGCCGGCCTGCTCGCCTGGCCAACTCGCCTTGTGGCTGAATGCCTCATTGGGTATTCCTACGCGGCCAATCTACTCGTCTTTGGACTCCATTCTCGTTCCGCGGCATCCCATTGCGACCAACCAACTGCGCTATGCCGTACGATCGTACTCTTCGTCACAGCAGCCGAGTGGACTGCCTTGTGCTGGCGTGCCTGGCCTGGCTGCAGCTCTGCGGTGTCGTCGCGGGTCAGTTCGGCGGGGGCGGTGGTCCCTTTGGGCAAGCACCTCCGGGCGACTTCAAGAATGATCCCAAGCCGCGCCGCGTCCCGCACTATGCGCCTCGCGAATCGAAGCCCATCGTCGACGTGAAGATCACGGGGCGACAGGTGGTCGATGAGGCCAGGCTGCGCTCCATGATTCAGACGCGGGCGGGCCGAGACTATGACCCCGAGCAGACCCAGCGGGACGTTCGGACCCTGATTGGTTCAGGCCTGTTCCAAAACGTACGCACCTATTCCAACGAAGTGGAAGGTGGCGTGGCAGTCACGTTCGAGGTATTTGAACGGCCGCTGATCCAATACGTCCGCTTCACCGGCAACCGCAAGAAAAAGGAAAAAGCCCTGCGCAAACAGGCCGGCATCCGCGTGGGGGACCCGCTCAGCCGCTTTTCCGCCGAGGAAGCCCGACGAAAGCTGGAACAATTCTACGTGAATGCCGGCTTCAGCGATGCCAAGGTCGCGCTCATCGAGGGGATTCGTCCCACGGACAAAGGAGTCGTCTTTCAGATCACGGAAGGGACCCGGCAGCGAATCTACAAGACGCAGTTCGAAGGCAACACCATTGCCTCCGACGCCCGGCTCAAGACCCAGGTCCAATCAAAGCCCGGTATCCTGTGGTACTTCGGCGGCAATGTGGTTCCAGACGAAGTCGATGAAGACCTGGATCGACTCACGTCCTATTACCGGAGCCTGGGCTTCTTTCGCGCCAAGGTCTCCCATCGGCTCGATTGGAATCCGGAACGAACGTGGCTGACGGTCACGTACATCATTGACGAGGGTCTGCGATATCGCATCCGCAGCATCCGTATCGAAGGCAACCAGAAGTTCGCGACCAACCGCCTGATGGGTCAGACGGAAACGCGGCAGGGAGAGTTCTTCAATCTGGCGGGGCTGCAGCGGGACCTGACGGCCGTGCGAGACGAATACGGCGGCAGTGGCTACATCTTCGCAGACGTCGACGCCGAACCGCAATTCCTGGAAGAGCCCGGCTGGCTCGATCTGGTCTATAAGATCAATGAAGGGGAGCAGTACCGCGTCGGCCGCATCCTGGTGAACATCGACGGAGACGATCAGCACACACGCCGTACCGTCGTGCTGAACCGTCTATCCATCCGGCCCGGCGACATCATTAACACCAAAGAGCTCCGGGCCAGCGAACGCCGGCTGCTGGCATCCCAGCTCTTCTTGCACGATCCGGCCCAGGGAATCGTTCCCTCCATCACGGTCAAGCCGCCCGACGACGAGACCCAATTCGCCAGCCAACCGCAACCTGCCGGGCGAAGTACCGCCCGCGGTCAATCGCCGACGCCCACGTCGTCTGCGACGCCCACGTCGTCCGCGACGCGCACGTCGTCTGCGACACATACGTCGTCTGCGACGCATACGTCGTATCGACCGGTCGTGGATGTGGAAGTGCGTGTTGCGTCCCGAACGCCAACGGAACCGGGAGGGCCTTCGCGTTGAAGTGCGTACTGGCCTCACACGATCCGAGTCCTCCGGCGTTGCAGGCAGGTGGCCGGCTGGAATTGCCCTTCTTCGCCAAGGTCTGGTCGTTGGTTGTCCGATCAGGGTTCGTGTACGTCACGGTGATCCTTGTGGCAGGTTGTTCGCGGACCATGCGGTACGACCAGCGGCCGCTGACGGACCTGTCTGGCCTTGCCCCGCAGCCGCCCGTAGTCGCCCCACCGGCACTGCCGGCGCCGGGCCCAACCGCGGATGTTCCGGGATCGATCGTGCGGTACCAGAACCCTGCGTCGCAGACCTGGGATTCCTCGATCTACACGCCGGTAACCTTTGATGGCGAGGAGGGATCACACGAGTATCCGCGGCGACCGATCCAGGCCTCGGGCCAACCATTGCCAGCCAATTCGGGGGGAGTTGTCCAGGCAGCAGCGAGCAATGTCCCGCCGAACGGCCAGGTGGTGCCGGCGCAATGGAGCGGTACGGCACCGCGCACCGCACAGGCGTTTGGCGCTCCCCCGGGCCCTTTTGTGCCCCCTGCGGGCGGTAGTGGGAATGCGGTGGTAGTGCCTCCTCCCGGTGCGGTGACCACGGCCCCAGCGATTGCTCCAGGCTGGCCCAATGCGCCCGCCGCCGTTCCCCCGGCACAGTTCCTTCCGAATCGTCCCTTCATCCCGGCGCCGGATCCGGTCTATCCACCCGTACCGGGAATCCCTGCCCCTGCGTACGGTCCGGATCCGCGATCGACCGACATTATTGTCAATGTCCAAGAGGCCCAGACGGGGCGCTTGATGATCGGCGCTGCGGTGAACTCGAACGCTGGAGTGACGGGACAGATTGTGATCGACGAGCGAAACTTCGATTGGCGTCGCTTCCCCACGAGTTGGGACGACGTGCTATCGGGACGGGCCTTTCGTGGGGCGGGTCAGGGATTTCGCATCGAGGCCCTGCCCGGCAGCCAGTTCCAACGCTATGCCGTCTCCTTTACGGAGCCCTATTTCCTGAACACACGGGTCAGTATGGACCTGTCGGCCTATCTCTTCGACCGGAACTGGTTTGATTACGACGAAGGCCGGTTGGGTGGCAAGGCGGGCTTGGGCTATCGCGTGACACCCGACCTGTCGGTCCTGTTCCAGTTCCGCGGCGAGGAGGTGGACATCTCGAATCCCAGGGTGCTCGGTGCTGCCGAGCTCGATCGATCCCTGGGCAAGCACGACGTCTTCGGCGGCCGCGTGGCCCTGGCTCACGATACTCGAGACATCCCCTTTGCTCCCACGCAGGGGCACTACTTGGAATTCTCGTTCGAGCAGGTCTTTGGTGACTTTGATTATCCCCGTGGGACGATCGATCTCCAGCAGTATTATCTGGTAATGGAACGGCCCGACGGTTCGGGGCGGCATGTCCTGGGCTTTTCCAATCGATTCGGAGTGACCGGTTCGGACACGCCGATCTATGACAATTTCTTCGCGGGGGGCTATTCGACACTGCGGGGCTTTGATTTGCGAGGTGCCTCTCCGCAGGAGAACGGCGTGTATGTCGGTGGCGAGTACATGTTCCTGGGTTCGGTGGAATACCTGTTCCCCATCACGGCGGACGATATGCTGAAGGGAGTCGTCTTCGTCGATTACGGAACGGTGGAAGAGCAGGTCGAGATCAATACAGAGAACTATCGCGTGTCGTTGGGAACGGGACTTCGGATTTCGATACCCGCCATGGGCCCGGCCCCGATCGCGCTCGACTTTGCGGTTCCTGTGGCGCGTGCCTCGACGGACGACATACAGAACTTCAGCTTCTTTGTCGGTTTCAGTCGCTAAGCACTCCATGGACATCCCTTCGGTCGGCCCGGACCCGCCGGAAGACTTCGCCATCAGCGCCCGCCCCGAGGACCTGGATGTCCGGGCGCGATTTGAACGGCATTCGCGCGATTCGCGGCGCCGCGTGACCCGCGCAGTGCTCCTTTGGACCGTGGGGATGATCTTCCTGATCTTGACGGCCATCCTGCTGGGTCGAGTTGGCAGGTGAGCGCAGAAGTAGCCGTCTCGCTCCGCGAGACGGACCCAACCAACGCAGCCATCTTGCTCTGCGTGATGAGACCGTCTCGCGGAGCGAGACGGCTACTATGAATGCGACCCA
>WPCK01147414.1_pt1 | contig 11129 bp, 7 predicted proteins | sample 5399851 | NCBI WGS metagenome assembly WPCK01 (sample SAMN12869471, study PRJNA574797) | sludge metagenome | isolation source: wastewater treatment of pH11 | place: China:Beijing | collected 2019-05-20
GGAACCAGATCAGGGTAGTGAACAGGAACTGGATCCCAATGATCTTGTGGTCCCGCGAGAAGACATAGGTGGAAACGAAGTGGGACCACGACCGCGAATGCCCGTGATCTGGCAGTTGACCGTTGCCGACGACGCTGCTCATGCCGTTTACTCCTCAGACTCCACGCTGTAGTGGTCCACGTTTTGGGCTCGATCGATCTCATCCAGCCAGGCCAGGAACTTGGTGCGGGACGCAATCGTAATTCGGCCCTTCATCTTATAGTGACCCCAACCGCAAAGTTCGGCACAGACAATGTCAAAGGAACCTTCCTGCACCGGTTTGAACCAGACAAACTGCTTCATCCCTACGACCGCATCCTGTTTGACTCGCAGGTTCGGCAGGAAGAAGCTGTGCAAGACATCTTCACTCTTCAGGGCGATCACCACTTCCTCGTCGACCGGCAGGTGCAGTTCATTGACGGTGAACAGATCGTCGGGGGTCAGCAGGACCTGATCTTTCCCCGGGTAGCGGATCCGCCATTCGAACTGGCGGCCGGTGACTTCGACCATGGCGCTGTCATCCGCCGTTCCTTCGATGCGATCGGGGCCGGGCAGCAGGGGCGGCCGTTCCAGCTTGACCTGTGCCCAGGTGTTCATCTGGTAAATGGCGATGAACAGCAGCGTCGCCGCAGGCAAAATCGACCATACGACTTCCAGCGTGTGGTTGCCATGCGAGTACTTGACTGGTTGGGGATTCCGGGCGGCATCGTATCTCCACAGAAAGACAAACAGCGTCAGTCCGGTGGCGATGAAGACGGCGCCGGTCAAGTACAGGATGAAATCAAACAGCCCATCGATGACATGGCCGTGTGCCGACACGTCTTTCGGCAGCCAATGTCCATACATCGGATACCAGCCATTGGCAGCCCAGACGAAAACGGCCACGCCGAGAATCGGCACTGCCAAGAACAGAATGCTCCAAAACCGTCCCACTCGAATCCCCTTTCGGTCAACAGCTCGTGTCGCGCGGTGGGCACCCTATTGTCTCGGCCGTAAAAATACCGGTTCGTCGCTCACTTGCGTGGTCATGGTCTCATAGGGTAATGCCATCACATAGTTGACGAGGTGCCAGACGTCCTCGTCCGTCAGTCCTTGGGTATCGGCGGGTGCCCCCTCGGGTTTCATCGAGGCTGCCGGCATGGGCGAACCTTCGATCCCGTTGTGCAGTCGCCAGTATACATCGATGGGCCGCCGACCACCGCGAAAGACCCCTTGCCGCAGGTTTCGCGGCAGTATGGGACGAGGTTTCAGGCCTGTCAGCGTCACAAACTCGTGATAATTGGTCTCCCATTCCGCGTTGTGGACGCGCGTCCAATCAAAGAACGCCTTCGTCCATTCGTCGTAGTCCGTTGTCTGTCCGTCACCGAGCTGGCTGTCGCCATGGCATTTGACGCAGTTGGCGACCGCCCCGTAGTAGAGCTCCTGCCCTTTGCGAATGGAAACAAGCATTTCCTCGTCGTTCATCGCGGGGCGCTGGGGGACCGGCGTGATTTGCGATGCCGCGTCGTTCCAGGGGCCGACGATTTCCGCCAACACGTCGTCCACCAGGAAATCGGTCGTGGAGCTGACGTCGTCCGGGTCGATCAGCCGATCCCCCTCATCCAATTCCAGGGCCAATTCCTCCCAGAGCCGGCGTTCGACTTCGCCCCGGATTGACAGGTACTTGACGTAATCGACCAGGGCTTCCACTTCGGGATCGGGTAACAACTTGAACGAAGGCATGGCCGTGCCGGCCACCCCATGGAGGATCACTCGCTTCAGATCATCATGAGTGGGGCGAACGCCAATCGGGGTCGATTTGAACTTGAAGATTCCGCGCCGATAGTCCCGAGGATACGGATTGAGAAAGGCGGCGGTCGGTCCTTCACCATCTCCGCTGATTCCGTGGCAGTGAACGCAGTGCTGCCGATAGAGCCCGGTGGGCCCCAGCGGCGACGTCCCGACTCGGCCCGCCGCCAGTTTGAGATGGTCCAGTCGAATCAGCTGTTCGATGCCCGTATCGGTCCCCTGGGGCAGGTACGGATCGTCCGGCGTGCCGAAGAGGGCCACCAGGATGTCGTTGACGTCGCGTGTCTGCTGTTGCGTCAACGTCACCTTCCCTTCCCGCTCCAGCTTCAACCGGTACAGGCCGTTGAGTGAGAACTCGGCCTCAGGGGCACCGCACCCCGACCAGAACGGCAGCCAGCAACCGAGGATCCAAACATAGCGGGTCATGCGTGTCTTCATTGAAAAAGAGTGGCGTCCAGTTTCACATCGAAGTGATTCGCCGCCGGATCGGCGGAATCCAGGGTCGTCACGAATCTTCCCTTGTTCACCGTCGTACCTGCAATCTCGACGCCGGTGAGGAAGGACAGACGCTCCTGCCAGACGCGGAATTCCAGTTCGACGCCCGCCGGGAGGTTGGGAATCTCAAACGACCCATCCTCCTTGGTGACCGCGAAATAGCCATTGTTGCGGATCAGCAAGTGGGCCCGCATCCAGGGGTGAATCGAACAGGAGACCGGGATGGGCCCCTTTTCTTCGCGAGAAAACGTTACGTCCACCTTGGAGTGGGCCGGGATGATCTGATTGAATGCCGGATTGCTTTGGATCTTGGTGTTGTGGCCAATCGGGTCGCTATTGAGCACTTCAAATTTCTGCCCCACCTGCACGGCCGCGACATGCGAGAGGAAGACACATTCCTTTTGATCGAACTGGACTTCTTTCTCTTTCGCGGCCTTGAGATCGGGGTGGGTCCAGGGTTCCTCTGCGGGTATTTCCGTGGCGAGGAAGATGACGACATTCTTCAGGCCTCCGTCAGGCCCGACGACCACGTCCTGCGCGAAGACCTTGTGTCCGCCCGGAGCGCAGATTTCCACGTCGCTGCCGGAAACATCCAGGGGGGGGTTGGTGGGTGGCGTTCCCACCAACTGAAACCGGCCGGAAAGGGTGGCCCAGCCGGTGGGCTGGGCCGCCGTTCCGTTCGAACTCTCTTCGGGCTCCTCACCCCCGCGCTGTGACAGGGCCTGGCGGATCAGGCCAACCGTGCGAGCGTCCGCCACAGGCCGGTCGGCGACTCGCTGATTGCAACCCGCGAGGGCCGAGGCACCCAGCGCCACAAGGAGCAGGCGTGCCACACTGCCAGTCAAGTCCATCACGGCGCCGTTGCGCCGAGGGTCCGTTCGTCTGAATCTCATGACACTCACTACTTGAAGAAGCCCGCCGGAATGGTGATCTTGCCAAGGTCATTGGCCCCTGGCTTGACCTCCACGGTGACCTTGCCCTTCTTCCATTTTTCGCCCTTGCCCCCTCGCTCGACTTCGTCCACATAGCCTTCCCGTTCGTGCCATACCTGAAAGCTCCACTTGCCGACCGGAAGGTTCTTGATCTCGAAGTGGCCATCTTCGTTGCTGACCGCAAAATAGGGATCTTCCTTGATCAGCAGATGGGCCTTCATCCAAGGATGGATGTTGCAGCTGATCGGTACCGGGTTGCGCTCTGCCTTGGTGAATTTCTTCTTGAGGTCGCTCCCGGCAGGCACCATGGGATTAAAGAGCCCATTCTTGGTGCTCGCCACATTGGTGTTATGCCCCACCGTATCCTTGTTGCCGACCACCAGCGTCTGGCCGGCGCGGATCCCCATGGCCCGCGGCTGAAAGCGGCAGTCGAGATTGTCCAATCGCAACTCGGCATCGGCGTCGGCTTCGTAGGACGGGTGCACCTTGGGAGGCTTGTCCCCACGATCTACCGTCAAATAGATGAAGACGTTGGCAATCCCCTTATTGCCGGAGTTGACCACCAACGACTCATCCACCAGCTTATGTGCCCCACAGACCTCCTGGTCCTTGGTCACCGAGACAGGGCTCGCCGTGGGGGGAGTGCCGCCGAAGACGAAGTCCCCGGAAATATCTCCCCATTCCTGACCGGGCAGGGATGCTGCCACTCCCAGGCCGCACACGACCAATAGGGCCAGCGCGTTCCAATCTCGTCGACGATGAATCATGCGTTGCTCCTTAAGAATTAATCCAAACCACGGTTGGTATCGCTACCTTGGGAGTCCTCACCGGTCGACTGACTCTTGGCAGCCGCCTCGGCCGACTTGACCAGGTCGCCGATCCGACTCTTCACTCCGGTGAAGTAGCCGAAATTCATCAATAGGTCGACCACCCCATCCAATTGCTCGATGCTTGTCCCGGGGAACAATTCCTGGCTGACGCCCCCCAGATGATCCGCGGTGGCGTCAAAGGGGATATTCACGGGCATATTGGAGTACGGCAGGATCCGTTTCGGATTGGCGATCCAGCGCCGCACGAACTCAGGACGAAGTCGAGTTTCCGCCATGGCCAGGTTGGGTGCTTTGGCCCGATCCGCACCTTCCGGCTCGAAGTCGCCCACCGAGTGACATTTGATGCAGTAGTTGGTGTCTGTCACGATGCGCATGGCGTGATCCAGCCGGGATGCGTCCGAGCCGTGTTGTTGGGCGAATTCCGCTTGGCTCGCTTCCACATGGGCCAGGCTGGTCCGTGCATCATATTCGTACGGCGACAGGTGGTCATCCTTGGCTGCGAAATAATCGACCAGCCGCTGCGCGTCGGTGGGTGACATGTTGAACTTGGGCATGCGCAGGAACACGGCCGGGCGGATGGGAAAGGGGTCCATTAAGAAACTGTGGAGCCACTGGGGTTGGACCTTGCTCCCTTCTCCCACGAGCGGCGGAGGGAGCCAGCCCCAGGCTTCCTTGGCGTTGGCGCTGGGATTGGCCGCGAGTTCTACTTCGGTGACTCGCGGCAGCAGCAAGAACGTCAGGTCTCCTCCGACGGCGCCCCATCGGTTCTGGATCGTCGCCGCCGGAACCTCCAAGTTCGCCACGCCCACCTGAAAGACCTTTCCTTCCACGGCGGCGTTTTGCCAGAGGTCCAAGGGATAAATGAACGTGTTCGGATCGTATGACTCACCCTCTTCCAGCGGATCGCCCTCCTCGTCCCAAACTTCGGGTTTTCCCGTGGCATTGTCGATGGCGGTCAAACCATGGATCGTGGCGCGGAAACGGCCCGAATGGGGATCGGGGGTCTCGGAGGTCCGCAGGACGTCGTCCGGGACGCTCGGGATGACAAACGGAAAGTCGGCGATTTCCGGTGGTTCGCCAAAGGTCTCCGCCTCGAATTCGAGAGACCACTTTTCGGTGTCGAGAATATGGCATCCGCCGCAGTTGAATCGATCCAGAACCACCAGGCCTTGCTGAATCGCACGGTTTCGTGAATTGGGGTGATAGACAAAGTTCTCGGCGGGCGGTTCGGAAACCAGTCCCAAAACGAACGTGATCACGGCCTCTCGCTGGGCCTCGTCCAGGGGGAACAAAGGCATCCGAAGTCGTTCCTGGTACCCTTTGTTTTCGGTCTTCATGAAATCGAAGCTGCGGGGCTCACGGAGCTTTTGCCAGAGGAATCCCGAGCGATCCTGCCATTGCAACTGCAATCGGAAGAAATCTTCGTCGGCGCGTCGCGGATCGGGCTTGCCATAAAAGTCCGGCGCCTTGGGGGCATGATGGCCGTTGGCGGAAGAACCGCCGCCATGATGCCCGATTCCCAGATATTCATTGATGTGCTCAAAGGCGATCTTTGTGGATTCCTTGCGGCCCCAGTCGGCCAGCGACGTTCCGATCGGTTTGGCGGCTTCAAAGCCCGGGATGTCATGGCAGCCGTAGCAGCCATATTTGGCGATCGTCTTTTGGCCCACGTAGGTCAGTTTGGCATCGTTCGAGGCAGTCCCCACCAGCAGGAACTCGGCCGACGTCGGATCGATCGTGGCAGTTTCCGGGATCCCCTGGTGCACGATGTCGCGTGCTTCATCCTCAGAATAAGCGCCTCTTAGATAGTCGAGGACCAATTCGTCCAGGGCTTGCGGGTCTGGGGCAAGTGCGGACGTCGTCTCTGCGGATGGCTTCCAGCCGTCGGACTGTCCCAAGAGGAATTCCACCACGTCCGCCGCGGGATCGGTGGTCTTGCCTTCGGCATCCTTCACGGGATCGAGAAAGAGGTTGGGCATGCGGGTGCGGGGGCTGTAGTGCGTGGGCTGCTTGAGCCAGGAATAAAGCCACTTCCGCGCGTTGGCGCTGTCGGCACCGCCTGTGAACTTGTCCCCCAATCGCGAAAGGTCAGGTCCCTGTGTGGCCTTGCCGGCTGGAAACTCGGAATGCTGATGGCAAGCGAGACAACCCCGCAATTCGAACGCCAATTTGCCACGTTCGGCCGACGCTGGCTCCAGCGCCGCGTCGCCACCGACGTACTCGAACGGCTGGCTCTTGGCCTCGAGGTAGGCCACCATCCCCCGGATCTCGATCGGTTCATTCCGCTTCGCCCGATCCAAGGAGGCCGGTTCGGCCTCCAGGTGCTTCCAGAGTCCGAAGAACCGGGGCATCCGTGTGGATGGACGGAAATGCGTAGGGTCTCGGATCCAGTCATAAAGAAACGCGGTATCCAGTTTACTGGCGACAAATCGCAAACTGGGACCGACTTTCCGCTCTCTGCCGGGTGACTCCAGGTCCTCCAGGACGTCGGCCATTTTCAGCGACAACGCGGACAGAGGACTTTCGGAAGCGAAGCTCTGCTGGGTCAAGAAATGGCGAACGCGGTCACGAGCCTCCCGTTGGAATGGCTGGTCCACGACGAGCTGCACGTCTCGCTGGAGCTGGGGATCGAGTGTCGGGAAGGCAGGGTCCCCACGCACCGCGGCCGCGGCCGCGGAGTAATTGGGTTCGAGTCGGATGTCTGGTCCGATTCGCCGGTTGGGGCCCGCAAACCCGTCAATTTCATGGCAGCCGTAGCAGCCATAGTCGGTCAACAGATGGTACCCTTCGACCAACCTGGGAGCGGGCGGATCGCGGAATCGCTCGCTGGGTTCCAGCTCCACCACTTCATGGTGGCACCGCAGACAGGTGCTCTCCATGAACCTCCGCGGGTACATGGGAAAAATCCAGTGGGTATTGTTGAACCAGCCGTACTCGCGGGCCCAGTCTTCGGCCTGGCGCAGGGAGTCTGGCGTATGCGAAGCGAATTCGAATGAGGTGGCTGAGCCCTGTCCCTCATGGCAGGAAGTGCAGCCCATAATCGTGATGGGGTGGGGGCTCAGCGATCCCACGAACAGATCGAGGCGCGGATGCGAGCAATAGGGTTGGGGCAGCCCCCGTTCCACGGTCAGCCGCAGCGGCTGGTCCGTGACCCCTGTCCCGAGCATCATTAGACGCACGTCGTCGAGTGTTTTCACCCGATCATCATTCACGCGCCGCAGCACGTCACCGGGCAGCAGTCCCTCCGACGGGTCACTTTGCTCCGCGGAGGAATTCTCCTCACCGCCGCTGGACGCGTCGGGGGGGGCGATCCTGCGGGCCAGGGCCGCTCGCCCCCCCGGATCCACCACGGCGATGGTGACATCGTTGGGATCGAGCAGACCGCGTTCCGCCAGCCGAAAGCCGAATACGGATTCCAGTGACATTTTTTTGTCATTCTCCCCGGCCGGCGGCTCTTCCGGAGGATCCAGACGAAAGTGCAGGATGGCCCGCTGGGGATAGGCTGGGATGTCACCGGATCCGGCCGCCGTCTTGGCAATCCCTTTGTGGCACGTCGTGCAGCGATCAAAGCGACGGACCTTGCCAAAGCTGCCATTGACCAGGGTCAGGCCCTCGGTCCAGAGGTTGTCAATTTTCAAGGGCGAATTGAAGGCGTCCATGATGGGCAATTCCAGCAGCCCCTTGCCGGGCAGGAAGTTCGACTTGACCAGCCTATCTTCGCGTTCCGCCTTGGTATTCCGCAGCCGTTCGAGTTCCGTCTCCGCGTCGGCCAGTTTCTTGGCGAGTTGGTTTTCGTCCCCTTCCAGGATCCGGAAGCTGGCTTCCAGTTTTTGCCGTGCGGCCGTATCGCGTTCGCGCGACAGGCTCAGAGCATCGAGCTGCCCCTTGATGTCGTCGACACGGCGCTGGGCGGCGTCGCGTTCCGGAACCGGGGCGTTATCACGCACCAGGATATCGAGCTGTGCTCGGGCGGCATCGAATTCCGCAGCCTTGAACTTGCGTTGACTGAGCGCTTGATCCTCCCGGAACCTGGCACGATCGAGGAACGAGCGGAGTCCCTTCTGCCGCAGGGAGCCGTCGAGGAACTGTTTGCGGAGCGCCCCCGCCTGACGCAGCAGCGACTCCAGCTCCTGCTGGAGGCTGCCCACGTGTGCCTCGGCGCGGGCCAGTTCGTCTCCACTGCCCGCCGGTTCGGGGGCATTCGGCGGTGCCTCGGCCGAATGGTCGCCGGTCGCGCGCTTTTTTCGCAGCGCCTCGACCTGCCCACGCGCCTCGTCCAGGTCACGGGTCTGCTGGTGGATGCGATCGGTGGCCTTTTCCAGTTCCTGCCAGGTCTGATCCCAGGCCTGAAAATCGGGTGGCGATTCCCCCCGACGCTCCGAATCCTCCAGCACCAATCTCCGAAATTCCTGGTACGCCTCGTGATCCGGCGCGGTGGCTCGAGCCATCTGCAGTTCACGCGACAACTGGTCAAAATTCGAGTTTGCCAGTCGCGTTTTTTCGGCATAGAGCTGCCAGTCCGTGAGATTCACTTCCACGTCACGGAACTTTCGCTGGTAGTCCTTCCACTGCCGCCGGTGATCGTTGGCGAACATCCAAATGGACGTCAACAGCATCAACAGGGACGAGATGCCGAAAATGACATGCAACAGCTTCTGGTTGCGCCAGGTGCTTTCTGTTGCCGGCATGGAATCCTCACAGATTCAGGAAATATTCGGGTATGCTAATGATGTACTTCAGGTTCACCGTCCAGCGAAGCATCATCTTGATGGGGAGCATGGCCATGATCAACAACAGGTTGGACATGACGAGGTAGCGGAGGACACCCATCCGCAGGAACTTTTTGCGAAAAACGGTTACCGCCAGTAAGGGTGGCAGGACCAGTAAGTACAACAGCACCAGGATGATCCCCGGAGATTCTCGAAGCAGGATGAAGAGAAACTGCGTGAACCCACCTGCGTCGGCGGGCGCTTTGGGCATGCTCGTTCCCAGGAGCTGGGTCCAAAAGACCTGCGACAGGTCCACGTTGTTGAGCGCCTCGACCTTGTGGGGGTCCCACGGTTCGAAGGGGCCAAAGAAGTTCCAGTTGGGGCCCCGCAGGAACGTTCCCAGCACGATGAGCACGACCCACAGCTCGAGAAATCCAAACTGGAATACCAGGTACGCGAACTTCCGCTGGTTGATGGTGTAGTAGCCATTCCCCTCCTTGTTGTAGTCGAGGAACGGAATGGCCATCAGGCCCACAATCACCAGGCTCGGGAGGACCACGCCGGCCATCCATGGGTCGAAATAGACCAGCATTTCCTGCAGTCCCAGGAAATACCATGGCGCTTTCGAGGGGTTGGGCGTCTTGACGCTGCTGGCCGCCTCTTCCAGCGGCGCACGGAGCCCGATGGCCCAAACGATCAAGAGGGCGGTGAGGGCCACCATGCAGATCATTTCCGTATAGACCAGATCGGGCCAGACGAGCACCTTCTCCTGGTCGAGCGCCTCCAGGGGAGGCTGTCCCTTGGCGATCCGCTTGTCGTTTTCCACGGCGCGATACGTGGCCAGCCAGGTGAAATAGCCCAACAGAAAGACCATCCCCACGATGGGAACATTGTCGGGCTTGGTCACAATCGCCGCAAAGTTCTCGTCCGTGAGGGACAGCCCCATCACCAGCAGGGAACCAATCCAGAGGAACCAGGCCACCACGGGCCGCGTAAAAAACTCGCGGAAAACAAAGAGCACGATCAGTAGCAGCAGGGTGCCACCGGTGTAGACGGCCGCCTTCGAGAATTGTTGGTTGACCACATCCTTGACGAACTGCGGCATGCTGATCCAGCGCATCAGGCGTGCGTCACCAAAGAACGCCAGGGGCGAGATCGCCAGGAAGAACATCGCCACGAGGGTCAAGACGAGGGCCAGCGTGTTCCGTTCCAGTTTCTTCCAACAGTAAAAGGCCGCAACGCCATTCATGATGGCAAGCAATACGTAGTACCAGCCCAGAAAGGTGCCAATACTCTGCAGGAAATAGTCGTGACTGATGTGACCGTGCATGGTTTGCTGCGAGGTTGTCCCTTAGCCAATTCCCAGGGAGGGAGGGTCATACCGGACCGCTGATCCCCCCATCTTTGCGGACGCGCCAAAAGTGGATCGCGATCAGCAAGGCGGCTGCCAACGGAATCGCGACACAGTGCAGGACATAGAAACGATTCAGTGTCTCTTCCCCCACGAAACGGGCACCCAGCAGCCCGAATCTCGCGTCCGACGCATCCGTGATCATGGGGATGCCGTCCACCACAAACAGTTGCGCGCCGGGTCCTTCATGTCCCAGGATGGGCGTGGCCCGGGCCATGTTCGATCCGACCGTAATGGCCCAAATGGCCAATTGGTCCCATGGCAATAAATAGCCCGTGAACGACAACAGCAGCGTCAGTAACAAGAGCACCACGCCGATCACCCAGTTGAACTCGCGAGGAGGCTTGTAGCTCCCGGTGAGGAACACGCGGTACATATGCAGCCAGACGGTGATCACCATGGCGTGCGCACCCCAGCGGTGCAGCTCCCGAAAAATCCCGAGTGAGGTGACGTCGCGCAAGCTCAGGATGTCCGCGTACGCCCACTCCAGCGTGGGCCGGTAATAGAACATTAACAGTACGCCCGTCAGCGTTTCGACGAGGAACAAGAAGAACGTGACGCCACCCATGCACCAGGTGTAACTGAGCGCAATTCCCTGTTTCTGAATCGAAACGGGATGCAGATGGAGGAAGAAGTTCGTGAGCATGACCACCACGCGATTGCGGCGATCCACCGGCATGGGATGCCGAAAGATGCTCTTCCAGATCTGCGAATTTCGAATGATCTCTCCAAGAGGAGGCATGTCTATCTTTCCATATCCGCGCTCGCGGTCGCCATTACACCACGATAAAGCACGTGGGGTTACTCCACTGACCCATTTCCTGTTGATACTTCTTGCTCTTGTCGACTTCAATCTGACCGTCGTCCGCGATGCGAATGGAATAACGCTCGAGGGGTCGCGGCGCCGGACCCTCGAAGTTGATCC
>WPCK01415209.1_pt1 | contig 11125 bp, 7 predicted proteins | sample 5399851 | NCBI WGS metagenome assembly WPCK01 (sample SAMN12869471, study PRJNA574797) | sludge metagenome | isolation source: wastewater treatment of pH11 | place: China:Beijing | collected 2019-05-20
GACTCCGATTATGAGAGGGCTAACGGAAACAAAAGACAAACCAGTGATCAGGTCAAAATACGATTCCCAAAACGCGAGTCAATAGGGGGTAGAGGGCAAAAACAAAAAAAATTTCGCGACATGCAAATCGCGCTCCAGAGCAAAGAAAAGCTTCGAGGGCTGGGCCTGAAGATGCGTGTTTTCGTTTTTTAGGCGCAGAGGGACCGAGGGCGCTGAAATGTGAGGCGTTGGAAATGGAGTACGTTGGCCTAGCGGACTGCTCGTCTACTTTCAGATACTCAAGGTCTCTCCAACTTCTTTGAGGAGGGCGCCGCTACTTTAAGTTTCGATAGCGCGAACTACTATGGGAAGTTACTTGCGGCTTTCGCTAGCGGTAAGCCCGCCGATTCACCATTTGGCACTTTGGCAATAGCCAAAAATCCATAGAATGAACACTCCGCGTTTTTGGGCGCGGGGTATTTTCGTTTCTGTACTGTGGGCATTCGATGAACTCCAGCCTTCGTCCTCCATCATCCGACCGCGCGTGGTCGCGCCGCGCGAAGCAAATAGTCAGTTTGATCTTGGTCGTCCATTTGTTGGCGATTACTGCAGAACCCTTGCGTTTTTTTAGTTATGGGACGACTCGCGGCAGTTCGCCTGCCATGGACCCGATTCGATCGGCCCTGGCGCCGTATGTCGAATTCGCATTTCTCAATCACGGCTATTTCTTTTTCGCTCCAGAGCCGGGGCCGAGCCACTTGATCCAGTGCAGCTTGGAGTTTCCCAGCGGCGAAGTATCGAACTTTCGATTCCCCGACAAGAGGTCTCAGTGGCCGAGGCTGTATTATCACCGCATCTTTATGTATTCAGAGTTCCTCAATCAAATCCATGCGCCGCCGGTTGATCCCATTCTGATCAAACAAGCAACACCGAGCGAAGCCGACGGATGGTCGTCCAGCCGTTCTCGCTTCGAAATGGTGCGGGACTCCATGCAACAGCACTTGGCCACGAGATATGCTGCAAAGTCAGCCCGCATTGAGCGATTGCGACATATCCTGCCAGGGAGCGATGTAGTGCTCAAACAACAATTGAAACTGGACGACCCGAGCTTGATTGTCGTCCTGCCCGATCAACTTGAGACTCCGGCGGAACTAGTCGGCCCAACGAGGCTCGGACCGCAACCGATCATCCCAACCCCGACGATACCTTGGTCGTTGGACCCGCGCCCCAATCCTTACCAGTCTAAAGCCCCAGGTGGAAATCCCGATTCGGGGGCTGAGCCAGTCGAGGCCAAACCGTGAGTCGCCAACCACCGATGGAATCAGACCGAAGCACCGGCTATTTGGCCGAGTATTTCAATTTATTAGTCTCGGCGTGGGACCGATTTTGGTTCACGCCTACTCGTCCAGAGACGTTGGCTTGCATCCGAATTGTTTGCGGCGCGATGCTCGTCTATATCCACGTGATCTGGACCAGCCAACTATCGGACTTCATGGGCCGCGATGCATGGATCAACGGCGAAACGATTCGTCAGCTCCATCGCCAGGATTGGGCTTGGAGTTGGCTATTCTCGGTGGACAACATGGGACTGCTCTATTTGCACCAAGCCATTGCCATTGGTGCCAGTCTTTGCATGGCGATTGGGTTCGCGACGCGGATTGCCATACCGATCGCGTGGTGGCTTACGTTGATGGTCTGCCACCGAATGACTGGGGCGCTCTTTGGTCTCGATCAAGTCGTCATGATGTTGACCATGTATTTGATGTGGTCGCAGTGCGGAAGTCTATGGAGCGTCGATGCGAGAATCGCTCGCAAGCTTGGTGCAAATTGGTTGCGACCATTGCCGGTGGCGACGATATCGAACAACATTGCGACCCGCCTGATCCAGCTCCATCTGTGCGTCATTTACCTGTTCGGCGGCCTCGGAAAAATGCGTGGCGAAATGTGGTGGGACGGCTCGGCGTTTTGGTTCAGCATCGTGAACTTCGAGTATCAATCGCTGGACGTGACTTGGCTTGGAAATTTTCCGTTTTTGATCGGTTTGATTTCTGCGATTACAATCTTCTTTGAAACCTTTTATTGTGCGTTGATTTGGCCGAAGCTTACTCGACCGTTCACGTTGGCTGCGGCGCTGGCGGTTCACGGAGGCATCTGCATCGCCCTGGGAATGTGGACGTTTGGTACAATCATGCTCGTCGCCAATCTCGCTTTTGTGACTCCGGAGTTTCTCGCAAGAATCATTCGCCGCTCCTCGTCATCGGAAGGTACCCATTGATGCCACAACCTCAGCCGCCACGCGCCGTCGACCTCGAAATCAAAGACGCACAACTCATCTTCAACACGGTATGGGAAGATCTGGCGGAAGAGGTCGGATTGCAGAACTTGCGATTTCCAAAAGAGTTGATCTTGCTGGGTGGCGCGCCCGGGTCCGGCAAAGGCACGCACACGCGGTTCGTCATGCAAGCCCGCGGGTTGACCTGTGAACCGATCGTGATCAGCGATCTGCTGACGTCTCCAGAAGCCATGCGCATCAAAGACCAAGGCGGTATGGTGGGTGACAAGGAAGTTATCATGATACTCTTTCGCAAATTGCTTGAGCCGCAATTCCGCGACGGAGCGATCATCGACGGGTTCCCTCGAACGCGAGTGCAGGTCGAATGCCTCAAGATGCTCGTACACAACGTGAATTTGCTCCACAATGAATTTTCCGATACCGAGTTTGCAATTCACTTTCGGCAGCCGACGATTCATGCCATGGTTTTGTTTGTGACGGAGTTGACCAGTATCGAGCGGCAGCTCAAACGCGGTCGGGCGACTCAAGCTCACAACAAAGAAGTCGAGGAAAATGGCGTCGGACGTCTTTTGGCGATCCGCGACACCGATTTGAATCCCGAGCTAGCGCGACGGCGTTATCAAGTATTCAAAGAGCAAACGTGGGATGCGCTCAATTCGCTCAAGGAGATTTATCATTACCACTTCGTGAACGCGGAAGGTCCCATCGCGGAGGTGGAAGGCAACATTTTGGAAGAGCTGCAGTATCAAAGTTCGCTCGAGCTTCACCCGCGGACCTTCGATCGCCTTCGTACTTTGCCCCTGGCTGAAGACATCGTCATTCACGCGCGGCAGGAATTGATCAAACGACTCGACAGCTACGAACTCGAACACACCGAGCTGTTTCAACAGGTTGTCCATTTGATCGAGAGTAAATTCTTCCCGATTATTCGACGCCACGCGATTTCGGGGCAAGCGTATGTCAATTCAGAAGATCCGATCTTGCACAATCCGCTGGCGCTCATGATGTTGATCGACATTTTTTCCGAACGGGGCTTCCACGCTGTCGTCGACAAGCATATTCGCGAGATTCCCGATTCGGTCGATTTAACGACCGGAAAAATTGAACTTCGAGAAAAACTCATCTATCATGTTCTGATTCAATTCCGCGGCTCACAAATCCGTCGCGGGTAACGAATCGAGGGAACTGCCGCTCATGCCAACATCCGTTCAACTGCCGGTACTCGGGGAAGCGAAAATCGCCGATCGCTTTCTCACGTCGCTACCGGTATGTGGCCAGAGAGCTTTGGCCGACATCCAGCCGTTGCCGATGTCGATGCGGGAAGCCCAGGATCGCGGCTGGGACGAATTGGATGTCGTTTTCGTGACCGGCGATGCCTACATCGACCATCCGAGCTTCGCCATGAGCATCCTGGGCCGCGTGCTCGAAGCCGCCGGTTTTCGCGTGGGAATTGTCTCGCAGCCCGATTGGCGATCGTGTGACGATTGGAAGCGTTTTGGTCGCCCACGGCTATTCTTCGGAATCAGCGCGGGCAACATGGATTCGATGATCAACCATTACACGGCAAATCGAAAGGTGCGAAACGACGACGCCTATTCGCCAGGCGGAAGAATCGGCTTGCGGCCCGATCGGGCAACTCTGAGTTATTGCCAGCGGGCTCGCGAAGCCTTCAAAGGCGTGCCTGTGATCGCGGGCGGAGTGGAAGCCTCGCTTCGTCGGCTGGCACACTACGACTATTGGAGCGACAAGGTCCGACGAAGTATCTTGCTCGACTGCAAAGCGGATTTGGTCGTTTTCGGGATGGGTGAGAATTCCATCGTCGAGATTGCTCAGCGACTTCAGAGCGGCCAATCCGTCAAAGACTTGCGCGATATGCGAGGCGTGGCATACGCGCTGGGAGCCTCGGAGGTCACCCCGGAAGATGCGCTTGTTTTGCCGAGCTACGAAGCGGTCTGTGCGGACAAAGTGCAGTTCGCCAATGCCACGCGATTGATTCACAATGAAACCAATCCCCACAACGCGCGGCGGTTGGTCCAGTACCACGCGAACCAAGCCATCGTCGTCAACCCACCACAACTGCCGATTTCGCAGCTAGCCATGGATCGCATCTACGGCTTGCCGTATACCCGACGGCCTCATCCAACGTACCGCGATCCCATTCCGGCATGTGAGATGATTAAGGACTCGGTCACTATCATGCGAGGCTGCTTCGGAGGCTGTACATTTTGCTCGATCACCGCCCATCAAGGCAGGGTAATTCAATCGCGCAGCCAACAGAGTGTCATCCGAGAAATCGAAACGATGGCACAAGACAAGCAGTTCAAGGGAACTGTCAGCGACATCGGAGGTCCGACCGCAAACATGTACCAGATGAATTGCACTCGGCCCGAAGTCGAAGCCACATGCCGTCGGCAGTCGTGCGTCCATCCGAAGATTTGCAAGCTGTTGGGAGTCGATCATCAGCCTGTCATCGAATTGATGCGAGCGGCTCGAAATGTCCCAGGTGTTAAGAAAGTACTGGTTGCAAGCGGCGTTCGCATGGACTTGGCGAGGCAGAGTCCGGAGTACATTCAGGAGCTGACCGAGCATCACGTGGGCGGCCATTTGAAGGTCGCTCCTGAGCACGTAGCGCCTGACGTTCTTTACAAGATGCGGAAGCCGGCCAACGATGACTTTGAGTATTTCACCGATGTCTTTCAAGAACAATCGACAGCAGTCGGCAAGAAGCAGTATCTCATTCCGTACTTTATCGCTAGCCATCCTGGCAGCGACGTGGCCGCGATGATCGAGCTGGCAGTGTTTCTCAAACGCAATGGATATCGGCCTGACCAGGTTCAAGATTTTATCCCTGCACCGCTGGATGTCGCGACCTGCATGTACTACACCGAGCTCGATCCATTCACGATGCAGCCGGTTTTCATCGCCAAAAAACTGCGCGATCGCCGTGCCCAGCGAGCGTTGATGCAGTTCTTCAAACCGGAGAATTACTTTGAAGTCCGCGAAGCTCTACGGGCCGCTGGCCGCCACGACCTGATCGGCAGCGGGTGCGACGCGCTCATTCCCGCGAATCCGCCGAAGGAAGCGTTAGAGCAAAGGCGCCAACAAGCTCGCCAAGCATTCGACGGCAACTACGTGCATACAATCAAGAGTCCAGCTTCTAAGAATTCAAAAAGAACGCCAAATCTGCCCAGCGCAGTTGCTCGCAACAAACGCCAATCTCGACCACGGAACACCAAAGGCTATCGGCCGGGCCGCAAAGGTACCGAACGCAAGGGGACAGAACCGAGTTAGATCAGGTTCCTCATGCGGTGACAGTTATCCTACGCGACCTCGAATGTTCTTGATGCCGGCGTGTGGCAGCTTCTTTTGCAACTCCGCCAACAGCCGACGTTTTTGCAATTCGAATTCTTGCAGCGACGAACTATCTTGAACAAGGATATTGAGAACGCCCCGCGAGATTTTTGCAGGATGGGTGGAGGCTGAAAGCTGCGGGCCAACGATCTCGGACCATGTGCGAGCGAGTTCTTCGGCAGCTTGAGTTTGTCCCAAGCCTGTCCTGGCCATCAACTGGCGAATCGAAACCCCAATATGCTTGGCCCTGTACGGACTGGGCCGCTGTTTGATCTGTGCCAATTGAAGGGCATCTTGCTGTTCGGGGGTCAAGTCGGTCATGGAAATCTATCCCAAAACAATGAGCGGATCGAAGGCGCGAAAATACCATTCAATTGTCGAAAGTCCAAGGTTTGAAATCTCGACACTGGTTGATACCTCTCAACAAGGGCTGATACAATTTCCCAAGTTTCGTCCGTTCTGTCCATCTTGAAACAACCAACACACCGTCGAGAATCTATGCGTTTTGCAATTTGCAATGAACTATTTCAAGACGGGGAACTGCAACGCTCGCTCGAGCTGGCGATCGAATGCGGATACACCGGCTGGGAGATCGCTCCGTTTACGCTGAGCGAGCTTCCAACTGAATTACCTGCAAACGAGCGTACCCGATATGCGTCTCAAGTTCAATCCGCAGGTTTGCATGTCGTTGGTTTGCACTGGCTGCTAGCCAAAACTCAAGGTTACCATTTGACGACCGATGATCCCACGACGCGAGGGCGTACTGCGAACTATCTAGGAGACCTCGCCGAACTCTGCCGCGATTTGGGAGGCAGTTTGATGGTGCTTGGATCGCCTGGGCAGCGAAATTTCGATCCGCTTAAAATGACTCATGACCAGGCTGAAGCCAACGCCATCGACGTCCTTGAACAGGTCTTGCCAAAGCTCGAAGCGACGGGAGTGGTGATCGCGTTGGAACCGTTGGGACCAACCGAAGGCAATTTTTGGAATCATGCGTCGCAGGTCATCCAGGTGGTTGAGCGTCTCGATTCACCAAATATTCGTTTGCATCTGGACGTCAAAGCCATGAGTACCGAAGGCTCGACCATTGCCGACATTATCCGCGCTAATGCTCGTTGGCTGCATCACTTTCACGCCAACGACCCCAATCTGCTAGGTCCAGGCATGGGCCAGGTCGCGTTTGAACCGATTTTCGCGGCGCTGTCGCAGGTCGGGTACGAGGGTTGGGTCAGCGTCGAAGTCTTCGATTACTCACCGGGGGTCGAAACCATCGCGCGGGACAGCATGCGAAATATGTTGACGGCAGGCAGTTTTATTGCGAAACAGTAGAAAAAACTGCGATTGTCGGTCTTCGAGACGCCATTTGGCACAGGATAACTATTGGCTCAATGTCGCGAAGGGTTGAAGTCCATGCCTGACCAACTTCCATGGACTTTTTAGGGCGGGTCGATTCGGAAAACGTGTTGAACTAACAAAACACGCTTGGTTCATTGACTTTCGTTCCACCCCGCATTAGTATGCTCGATGCGAAGGTGGATGTTGTTTTTCGAAGCATCAGTTCGGCGTGAGCCGTCGGGGTTCTTTGTTGGGGAGTGCCTTCTATGCGCGTGGCGATATATTTTTTGCGTGTCAGTAGCTACGTGCTACCGCTTTTGGTGCTGGTGGCTGTCCCCGGCCAGTTGTACTCGGACGTCGTGGTTCGACCTGAGCAAGCGGTCTACTATGTAGCACCTGGCGAGACGTTTCAACTGCACGTTCACATCGACGCCAATGATCAAACTTTGGGCAACATCTTTGAGCCTTTGCCCGACGGACTATTCAGCTATGGTGTAACAGTCAGCCATCCTGGTGGTATGGCCACGATTCCTAGCGTATCGCAAATTGTGCCTGTACCGCAACTAAACTACTTTGGCTTTTCCTCGCCGGCCTTGAGACAAGTAGCTGCCAGTGCAGCCATGATCAAAGGAAACATCGATGTAGCCGCCGGAGTCGCTTACGCCAATTCTCTGCTGTTCACTATCCAAATCACCAACCTTGCACCTACATCCAGTTCCTACTGGATCGACCTGGATGAATGGCGGACGTTGGGTCCTAGTGAGCAGATTTTTATTGACGGCGCTGGAGGCGTTTTGGACACGGTCCCATCGACCGATTTATTCTTGCCGGCGCTGGTCGTCGTTGTTCCGGAACCGTCTACCTTTGAGATGCTTGTCGTTTCGGGATTCTGCGCCGTTGGAGTGCGGCGCAAGTGTCGATTACTTTGAGAGATTCAGGACAAAATTAGTCATCGATGGATGATTGGTCGAAGCCTGATTGTGAGTATGCCTATTAAGAGTTTTAGAATGTAAGAAAAATTCGTGTTACTCTGGGGAGAGATGTCATGTCACGTAGGGGTACGGTGCGCGGGCGGCGGATTGCCCAGCAAGAGTTATTGGACACGTTTCGCTCGAACAAGCGACGCTTTTTTTGGAACTGCTCGAAGACCGATGTCTGTTAGCTGCCGATTGGCAGAATGCGGTATTGTCTTTTGACGTCAGTGGCAATGGCAAAGTCACTTCTCAGGACGCGCTGATCATCGTCAATGAACTCAATCAGCGGCGTATCACGGATACGAGCACCGGCAAGCTGCCCGTCTTGAGTTCGCCGCCAACGTCACCCCAATTTTTTTACGACGTGAGCGGCGATGGGCTTGTTTCCGGCGACGATGTCCGGCTGGTCATGGCCTATCTGAACGCGAAAGCCGACCAGAGCTCCGCAGCCGCGTCGTCGGACAATTCCAATGCAGGGCAACAAGTTATTGTTAACTCACAGATTCCAGATGACGTCTTACAGGCAATTTATTCAGCGGCCGACCTCAGCCAATACAGTTCCGAAGAATTGAGCAAAGCGGCGGGCTGGGTCGTTGTCACTGCGCCGCAAGTCGGGGCGCAGCGACTGATGGACCAGTTGAGCGATCCACTGCCCGCAACCGCGTCGAGCGCTTCGCGGGAAATTGTTCAGCTTGGCAGGCCCCAAATGAAAGCCACTGGACTCATTGCGGACTCTTTTATCGTTTCGTGGGATTCTCAATCGCCCTCGGCTTCCGATTCGAAGTCGACGCAGGAGATGATTAAGCGGCTGGGGGGGGATAGCTCGGTCATTGCGTTTTATCCGTTGGTACCGCAGAGTTTCGAGCCGCGGTTCGTGCCCAACGACGCCCTCTATGAATCTCAATGGCATTTGAAAAACCGAGGGCAATCGCTGGGCGCGCCGGGCATCGACGCCAATATCGAGCGCGTCTGGGATCGCTATCTGGGTACGGGGGTGGTCATCGGCATTGTGGACGATGGCGTGCAGCGAAATCACCTCGACTTGGTCGATAACACCTGGATCAATCCGCTGGAGACGGCCAACAACAATAACGATGATGACGGCGACGGCCTGATCGACGACATGAACGGCTGGGATTTCGAAAACGATGACAACGACCCCAATCCGAATTACACCGACGACCACGGCACGGCGGTGGCCGGTGTGGCAGCGGCCCGAGGAAACAATTTGATTGGCGTTTCAGGTGCCGCGCCCGAGGCCAAGATTGCTGGTATCCTTGTGCCACTTGCCGGCAGTTTTACTTCCCCAGCCAACGATCTTAACATCGCCCGTTCGCTGAATTACCAACCGCAGCAGATTCAAATTTACAACAATAGTTGGGGGCCGAGCGATAAAAGAGCTGTACTCTACGGAATGGGCCCCCTGACGTTAGCGGCTCTACGATCAGGTGTCATTCAAGGTCGCGATGGTCTTGGAAGAATCTATGTGTGGGCGGGAGGAAACGGCTTTCAATATAACGACAACTCCAACTATGACGGCTTTGCCAATTCGCGATATGTGATCGCAGTCGCAGCGAACGGCTCGCTCGGGGCAAGCAGCTCCTACAGCGAGCAAGGTGCCAATTTGCTGGTTTCCGCACCGTCGAGCAGTAAAGCAGTTGATAGTATTTCGGGAGTCACCACGACCGATATGGATGAAGTCGATGGCTACGATCCCAATGCGGGATACAACCCCAACCCAGGTACGGGCTTCGATCCTGCGAAATGCAATCCTGCAGGAACTGAAGCCTACACGCATTGCTTCGGAGGTACATCTGCAGCGGCTCCGTTGGTCTCAGGGGTCGTGGCTCTGATGCTGGAAGCAAACCCTAACTTGACCTGGCGAGATGTCAAACACATTTTGGTTGAGTCCTCCAAGCATATTAACCCTGACCAAGTGGTAGACCCGGACAATTCCGAACTTCAAGTAAGCACTGGCTGGCAACGCAATATTGCGGGCAGGCTATTCAACCACGATTTTGGTTTTGGGATGGTGGATGCATTGGCAGCCGTGAATTTAGCCGAAAAATGGAAAACCGTTTCGCCTGAACTGAATTCTCGTCCCATCGATATGCAAGTTGGTAGCACAATCATCGATAGCGGGCCAGCCGTAACATCGACGATCAACTCATCGAATCTCGACCAGCAGATAACGATCGAAACCGTCGAGGTCACTCTGAATGCAACCCACGAATACAACCCAGATTTAACGGTAGTACTGACGCATACCAGCCCGAGCGGTGCGACCAGTCAATCGTTCTTGGCTCACCAGAGGACTTTGCTCTTTGATGGTCTAGGCAGCCCAGGTCCGGCTGGCAGCCAAGGAACCGAGGACTATCGAGGTTGGAAGTTTTCGTCCGTGGCTCATTGGGACGAATCGACGGCAGGTACATGGACGCTTTCGGTCCAAGATGAATCAAGCACGACAAGCTCTGCCAACGGTACATTTGATTCTTGGTCGATCCAGTTTTACGGAACGGAAAGCCCAGCCACGCCCGATAGCCTTCGATCGGCAACTCAAGCGTTGAACTTGGACGTTACCGGAGCCACCATCATCGTGCCGGGGTTCGAACCGTTCGACCAGCCCGGCGGAGCCATGCACTCGTTAGCTAGCGCGATTCGTGATCGAGCCGCCGGAGCACCGGGCAACGACACCAGTTGGCTGCTGACCTACGACAACTCGCTATCTGCATACGATCCTCAGTTCTCCAATTTCCCAGTATTTGGCGGTGCCGACTACGGAGGCCAAACGGTTCAGTCAAGTTTTTCGGGTAACTACAGTGCGGCTGGCAGCGATGTAGGAGTCGATGCCAGTGGCAATGAGACCCATGCGAATTCGAATCTGGAAGTCAAACTTGGGAATTTATCGGCCTATGTGCCTAACAGTTTTTTTCTTTCGTTCCAATACGACTCCCAGGATATTGAAAACGCCAGTGAAGCTTTATCGGTCGACGTCTTTCACAACGGAGCTTGGCAAACTGGAGTATGGACGGGTAACTTCAGTGACGACGGCGATTTCGATACGGATCGTCCGGACTGGCAGTTTGGCACACTAGCACTCGGTTCGCTTGGAATCACCAATCTGGCCGATGTTCGCCTTCGATTCGTCGCATCGGGAAACTTGGATACAACTGTTGGCGATGAAGGCGGATCG
>WPCK01122262.1_pt1 | contig 11120 bp, 7 predicted proteins | sample 5399851 | NCBI WGS metagenome assembly WPCK01 (sample SAMN12869471, study PRJNA574797) | sludge metagenome | isolation source: wastewater treatment of pH11 | place: China:Beijing | collected 2019-05-20
AGCACGACGTTGCTGGCGAACAGGCTCTCGTACTCGCGGCGACGCCGGTCAGCCGCGATCGGGTCTTCGGGTGGCGGCGTCTGGGAAGGCTCGTAGTAGCCAGCCGGCGGGGCCGCGGGCGCCTGCTCGGCCGCCTGCAGCTCGGCGAGGGCACGTGCCTCGGCGGCACGCAGACGATCCTGATAGTCCCGCACCCGATCGGCGCTCTGTGCCGGAGCTGACGGTGAGGCCTGGGTCACCGCCGGACGAGCCGGCGCATCGGGCCGGCCGACCACAAGCATGATCACCATCATGAACAGCGCGAGCCCCGCCAGCATCCAGGTCTGCACACCACGAGGGATGACCCCACGTGGGATGGGCCGGCGATCAGTGACTGTCGATACCGGGGTCGAGGGAGGCTCGATTGGGGGTGTGACAGGTTCCATATGTCACCGTTCCTGCGTGAACGCGAGGCGCTCCTTGCCGAGCGACAGATAGCCTTCGTCGATCACCTTCGGCACGACGTACGTGCCGTCGTGCACCTGGAAGTTCAGGAGCGACGGTTTTCCGTCCTTCACCTCGTACAGAGCAGGCAGTTCCGACGCGTCGGTCTTGATGTAGGTGAATCGACCGTCGTGCCAAATCGAGCGCACCAGGAACGGCTTCGCGTAGCGTGCGGTGCCGTACGCGAATTGCAGGCGCGTCGGGTACTGCTGCTGGTACGTGGCGATCGCATCCGAGGCGCGGCGTTCAGCAGCCTCGACGGAGGCGCGCGCCTCGGCGATCTCGGCCTTCAGACCTTCGACCTGGGCGGCGCTGTAGTACCTGGGCTTCCCCGTCTGCTCGGCCGGGTCCGCGTTCACGTACACCTTCAGGTCGGGAAGTGCGGCTCCGCCCTTTTCGGTCAGCAGGAACGAGTACACCGTGCCGCTGGCGGCGACGAGATTGAGGTTGGTGGTCGCGCCTTCCTTGGCCGGCTTGACGTGCGCGATGTTGTGGGTGGCGCTGATGACCCAGAAGTCCTTGTCGCCACAGATCACGTCGAGAATCTCTTCGCCGTCCGGGAGCACGATCATCGTCGTGTAACGCAGCCGGGTCTGGAGCGGCACGAGGCTGCGGGCATTGGCCGACACCTCCCGAATCCCGGTGGTCTGAGCACCCACCGGCACGTTGCCCAACCCGGCCATCATGGCCACCACAACAGCAGCTGCATACCAACGTGGCATCACGCACCTCCCTGGCCTTCATGCCGGGCCACAAGGCGGTCCAGACCCGCCTCGAAGCCGAACTCCCGGAACGTCTCGGCGACCCGTGCGTTGTCGATGGGCGTGTTGGTGTAAATCCAGTAGCTCTTCGGGTCTACCGTCAGGGTCAGGACCTTCGCGAGGTCCTGTCGCTTGAGCAGGATCTGCTGCCTGGGGATCAGCCCCGTGAGCAGGTCGAGCTCCATGTCGTTCAACTGAAACAGCTCCGCGTAGTTCCGGCGATCGAGCGCAGGATTCGCGAGGAACAGCTTGGTCGGACAGCTCTCCACGACCGTACGGAGCAGATCGCTGGACGCGAAGTCCTCGACCGTCTGCGTGGCCAGCACCATCGCCGCGTTGCGCTTACGCCAGGTCTTGAGTCCCTCCTGCACGTAGGCGCGCAGCGTCGGGTGCTGTATGAACCGCCACGCCTCGTCCATGACGCACACCTTGAGCGCGCTGGCTTCGCCGGGATCCTGGATCCGAGCCACCACGCGATGGAGGACGTAGAACAGCAGCGGCTCCAATAGCACGGGATACGCCCGCATCGCCTCGAAGTCGAATATCTGCAGGCGGTCGATCGTCAGCGTGTCATCGACGTTGTCGAACAGGCTGGCGTAGCGTCCTTCGCCAATCCACTTGTGCAGCCGCCCGGCGAGTGCACGCGGCAGGAGGTTGGCCAGGGTGAACAGCCGTCGCTGGCTGCGATCGAGGACGTAGAGGTTCTCGACAGCTTCGTAGATCTCCCGGTCCTCGAGATCGCTGACCCGATATCCGTCGTCGCCTTCGAGCAGCACGCGAACGAAGGCGTGGAGGAAGTGCAGGTGCTCGGGTGTTGGATCGAGGGCGAACGGGTTGATCGACACGGCGTGTTGCCGCAGCCCGACCTCCACGTAGCTGCCGTCCAGCAACGTGGCGAGCTTCCGATAGCTGTGACCGAGGTCGAGTACGACCGTCTGTGGCGCGTACTTCTGGGCGTGCGTGACCAAGAAGTTGAGCAGGAAGCTCTTCCCGCTGCCGGTCGCTCCCAGCACCAGCGTGTGACCGACGTCCTGCACGTGCAGGTTGAAGGCGTAGGGCGTCTGGTGCGGCGTCTCGAACACCGCAAGCGCCTCGCGCCCCAGATGCGGGCTGACGGCGGCCCCCTGGTCCCTGGTGAACAGGAAACTCCTGTCGGCCAGGTTCGTCTCGAGGAGCGCGAGCCGACGCAGGTTGTGCGCGCCGTTGCCAGGGACGATGGCCAGCCAGGCGTTCAGCAAGTTGTAGGTCTCCTCGAACAGGCTGCCGTCGTGGACCGCCATGGCCTTCATGGCTTCCGCCGCCTGTCGCTGGAGCGCGCGGCCGTCAACGCCGTGAAGCACGAGGGTCAGGGACGCCTGTCCGAAGTAGTGGCCGTTGACCTCCATCTCGGTGAGGGCATCGCCCAACTGGCGCACCGTGGCTGACGCCGAATCGTCGACGAGCATCTCCTCCGGCTTGGCTTCGGGCGCTACGTAGTTGACGATCGAGACGCGCTTGTTGAAGAAGTGCCGGCGTCGGCTCTGCAGCTCTCGGCGAATCCGGTCGCTCCGAAGGCGCTGCCACTCCAGGCACGCGACGAACTCGCCGGGAATTTCGTACAGGTCCCGCAGGAGGAATGCGAAGGTCTGGCTTGGCGGCTCCTTCATCGACAGCACCCGGACCTGGCGATCGCCGACGAGCAGGTGGTCCCTGTGGCACTCGACCGTCGAGTCCGACACGAAGTAGTCCAGGTGCGTGTCGTGGGTCAGCCGCGCCGCGTCTACCACCGCTGGCGCGTAGTTGACGAGCCGCCGGAAGAACCTGAACGCCTCCGCCTTCGGCAGCCTAACGGGCCCGAGGTCGCTCATTTGAACCTCGAACGCCTGCGCCTTCTGATGCAGCGTGGCGACAGCCCGATCCAACTCGGAGGCGAGCACCTTGACGGTCTCGTCTGGCGACAGCCACGCACGGAACGCGGCCCGGGGGTCCTTCCAGAGACCGCGAAGCTCGGACGCCCGTCGCACGACGTGCGGCGCTTCGTAGACGATCACCAGGTGCAGCGCCAGTTCGGACAGGTCGTCCCGACGCCCATTGAGGTATGCGACCCGCCGCTGGATCGCCTCGTTCGCCACCGGGTTCGGGCAGGGCGCCGACGAGAAGGGTCCCACGCGCGCCTTGAACAGGTACTGGTAGACACGGCAGCCCTCGTCGAGCAGCCTCAGCGCAGCCTCGAACCGATGCACAAGCTGCTGGCGCTGCGTGTGGGCAAGCCCCTCGTAGTCCACGCCCTGGAGGCGGTAGACCACCCCGACGTGCCCCGCCTTGGTGAGGAACGTGGTGTCGTCCACGAAGCCCCAGAGCGCCAGCAGCCCGTTCACGCTGCCGGCGTCCTCGTAGTCCCGGAGGATGCGGCGCAGGCTCACCACGGGGCCGCCTCGAGCTCGATGCGATCATGTTTGGCGGGGTCGTATCGCCGTCGCGCCCGCGACGAAGCGAGTAGAATCCGGAGCATCTCCGGGTCGCGAGCGGTCGCCCAGAGGGCGAATCCGTACAACCCGCCGAACATCAGCAGTCCGGCGAGGAACGAGTAGAACAGGTTGAACGTAGCCGCCCCGAGCAGCAGCGAGAGGAAGAACAGACGCCGGTCAACGCCCCAGATGGTCAGGGGGCGATGGAGCGCCTTGTACACGGGCCGGTACGTCGGCCGATCTGCCATGGCCGCACCTCCGAAGGAACTCGCACGATCGCGTCAGAACAACCAGACCAGGAACTGCGCGGCGAACAGGGCAAGCCCGCCGCCGAACACGATTCCTGAGATCTGGCGCTTTGCCCCGGCCTCTCCGTACATGAACAGGAGGCCGCCGATGACGATGGCGACGAGGGCTAGCGATCGTGCGAGTGGTCCGGTGAAGGTGCGTTCAAGATTGCTCGCGGCGCGCTCCCATGGCGATTGTGCGTAGACCACGACAGGGAGGGAGAGGACGGCCGTGAACACCATGACACTCACGCGTCGAGCCAATGGAACTACGGAGCCGCGAGACATCGGATACCTCCCGCGAATGGTGTTTTCGGAACTAGAGTTGATCTAGCAGTACGAGCAATCGCATGTCAACACGAAAAACTGGCTCCCCAGCCACCCCGCAAGTTCCCGTGGAATTCGCCCGCCTTCTCGGCGTGCGTCGCACGATGACGCTGCGCCGGATCATGAGGCAGAGCGGCCTCCCTCCCGAGGTGCTCCTCGATCTCGGGCTGGAGCTGCTCGACATCGCCAGCCGAAAACTGTCGCCTTCGCCAATAAAACGGCAGGCCGTTGGCCTTGGCACGGCGCGCTGGAGGAACGTGAGTCCCGAGGACAGGAGCAAGGCCCTGAGCCTGGCGGCGCAGGCCCGGTGGGCGAAGCATCGCCGGGCGACGAAGGAAGAGGGCGGGCCGAACAGGAAGTAGGTACGCAGATCCTGCGTACAGACGTACGCAGATTCTGCAACTATTGTGTGCAAGCTATCGCATAGCTAACGCAGCAGGCAGACGGACATCCAGATGATTTGCCGGGGGGAATCCGGGCAGAGGTAGCGGTCCCGCTGTTGCAGGTTACGTGCCGGTATGCCAGCGTTCACCAGCTGGCGGCGGAGGCGCTGGCAGCCAACAAGTTACACGGACGAGCTGCTGGCGGCACCTCTCCCGGCCAGGAAGTTCTTACCTAGTGAGCAGGCCGGCGTGCATCGTTTTCCAGCGGGCAGACGCTTGCCGCCGGCTACAGCCACGGCCACACTTGGCGTCTTGCCACGCGCATTCCAAGGAACTGGTTGCGAAGTTTCTCCTCGTTCTTCTTGATCGCCCCTTCGATGTCGTCGGCTGCGGACGCCAAGAAGCTCCGCCGATGCGGTGCCAGATCGTCGAGGCCGTCTCTCCACCACACGTATCGGCTGTCGACACAGCGGAGGAACATCCGGAAGGCACCCAGAGCAACGTCATCGGAGCCGGTCGATACGAACGTCGCGAACCACCGTCGCGCCCATTCCCCAACATTCTGGTCCTTCACCGCAGCGGTCAACTGTTCTTGTTGCCACTCAAGTGCATCAGCGGGGCCCGTTGGCAAGCTCTTCGGCACGCCGTCGCTGCCAAATCCGAGAAGGCGCAAGGCCCTGACCTTGAACAACGGGTTCTCGCTAGCCAGGTCCATCTCGATTCGCTCGGAGAGCCACGGCGATGCGGGCCCGTGCGCTGCCAGGGCGGCAAGCACGAGCAAGTCCCGATCAGAAGCTGCCCTTTCGAGGTGGGACTCCCAAAGCACTCTGACGGCATTGCAGTCCGGCGCTCCAAAGAGCACGAAGTCCAAGATCGGCACTTCTGTGTCTTCGTCGATGAAATGTACGGGTCCCTGCGTTTCACAAAGGGCTTCGTACAGGGCCGATCCCTTCACCGGGTCCGTCGATAGCAGCACTTCGCAAAGCGATTCGTAGAAGCTCCGAGCCAGCCATGTTCTCGCACCGACCGCCGCTAGTCCTGAAGGTCCGCCGAGCCACCGGTCAACTAGATCGGGCCGAGCCAGGATGACTTCCTTGAGCCCCTTGGTACTGAAGCGGCGAGCGAACCAGTGATTTCGAGCCTCGCGCTGCTCGGCGAGGACCTCGCCAAGTCGGGTGTGCATTGACTGGAGCTCGGCATCTGACGGCCCACTCAGAAGATCCCCTGGTGGAGGTTCGCTGGGCTTCCCACCCCAGGTCGAGCCTCGGGCCTGGAAGGTAATCGTCTTCGAGAACTCGCTGATCGGGACGCGGGGCAGTTCGAGGTCCGCCGACTGGGACTGGCGCCCGGTGACTTCGATGCTCGGGTACGGCGTCTCCGGCTCTCGGCTGCAGTGCCGCCAAGCCTCGTCAAGGTCCTCCGCGTAGAGAGTGACTTCATTCGGACGAAATCCACGTGCGGACACAGCCTCGCCCAGGTACGTCGGCGCAACCCTCTCACGCAGCTCGTCGTAGGTCAGGTCTCTTCCCCACCGAGCGAGGACGAGGCTTCCCCAGTGATCCTCCGGTGGAAGTCGTCCATCGACGACGCCGGCGCGCCACTCAGTCGCAGAAAGAGCCTTCCCCGCCGACTCGAGCCCAGCTCTGTAGATGAGCATAAAGGCGAGGTAGCGGACGAGGGCGTCGCCGCTTCCAAGCAAAGGCGTCAGGTCGTCTCCAGCCTCGTTTGGCACCGTCTTCGGATGCGAGCAGGCGAGCGCCAAGATGCATGCGGTTTCGTGCTCGTGCTGCGCGCGCTGCAGGCGTTCTCGCAATTCGCCCCAGGCCAACGGTTTGAAGTGGTTGCCGAAACTTGTGTAGAGCTTTGCTTCTCTGGGCCGCTTCAGCAACCCATCCAACTGCTCACCAGCGCTCATTCCAGAGAGCAATAGGTCGAACAGCGCGTGCTCAGCCCTGGTAGCTTCCTTGTCTTCATCTACTCGGTCGATTCGAAGACGGTCCCACGTCAGCCTGATCGCGGACATCTCAGCCGGGGTCAGTGCAAGACGGAACCGCCGAAGCTGGTACGCCAGCTGTCGAAGTGCCAGCTCCTCTCTCGATCGCACTTCCACTGCGAGCCTGCGAACCACGTCTGCTAGCGCTGACGGTGCACAGCTTGCCGTTACGGCTTCGACTGTGTCAAAGGACAGGTCGTGTTCCGTCTGACCTACGCTGGACCATACGTTCTGAGTGTCGATAGTCTCGGCAGCGGCGACCAATCGATCTACCGTGTTCTGAGGCACCGCGAACGTGGGATCGCGAACACATTTGGCCAGCTGTTGCGCCATGATTCGCACCGGAACGTCGTCTCTCCCAGCACATCGCGAGCAGTGCTCTGTCCGCCAGGCAAACCCTGCAATGCACGGGTCTTGCTCGTAGCGGGTGAGGAGCGCCGAGGTGGGGAACGTGTCGTCGGGAATCGCGGCTCGGAGGTCCAAAGCCGCCGCCGTACCAACGCTAGTGAACAGGCGGTACGCTGCCTGGCGTCCTGCTGTCGATCCTGCTGCCGCGAACCGCCGACCTTCGGGCTCCAGAAGCGGCCAGAGATTCTCGCCAGCCGTCCGAATCACCCATCGGCACAGCTCAGCAACGTTGGATCGATCGTCGAGTGCATCGGCCAAGTATCCCGTCGCAAGGGCGTGTGCGAAGGGGCGACGATCGGTCGTCGAGATGATCGCTAGAGCGAGTCGGGAGAGGCGGAGGAGTCCGGGGTCCGAAACCACGGTGAGTGTCGCCCCGCCATGCTGTAGGGGGCCTGAGGTCACTTCGCGTCCAAGTTCTTCCGACAGCTGGGCCAGGCGGGATCTGTACGTGGCCCCACGATCACGGGTCTCGTCATGGTCGAGTACAAGGCCCATCCAGCGCTCGAAAGCAGGAACGAGGTGAGCCAGAACCGTCTCGGAGGACGCGACTCGTTCGAGTGCGTCCTTGAGCACTTCTTCGGCCCAGGCATCATCGATGTCATCAGACCAGAGTGCCTCCGCCGCGGACAAGAACGCAGCCGGATCCAACAGGAAGTAGGAAGCCGTTGCGGTCCCCAGCCTCGCCTCTTGATTCCGCATGCCAAGCCATTTCGCTATCAGCAGGCTTCTGATTTCGGTTGGGCAGGTCGAGGACCGAAGGGAGTGAATTAACGCGTGTTCGACGATGCTTGCTTTTAGATCGACGTCTGGTGCCGGTTCCAGCCACGACTCCAGTACCTCTGACGGCTGGCGGCCCTCGTTGTCATGGGAGAGCCGCTCGACGAGCAGCAGCCCTAGACCGAGTGCCAGACGGGCTGGCTCCACCCTCCAGTGCCGCCCCTCCGGAACGAGGACTCCGCTAGTCTGCAGTTCGCCGAGTAGCGCGCCATACTCGCTGCCGGCCGTCGCAACCTGAAGATCTGCAGCCTCAAGGCGCTGACGCTCCCTTTGAATTCCGGCCAGCGTAGCGATCGCTTGCTGGAATTCTGCCTCGGAGGCCAGGCCGGCCCGCCGAGACTCCCGGTCACGCCAATCCTCATAGATGAGCCTGGGGACAGTAATGTCTCCACTGGCGACCATCGCGGTCCTGTGCTGAACGGCGAGTTCAAGGTATCGCGGTCTGCGGACCAGAGGGTAGATCTCGGGCGGCAAGTCCTTGCGCGTCAGGCCCCTCTGCGAGAGTGCCGTGTCAAGCTCCGATTCGTCGTATCCAGAGACCTGCACCTGGAGCCAATTGATGTGCGAGTACCCGGCGACCTTTGGCCAATAGCTGGGGCGCGTCGTGACGATTGGCGCGATGGCGCTTCCCCATGGCTCCGCAGCTAGTTGTTCGATCACTCGACGCCACCACTGCGGGTGATGGCGTTCGTTGATTCCGTCGAGGACGAGAAGCAACAGCGGCCCGTTGCTGTGCCCGGACTGGGCCCACTTGATGACCCTGTCGCGCCACCGCTCTGAACTTTGCCCTAGACGCCGTGAAAGGTTCTGTGCGATGAGGTCTGGAAGTTCGTCCGCCGTGGCATCTTTGGACGGCACCCACAAGGCGATTGGCCCATCGCCGTTCGGCTTGATGCGCGAAGCGAGCCAAGTAGCGAGCGCCCACGTCTTTCCGTCGCCTTCGTCTCCGACCAGGGCTATTCCTGTGCGGTGCACGGACCACGATGTGAACCATTCTTCGAGCCGAAGCGCCACGGCACTGCGACCAACAAGCAGCCCGCGTGCAGCTTGGCCCTCGACGTCTAGGGCCTGACCAAATGCTGCCCTGGACTGCGGTGCGGAGGTAAACGCACTGTTCAGCGCCGTCGCCAGCCGTCTGGCAACAGACGCACGGCCGATACCACCGTTGAGGCCCTTCGCGAGCTCATCGCGCTCGCTACTGAATTCAGGCCTAGCCCGAGCGCGGTCGAGCAGCTCACCCACCGGACCTGCCGATGCGATGCCGGAGCGCTGTAGCGCCTCTGCAACCACACCTGGATCGAGGGCGCAGATCGTGGCGAGGTTTCCTCCATCCGCGCCGTTCAGAGCCAGTACCAGAACGTCAACATTCAGACGCTCGGCCGTTTCTTCAAGGCCGCGATGAAGCTGGTCGCTCACAGTTCGAGTCGCGGCCAGGACCCAGAGGTCAAGGTCCGGAATGTCGGTGGCGGCAGTCGCAAGCTTGCCCTTGATCTCCGTTTCATCGAGGTCCGAATCTTCGGAGTACCGCTTGCACTCGACAGCGATCCTCGCGTTGCCGTCTCGGGACGACGACATGTCCCGTCCGCCCTGCGTTCCAGAACGGGCCAAGACAAACTCCGTTCCGGTGGCGAGACTGACAAGCCGTCGCACCAGTCCCTCGAGGCCATCGAGTCCCGTTGCCCGTAGCTGGCGCAGGCTCGTCGCAAGAAGCTCGTACTCGGATCTCGTCAGCATTGGAAGGGGCATCGCCCGGGTTGAGTTGGCCGGTGCCGTGAATGCGCAAGGGTAGCCTACCCTTCTTCACCCCAGCTCTGCCTCACCAACTTCTCGAGACGTTGCTGCCTCTCTTTGACCCACGGCGCATAGTGCTTCGCCACCACCTGCGGCGTGTTGCCAAGAATCGTGGCGACGTCCTCGACCGACGCCCCGGCGAGCAGCAGTTCGACGGCGCACGTGTCGCGGAACCGGTGCGAGTGACCATCCTTGACGTCCGCGAGCTCGAACACGCGTCCGAGGTACCGCGACCAATTCGACACGGCCGATCGGATGTTCGCGCCCGTCCAGAAGTACCGCTCCGAACCGCTGTCCGCCTTCTCGAGGGCCTGGACGACCTGCGGCGGCACGGGCACGGTGACCGCCTGGCCCGTCTTCGCGGTCCGCACGAACACGGTGCCGTTCGACACCTGGCTCTTGGACAGCCGAATCGCATCACCGATCCGGAGCCCCGTGAAGCGCATGGTCAACACGAACGCGCGAATCCGATCCTTGTTGCCGCCGTACTCGTCGCAGGCGGCGATGATGCGCTTCATCTCGTCGCGTGAGAACGGGAGCGTCGGGCTTGCCGTGACCTTCGGCGGCTTCACCGACGTCGCCGGGTTCTGCTTGATCCAGCCGGCCTGCTGGCAGAAGCGGAGGAAGGCGCGGAGGCGCTCCAGATTCTTCGTGGCGTAGAGCGGGCTGTCCTTCCACGACTGCCGGAACTGGCGGAGGGCATCGACCGTCAGCTGGCGCAGGTTGGAGAGCCCCTTGGACTCACACCAGCTCAGCATTCGATCCTCGAGCAGGTGGCGGTACTTCCGCTTCGCTTCCCACCCCAGGTGCCGGGCGTCGAGGTCCGCCAAGAACTTGGTGATGGCGTCGCGGACGCTCGGCGCCTCGGCCTTCACGACCCCGATCTCGCCAGACGCAGTCCAGCCGAGGATCAGTTCAGTGGCGGCCTCCCAAGACGTCTGGTCCAATGCCCGGCGAATGGTCTGGCCGCCCAGCGTGCCGTAGACGTGAATTGGGCACTGGCAGCGCCGGTACCTCGTGGACGTGTGCGGACAATCCTTCAGGTGACGCCTGATCAGCCTCAGCGCCATGCCAGAAGCTAGCACGAAGGGCACGTATTGAGCACGCGTAAGTTCGCGCTCAACGTAAGTGCTTTATTTTCAGCGTTTAAGTTATGGCGGAGAGGGTGGGATTCGAACCCACGTGCCCTTGCGGACAAGACGCTTTCGAGGCGCCCCCGTTACGACCACTTCGGTACCTCTCCGCTCGGGTGAGATGGCCCGGTCGCCCGGAATCTCCCATTATAGCCCGGCCGCGCCAGACCCAGGCGCGCCGCCACCCCGAATCGCCTTGCAGACGATGTCCCGCGACTGAGCGCCCAGCGTCATGCGCAGCCCGGCGAGCCTCGACGGTTCGGTACGGCCGCGTCGCTCGAGGGGGCGCGGCCGGGGTCGGGGTCAGGGCGTCGGGCGTCGGGCGTCGGG
>WPCK01136166.1_pt1 | contig 11110 bp, 8 predicted proteins | sample 5399851 | NCBI WGS metagenome assembly WPCK01 (sample SAMN12869471, study PRJNA574797) | sludge metagenome | isolation source: wastewater treatment of pH11 | place: China:Beijing | collected 2019-05-20
ATCGTGGACTGAAGTCCACGCTACCCCCAGGCCCGCATGGATCGTGGACTGAAGTCCACGCTACGCCAGCCTGACGTTGCCGCGACCCTCTTATCGGTCGTTGAGTTCCGATTGATCCGCGATACGGGTCTTGCCGGATTCGTAGAAGAACAGACTTCCTTCGGAAGAGATCGATTTCGAGCTCGCTGAGCTTCCGACTTCCGCGCGAATCACATAGTCGCCCGGCGTGAAGCTCTTCAAACCGACCTTCAGCACCTTCTTCTGACCAACCCCCAGTTCAAAGGGAGCGAAGCGGAGAGCCCGTCCTGTATTCTCGACACCGGGGATCATTGCCGGCTGCAAACCTGCAGGAATATGAACTTCAACCTGGACTTTTTCTGCGGCATTCGTTCCGCGGTTTTCCACGATGATCCCGACTTCCGTTTCGGCACCGACTTCAAGCGGATCGGGGGTCGTCCTGATTTCGATTCCGACGTCGGCTCGGCCGACGATGTTCGTGTTGAGTTCACTCTGCGCCACGATCGCAGTACCTTCGTTGACCGAGACGCGAATCTTGCTGTCGCCAAACCGGCTCGAAATGGCCTTGAAGTGAATCACTTCCGAGCCACCGGCGGCCAATTGCGGAATCGTCCACGTCAGAGTTGAATTCGCTACCGTGGCAGCTGGCCGATCAATGACTTTGGCAACCATTCCCTGAGGCAGGGCCAGTTTGACGGTAACGTTTTCAAGGATCCGGTCGTGGTCGTTGGAAACCGAGATAGAATACGTACCAAGCGAATTCACATAGGCGGTTTCCGGTCCCGAGATCGTTGTCGATACGAGGCTTTCGACCAGACGCAACCGTCGACTTGCCGTTCCGCGGACATTTTCGCCGTTGACCGAAATCTGCAAATTTGCCTCGCCTGGTTGCGTACCAACGGCTGAAAACGCGACTTCCGCGTGCTCTCCGGGAGCAAGGTCGCCAATGTGCTGTTGCCGATCGGCGAAGGCGGCGTTTTCTAGCGAACCGTCAGGAGTGTTGGCCTGGCTGATAATCAGTTTTCGCACCGTTTCGCGACCCGAGTTTCGAATAACAACGCGCTGTTGAATCGATTGGCCGACCGTGAACTCGGACTCGCCATTGATATGAATTTCAATTTTGGGAGCGCTGACTCCAAGCGAGACCTTTGTTCCTGACGAGATCGTGACGCGCGGCAGAAGTTCGATTTGACCGGCATCGGATGCCTGGAATTCGAGCAGGCACTCGCGCGACTCTCCGCCGCCGATATTGCCTATGGAATAAAAGACGGCTTGTTCCTGAATCACGGCCGTCGGCGTCGTCGAAATGACCCGGCCATTTCCGCGAATCTCGACGGCCAGGGAAACGGATTCCGCAGCGATCTGACCGTCGTTCACCACGGTGAATTTGATATTCGCAGGCTGGTAAATATTGATCGGTGCACCGCTGGCCGTAATCACACGCAATTGCGGAACCTGATGAACGAGAGAGGATGGTTGCCCGGCAATGTTGTAGCGGGAATTGCGTACCGGGATTGCGGGTCGCAGGGCATCTTGCGGTGCGACCACCGGCGGCAATTGGCTGCTTGCCGAGGAATCCTGGGCGGTAATCCGTCCGGACAGTTCCTGGTGGCCGGGCGTTTGATCTGGTATCTCCTCGCCAAACAGCCTGGACATATCGATGACGGCCGACGGCGGTGCGGCGTCCTGGGGCGCCGGGATCTTCGTGGTCGGCAGAAGCGGTCGCGGTTGGCCGTGAGCGGGCCGGGGCGGATCTTGCAACGGACCGGCAACTGCCGCCTGGCAAATGCCCACAACCAGGATCAGGGAAGAAATCACCAGTTTCGGTGCGACAATCATGACTGCCTCCATGCAGGTTTCCGTTGTTTTTTCTCGCGGAATCGCGGAACTCGACCGGGGAAAATGATGCTGTGTCCCCCGGAGTGAGTTGGGTGTTCAGCTACCGAAAGGTATCGAATGATCTGACAAAACGGATTGAGACGGATCCGAAGGCTTTGACGCGGTATCCTGCTGGCGACTCGTCAGGACCGATTCAATCGTCAAATCCTGCCAAAACCCGGGGTCGGCATATTTTTTCAGCTTTTTCACGATTTTGACTGCTAGCGGACCAGACTTGTCCACAAGCGGCACATACTGCCTGGCACAAGCGGTTGTGATTGACGTGGAGAGGATCCATGAAACTCGAGCCCGCTTGCCTGTTTTTTTTCCAACCCCGGTCCGCTCGCCGGACGACCCCATTCAGGAGGAATTGAGATGCTTGTACTGACCCGAAAAAAAGAAGAGGCCATCGTGATCAATGGCAACGTTACCGTCAAAGTCCTGCAGGTCATAGGAAACACGGTTCGGCTGGGAATCGCCGCTCCCGAGTCCGTGAAGATCCTTCGCCGTGAACTTTGCCCCCATGATGCGGATAATCTGGCAGGCGTACCGGAAGCTGGTCCCATGCAGGTTCGCGAGCGGGGGCGGAGCCTCGCCGACTACCTCCGTCCGACGAGTGCCGATGTGCCCACGCTTCTGACGGTGACCGTCTGAGGCTTGCCAGTTCAGCCGACCTGGTCGACGGCCCAATCCCCATTCGCCTATTTCTGGCGCATGGCGATCACGCCTCTCCAGTCGGGCGGGGCATGTCGTTTGTGTTGCGCGATGAACACGGTCAGAAAATCCTTGGCCGTGTCTTCAGCCGGAACGCCATGTAACAACTCAAACGATTCCTGCCAGCGGCCATCGGTGAATGCGTCGAGCGCCGTTTCGTACCGGACAAGATCCTCATCGGTCAGTCCGCACGAGGGGCCGAAAAGCGGCAAGATCTGACTGACGGCAATCGCAGCTTCCATTCCGTATGGCTGGATCACAGCCAGCCGCCGCACGCGAAATGGAAGGTTGCGACCGGCCCGTGAAGCGTCACGCAACAACTGGTCCGTCCTTCCGTCGACAAGAATTCCGGTCCGCAACTGCTGGTTAAGCGACTCCAGCCGCGCCGCAAGGTTCACCACCGGACCAAAAACCGTAACCTTGACTTGATCCGATGTCCCAATGCGCCCGGCAACCGCCTTTCCGGTCGCAATTCCGACACCGACCTGGAAGTCATTCAATGCATGCCCGGGTTCTCTGGCAAAGCCGGCAAAACGGTTCTGGATTTCGATCGCCGCGGCGCAAGCGCGCTCCGCCCGATCGGGTTGTTCCAGCGGCCAGCCCCAGAATCCCATGGCGGCGTCGCCGTGAAAATCGCCGACCACTCCCCGCTGTTGCAATATTTCATTGGTGGTAACCCCCAGGGCACTGCTGACCCTGTCCAACAAGCCCATCAGATTGTTGGCCGCCTGTTCGGATTTGAGCGTAAAGCCCCGCAGGTCACAGAACATGACCGAGACTTCGCATTCCCGGGGAGCCAGCACATTTTCCGGCGCGGAGCTCGTCAATGCGTCGAGGACCACCGGCGAAAAGAAACTCCGCAATCCGGCCTGGCTACGTTCAAGTCGGCGCGTATGGCGCAGGTTCGATAAAGTCGTGGCAATGAGTTCGGTGAATTTGATGTCATCGCGCAGGTCAAACGGGTCGGATTCGGCAACCCCCGGAGTGGAAAGCGAATGGTTCCCGGCGACATAGATTGCCAGCCCGGTGGAATCCGGACCTGTGAGGGGAATTGCCATGGCCCAGTCCCCTTCGTGAACCACGGTCGCCGAAACGGGATCGCCGGCCGTTCCGGTCGTCCAAACATGCAGAACCGTCTCTCCCGACTCCATCGCCCCCTTGATCAGCTTTCCGCTCGGCACGAAAGGGAGTTCCGACACAAGCCGCTGATCCCAATGAAGGATTTTCACATGGCTGCCATCATCGGCAAGGTCGGGCAACTGCACGATTGCTGCGGCATTTGCCTTCCGGATTCCGGCCAGAAGAAGGTTCACGAGGTTGACGTTCAAGTCGTGTTCGCTTGCCGATCGTGAAATGACATCCGGCAATTGGGAAAGAAAGGCAATCCTTTGGGACGCATCCCGATATTCCAGTCGACGGAGGTTTCCGGACGAGAATTTGCGCTGCGAATCGGGCAGCGGAAAGTCCATGGTGACTTTTGGACGTTCGACAACAAAAGTGAACCGGCTCTTGCCGATCACGAAGTGCTCGCCGGGCGAAACGTGGAACTCGTTGAGCTGGCGGCCATTGAAGAAAACCGGATTGGTCGCCGACAGCACGCGGTCCACACGCAGCCTCCCCGAGGCAACCGTCAATTGTGCATGTTGGCGACTGATCTGGTTGTCCCATTCCACTCCCCAGGCGCCATTCCCGCGCCCCAGGATCACCGGTTCTTCATCCGGGAGGGTACGTCGCCAGCGTTGTTGGGCTTCCGGCCCCTGGGCAATCAACTCCGCCATTGTTCCAGTTCCCTGCCCTACAACCAGACCATCGAGTTCCTGATCACCAGCGCCACGACGACAAGGACAATCAGCATCACTGTCGCGAGAACGATCAGTTTTCCCCGGTAGAGACCTCGGGTTTGATGATTGAGTCGCAGAATGCCAAAGGTGCCGGCAAACAAGGTGAGGACTCCGAAGATCACGAACAGCGACTGGCGAACACGACTGTCGACAAGCCGCGTATCGTATTGCGCCCGTCCCCACGAAACGAAATCGTCGCCCACCTCGATTTCCGCAAAACAACGATACCATTCGAGGTATCGCTTGCCATCCCGGGCGTCAACCTTTCCGAACGGTTCGGCCAGTTCGCCGCCGGGGACCGGTGTGTAGTACAGCTGTGTGTGCCAGTGTTCGTCTGGCACAAACTGTTTCCTTATCGAATTCCGATCCACCGGAATGGCTTCCCCCGCCCCGATCGCGATGCGCTGGTCAAGCTCGCGGCGAATGGTTTCGACAAGTTTATCCAGCAGTTCTTCCTCAGCCTCCCGTTCCCTGTAACGAAAATCCGAACTGACAAGGCGCCGGTTCGACGGTCGGGATGCCGTATCCAGCACCCAGTCTGGCTCCTTTTCAGCGGGTCGATAGCGCGTTGCCGATTCAGCTTCGTGCTCACCGGCGCCAACCGTTTCCTGATCGTCACCCTGTTGCGGAAGCCGAGTGCCGGCGCCTGATGCGAATGGGGCCAGACAACAAACAACGCCAGCGGCAATTACTGCCGTGAGCAGGCAATCCAGGATTCGTTGAATGCTTCGCGCCCTGTTCATGAAACGGGATTTCAGGCCAAAAGGAATTCCGGCGACCGATCGGAAAAAAAAATGGACCAGACGGCAAAATCAGGCGGTCGCGGTTGCCGGCGAAAGGACCTTTCGTTGCTCTGGACCGATCCACGGGGCAGCGAACTGGCAGGAAATGGCGACCATGAAGGCGACAATGCAGCTCCATGGCAGCGGGAAATGAAACATTTCGCCAACCAGCGCCGCAAACGCCACGCAAAGCGCCGTGCGGAAAATACCGATTCGGGAACGCCGCATCGGATCCGCCAGCTTCCACCACCTCAGGATAAAGAACAACACCGCGGCGAAAAGTACGCTGGCCACGAGCGTTGGACCGTTTTCACTAACAAGAATACTGTCAGGTATCGGGGAAATCCCGAGAGGCGCGACCTGGATCTGATCGGACCATTGGAGCCGGAGATAATCTCCGAGGAACCAGGACACGAGTCCAGTGGCCGCGCCGCAGCCAAGCATCACTCCTCGCCGGACAAGAGATTCGCCTTGCCGATGCTCCCAGGTCTTGGAAATCGTCAGCAACGACCAGACCGCGGCGATTGCCGTGACCACAATCCATACGTACCAGGCTCCGGTCCGGCCCGTTTCAACCAACCCGGCGGGAAGGGCAAGGATGGCAAAAAAACCAAGCACCAGGCAGGCGACGCACGAAACCACCAGCGAACCCACCAGTTCCGTCGTCCGGTCCGCAGCCGGCCGAATTGCCAATGAATGCCGCAATCTCGCCTCGATTTCGCCCCGTTCCCTGCGGCTCGGCTTTCCGCGCGACTTTCCCGCCGGTTTCTTCAATGATCGGAAGCCAATGTACACGAGGTAGGTCAGTCCAAGTCCTGCGGCCAGTGGCAACAACCACGCGAGGTTACTCAGCAGGATCGAACCGATGATCACCAGCAGGATCACCTTTACAGGTGTATTCATGCTGGAATCGTTCCACCAGGCCACCAGCCGATGCCAGCCTCCATGAACCATTCGTGCGACAGGTTCCTCCGGTATGGCGGCCAACGTCGCACTTCCCCGGTGGAACTGGGTCCGTTCAAATTCCGGATTTCGTGGCGTCGCTTCATGCGTCGCTACTTCGGCTCCCTCGCGCAATTTTCCGAAGCGGATTCCCGGATCGGGGCTGTTATCGAGTTCGCCGATAAACATCGGCTGAACCGGCGGCTTTTCGGAAAGCGGGCGAGCCGCACTTTCTGAATGTGGATTTTCCGTCGCCTTGCCGGCATTCTGGATGGCAGCCAGCATTTCAGCTGCGGAGGCATATCGGCGCCGCGGGTCTTTGGCGAGGGCTCTTTCCACAACAGGGCGGAATCGCACCGGCAAACCGGTCAGATCGGGCAAGGCCGTCAGATGCTTCATTACAATTTCCTGCGTGCTCTCGCCGTCAAACGGGACACGCCCGGTAAGCATTTCATGGAAGATGATGGCGACGGCATAGATGTCGATTTCCTTGCCATAGGCTCCCTTGCTTATTTCCGGAGCCATGTAGTGAAAGGTCCCGACGGTTTCTGTCTGGGCGTCGCGATTGCTGCACGAAATGAACTTGGCCAGCCCGTAATCGCCGATCTTGATCGTGTTTTCATCGACATCGTGGAAGATATTCCCGGGCTTGAGATCCCGGTGAACGATCCCCCGGTCGTGCAGATAGGCCACACCGGCCAATGTCATTTCGACCCAGCGCATCACCTGATCGAGGGGCATTCCCCGGGGGTGACGGTCGATGACGTCGCGGAGACTTTCTCCTGGCACATACTCCATGACCACCCAGCTCTCGCCGGCGTCGTTTTCGCGGATGTCCCAGAGTTTGATGAGATTCACATGTTTGAGATTCAGGCATTGGCGCACGCCCCGCAACTCGACATCCAGATTGCGCTGGATTCGTTTCAAAGCGACTTCCTTGCCCGCGTCGCTGAGCGCGAAATAGACTTCGCCGAATCCTCCGATCCCGATCCCGCGCTTGATCGTATACCCTTCAAGCGGCCGCGAGCCGCCGGGGTAGGTAAATCTCATGTTCTTTTCCCGGGTAACGAGGCTGTTGGCCGGCGGCGTTTCGACTTCGTTTGTCAATTTCATGCCATTCTCCAAGTTACCGGGAATCGGGCCCGATTGTCCAGATTTGTCGCTGTCCGGTTCCGAGATTCCGGAATTATATATCGCACGCGCCGTTTAGACCGCATTCGGGTCCGCTGAACCGATGATCTCTACCGTCGCCGAAAAACTGTCGCTCACGATGCGACAATTCCGTTCGACCGGAATGTCCCCCTCGTGAAACTCGCCGTCGAGTTCATGGACACCGGGTAACCGCAAAAAGATCTCCGATCCCCGGCGAAAAATCATGAATTCATCGGCGAGTCTTGGCGATTGTACGTGATGCCTCGGGCTGTTTCCCAACAAAATGGCGTTTCCCAGCAACAGGATCGAGTCGGCCCAGGGGTCGGTCCTGTGGCGGCTGACGACGTCGATTCGAAGGCTGTTTCCCAGACTCTGCGGCTGATTCATCTTCAACACCAGTCCTGCTCCCAGGTCGAGGAGTTGGCCGTCGCGGAGAATTCCCGGCCGACCGGATGTCGCGGTGATCTCGCCCTTGCTATCGATCGGCAAGGCAACAAATCCATCGCCCACACGGCGAATGGCCAGCTGCTTTCTCCTGATATCGGCATGAATCGGGATGTCGGCTTCGGCGTTGGAGCCTGATCGGCCAATCGTCACCTGTTGCCTGGTACAAACAAGAAAACCGCCCACGCCATCGATCCACAGCATGAACGAGCGGGGCCCAACGGCTGCCGATTCCGGTAATGTTTCGGGGACTCTTTCTTCCTCCGTCTCATCGGGTGAGGGCAATGGCCTTCGGGAGGAGAAGAAATTGGGCCTGGTGTCCCGGTCGTCGACGCGGTAAACCGTATCGCCGGACGATACCGGCGTCTCCTCTCCGGAAATCATGTGTTTCGATTCGCGGGTTCCCGGATGATGGGAATCGCAGCGTTCGCGGGCATCGAGTGCAACCTGACATCTCGGCGCGACCTGTAATATCTTGCCGGAGCACTCACGAACACCATTCCAGTCGGAGACGGTGAGGGCCGTGCACAACTGATTAGTCAGATTGCGAACTACGGCTTCCTGTTGCTCGTTGGCTTGAATTCGCGCGTCGAAGAATGCCAGGTCCGGACGAAGATCCCTGGCCATCTGAAGTCGTGCCGTGGAGTCCCGCCATCGACCTGCTTCCGCAAGCACCCTGGCCTCCTGTGCCAGATTGCAGATGCGCTCGATCGCATCGATTCGACGGTCGGCAATTCGCCGGGAGCGGAGATTCCGAATGGCCTTTGAGGCATCTCCAAATTCGCCTTGCAAGAGGTTTTCCTCGGCGTTGGCGACGGTGGCTTCGATAAGGCGAGTCTGTTCGCGTGCCAGGCGGTCCCAATCATCGGCACCGGCAAGGGAGACAGCGTCGTTCAGGTCTTGCCAGGCGGCCTGCAAATCCCCTCTTGAAGCGAATCTGTTCGCCCTTTCGATGAGCAGGTTCAAGAGCCGCGGTCCGGTCTTGCCGGCAAAAAACCCCGCCAGGCATCCGGATTGTCTGGCGACTTCGCACGCCGAATGCAAATCGCCGGACGCCATCAGCTTGCGGACATTTTTCAGATTTGTGTCAAAAAGCCAGAACATGTCTTATTTCGCTGATTGCCGGACCGGAGTGTCCCATGGCCTCGCGGCAACCGGTCGAACTCCCAAATGGGCCTGAGAAACAGGGCCTGAAAAATGGGCCTAAAGAAAAAGGGCCGGACGGCACGCCGCCCGACCCTCGTTTGCATTTTCAACAAACTGTCGACTAGCGCGACGCCATTGAACCGGATTCAACGCCGCCGAGGATCGCGTCGGCTTGTTCAATCACGTCCGCCGCGTCGGTGGTATCTTCCTGTTCCATCGGAATGTCGCCAAGGCTTTCGAATCCCAGGTCGAGCATCATGGATTCCGCTTCCAGACGGTTGCGGATTTCATCGATCATCTCGTTGGCGCGGGAGAGGGCCGTGTCGTCAAACCGGGCGAACTCGGAAGCAGTCTTGCGAACGTCGAGCATCCGCGATTGGGCTTCCAGATTGTCGATCTCGGTTTCCAGGGTCCGCTGGCGAACGAGAGTCTCTTCAAGGTTCTTTTCGGCAGCGGCAAGGCCTTTTTCCCGCAATTCGATGGTTTCCTTCAGGACTTTGACCTGCTGCTCGCCGTTGCGATACCGTCGAATCTGGTTTGCGAGATCGGACTCGACCCGGTCGCTCGAAAAGGCGCGACCGGAGCTGGCCGATACATAAACCGCTTCACCGGAAGCAAGGTGATCCCGCAGCTTCTGGATGTGGACCTTGGCTCTGGCCAGTTCCGCATCCTGGGATTCAATCTGCTTGGCCAATCGCCCGATATCCAGCTTCTGCCGGGCGATTTCGTACATCATCGGTTCAATACTCTTGCCAACCGACGCCAGCTGCTTTCGCGCAGTGTCGATTTTGTAGCTGGTGTCAATTTTCGAATCCGCCCACGACTGAACGCGATTCACCGCGGTTCCGGCGTAGGGGATGAGGTTGCGGCCGAACAGCAGGCCCAGAACCAGCAGGCCTCCTGTAGCCACGAGAAGTGTTTTCTTGATCATGGATCACTCCTTGTTCAAAAGGGTCTAATGTTCTCTCTGAATCTGGTTAAAGCTCGTCTGGGCCGGCTTTTTCAGGGGCGGACGCAAGTCGCTTGAGGGGATGTTCGCGGGCTGCGGGGAGTTATTTGGACTAATTTTGGAAAAAAACCCCCTTCCCGGCGAAAATGCCTGTTTTCCGGTCCCCCAGGAACCGCTTACCCCGCCCACGGTCACCCCGCCCGATCTCCTTTCCCCTGCTTCCCGCCGCAATTTCGGCAATCAATGTCCGGTACGTCCGGTTGAATCAAAGGGAAACTGTTGTCAAGGTCTTCCGGGTTTTTCGATAACAGGATTTGGTATTGTTAACGGTCTGCGATTTCGCATCGTTTGAAAAAAGTTCCATTATCCTTTGCAGGCTATGGAACTAGAATGAAGTCAGTCCGTTTAACTGGTCGCATCTGTTTGAATCGCATGAAAAACAGAAATCACCAGAGTTTGTTGATTCCCGGTTTGTCGTTACACCGCCAGGCGGTTGGTGCATTGAAGAGTCTGTCACGTGCTTGTTGTCCGTCCGAAAATTTCCGAACTCGATTTTCATGTCTTCGGGCGCCCGTTGCACCCGGAGCTGTTCGAGATTTTTGCGACGCGAACGATAACTCGCGAGGCGTACCAGCTTCGTATTGACATCACCAGCGCCGGCCATCTTTTGACTTTCCAGCGGGATGGCATGACGGTGTCCGAGGTCGTCGCTTCCCATTTCCAGCCACTACCGGAACAGCTGCTGGTCTATCGCCAGCCGGCGGGCCTGCTTGCCCGCGAACAGTTGTGCCTGCCCGGCGGAATCGACTACCGGTTCCGCTACCAGCTCGAAACTGCCGAACCGGTGACTTTCATGGCCATTCAACGGGAGCTTTCCCGATCCAGTCCATGCGAAGGGCTATTGTTCCAGTTTGAATCCAGCGGCAGGATTGCCATCGGCGGGATCAGCTACATCAACATCCAGTCCCGCCTGACGCGCGTCCACGTCAGGGCTTTTCATACCTATCCCGATGCCCAGGTGGTGATGACCAGCGAATCGGTTTTCCGGGTCGATCCCGACGAAAACTGATCCGGGTCCGGCCGTGATCCTTCAATATCGGGGGACCGAACCGTCGATTTCCTGCGACCAGGCGTCAATCCCGCCCCTCATGCTCTGGGCCTGGGGGTAGCCGTTTTGACGAAGCCAATGGACAGCCCGCTGGCTGCGAACGCCGTGATGGCAGTACACCACCAGCCGCCCGGCC
>WPCK01073028.1_pt1 | contig 11092 bp, 12 predicted proteins | sample 5399851 | NCBI WGS metagenome assembly WPCK01 (sample SAMN12869471, study PRJNA574797) | sludge metagenome | isolation source: wastewater treatment of pH11 | place: China:Beijing | collected 2019-05-20
AAAAAAATGCCATAGACTTAAGTCTAACGGCACGTTTTCTATTTATGATTGAATTTTTTTCCAATATTAACCATCGTATATTCCAGAATGTTATCCAAATGTTGTTCAACTTCTTGAACATTATCGGATGTGTTGCATAAAGGAATAGATTCTAATAATAAAGGAAGATTTACCCCAGTATAGCAGGCGATGGACTTTGGGAAGTTAAGTTTGTTTAATTTAATAAGTGTAGAGTTTGATGGGGTCCCGCCATATAAATCTGTAAAAATAAGTAGATCATGATCTTTGGATAATTGATCTATTTTTGTTTCTACATTTTTAGCGAACATTTCTGGACTATCGCCTACGAAAAGTCCTAGGGTTGTGATTTTGGTTTGATTGCCAACAATAATTTTACTTGTTTCAACAAGTGCTTGGGCTAGTGGCCCATGTGTAATGATTAATATATTTACCATGATAAGCTCCTTCTATATAATTTCGTTGTAAATTTTTGTGATGTAGTTGATAAACTGGGTATAATTGGTGATTCTTGGTTGCTGGCTTTCGAAGTTTTCATCTGATATAAACTCGGATAACCAATTCCAAATCGAAAAGTCTTTGGGGTTGTCTTTGGCGATGGATACAAGTAATACGGTGTGTACCTCAGATTCATAGTCCCATTTTACGGGTTTATTAAGTAAAGCAACAGCTATAAATGAAGTTGAGGTAATGGGTTCTTCTGGATGTAAGATTGCGATGCCATTTCCAAAGTAAGATGAAGGGGTAATCTCTTCGTGTTTTCTTACGGAATTGGATAATTCTGTACCCAGATTAATGTTGGATTCCACTAGGTGTAACATGTTGTCGACAATCTCTTTTTTGGACTTGCTTGAACATCTTGTGAATAATTTTGGGTGGAATTTAGATGTGATGTGAGAGACATCTTTTAAACCAGAGATCGAATTTTCGATCTTTTTTATGTCGTTATCGGTTAAGAAGAAATCGACAAGCTTCACGTTATCATATCGTTCAGAAACTTCTTTTTCTGCAGTAATGATAGCGGAGTAATTTTTAGCATCCATTTGATTCCATTTATTTTCGTTTACCACTTTTATTTCGTTTATGTTCGGAATGTTTCTAATAATTTTTTGTCGCATTAAGAACGTATCATTCAAGCGGTATGATGAAATGATAAGAACGTTATTTTCGTCTTTGTTGGACATTTTATTTTCAACAAAATTAATAAAATGGATGGCTACATAATTGATTTCATCCTCAGTAAAGTCGCGATAGTTTTTGAACACAAAGGATAGAAAATCAGTTGCTATATTGTAAGCTAAAGGATTCATTTGTTTGATATTGAGTGTGGATAAGTTATTAAATTGCATCTTGTTTTCTACGCGAATAATCAGGGGTGTTAAATGTAACCCAAGCGCAATTTTAAGATCAATTTCATTGGTTAAATCTATATGATAGGTATGTTTAATTTTTTCCAGTGCATCATCAATAATTTCAGTTGTTTTAATTGAAATAAAATACTCATCATCAAATTCTTTTTTTCCAAAAATATTTAAAGTTAGGTAAATTACTTCTGCTTCACTGTATGGAATATCAAACGAGGTAGAACAAATCATCAGTATTTCTTGAGCTATTTCATACGCTGTGTCGTACTTGTCGGGTAATTTTGTTTTGGGCGTTTGAACTACGTGTCCTTCTTTTACACGAAGGATACAAACGTGAATATGTACAATTAAGTTTTGAAGGACGATTTCTGAAATTGAGTACTCATATTTTAAAAATATTCTGGTTACGATATCAGAGATAATATTGATTTCGCTTTCTTCGTGTCTTAATACAAAAGCATCCAGTGAGTATAGTTTTGGTTTTCCGATGATACCTTCTTTAATTAAACAAAGTCGCATGTTTTTTTCGTCGCCTACAATTTTAATACCGTGACTTGGTTTACTATCAAGTGTTAAGTGGTATTTGTTGAGTATTTCTCGCACGTGTTTGAGATCATTTGAAACTGTGGATTGGCTTACGTACATTTCTTCTGATAAATCAGAACTTTTTAAATAGTCATCTTCATTTATCAATGAGGATATAATATATCCAACTCTTGAACTGGTGCTTGAAAACTCATTGGATGAATCTATGGTTTTTTGAGCAGTCTCGATTAGGTTGTGTAGAGATGCATCGTCTCTTGCGATGAACTTTACTCCCATATTGGGAACGGAATCTAAGTCCACATTGAACTTCATTGATTCTTGTCTGATGGCTGCCAGATCATTTTGAATGGTTCTTTTTGATAGTTGATAATTGTTTGCTAAATCATCAATGCTCGTATAGTTATGGATGTTATTAAACAAATCAAGAACGATTCTTATTTGCCTTGGGGATAACAGCATCATATAATCACTCCTCTCATAGCAATTATAAACGATTGTAAAATACAATGACACCTTTGTCCTATCAATTATTTTCATATTTTGTGCGCAATAGTTTGTGAGCAACTTTGCTTCTTTAACTTCTATACTAGAGGTAGGAAGCGATTATTGGCATTAATTGCTTTTACGCTAAATAATTATAAGGAGGAAGCGTTATGAATTTATTTTCAGCTATATTGGTAGCTTTAATTGCCACATGTTCCACCTGGTGGTTCAGCCATACGATTACAAGAACTTGGCTGTATCCACTATGGTCTGGATTCCTTGTGGGTATTGCTATGGGTAAGCCTGTTGAGGGAATGATGATAGGGGCATCGATTAACTTACCTTATGTTGGATTTATCACTGCGGGTGGTTCTATGCCAGGTAACCCTATGTTTGCGGGCCCAGTTGGAACAGCACTTGCTTTGGTTTCGGGATTGGACACTGCAACAGCAACCACAGTTGGGGTTGTGTTGGGGTCGGTTGCGATTCTTACTTGGAATGCGTATATGACATTGAATGCCTTATGGATTCATATGGCAGATAAGTATGCTGAGCAAGGTAACTTAAAAATGGTGAGATTCTTTAACTACGTACCATCGTTCTTTGTATCATTAATATTGAATGGTGTTCCTGCATTCTTAGTTGTTATGTATGGAAGTGTGTTCGGGGATTGGTTGCAAAACTTCCCACCTCAAATCGTAAGTGCTTTTGAAGTTGTTGGAGCCTTAATGCCAGCCTTGGGTATTGGAATGTTGCTTAACTATATTGGTAAGCCAAAAGTTATTCCTTTCTTCTTTGCAGGTTTCTTCATGACTGTTTACTTTGATTTGGGAACAATGGCAATTGCTGTATTTGCAGCAATCGTAGGTATTGTAATGTTTAACTATACAAAAAGAGATGTAGAGGGAGCGTAACGATATGAGTACAAGAGAAAGAACACTACGTAAATCGGATTTAGTGAAGCACTGGCTTTTGGGTTATTCCAGTGAGACTTGCTATAACTATGAAAGATTACAAGCTTTAGGTAACGCAAACGCGATTCAACCCATAATTAAGCGTTTGTATGATGAAGATCAATATGCAGAAGAAATTCAAAAATACATGGTTTTCTTTAATACTGAACCAAGTTTTATGGGTACCGTGATTCATGGTATTACTGCAGCAATGGAAGAAAAACGCGCAAATGGAGAAGAAGTGAGTGATGAAGACATCAACTCTGTTCGTCTAGCTCTTATGGGTCCGCTTGCTGGTATTGGTGATGTGGTATCTCAATCTATTGTTTATCCAGTATTGGCAGGTATCGCAATTCAATTGGCACTTGTTGGAAACTTATTTGGACCGATTTTATTTGAAGTTGGATATAAAGTCATCATGTTAACACTTGGATATAACATGTATATGATTGGTTATAAACGTGGTAAATCAGCCATTATTGAATTACTCCAAGGTGGTATTTTGAACCGCTTAATTGAAGTATTTAGTATTATTGGATTGATGGTTGTGGGTAACATGGCGGTTACAAGAATTGCAGTTAGAGTTCCGCTTGAATATACCTTTGTCAATGAGCTTGGAACCGTGGTATTCAATATTCAAGAAGGTGTATTGGATGCATTACTTCCTGGATTATTACCACTCCTTATTACACTAGGCGTATGGGGACTATTAAAGAAACGTGTCAAACCATTAACGATCGTTTTAATTTTATTTGTTGTTGGCTTTGTTGCTTCATTAACAGGTTTACTTGCGTTAGCATAATAAATAGTTTACGGAGACGCAAGGAGGAATCCTTGCGTTTCTCACCAATAGAAGGAGATAGCTTATGAGTGTATTTATTTCACCATCTATTATGTGTTGTGAAGTGAATGAGATGGCGTCATTTGTAAAAGCTTTTGAAGAAAAAAAAGTAGAAAATATTCACTTTGATATTATGGATGGGCATTATGTGGGTAACATCATGTTAGGTACAAATGTTTATCAAGATTTAAAGAAGATGACCGATATTCCAATTGACCTACATTTTATGTGTTTAAACCCAGAACGTTTTATTGATTACTTTAATCCTGTGGCAGGGGACTGGGTATCATTTCACCCAGAAACAACAAGCCATCCCCACAGGCTGTTGGAAAAAATTAAGTCACTGGGTTGTAAGGCGGGTTATGCGCTTAATCCTGGAACACCCTTGGATTATGTTATAGAGGTTATAGATTTACTAGACTATATCATTGTGATGTCTGTCAACCCAGGTTTTGCGGGTCAGAAAATGGTTGGCAGTCATCTCGATAAATTAAAACGGTTACGGGAAATTGTTGATAATAGTGGTAGAAAAATCGACATCATTGTGGATGGAAATACAACTTATGATAATGGGCGTAACATGGTAGCCAGTGGTGCAACTGGATTGGTGGTGGGTACTTCATCACTTCTCAGCTCGCTGGATGACTTCTATCGTGAGCACGATAAATATGTTAGCTTTATCAATAATACGGAGGAAAAATAAATTATGAAAAATTTAGAGTTTGTAAGAATTGATGACAGATTAATTCACGGGCAAGTTGTGGCTGCGTGGTTAAGGTCTTATTCAAGTGTTAGACATATTTTGGTTGTAGATGATGAAACATCGAAAGATCCATTTATGCATGAGATGTTTAAACTGTTGGTGCCCGCTGGTATCACCATTCAAATTATTAATGTTGAAGAAGCCGCAACTATCTTCAAGGGTGAATTGGAAAAACCAACAATGGTGATTGTTAAGAATCCTTTGACCATTAAACGATTGATGGATAATGGCATTCAGTTTGAAAAAATTAATATTGGGGGGATGGGAATGACAAAAGGACGCAAAAAATTGTTCCAAAATGTTTCATCTACACCAGAAGAAAATGAAATTATTCGTGAAATCATGGATCAAGGTGTGACTGTGGAAATTCAAATTATTCCAGCGGCCAAAGTTGTTAACTTAAAAACTGTACTCAAATAAAGATTGGAGAGATAAAAGTGAAGGCAGCTCGATTACATAAGATTGGTGATTTTAGGATTGATGATGTGGAAAAACCAACTCCTAAAGGTCAAGAAATATTAATTAAAGTTGGGGCATGTGGTATTTGTGGTTCGGATTTACCTCGAGTTTATGAATTGGGAACCAGTAAACATAAATATCCGCTCACGTTGGGTCATGAGTTTAGTGGTATAATTGAAGCCGTTGGAGAAGATGTTGATCCATCCTACATTGGCCGACGTGGCGCAATATTCCCATGCATACCTTGTCGAAAATGTGAGATGTGTACCGCAGGACATTATGCGATGTGCTTGGATTATGACTATCTTGGATCTAGAAGTGATGGTGGTTTTGCGGAATATTGTTTGGTTCCTTCCTTGTGGCATTTTGTGGAGGCCAGTGAAAAAGCATCATACAAAGCACTTTCAATGGTAGAACCTTGTACGGTTGCCCAACACAGTCTTAGAAAAAGTGGATTAACTGCTGGAAATTCTTGCCTTATTTTTGGGGCGGGTCCCATTGGGATCATGATTGCCAGATGGGCTAAAATATTTGGAGCAACCAATGTTGTGTTGGTTGATGTTGAAGATGAAAAAATTCAATTCTCAAAAGATAGAAATCTAAGTATTGTTGATGGTAGAAGTGAGCACTTCTATGATGAAATTTACGCATTAAATAATGGCAATAAGTTTGATGTGGTTATTGAAGGTGTGGGTATTGGAAGTACCATTGACCAAGGTGTGGAAGCAATTAGAACTTTTGGAACACTGGTATTGGTAGGAAACCCACATAAGGACAACACCGTTAAACTTAAAACACATAGTAATATTTTGAGAAAAGAAATTACACTACAAGGGATATGGAATTCACACTATCATCCACTGCCAATTAATGAGTGGGAATACACTGTTAAAATGTTAGAAGAAGGTAAAATAGAAGTTGAAGATCTTGTAACACATGAAACCAATTTCGATAACTTCTTGGAAATATTTGATGGTGTATATCACCGTCGATTCATGTCCTCAAAAGTATTGTTGAGTGGTGGTTTGGAATGATTTATGAATTCAAAGTAATTATGAGTGAGCTAGAACAAACACTCTCACAAATAGATGAAGCAGCGGTTGATCATTTAACAGACTCTATTCTTAATGCGAATCGTGTGGTCGTAGTGGGAGTGGGGCGCGTTATGTTATCCATGAAAGCGTGGGTTAAAAGATTGAAACACTTTGATGTGGATATTAATTACTTTGGAAGTGAAACAGAAGGGGCTGTAAAATCAAATGACTTGGTAATTGTTGCTTCCTCTTCAGGTGAATCTTTGATTCCAAAAATGATTGGAGCCAAAGCAAAAGAATTGAATGTAGATGTGTATTATATCGGTTGTACAAAAGGAAGTTCAGTAGACAAAGTTGCAAAACACCACTTACTACTTCCAGGAAAGACAAAATATAAGCACCCAGAGGAATTTCAATCTGTGCAACCGATGTCTACATTATTTGAACAACAACTCTATCTCTTAGGAGATTGTGTTGCGCTTAAAATTATGAAAAAAAAGAATTTAGATGAAGCCAATGTTAAAAGAAAACATGCGAACTTGGAGTAATATGAAAGAGCTAAAACCAAAATTATTATTAAAATATAATGAATTTGTTGATCTTTGGGTTGATATGATTTTTGAGTATGTTGAACCCATTGAAAGTACACTTCAGGATGACGAAGTCGTAGATTATAGTGATGCATTCTTTAATGCGTTGGTATATCTAACAGTACTGAGTATTAATGCCTTAAGTGTGGGTTCAAAAATCAATAAAGATATCATTGCAGCGCTTGAGAAGGATATCAAAGAGAGTGTTTGTAAGAAATTTACTGTGGCAAATAATCTTGATGATGCATCAACTGAACAAAACTTTCAACATAAATACCAAGAGTTTGTAGGACTTATGAAACATTTTAAAGATGAGATGACACCTGAAATGATTCTATTGTCTTTTTCTAGAGTGATACTCAATGCTCAGAAATTAGATCAAAAAAATCAAAAGATAATTATAAAACTCAATGAAAACCTCACGGAGGCAGTTTTGAGTTATGATAAGTTATCTAAAAATAGTGGTGTATCTTTGAAAATTATCGGAAAACCAAATTTTATGATCCAAAGGGACTAATAAGGAGAAGAGATGTTAGTAACTTTAAATGAAATTTTTGAATATGCAGATAAACACGAAATCGCTGTTGGCGCATTTAATGTGCCAACGCTGGAAGCAATTAGAGCGGTGACACAAGCCGCGGAGGATTTGAACCTTCCTGTTATCCTTCAACATGCAGTTGGACATGATCACTTCATCGTAATGGAAGAAATTGCGCCCTTGATGTTACACTATGCAAGAAATGCAAAAGTTCCTGTATGTGTTCATTTAGACCATGGCACAACCGTTGAAGCTTGCGAGAAAGCCATTGGTCTTGGATTCACATCCGTTATGTATGATGGATCAGCCCATGACTTTGAGGGTAATATTGAAAACACAAAAAAAGTAGTTGCTCTCGCAAAGGAAAAAAACGTGACAGTTGAAGCAGAGCTTGGGCAAATGCTTAATTCCAGTATTGCAGGTGGTGAAGGGGTTATTTATACAACACCAGATTACCATTACACCGAAGTAGATGAGGCGAAAACATTTGTGGATAAAACAGGGGTCACTTGTTTGGCAGTCGCAATCGGTACAATGCATGGAATCTATCTAGACCCACCAACTTTGAATCTTGATAGAATAAAGGAAATTAGAGATGAAATCAAGATACCTGTGGTATTACATGGTGGATCTGGGCTCAGCAAGGAAGACTACCAAACTGCAGTAAAAAATGGTGTTAGAAAAATCAATTACTATACTTACATGAATAAAGCTGCAGGGGAAGCAGTGAAAGAAATTCTAAGCAAAGATGAAGAATATGTTTTCTTTGATGAGATGGCATTGGCGGCTCAAAATGCCATGTATCATAATTTAGTAGATTTCATGAAAACCTTGGCAAATAAATAGGCGGTGAAAATATGAAAATCGCAGTTTTCAATGACAAGAAGAATATAGAGATTATTGAAATACCTGATATGGAAATCAATGATAATCAGGTCCTCATTAAAGTTGAAGCGTGCGCAATTTGTACCTGGGAACAAAGGGTTTATACCGGCGTTAAAGCGGTGCCTTTCCCATTCGTAGGCGGTCATGAAATCGCAGCAGAAGTAGTTAAAATTGGGAAGTCTGTCGACCAAAGAAATATTAAAGTTGGAGACAAGGTCGTTCATGGCACAATTCTATCATGTGGACAATGCCATCAGTGTAGAATGTTTAACGAAGAAAATTGTGAACACTTCAATCATGCACAATCACTCCCAGGCACTCAGTTGGTAGGGATGGGTGGATTCAGTGAATACATGGTTGCCAATCCTCGTAACCTATATAAAATTCATGATGTAAATCCCAGTGAAGCCAGTTTAGTAGAACCCGTTTCTTGTTGTGTACACAGTGTCGAACTCGCCAATCTTCAATTTGGTGAAACAGTCATGGTCTTTGGTTGTGGCATCATGGGACTAATCCATGTTCAATTGGCATTAAATAAAGGTTGTTCTGTTATTGCTGTTGATATGAATGAAGCAAGATTAGAAAAAGCAAAAACATTGGGTGCACACCACACCATCAACAACCAAAATGAAGACTTAGAATCGCGCATTCAAGAGATAACTAGAGGAAAAGGCATTAATGCAATCTTTAATACAACGCCTATCTCGGCAGTAGCCCAAGAGCTACAAAAACATCTATCTATTTATGGAAGACAAATACTTTATTCTTCATTTTATCCAGACAATCCAATTCAAATTAGCCCTGACACCCTTCATAAGCGTGCCACTCAGTTAATTGGAACAGCCAACTCAAATTCAAGAGACTTCATTAGATCCATCTCTCTTGTTGAAAATGGTTTAATAGATTTAAAGCCCTTTATCACCAAGGAGTATGCTTTTAAGGATATACAAGAAGCACTTGATGAGGCAATTAAAGGAGAATCCTTTAGGGTTGTGGTTAAGTTTTAAATATCAAGCCAGCATGTATGCTGGTTTTTTTTGACAGCTAAGGTTTACGTGTGATTTATTAGGGTTTGGTCACACAAAAACCCAGTGAAAAAACATATTATTCCTGGTTTTCTGTTTATTATGGTGCAATTAACTTGATAGAATAATGGAAACGCTTTCTTGTTAATTATACTAGATAAATTGCTAAAATTCACAACTTTTCCCTAAATTTGACATAAATGGTGTATAATGTAGAATAAGATGTTTGAAATGAAATTTAATCAAATTATTTTAAATATAAATTGTGGACATTCGGGGATCTTTTTCATAGTTTAGAGGGGTGAATACATTTGAATAAAAACAGAACGACACTTTGGGTATTAATTACGCTAACGGTTTTTCTAATTACTTTAAGCGTAATTGTAGTTTTAACTGAAGATAAACCAACCATTAATACAAATCCAATTGATATTCCTATTTTAGTATTCAACGATAATATAGAATTCGAGCTCAATCTTTCAACAGAGATTGAGCCTTTAGAGTATCTTTACTTTGTGATTGACCCTAATAAAAGTACTTATGATCGTGTTGAAGAGTTTGAATTGCAACTCAATGTACCTGGGGAACATTCCGATTCTGTGGTGGTATATTTGGGCAACATTCGATCCGAACGCTCTTTTAAGTATTTCGTAGTGGATGATGTAAGACCCATTATTCATATAAGTAAATATATGTATACAAGAGTGGGTAATCCATTGGACCTTAATGATTATATTATTATAACGGACAATTCGGGCGAGGAAATTGAACCAGTTATTACGGGTGATGTTAACTGGGATGTGCCAGGTATTTATACCATTCGGATTACAGCGACGGATGCTTCGGGTAATGAAGCAGGTTGGACCGATGTGGTAGAGGTTGGAGGTATTGTTATTTCTCAACCAAATACAAATGGTGGTTCAACGAATACTGGTGGTTCAACTAATACTGGCGGTGGGACCAGTAATCCCACACCTGAGCCTGATCCTGAACCAACCCCAGACCCAGACCCGGTAGAAGATGATGAAACATGATATTGAGAAAAGAGGAGAGACTATGAATGAATTAAATGCAAATCAGACAACGACTGAAGAGGAAATCAGTCTTTCGGAGTTGTTTGGGATTATTAAACCTTATATTATATATATTATTTTATTTGGAATTATTCTTGGGCTGGGTAGTTTCCTGGTAACTAAGGTTGCGATTGCACCAACTTACCAAAGCAATGCGACTATGATTATTAATAACCGTAAGGATGATGGACAAAATGCGATAACATCGGATGAAATAAATACAGCGCGTAACTTGGCCTCTGTTTATTCAATTATTATTAAGTCGGACGCAGTTATGATTCCTGTTATTTCTGAACTAGAAACGGACCTTACACCAGCGCAATTGGCAAGTATGATTAGTGTGAGTTCAGTTGACAGTACGCAAATTATTAGAATTTCAGTTAAAAGTATGGATCCTGAATTTGCGCGTGAAGTCGCGCAAGAGATTGTTAATATTGCACCAAATATCATTGTTGAAATGGTGGAAGCTGGATCTGCTCGGGTGGTATCTTATCCGCAAACACCAACAAATCCAGTGGCT
>WPCK01018853.1_pt1 | contig 11084 bp, 9 predicted proteins | sample 5399851 | NCBI WGS metagenome assembly WPCK01 (sample SAMN12869471, study PRJNA574797) | sludge metagenome | isolation source: wastewater treatment of pH11 | place: China:Beijing | collected 2019-05-20
TCTTGCCGGTGAGGGGATCGTCCCCCAGCAGATAACACCGGCGGACTGTCCGGTTGAGCACATGGACGATGGCGATTTCGTCTGAAGAAAACACTTCGACGCGGGCGATTCGGGACATGAGCGGTAGCCCTCCGCAACCATAGGGGTTTCGGTTGGATGCCTGGTTGTCCCTCACCAGAAAAGATCAATCTACCGCCTCAACCCCGCCTGTCAATCAAGAAAATGCCCGTGCTGTCATCAAAAGCTGTGTCCCCAAGTCTTGATGCCGATGCTGTGTTCCCAAGTCCTGATGCCCAAGTCTTGATGCCGATGCTGTGTCCCCAAGTCCTGATGCTGTGTCCCCAAGTTTCCGCCCCCTGATGCTGTGTCCCCAAGTTTCCGCCCCCAAGTTTCGCCAAGTTTCGTGCTGTGTCCCCAGGTGCTTCCGTGCTGTGTCCCCAGGTGCTTGCTGTGCCAGGTGCTCCAGGTGCTCCTGCCCAGGTGCTCCTGCCCAGGTGCTCCTGCGGGGGGGCACCGGTGCCAAGTGATGCTGTGTCCCCAGTTGCCAGGGGCACCCCAGTAGCCAGGGGCACAGTAGCCAGGGGCATCCCCAGTAGCCAGGGGCATAGGTGCAGGGGGGGCATGCCGGGATTTGTTGATCACGGGTTAAACACGCAGCCGGGTCGGTGCGTTGTTGAACGCGCGGCCCGATGGGCACGCGGTTAAACGTGCGGATCGATGGGCACATGGATAAACGAGCGGATCGATGGGCAGGCGGTTAAACGTGTGGATCGATGGGCATGTGGCAAACAGCGGATCAGGTGGCGTGTCGCATGGCAGATCTCTTTGCCGCCGAGAGAGAAAAAATGCGACTTTTGCAGGGTGATCGCCTGCTATCAACGGCCGACAGCACTCTTGCGACGTTTTGCGAATTGTAAGTATGACCGTTAAAGGGAATCACTTTCTTTGCTAATGTCCCCGTGCGATTGAGCCAGAATCGGTTCTTGGCGAGCAATCGTGAAATCGATGAAACCATCAATAAAACGAATAGCACTTTTCTGTTTCTGGTCATTCCGACAGCAATGACTCATCAAGCCATGAAGATCATTCTCGCCCGGGTCACCCGTTCGCCCCGGACTGCATGTCTGCTTCTTGCGATCCTTGCAGGGTTGATAACGACGGGATGTGCGACGCCGATGTCAGGCAAAAACACGGCGGGTTTGAGGACCCTGATACCCCAGAATTGCGGCAGCTCGTGAGGCATCTGATTCAGGCACCGTGCGTGCCGAACCAGACCAACCGTTCGCCGGCTCAGAACCCTTTTCCATTCCAGCGCACGAAACCCTCGATCGCAGCATATTCAGCGAGTCCGAGAGCGTCGTAGAGTCGGGCGGTCGATACGTTTCGTTCCTCGGCGCGTTGCCAGAATTCGCGGGCATCGCTTCCGGGAAACAGGGCCCGGTCCTTCTGGGACTGGTGCTTGAAAATCGCCATTCGTTTTTGAACAACTTCCCGCGGGCTCAGCGGAACAGCCATCTCGATTTCGTGGGGAGCCCATTCCTGCCAGGCACCGCGGTAAAGCCAGACCGTACACTGGCCGTACCATGGCCGTCCCGCGACTTCCCGGCATGCAGCGATAATCGCCGAAAGGCAGGTCCTGTGCGTGCCATGAGGATCGCAGAGATCGCCGGCTGCGTAGATCTGGTGCGGTTCAATGGATTCCAGCAATTCGACCGTAATCTCGATATCCCGCCGCGATAGTGGTTTCTTCTTTACCTTGCCGGTCTCGTAAAAGGGCATGTCGAGAAAATGGAGCCGTTCTTCGGGTACACCGCACAGGCGGGTGGCCGCCCGCGCTTCCCCGCGGCGGATCATTCCCTTGATCGCCTGGACCTGATCGCTGTCGACCTGTCCGGGTTGTTTTCGGCGGAGAAACTCGTCGATATGCCCCTCGATCTGGACGGTTCGGGCTGGCTCGATGCCGAATTGCCGGTTGAACTCGCTGACGAATTCGCAATACCGGATAGCATCGTCGTCGAAGACGGCGATATTACCGGACGTCTGGTACGCGACGTGAACTTCATGCCCCTGATCGGCCAGGCGGATAAGCGTTCCCCCCATGGAGATCACATCGTCATCCGGGTGCGGCGAGAAGATCAGCACGCGCTTCGGGAAGATATTATCCCAGGGCTGCGAGCGATCACCAGGTTGTTTCAGCTTGTCGGGTTTTCCACCTGGCCAGCCGGTGATGGTCGACTGCAAGAAGCGGAAGACGCGAATATTGATATCGTTGGCCGAGCCATGCGAAGCCAGCAATTCCTGCAGGCCTTCTTCGTTGTAATCCTCTTCCGTCAGCTTGAGAACAGGCTTTTTCAGGTGTCGAGCCAGCCAAATGACCCCCTTGCGAATTGTCTCGTTCGTCCATTCGACCGGACCGATCAGCCAGGGACACTGGCTGCGGACAAGGCACTCGCTGGCCGCGCGATCCATGACGAACCTGGCGCAGGGATGTTCCTGGAGAAAGCTCGCTGAAACTGACGAGCTGATTTCACCTTCAACCGCGCGGGCGACAATCGGGGCCTTGTGCTCGCCGAAAGCCACGATGAATATTTCACGGGCGTCCAGAATCGTGCCCACGCCCATGGTAATGGCCCGGCGGGGAACATTTTCCTCGCCGAAAAAGTCACTGGCGGCGTCGGCCCGGGTGACTTTATCGAGTGTAATCATGCGCGTGCGGCTGTTCCGGCTGGAACCAGGTTCATTGAAACCTATGTGGCCCGTTCGTCCGATTCCCAGAATCTGGATGTCGATTCCACCCAAGTCGCGAATTCGTTGTTCGTAGCGCTCGCACCAGCCGGCGACCAGGTCCTTGTCGATCGTGCCGTCCGGGATATGGATATTCCCTGGCGGGATGTCGACATGGTCAAAGAGATGCTCATTCATGAACCGGACGTAGCTTTGCAGCTTTCCCGGGTCCATGGGAAAATATTCGTCCAGGTTGAACGTGATTGCATTCGCCAACGACAGGCCCTCTTCGCGATGAAGGCGCACCAGTTCGTTATAGATGCCGACCGGTGTGCTTCCCGTGGCAAGGCCGAGAACGAGTGGGCGGCCCTCCGCCGCCCGCGCTTGCAACGCCCGGGCAATGTATCTGGCAATCGCCGCTGCCGCATCGACCGCCTCGTCGAATACCTGGCAGGGAATCCTCTCATAGTCGTTTCGGGTTGCCTGAATTTCCTTCGGGATCGCACGCGAACGGATATCAGAGATCGCCAAGACTGGTTCTCCTTTGTCGGAAAACATGGGGATAATCGGGGGCTGGCCGGCGTTGTCCACCGGCAAATTTCGCTACTTTTTAGCAGGTATGGGCGTCTGCCGAAAGCGTGTCCGAAGTTCGACGCGTTTTCAAGCCGCTTTCGCCCATCTACAATCTCGCGCTCGAATCATCAACAACCGGCTGGTACGCCGCTGCCCGTGCGGAGTCAGCCGCAACCAGGAGACAAAGCGCCATGAGCTACCTTAATGCCGTAAGTGCGATCGGGCTGTTCGGCATGATTTTTCTGGCCTGGCTGATGAGTTCGGCGCGGCGCCAGTTTCCCTGGCGGCTGGTGTTCCTCGGGGTCTCGCTGCAAGTCGTGTTGGCGGCGATATTTTTCAATTCCCAGCGATGGACACTTCCAAAGACATTTGCCACTGCAGACGAGCTGCTGGAAGAACTGAAAACCGACAGCGAGCTGGCGACGCGGGTTTCCATGGGTGAGACAACGGAAAGTGATTCTCCTCCTTTGCTGGCGCAAACGGCGGAAGGCCTCGAAGGTGGCATTCAATCAGAGGCCTTTGCCCAATTCGTCCAGAGCCATTTTCCGGCCACCGGCGGATTGACAGTTGACCGCTACCCGCAAGGGATCGTCTTTTATGGAGTCCAGGCGTTCTTCGATCTGATTGACCGGAGTGTTGGAGCCGGCAAGGATTTTGTTTTCACGGCTCACCCTCCATCGTCTGACCCCAAGGCACTCATTGGCAGTTTTGCCTTTGGTGTATTGCCAACTGTCATATTCTTTGCCGCGCTGATGAGCGTTTTGTACTACATCGGGTTGATGGACCTCGTGGTCCGCGGCATGGCCTGGATCATGCAAAAGACCCTTCGCACATCCCCTGCCGAATCACTGGCGGCTGCCGCCAATGTATTCGTCGGGCATACCGAAGCTCCCCTGGTGATTCGACCTTTCGTCCCATTGATGACGCAGAGCGAACTGAATGCGCTGATGATTGGCGGCTTTGCCACAATTAGCGGGAGCCTGATGGCAATCTTTGCGATGAATGGCATCAGCGCCGGCCATTTGCTGACGGCATCCATCATTTCAGCTCCCGCCGCGTTATTGATTGCCAAGGTGATATTGCCGGAAACGGAAAAACCCGCGCCGATCGAGTCGGCCCGATCGAACGAAAGTGTTGATCGTCCGGCGAATCTTGTCGAAGCCGCCGCGATTGGCGCTACCGATGGCATGCGGCTTGCCCTCAATATCGCGGCGATGTTAATCGCGTTTCTGGCACTGATTGCCATGTGCGATATCATCCTTGGCGGAATCGGGTCGCTCGTCGGGATCGAGCTATCGCTCAAACGGATTTTTGGTGTGCTATTCTGGCCAATCGCATTTTTGATGGGAATCGCGCCCGCCGAATGTGCCGTCGCCGGCGAAGTGCTCGGCACAAAAACAGTCGTCAACGAATTTGTCGCCTATTTTGATCTTTTGGACCTCAAGTCCAACTCCGTCGCCTCCGGAAATTCCATTTCGGAGCGCACCGAGGTCATCCTGGTTTACGCGCTTTGCGGATTTTCCAATTTCGGCGCGATCGGGATCCAGATCGGCGGGATCGGAGCCCTGGCACCGGCAAGGCGGGCGGACCTGGCACGGCTGGGACCGAGAGCAATGTTTGGAGGGGCGCTTGCCTGTTGTATGACAGCCTGCGTTGCCGGGCTCTTGTACGGCATTATCTGATTGGCGGCGGCAAAAGCCTGTTTAACGGGGTGTGTTAATCCCCATCGCCATCCTTCTCGCGTTCTTCTTTCAGACGTCGGTTTTCTTCCTCAAGCTTCTTCAATCGTTCTTCCAACTCGCGCAGCCGGTCGTTTGCAGCGCTTTCCGAGGGAAGGTCATCGCTTCCGGCCAATGGTGGCCCGCCGAATCCCCCTCGTTTCGGATTTCGGCGTTCCTTTTCGCGCTGCTCGCGGGCCCGTTGTTCCTGTTCTTGCCGTTCATCCTTCAGTCGCTTTTCCTCAGCGCGAATCTTGATCATAATCTTTTCGGCCAATTCCATTTCGCCGGCGCTCACCATGGCTTCGTATGATTGCCGGAGCGAACGGAGCTTGGGCGATTCCTCAGGAATCAGGTCGCCACGGTCGCCGGGGGCGGGAAAATCGTTCGAACTGCCCCCTCGAATTCCGCCGGATCCGGGTCCACCGGCGCGGTCAGGGCGGGCCGGACCGTCTTTTGGCCTCGGCCGTTCTTGTATTTCCGATCTGGATTGGGCATCTTCCTCCATGCCTACATCCGTGATGATGCCCGGCTCTTTTTCTTTCGGGGATCCCGTGGACGTGTCGCGATCAAAAGGCCGAGCCCCGCCGGCCCGGACTGGAGGCGTCGGCCTTCCCCCTTTACCAGCTTCTTTTTCTTGCCTTGCGACAAGGTATTCTTCCATCTGTTTGAGTTCGTCAATCACTTTCCAGGTATCTTCGATGTCCTTTTGCAGGAACTTGACCCGGTTATCGTTTTTTGCCTTCTCGGCTTCATCGAGATGATTCTGCAACGAACCGACCCGTTCGTATTCCTCATCCAGTTTTCGGCGAACGTCCATGAGTTGCTCTTCCACGGTCTGCTCTTTCTCTTGTCGCGCGAATGCCGGACCGGACGCGAGAGCAAACAAGGTAATTCCGACAACAGCAAAGAGGATTCGCAACATCAAAGCTCTCCTTTATCAAAACGACGATCGGGTCAATTCTGGCAAAACCGCAACAGTCAAGGCCCGGGGGTAACTGACTTATCTTGCTCTTATTGTAATTGTAATGAGCGGATTCACGCGAACACAGCCAAAGATCTCGCGGGGCCCCGAATTGGCAATATTCAGCGACTTCCCCGGTTATTGGCCTCCCGGACCGCCAGCCGGACGACCGGGTCCGGGTGGTTTTCCAGCTCGGCAAGCCTTTTCCGCACCTCCGGATTGTCGCTGTTGATCCTCGCCAGGGAGTCCGCGCAGGCCGCTACAATCGAATAATCCGGGGACCGCGATTCCGCGATCAGGAACGGGATCGCGGCTTCCGCGGCAGGTCCCATATCGCCAAGGTATTGATAGGAGAACATCTTCAATTCAGCGGTTCCGGCCGTTTCCTTGAGTCGGGCAATCGTATCTTCGCTCTTGCCGGTGATTTGCCAAAGGACAAGTGCTGCGATCGCTTCGGTATTGGATCCCTCGTCGGCCATCATCTCCCTGACACGTGGCTCGGCGTCCGCAGCCGCAGTTCCCAATTTGCCGATCGCCTGCAATCCGCGATCGCGCTTGATGAGAAAAAACTCGTCCAGCAACGGTCGTATTTCGGCGTACGGGTTGTAATTTGCCGGGGGACCAATCGATGCGAGAGCAATAGCCGACCATGTACGCTGGTTCAGGTTTCCTTCGACGTACATCTTCTTGACGCGATCCAGTGCAATTGTGGCGCCGGGACCTGTCTTGATGATCAGCCGGAGCACTTGCAAGGTGACATTGAAATCCGGGTTGTCCAGGTCGGGGAGCGCTTTTTCAATGGCCTTCGGGCTTCCGCCATCAAAGCCGGCGAGCGCGTAGATCGCCGGGACCCGGGTATTCGGATCCGCCGAATTGTCGAGGACGGAAATCAGCCTGTCCTCGAAAGCGGCTCGTGCAGGCTCACCTGTCGCATGAATTGCCGAACAGGCCATGCGCCAAAGCGCATTGTCATCTGCCGTTTTCTGTTTGTCTGGTGCAAAGATCTTCTCGATTGGAGCAACCGCGTCCTCTCCCAGCAATCGGAATATGGCCCGGGCAGCCCTTTCGGTGGGTTCGTCCTTGACAATCAATAATGCCGCAAGCGGCTCGACAAACTCATCCGCGCGTTCCAGATAATCTGCAAGAAACGCCACGTCGCGCTCTTTATCGCGGCCGCGGGGGTTTTCCAATGAAGCGAGAATTGTCTCGAACTCGGGAATCTCGAGTTGCGCGGCCTGCGATACCGGCTGGTTTGTGTTGTCTTGCCTCCCTGATAGCGAAGCGGCGGATGCCGGCAACACGAAAGCGAACAGGACAAGGCCGGCCGAAAGAACTGGTAGAGTGCGCATTCGGGGACTCAGGGGAAAAAGCTTTGTTGTTTGCCAGACATAGATGAAATTCTAGGCCGGCACGGCGGGAAAATGAATGCCCGAGGGGTTTTTTGCCCTTTGCCCGGGCAAAGCTACCCGGCCAAAGGCCATTTCCAGGTCGCCTTTAATGCGTCGAGGACATCTGCCTGTATTTTGCGGATATCCACCGGTTTTCGGTGTACCGCCCAGGCGCGTTCATCGAGGACCTGTTTTGCCAGTTCTTCGGTCAACTCAGCAGACATCAGAATCACCGGCAGTTCTTCGTTACGCTGTTTGATTAACCGCAGGGCTTCAATGCCGGTCAAGCGGGGCATGTGAAAATCAATTAGTACCAGGTGGACATCGCGACAGCAAACAACGTCCAGGGCCGCACGCCCGTCGCCCACCAGCACCGTTTCAAAGCCCTGGCCAGCAAAGACCTCCGCCAGCGATTCGCGGACATCCGCGTCGTCATCGGAAATCAACAGGGTTGGTGAGGTGATTTTCACGTTATCGTTTCACGCCTATCGGCAGGTCTGTCCGCCTGACAAATCTCCAGTACGGAGTTTTTTTCCAGGAGGCAATCGAACAAGTAAGCAGATTCGGTGCCAGACAATCGTAGTTTTCAGATTTTGTAAGGTCACTGCCAAAATCAAAGGATTTCCTCGCTTTTTCGGTGGAATTGACCGTTTTCTCGATCAACAGGCCCAAAATGCCTCGGACACGAGGCCGAAACAAAGACCTCGTTTTGGTCCGCATTCGGGTCTGATTTCCTCGTTCGCCGCAAATATCTGTCAAACTTGCAGTCCAAAGGCGCACCTGTTGCCCCGCGGCCAGGTCCCGATAATAGTTGGGCAGAATCCTTCGAGGGCCCTGATTGTTGGGGCCGTAGTTTCGTTCCCCGGATTAGCAGGAAAGACAGCCGGTGCCAGAAACTCCTCAAACGACAGCGCTGAAACGTCCCCCTGCCTATGGAGTGTTTCGCTGGTGGCCGGAAGACGGCGACTCGTGGATTTTTCCGGCGGATGTGGCTCTGGTCAAAAGCCTGATTCCGGGCGAACGTGTCTTCCGACGCGTTGACGCTCCGGACAACTGGCTACAGATGGAGTATGGCGAGATTCGCTTCCGGGTCCGTTCGGCGATCTGGCTGGAAGTGCCCTACGAAGGGCTTGACATTGGCGATGCCGTGGAAGTCAAGTCGCGCATGGGGGCCGCCGAGCCGTTTCTTGGCAAGATCCGGGATATGCTCTGGAACCATAAACAACAGCGGATCGACTACTTTCTGGATCGTATCGATTCCGCCAAGGTCCGGGCCTATTCGGCGGACGAATTGCTCATACTCGACCCGTTGAAACGGGGGCGGGAGCCCGACGAGCAGCGCAGGCAACTACAGCCAAACAGCTATTATGTCAGGCAACCGCCGGAAGCCTGACTCGTAGACTTTTTTTCGCCATTTCTTTCCCGCTCCCGGTCGTTCCCGCCATTGTCGGACCGGAATTTGCCATCGACTTTGACAATTTGCACCGTTTTTGCCACACTGGAATGTCACCTCTCCAATCCTGCCTGGAATCCCACGTCGTCTTTTGTCTCAGTGGACCATGAAATCGTTCGCGAACTTCAGCCCATTAATCCTGATTCTGTTTGCCAGTTTTATTGTCTCATTGTCCTCGGCGACAACAGCCGAAGGGCAAAGCTGGCAGCTTTTGAAACACGCTGAAGTACTGGAAATTCTCAGCGTTGCGGAAGAACATCGGCAGACATTGCAGGAAATCGCCGAGAAGGCAAAAAAGGCGGAAAAACGACTGGAGATGATGCTAACCGGCGGCAAGGACTTCGATTCTCTTCCGTCAGCGAAGCAGGAAGAAGTTCGCAAGCGATTCATTGTTGAAATTGTTGCGATTGACGACGAGATCGCGAAGCAGATGAAGGCTGTGCTCTCGCCAGAACAGTTTCAAAGACTTGGGAATATGCGGGTACAACTGCTGGGTCCGGCCGGATTTGTCAGCGGTTCATTGGACAGGGACCTTGGAATCACGGAAGCCAAAAAAGCCGAGTTGATCAAGATTGGAAACTTGTTTCAAAAGGAATTTGCCGAGAAATACAAGTCCGAAATCGAAAACCTGTCGCGGCCAGAGGCTTTCCAGTTTTATCAGGCCCGGCTGATCGATACCTTCCTCGCCGAACTTGGCAAGGAGACGGAAGAGAAATACCGTTCCCTGGCCGGAGAGCCTTTCGAGGTGCTGCCGGCGATCAATGAATTACGCTAATTCGAGATGATTTATCCGAATCATGGGTGGCCTTGAATCAGCCGTACCGCCCGGCGACAGGGTTCCGCTCGGAAACATGCCGACCGGACAGGCCTGAATCCGGCTATTTGTCCGATGGCGACGAAACATCGGTTCCGTCGGTCGCCTCAGGTTTTTGTTCCGGTTGTGGAGGCGATGTTGGAGCAGTCTCTGTTGTTGTTTGAGAGTTGTTGCTCATTATGTACAGGTCACTGGTTTGATCCACCGGACCTGTCGTGATGGGACAGATATCCATATGCGTGTGGTTAGGCACGCCATAGCGGAACCGGCTTTCTTTTTCCAGCGAATCGTCCTGGGCCATTGCGGTCCATTCGTCCTCGAGCAGGCAGATGTTGTAATGGGCCAGCAGCCCGCCGGAAGTGAAGACGAAGTTTTGCAAGGCGAGATTGTAATCCACGACAGCACGGTGAAACGCCGTTTCGCTGTTAGCCGCGCGCTGAATGGCATCGAGCAGGAAGAACACGTCCTCTTCACCTTTTTCGGCCCGAATCCGTTTGGGTTCAAGTTCTGCCGCGGCAGCCGCACGCGAGTTGTAGGCATTGCGGATCGCGATACTTGATCTGTCCACTTCGATCCAGGCCGCGTTCAGGTCGTGCATGAGCTGCCGTTGCTGTTCCTCAAGCAAGGCCTTTTCGCGAATCAGCGTCAATTCGGCGTTGCGGATGGCAAGATGCCCCTGGCGATTGCCGACGGGTCCGGCAACTTCAAGTCCAACGCCCCATTCGTCGAGAGCGCCGGTGAACATGTCGGCAAAGGCACTCCCCTCCGGCCGGCTTCGGCTTCCAAACAGGTTGTCGCCAAAACCGCGGGCAGCGTAGCTTCCAAGAGCATCGATTTGCCATTTGTTGAGTTTCCGGGCGGCAAGCAACTCGAGTTCGCGCTGGCGAATGATCCATTTTTGGCGACGGATCTCCGTTCGCTGGCTAAGCGCCATCTCCTGCGACTGCTCCCAGTCAAACACAACCGGTGCGATCGTGGGTTCGGTCGATGGGCGGATCAGAGTCCCGTCGTTATTGACGAGACCCAACAAACGGCGAAGTTCCCGTTCGGAGCCAAGAACGCCTCGTTGGCCGAGCCTCAGGCCGCCCAGTGCATTGATGACTTGTTGCTCAAATTGCCAAAACTGCTGGCGGGCCAGGGCTTCATCGTCTGGCCTGCTCAACCCGGCATCCAGACGGCTCTTTCGGTATTCCCACGTTTTCAATGAGGCCTCGCGAGCCCTCGATTTGACATCCAGATCCCGATACGCGTAATACAATTCCCAATAAGCCTGCTCAACCTCCCACGTCAGATCGCGAACCGCTGTTTCAAAATCAACCAGCGCGACGTCGCCGCGAATTCGCGCAATGAGGATACCATTGTAACTCCCTGGAATTGCATTCGGTCCGGCAATCCGCGTGACCTGACTTCCGGCGCCGCGGGCAAGTGGCTGACGGATCTCTGCCTGCAC
>WPCK01425353.1_pt1 | contig 11084 bp, 12 predicted proteins | sample 5399851 | NCBI WGS metagenome assembly WPCK01 (sample SAMN12869471, study PRJNA574797) | sludge metagenome | isolation source: wastewater treatment of pH11 | place: China:Beijing | collected 2019-05-20
CGGCCCGACGGGACCTGTCCCGGACGGTGCGGATGCGGGAACGGGAGCGCACGATTGCGATCTGCGAGGCGATGATCGACATTGCCGCCGCGCTCTTCAATGTCGAGAGCCGGCAACTTCGTCAGCCCGGGCGCACGTCCCAGGAGGTGGCACGGGTTCGCCAGATCGCGATGTACGTGACGCATGTGGCGCTTGGCGTCAGCCAGACGGAGATCGGCATCGGGTTCTGCCGCGACCGCACCACGGTGCTGCATGCCTGCCAGATCGTCGAGGACCTGCGCGATGATCGCGAGTTTGACCGGATCGTCGCCGTGGTCGAGCGCATCGCCCGTGCCGCGTTCGGCGGGGAGGCGCATCGTGTCCGGGCATGAGAGTGACGCCGACATGGCACGCCTGTTGCGCTTTCTGCGCAATGGCGAAGCCGAGGCCGAGCCGGCGGCCCGCGCCGGCATGCTCCTGCTGAAGACATCGGGCCGCGCGCCCATGGCCTGTCCGCGGCAGGTGCTCGTTCGGGCCATGGCGGAAGGAATGGTGGTTCGCGCCGGCGCGCGCCTGCGCCTGGCGGCGCGCGCTGGTAACGACCGGTCCGCGGACGTGCCGCCCGGGCGGCCGGCTTTCAATGACTCGGAGTCGCCGCTTGCGGTCCTGGCCCGGTTGCGTGGCACCGACGGTGGCGGTTTCCTGAGTGCCGCCGAATTCCGCGCAGGCGAGAGGCTGCGGGCTGACTTCACCCGCGGCGCCCTGATGCCGCGCATGGGCGCGGCGTGGGAGCGGCCGGTATCGGGCGGGCGGCGGCATGATGGCAGCCTGGACCTGTCGGAATCTGCGCTCGCCGCGCGCATCAGGTTTTCCGGTGCGATCGACGCCGTTGGACCGGAGTTGTCCGGTGTGCTGACCGATTTGTGCTGTTTTCTCAAGGGCCTGGCGGCGATCGAAGCCGAACGGCGGCTGCCGGCGCGATCGGCCAAGGTGCTGGTGAAAGCCGGCCTCGGGATCCTCGCCCGCCACTATGAACCGGCACCCCGGTCACCGCGGCGCGCCCACCATTGGGGTGCCGATGATTTCCGGCCCCGGATCGGTCGGGAAGGGTGAGCAGCTACGCCGAAACCGCGGCGATCCGGGATGCTTCCTGCTTCATGCGGCGGACCATGGCGCGCAGGCCATTGGCGCGCTGTTGCGACAGATGGGTGTCGAGGCCGAGCGCGCGAAAATCACTCTCCGGGTCAAAGATCGCGATTTCGCTGGCGCGCCGCCCGGACGTCAGCGCGATCATGACGGCGACCAGTCCGCGCACGATATGCGCATCGGAATCGCCGATGAACGTGACGATCGGATCCGGGCCGTCGCCGGTCTCGACCTTGAGCCAGACCTGGCTGGCGCACCCATGCACCTTGTGCGCCTCGTCGCGCGCGGTGTCGGGATAGGGTGACAATTCGCGCCCGAGATCAATCAGATAGCGGTAGCGGTCTTCCCAGTCTTCGAGTAGCGCGAAGTCTTCGCGGATGGCGTCAATGTCCAGCATGGCATGTCCCTTTGCCCCGCATATAGGGGCAAAGGCCGCCTGCGTCACCGGCAGGAATGTTCAGCGCGAGCTGGAAATGCTGCCGGTCATGATGCTGGTATCAGGCCCGAACCTTGCGTCGAGCATCTCGTAGGCCATGCGCGCGCCCTCGCGAGCCCGCTCGCCGGCGGCGCGAATCGCGGCCCGCCCGGCATTGCACACATCCGGCCGCCGTTCGCACATCATCGAAATGTCGCCGAGAGCTTCCTGGGCGGCATGGAGCGCCTGCACCGGGCTGACGGAATCGACGTGCGTGACCCGCCCGTTGCGATCAAGTGGAATGAACAGCAACGCAATGAAAATCCAGACGGAAAGGCGCAAGAGAAAGCGCATCGCATCGTCCCCTGTTGTTGTGGCCCGGTTCCCGCCGGTCCACGTTGTCCCCGCGTCTCCCTTCGCACACGAGGTCGAAAGAACGGCTTCAGGCGCGTCATCGGTTTTGATTCAATTTTTACCGATTTCGCCGCGATCGGCGCCCCGCTACGCCGAGCGATACGACCAGACCCGTCCGGTCATGCCGCCGGGGGTGTCGTGCGGCAATCCGCTCACGCTTATTCTTTCCTTAAAGCCTGACCCGTTAGGGTCGGCCGCAGGGTAACGGCGTCTGCCGGGCAAACAGCGGATCGGTGCGTTGGGTACGGGTTACGACACGGTTCTGGAGCGGATCGCCACGCGCCTTTCGGCGATGGTTCCCGCGTCTGAGGCCAGCGCGGCGGCGCGGCCCGCGCAACTCCGCCTGATTGCAACGGCCTTCCTTTCGCCGCTCCTGGTTCCCCTCGTGGCCGGCTCGTCATTCGCCGGCGATCTCCTGTCGGTTCTGGCCATCACGTGCGCGGCAGTGGCGCTTGGATGGGGCCTGGCGGTAATCGTGATCGCCACGGGCGGGATACGGGTTGCCGGCTCGGTGCTTGCCGTAGGCTGGGCCGCGTTTCTTGCCGCAGCCATTGCAGCCGCCCAGGGCCAGGCCTCGCCAACCTTGCTGCTTCTGGGCGCCCTGGTGGCGGAGACCTGGTTCGTGTCCCGCGACCGGAGTGCCACGATCGCGTCGGGCCTGCTTGCCGGCGCCGCCGCGCTTGCCGGACTTGCCGGAGCCGGCGAGGCAGGCGGACCGGTGACGCTGGCCGCCTGGGCCGCGCCGATGGCCTGGGGCTGGACGGCCGTTTTGCGCAGGAATGCCTTCCGCCCGGCCGCCGAACTGACGCCTGCGGCCGCCGCCATCGAGCGCCTGAGTGGTGGTGGTTACCTCGAATTCTCCGAAGGAGGCGCTGTCTCTGCCTGCGGCAAGGCGGTTCCGGGCGTGACCGGGATTGGCGAAGACGAACTGACCGGGCCGGGGTTCTTCAACCGGATCCTGGTGGCCGACCGCGTGCATTTCCTCGCCGCGATCGAGGACTGTCGCGCGGGCGAAGCGGGGGCGAGCACGATGCTGCGCCTTCGCACTGCCATTGCCGAGCCCGGCGATGGATCGGGCCACCTGGAATTCCGGCTGGAACTGGCACCGGGGCCGGGCGGCGGTCGGGTGCAGGGCCTCATTGCCCGCGCCGTATCGCGCCGACCCGCTGCACCGGCGATGGATCGCGACGAGCTGGAAACGGCCAAGTCCAGGTTCCTGGCAGCGGTCAGCCACGAATTGCGCACACCGCTGAGCGCCATCATCGGCTTTTCCGACATGATGCTGTGCGGCCTGTTCGGCGAATTCTCCGATCCGCGGCAGCGCGAATATGTCGGGCTCATCTCGGCCTCGGGCAATCACCTTTTGAACGTGGTCAACGCCATTCTCGACGTGTCCAAGATCGAGGCCGGCGCCTATTCGATCGCGCTCGAACCGTTTGCTTTTGCCGACGCCGTGGCGATGTCGGTCTCCATGGTCGGCGCTCAGGCCGAAGCCAAGAACATCCGCGTGGCCAACAACGCCGCCAAGGCCACCGGCGAACTCGTCGCCGATCGCCGGGCGGTACAGCAGATCCTGATCAATCTTCTGTCCAACGCCGTCAAATTCACGCCCGATGGCGGTGCGATCAGCGTCGATGTCGCCGAGCGCCCGGGCATGTTCGAGTTCTCGGTAAGCGATACAGGCATCGGGATCCCGGAACAGGATCTCGGCAAACTCGGGCGTCCCTTCATGCAGATCGAGAACGACCTGACGCGTTCGTTCGACGGCACCGGGCTGGGCCTGTCGCTGGTCAAGGGCCTGGTGGAGCTGCACCGGGGTACGCTGTCCATCGAGAGCGCGGTCGGCGAGGGCACGACGGTCCGTGTCGGCCTGCCGAACCCGCGCAAGGTGACACGGCTTTCCGACATCAAGGCGAGGAAGGGAGGACAACATGCTCCGCTCCGCAAGACCGGGTGACTTCATGTCCACCGCGTCGGGAACCCTGTTCGAACTGGCCCTGGCCGGGGGCGGGTTTCTCACGCGCCATCGCGGGCTGACTGGCGCGGCAATGGCGTTCACGATTGCCTTCAGTTTCGTCTCTGCCAATGCCGTGTGGTACCAGCCGCATCGCCATCCGGCCCCGATCTTCTCATCCTGGCTGCAGGAGCCGGATGCACCGGCCGGCAGGCAAGCGCGCGTGATCGTGGCGGTCGAAGACGAAGCGGCCGCCATGCCGGACAGCCGCGTGGCGCTGGTGCAGAGCGCGCTCAGCGACATCGAACTCTATACCGGTTCCATCGACGGAGTCGCCGGCCCGCGCACGCGCGTGGCCATCGAGACCTACCAGCGCCAGCTTGGCCTTGAGCCGTCAGGCGTGATCGACGATGAACTCATCGCACTCCTGGGCGATGCGCCGCGTGCCTTGCCGCTGCCGAAGCCGGCGCCGCGCAAGACCGTGGCGGCAGCACCCGTGGCCGGGCAGGGCGCTGCCAGCGAACCGGATGCCGAAATCGCCGCCGTTCAGGGCGCGTTGCACGCGGCCGGCTTTGCCAGCCTCGACATTGACGGGCTGATGGGCAGCCGCACCCGCAAGGCGATCCTTGCCTTCCAGCAACGGGAGGGCCTGCCGGCTTCCGGCGTCGTCGATGCGGCGCTCAAGGTCCGGATGAAGGAACTCGGGCTGCTGCGGTGACGGGCCGGCAGCCATGAATCGTCTCACCAGCGGGTTCTTCGTCGCCGCACTCATCCGCCGGGTCACCGGCGATGGCGGGTTTGCCGCCGTCGTGCGCAAGGGAGCCGAGGACGCCGGCGCGATTGCGCTGGTGTTCCGCAACCGGGAAGGGCGACTGACGCTGTTCCGCCCGGCCCCGCAGACGGCCTATGGCGAGGGGTCCAGCGAACGCCGCTTCGTCGCCTCGGGCGGGCCAGGCGACCAGGAGCACATCGATGCCGTGCTCGCACGCGAAGTGCGGTTCGATTCCGACCTGTGGGTCCTGGAAGTGGAAACCGGCGGCGCGCCGCCGGAAACCTATATCGACATCATGCCGACCTGAGCGCCGGAGCGACCGGCTCATCGCGGTTGGCCGGCGCCGGCAGCGCGGCAGGCGCGACCAAATCCGCGCGGTCGTGATACTCGGCCATCAACAGGCGTATGGCCGCCGCATCACGGAAGCGGCCCGGGCGGAAGGCCGACAGGATGAGGAAGGCGCGCTCGAACGGCAAGCCGAGGTCGGCCAGCGCCGACGACAGAGCCACCTCGTCGATCGACAGGCGGACAGCCTCGGCAAATCCGATCAGGAGCGCATCGGCGAGCGCGGTCTGGAACAGAGGCGCCTGTCCGGACAGAGCGGTTTCGAGCAGCCGGCCGTAGGGATCGGCGACGACAGGCGGTGCTGTTCCGGTCGCGGTTTCCGTTTCGGCCATGATGGCGCGAAGCCGGTCGCGTGCGCGTTCGACCGCGGGAGCCGGCGACTCGACCTCGCTGCCGTCGAGGATGGCGGTGACCTCGCGGTCCCCCATGCCTCGCAGCGCCAGGCGCAACATCGGCCCGATGTCGCGCCGCCGCGCCACGGCCCGGGCATGTTCGACACCCATGCGGCCGATCAGCGAAACCAGTTCGGAATCCATCAGCAGGGGCGACCGCACCACGATGGCAGCCGAGACGGCAACCGGCAGCGCTGCCAGGACCAGCACGAGTTCGCGCGGCGCGTGGCGGGAATCCGACAGGGCGGCAGCGGCGAAGCGCAACGCGTCATCGGAGCAAAGCGGGATCAGCGGTTCGGCAAGATCGAACAGGCGCCGCGCGTCGCCGCGCGTCGGCCGGGTCAGCGCGACGAAGGATGAAACCGCCGATCGCAACAGGAAATCCGGTGCGCCGCCCGCGGGATCGACGAAGGGACGATAATCGAAATTCGGCATGGTTGCCTGGCCTGACAGGGTTGCCCGCCGGATTGGCGGGAGACGCTGAAGGCAAATTAGAACCAATCCGTTAGCATACTGTTAACCCTCGCATGCGTGACTTCGCCCCGAAGGGGAATCACAAGCCCGGAGGGGGCCATGGCGCGCGTTCTGAAATTTCCGGTCGGCCGCAAGGGACCAATGCGTCCCCCGGCATCGGCGGACGGCGTCGTGGTGTTCTTCACCGGCGTGCGATACGAGCGCCTCGGTGACACCGGAGCCGCGCCAAAGAAGCCGCCGGCGCGTGCCGCAAGGCGTGCCCGGCTGGCGCGTTCACATTGATCCGCACGCCGCCCGCGTCAGAAAGGCGTCGACGATCGGCTTGAAGCTGTCGTCGGGCTGGATGGCACGCAGCACCAGAAGCCCCTTGAGCGAAGTCGTTTCGACGATCACCGTGCCTTCGATCGCCTCGGGGGCGTCGCGCCGCAGTTCCACCGCCTGGAACGGCGTGGCAACGACGATGTCGACGTCGCGGTCAGGCGAGGTCCGGTCCGAGATCGAGAAGATCGACACGCCAACCGGATCGAACACGGACAGGGTCCACAGCGGAACCCGCCCGTCCGCCTCCAGCCGCGTCGGCGCGTCGGTGATGTCGAACCGGCAGGCGACGGCGCGTTGCAGGGGATCATCGCGCAGCAGCGGCGGATTTCCGGCGAAGGGCTCGGTAAGTGGAACCAGCACATGAGCCGGCGCCAGCGCGGCAAGCTGGGCATAGGCGGTCCGGTTGGACTGCGAGGGCACCAGGAACACCAGCGCGAGATGGATCGCGACGGCGCCGAACAGACCGACCATGCCGGTGTAGATCCACCTAACCACCGCAGGCACCTTTCCGGATGACAGGCAGATTGGCCTCGCTCAGCGAATCGGCGCCCGAGGTCGTACCCCCGTAGAGATTGAGCACGAGCGCGAACGGGCCGTCACCGGAGGTGGCGAGCCAGTTTCCCGGGGCAGGCCGTGGCGCGACCTCGATCAGGATCGTCCCGCCGGGCGCCCACAGCACCATGCCGGAGTGCATCACGCCGGTCCGCAGGTTCCCCGTTGCCACCGGGGCACCATCGCGGTCCACGGCATGCAGCGACCAGAACCGCGTGGCCGGGAAACGGCCTTCGATGCGGTAGGCGCAGGCGCGCTCAAGCGTGTTTCCATCCTGATCGCGGCTGGCTACGAGGCGAAGCCCTTCGCCGGGCGCCAGTGGCAGCGAGGCGGTGCGGGCGGCGCGGGCACGGGTGTAGGGATCGGCGTCGGTGGTTGCGGCATTGGCAGCCACAAGCCAGTTGCCGACGCGGGCATCGCCGATGCCGGCAAGCGTGTCGAGCGCGCGCACCGCCGACCAGATGCCGGCGGCAAAGGCGATGGACAGGGCAACGGCGACGGACAGAAGGGTGCGCATGGCGATACCGGTGGCGTGGTCCGCCATAGCGGACCGCGCGGCGCAAAGAAAGCCAAGCTCAGAGCGCGGAGACTTTTTCGGCTTCGTTCGGAGCCGGGACCGGCGGGGCGTTGCCGAACTGTTCCACGATCGCCTTCAGTGCGCGCTCGGTGCCGATCGGCATGGTTCTTGGCCGCGCCGCAACGCCGTTCTCGCCCGGTGCCGCCTGCGTTTCCGCCACCTGGGGCTGCGCCTTCGGCACGGAAGGATCAACATAGGGGATGGTCCGCAATTCGATGTTCTGGTGCGCATAGGTCATGAGCCGTTGCCAGATCATCGCCGGCAGGGAACCGCCTGTCAGCTTGTCGGTTGACGTGTAGTCGTCGTTGCCAAGCCAGACAGCGGCCGTGTAGTTTCCAGTGAAGCCTACGAACCAGGCATCGCGGTAGGCCTGGGTGGTGCCGGTCTTGCCGGCGGCGCGGGTCATGGGAAGGGCCGCGCGTCGCGCCGTTCCCCATTCGGGGATCTGCACGAGCATGGAGTTCATTGCCGCCGTGGCTTTTTCCGAAAGCACGCGCACCGGTTTCGGTGCATCGCGATCCTGTTCCCAGATCACGTCGCCCGCGTGGGTGGCAAGCTGGGTGATGCCGTGGCGCAGGCCCGAATAGCCACCGTCGGCAAACACCAGGTAGCCGGTCGCCTGGTCGAGCACGGTCATGCCGGAGGTGCCGAGCGCCATGGTCTTGTGCTCGCTGATGACCGATTCGACGCCGAAGGCTTCCGCCATCGCCTTGACCGGCTTGGTGGTCAGGTGTTCCTTCACCAGCCGCACGGGCACCGTGTTGATCGACTTGACCAGGGCAGTGGTCAGCGTGACGCGGCCGGAATAGCCGCGCGAATAATTGGCCGGCGACCAGCCGTTCCACGAGATCGGCGCGTCAGGGACGACCGATTCCGGCGTGAAGCCGTTCTCCATGGCCGTGGCATAGACATAGGGCTTGAAGGAGGAGCCGGCCTGGCGCAGCGCCTTGGTGGCGCGGTTGAACTGCGAGGCGCCATAATCGCGCCCGCCGACAATGGCCCGCACCGCGCCGTTGTTCTCGATGACAACGATCGCGCCCTCGCTGACCCTGTAGCCCTTGCCGAACTGGCGCAGGTGGAACTCCATCGACTCCTCGGCCGCCCGCTGGATGCCCATGTCGACGGTGGTGCGCGCCACGAGCGAATGGGTGGCATGCGGCGGCGTGATCTTCTTGACCTCTTCGAACGCCCAGTCGAGGAAATAGTCCGGCGCATTGACGGTATCGCGCTCGACCGGGGTGGCCGGGTTGGCGCGCGCCGCCACCACCTGGCCCTCGGTCATGAACCCGGCCTGCACCATGTTGGTCAGCACCTCGTTCGCGCGCGCGCGAGCCGCCGGCAAATTGATGTGCGGGGCGTACTTCGCCGGCGCCTTGAACAGGCCCGCCAGCATCGCCGCCTCGGCAAGGTTCACGTCGCGCACATCCTTGCCGAAGTAGAAGTCCGACGCCGCCGCGATGCCGAACGCGCCGCCGCCCATGTAGGCGCGATCAAGGTAGAACTGCAGGATTTCCTTCTTGGACAGGTTGAACTCGAGCCAGACGGAGAGGAAGGCCTCTTTGACCTTGCGCTCGATGGTGCGCTCGTTGGTCAGGAACAGGTTCTTGGCGAGCTGCTGGGTGATGGTGGAACCGCCCTGGACGACCGAGTTGGCGCGCACGTTCTCCGTCATGGCGCGCGCGAGGCCGAAGAAATCGATGCCCCAATGGTCGTAGAAGCGGCGGTCCTCCGTTGCCAGCACCGCCTTGATGACATGCTCGGGCATTTCGTCGACCGGCGCATCCTCGCGCTGGATGATGCCGCGCCGGCCGATCTCGTTGCCGTAGCGGTCAAGGAAGGTGACGGCATAGTCCGACAGTGCCCGCCAGTCGCCCTCCGTTTCCTCGAACGCCGGCAGCGCCAGCGCCAGCATCAGCACCGAACCGCCGGCACCGAGCGTGAACGCCTCGGAAAACAGCTCCGCCAGAGCCCGGCGCCAGCCGGAGACGCGGAAGCGGCGAAAGAAGATGGTGATGCTCTCCCACGCGGCGGAGAAGCGGAAGCCGGCTTCCCACAACGTGGAATCGATCCAGGCGTCGATTTCCAGGAGGAATGACGGCTTTGGCGGCTTCGGTCTGTTGCCTGGCGTGCTGTCGTTCATCTCCGGCCTGTCTGCTCGTGCGCGCCCTGGTGATGAAAGCCGGCGCTGCGGCGATTTGAAGGCGAACCCTTTTGGGCCAATTCACGGGCCGCGGCAAGCGGGGAGGAAGGTTGCTACAGCGCCCGGTCTGTAAGGCACGTCCCACGGCGAGAGCGCAAGGACAATCTCCGAGCCCTGCGGCGCCTGGTTGAGGGCGAAGGCCAGAGCGGCCACTCAGATCGCGCCGCGCGCGCCGCGATCGCCATAACTGAAAAAATAGGAAAAAAATCCTTGACAGCGTGACGGTCGTCCTGTAGGTTCCGGTCATCGTCGGAGTTGTGCGCCTTTCGCGGTGCTCCCTCCGCCTTTCCAATCCAGACACAGGCATTTCATGACCGGACCGGTGAAGAACCGTTGCGGGCGCAAGCCCTTGCTGCGTCCCGACCCCGAGACGCTCGAGCTCGTGCGCACGTTTGCGCTGCATGGCGCGACCAAGCGGGCGATGGCAGGCGCCTTCGGCGTCTGCGAGGGCACCTTCCGCGGGTTCCTTGCACAAAGCGACGTTGCGCGCGCGATCTGGGAGGAGGGGCAGGCGACGGCGAAGCGCCTGCGCATCGCGCCGCCGGAGAGCCTGGTGACCGCCGAACCGCCGGCCGCGCCTTCGCCGGGCGAGACCTGCCCGACCTGCCGTCAGCTCGTCGGCGGGCCGGAACTCGTGTCCCTGACCGTGGCGGAGATTGCCCATGCGGCACGCGAATTCGACGCGATCCTCGATCGCCACCTGGCCGCCCGCACTTCTGGAGGCCATGCGCCGTGAGGCAAGCGACACGCAGAAGGCGCTGGCACGCTACCGCTGGCCGCTGCATGCGCGGCCAGAACAGCGCGACCCCGATGGCGACTGGGCGGTCTGGCTGATCCTGGCCGGGCGCGGCTTCGGCAAGACGCGGACCGGCGCGGAGTGGGTGCGCGAACAGGTGCGCGGCGGGGCGCGGCGCATCGGCCTGATCGCGCCGACCTTTGCCGACGTGCGCGACATCATGGTCGAGGGCGAGAGCGGCATCCTGGCTGCCTGCTGGAACGGCGACACCGACCTGTCCGGTCGCCTGACGGGCCGGCCGGTCTATGAAAGCACGCGCCGGCGCGTGCGCTGGAAGAACGGCGCGGTCGCGCTGATGTTCTCGGCCGAGGAGCCGGAACGGCTGCGCGGGCCGCAGCACGAGGCGATCTGGTGCGACGAACTGGCCGCATGGCGCAACCTGGAGCGCACATGGGACGTGGCGCAGTTCGGCCTGCGGCTTGGCGAACGGCCGCGCACGCTGGTGACGACGACACCGAAGCCTCTGGCGCTGCTGCGCCGGCTGATGGACGACAAGGCCACCGTGGTGACGCGCGGCCGCAGCGCCGACAACGCCATCAACCTGGCGCCGGGTTTCGTGGAGCACCTTCAGGCGCGTTATGCCGGCACGCCGCTCGGCCGCCAGGAATTGGACGGCGAGCTGGTAGACGAACGCGCCGGCGCGCTGTGGACGCGGCGCATGATCGACGAAGCGGCGGCGTTGCCGGCCGAACCGGTCGGCCGCATCGTCGTGGCGATCGACCCGCCGGCCGGATCGGGGCCACGTTC